>Ga0208623_100010_pt1 | contig 328146 bp, 295 predicted proteins | sample HotLakConsUCCL28_FD_184737 | JGI IMG/M metagenome (GOLD analysis project Ga0208623, IMG submission 184737) | Hypersaline microbial mat communities from Hot Lake, Washington, USA - Hot Lake Consortium UCC-L28 (SPAdes) (version 2) ...
AACAGAGCAGTTAAGCCCTGCAGCGCCGATGGTACTGGGGTTACACCCGGGAGAGTAGGTCGCCGCCTCATTATTCAAAACCTCAGCCCCGATTCCTGTCGGGGTTGGGGTTTTTTGGTTTTAGGACTTTTTGAAAAAGGTCAGAAGAAATGCATCTGAACTTGGACAGTTAAATACAAGTGTACCATGTCTATTTTTAGTAATTAATGCTTAGGCCTGTACAGTTTGATTTCAACAATTTAGAAGTGTTTAAAATCCAGAATGATAAAGGTTATTGCTCTGTTTTTTTGGCCCTATATATCTGAATTTTAATCAATGAATCAATGCCTCTAATAAAAGTATGTTCATAAATCATCACCTTTTATTTCGCGCTTATTTGGGAGATTACTTTGTATCAAAAGGGCTTTAAAATTTGTGGCTTTTATTAATAGATATTGAAAAATCAAGTAGGAGCATTTGCTTAGCGGAAATAAAAAAAGGAGGCATTTGCCTCCTTTTCAAATTGGTCAACTCTAATTATTGAAAATCACTTTCCGTTAAAGTTTCATTGATTTTGACATCAACTACTTTAGCTTCTAAAGGTACTGGTATCATAGGGGATTTGATAGTCCAGGTCATTGGGATTAAAACCCCGTTTTTTTCTTGATAATCAGAATAGAAAGTATCCCCTGAAGTAGGATTTTCATTTTTGATTTTCAATCCTGTTGATTGATCGTAGTAATTGATCAGTTTGGCACCGGATGGAGATTCGATGATTACTTTATACGCAGGAGTCCCGTCCACATCTTTTAAGCCATCTAAACTTACAGAATATTCCAATTCGCCGATCCATGCTTCTGGGATCAAATACGAATTGACTTTGGCTTCTTCCAATTGCTCACCAGACAATTCAATTGTCTGACCTTGCGCACTTATCTTTCCTGAATCTTTTAGAATTACCGTGCTTTGCATTACATTTCCGCCAATGGATGTGTTTTGGGCGTAGCGTCCTTTCGAGTCATATATCATTCCCATCGATAAGGAAGTGCCCATCACATCAGCATTCATGGTGAATTTAGCTGTTTCGATGGTTTGAGCTTTATCCTTTCCTCCGATTGCTTCAAGATAATTGGAAATTACCTTTTCTGCAGTCATATCTGCATCAGCTGTCAATTCCTTAGCAGGGAAGCCCATGTTATCGTATAACATAACTTCACCAAACTGAGCTAATTTTTCCTGAATTTCGCTTCCATTTCCTACTGCGGTGATGTAAAGCTTACTCGGATCAATTAATTCCTTTGCTGTTTGGTTAATGTCTGAAACCGTATAGCTATTTAATTCCTGAAGGTAATTTTTGTAGTAATCTTTAGGCAGTCCATAGCGCTCAATATTCAATGCAAAACTTGCAATGGTGGAAGGACTTTCAAGAGATCTTCCAAAAGAACCTGATAGATTGGCCTTCGCTTTTTCAAGCTCTTCAGCAGTTACGCCTTCTCCCACAATTTTATTAATTTCATGTAGAATCTCTACAACTGCAGAGTCGGTAACCTCAGTTCTAACCGAAGCGCTTGCGTTGAACTCACCAATCAATCGGTCAGGGATGATAGAGGAGTATGCACCATAAGTGAAGCCTTTATCCTCTCTAAGATTCATAAAAAGTCTAGCCGATGAGCCACCACCAAGTATCTGGTTGAGTAGTCTAGAAGAAATATAATCTTCATCTCCTACCTTTAGCTCCACAGGCTGGGTTATATTGATTACTGTTTGGACGGAAGAACTTCTATCGACAAGGCCTACTACAGTTTCACCTGTTCTTGCTGGCTTGTCATAAGTAAATCTAGGAACATCACCTGCCTGCCAATCTGCAAAGTATTGTTCGGTAATTTTCTTGGCTTCATTAAGCTCCATATCACCTACAATAGTAAGGTAAGCGATATTAGGCTTGAAAAAGGTTTCATAATATGATTTTACATCTTCAACAGAAATATTATTGATGGTCTCTTCTGTTTCTACCTCACCATAAGGGTGTTCCTTTCCGTAGACCATTGCCGAAGCTAATCGACTGGAGATGGCATCAGGGTCATCTTTGGTCGTAGCCAAACCGGTTAAAGTTTGCTTTCTCAACTTTTCTAATTCTTCCTCCGGAAAACTTGGGTTGTACAGAACATCAGTCATCAGTTCAAGTAATTTTCCCTGATGCTTCTTCAGTGAAGAACCGAATATGGAGGTGGAAGAAGCCGAAAGGCTAGCCCCTATAAAGTCAATTTCTTCATCAATTTGATCTTTTGTTCTGCTGTCGGTACCAGATGTCATCATTTGGCCCACAAAGCCAGTAAGCCCAGCCTTATCTCCTTCCATCAAAGGATCTCTGTCTAAAACGAGGGAAAAAGCCACTCTTGGCAATTTGTCATTGGTGACCAAGATAACTTTCAGCCCATTTTCCAAGGTGAACATTTCAGCATCCCCAATATTGATTTCGGGAGCCGGTCCTGAGGCAGGAAGCTCACTTCTGTCAACTTGAGCCCATGCATTGCCTACTAGGAGAGCAGCGAATAATAGTATTGCTAATTTTTTCATCTTTCTATTCTGATTAATGCCAAATAATTATTCAGTAGTTTCTTGCGGTTTAGGCAAATAATATAAAACCACTCGTCCATCAAGGTTCAAGTATTCGTTTGCTACTCGCTTGATGTCTTCCTGAGTCACCTTGCTGTAGTAGTCCATTGCCTGATTGATGTAATTGGTGTCTCCAAAAATCACGTGAGCCTCAGCCAAATTTTGCGCAACGCCAGATACGGAGGAGTTTCCGCTTACAATATTGTTTTCAATAATATTTTGCAGTTTTTCAAAATCTCTATCGGAGATTCCTTCTGACTGTACCTGTGCAATTAGCTTATCAATTTCACTTTCCAAATCCTCAGGAGCTACACCCATATTGGTGATCCCATACATGATGAAAATTCCACCATCTTCAAGTTCTAGAGGAATAGCGGCTACTGCAAGGGCCTTTTGCTGCTTATCAACCAATTCTTTTGTCATGAGCGAAGAATTACCGCCTGTCAGGTAGGTTGAGAGCATAGAAAGCGCATAGGAATCCGGGTGATTTCTTGGCGGAAGATTGTAAGCCTGAATCACGGCCGGAATTTGAATATTATCATAGATTACATCTCTGATTTCTTCAGTCTTCTTAGGCTCTGTAACGTTTGGTCTGTAGATTTCACCGCTACCTCTAGGAATTTCTGAGAAATAGTCACGAACCCAGGACTCAGCTTGCGCATAATCGATATCTCCGGCTACTACCAGTGTAGCATTATTCGGCACATAAAATTGCTGGTAGAAACCCTGGAATTCCTCTATCGTCGCTGCATTTAAATGGTCCAAAGAGCCGATTGGCGCCCACTGATAGGGATGCTCTGAATACGCTCTCTTCAAAGTTTCGATCAAAATCGAACCGTAAGGACGATTGTCATAGCTCTGCCTCTTTTCTTCTTTTACGACTTCTCTTTGAGTCTCCACACCCGTCTCATCTACTTTGGAATGAAGCATTCGCTCACTTTCCATATAAAGGGTTAATTCCAGTTCATTAGATGGAACTGTTTGATAATAAAAGGTGATATCGTTGGAAGTAAATGCGTTGAGTGTTCCTCCACGTCCTTGAATAATATTCATGTATTGCCCGCGTTCGATATTTTCAGAACCTTCAAACATCAGGTGCTCAAAGAAATGCGCAAATCCAGTTCTTTCGGGATTTTCATTTTTTGAACCTACATGATACAGAACCGAAGTGTTTACAATCGGGGTGGAGTTGTCTTGATGTAGAATGACATGCAACCCGTTGTCCAAGGTAAACTCCCTGAACTCGATTTTCTTTTGGGCCATTGCTGGGATTACCATCCAAGCCATCAACAGGCCAAAGACTGTGAGTTTTTTCATTTTAGATTAGGATTAGTTTTCAATTGTAACTCGTAAGCCAATAAGATTTGTTTTGAATGTTCGTTTTCGAACAAAACAGAAAAAACTAAGCTTTTTGACCTACTTATTTTTCAGATATCTAAACAATTATTTTCCCTCGAAATAAAAAAATATTTGAGCCAAATAAATCTTATTTTATCCTAAAAAAAAAATTATAAAAGACTATTGGTTTTCTTCACCTGGAACTTATTCATATCCATATTTTCCTTTCCATTTCCCGGATAGGTATCTCCTCAATTCATTTTCTCGGGCATTTTCTCCTGGTTCGTAAAACTTTGTGCCTTTAATTTCGTCTGGCAAAAACTCCTGCTCGACAAAATTACCGGGAAAGTCATGCGAATACTTGTAGGCTTTGCCATAGTTCAAGTCTTTCATCAATTTGGTGGGAGCATTTCGGAGATGAAGTGGAACGGAAAGGTTACCCGTTTCTTTCACTAAAGCCTGTGCTTTGTTGATTGCTAGGTAAGCTGTGTTGCTTTTTGGAGAACTCGCCAAATAGGTCACACACTGAGAAAGGATGATTCTTGCTTCCGGATAGCCAATTATTTTCACAGCTTCAAAACAGTTGGTTGCTAAAAGCAGGGCGTTGGGATTGGCATTGCCGATGTCTTCAGATGCTAAAATCACCAACCTGCGAGCGATGAACTTCACATCTTCTCCTCCTTCGATCATTCGAGCTAGCCAATAAACAGCTGCATTTGGATCAGACCCTCGGATGGATTTGATAAAAGCCGAAATAATATCGTAATGCTGCTCGCCTGATTTGTCATAAAGCGCCACTTTCTGTTGAGCGATCTGCATGACTTTTTCATCCGTGATCACACAGGGATTTTCATTGATCCCATCAATCACGATTTCTAAAAGGTTGAGCAGCTTTCTGCCATCCCCTCCGGAAATACGAAGCAGAGCATCGGTTTCCTGAAGCTTGACTTGGATCTTTTTTAGGTCCACATCTTTTTCCAAAGCCTGCTGCATCATGGCCTCCATTTCGGCTCTACCCAATGGATTCAGGGTGAAAACCTGACAACGGGAAAGCAGGGCAGAATTAACTTCAAAGGATGGGTTTTCTGTGGTGGCACCGATCAAGCGGATTATTCCCTTTTCCACAGCTCCCAATAAGGCGTCCTGTTGAGATTTATTGAAGCGGTGGATTTCATCTATAAAAAGCACTACACCCATCTGAAATCTGGCCTTTTCGATGACTTCTCGAATGTCTTTTACTCCCGAGCTGATCGCGCTAAGGGTATAAAAAGGAGCTTTAATCTCATTGGCAATGATATTGGCGATGGTTGTTTTTCCCACACCGGGAGGTCCCCAAAGGATCAAGGAAGGCACATTTCCGGACTTGATAGCTTTATACAAAAAAGAGCTGGGAGAGGACAAATGCTCCTGACCAATCAGGTCTTCCAGTCTGGTAGGACGCATTCGCTCGGCGAGGGGGGTAGAATTCATTTTCGTAGAAGCAAGAGATTAGAGATAAGAAATTAGAAAGTATCGGGTATCGATATTTAATTACTTTCAGGTTTATTTATTCCTTTGAGAATCGCAAAATAGCATAAAAAAAGGCCTTTTCAGGCCTGATTCGTTTTGAATAAAGTCAAATACTGTCTGCTAGATATTCTGAATTCTTTTTCCAAATTCCTCCAAGTGATCGTCTCCAAAACCATGGTGGGTCACAAAGCGAACCAGGTCCTTTCCAAATTTGACCGACTTGATATTTTGCTGCGCCAGTTTTTTCATGAATTCTTCAGGAGTTGTCCCCTCCAATCGGGCAATCACAATATTGGTGGCCACAGGGAATATCTCCGAAACCACGGGAAGTTTGCTCAGCATTTCACCCAAAGTTCTAGCTCGGGCATGGTCTTCCTTCAGTCTTTTCACTTGATGATCTAAGGCATAGATTCCCGCAGCTGCCAAGAAACCTGCCTGTCGCATTCCACCTCCAAATACTTTGCGGACTTTTCTGGCTCGCTTGATATCCACTTTTGAGCCTAGCAAAACCGAGCCAATAGGACAACCTAACCCTTTACTCAAGCAAATTGAGATGGTGTCAAAATGTGCCCCCCAGTCCGCTGGACTTTCTCCAGTCTCGACTAATGCATTGAAAAATCGGGCACCATCGAGATGAAGCTTGATTCCTTTTTTCCTACAAAGCTCACGAATGGGTTTTATCTCATCCAAGGTATAAATGCTTCCACCTCCTTTGTTCATGGTGTTTTCCAGCGAAACCAAGGTCGTCTCCGGGGCATGTACATCATCCGGATTGATGGATTCTGCAATCTGTGCTGCGGTGATTTTTCCCAAATTCCCATCTAGTAATTTGACCGATGCGAGCGAGTTCGCCATAATTCCGCCACCTTCATAGAGATAGATGTGGGAATATTTGTGACAAATCACCTCTGTCTGAATTCGAGTGTGAAGACGAATCGCAATCTGATTGGTCATGGTTCCGGAAGGACAGAAGATCGCTGCTTCCATACCAAATAGCTTGGCGATTTTTTCCTCCAAGGCATTGACAGTCGGATCCTCTCCAAAAACATCGTCGCCTATCGGGGCTGCAAACATCGCTTCTTTCATGCCCGGTGTGGGCTGGGTAAGCGTATCACTTCTTAGATCAATCAGCATTTTGAAAATAAATTGATTTTGAACTTTGACTGGGTATTAAATTTTTGATTACGGCAGCAGCCTCGATCGGCCGATCGGTAGCTAAAATATCGGCTCCGTTTTGAATGAAACTCAAATAGATTTCATCCCCTCTGGCTATGGCACTTCGGTCCAAATTGCCCAAAACACCCAAAATGGTATAGGCTCCTTTTTGGTGTAATTGCTCGTTGAACTCCCGAGGCCGTTCTGCCAGGCCTGTAAAGGCAATCACCCGATTCCAGGGAATTCCCGTCTCCTCAAAACGTCGGATTTCCTCTTCATTTCGAATGGTGATCGAAAGCATTAATTCGGGAGCGAGTGAATGGAGTTTTTTGGCAGCTGGAAAAGTATAGGAAATCAAAGCTGCATAGGCTTCCGACTCTGTCTCTCTGACCTCCTCAATTACTTTTTCAAAAGGTACAGAGCGCTTAATATCCACGGTGAGCAAGGCTTTTCCTTTTGACCAAATCAGTGCATTTTCTAGCGTAGGGACTTTAAATTCGGTCAGCTTTCCATCATTATCCGTCAAAAATAAGGTTTGAATGTAGTCATAAGTAACTTCATTCACTTTCCCCGTTCCGTTGGTAGTCCGATCCAACTCATCGTCATGCATCAGGACTAAAACGGAGTCCTGAGTCATAGCTACATCCAATTCAATAATGGCAGGAGTATATTTTAGGACATTTTCGAAAGTCTCTATTGCATTCTCGGGAAATCCCGGATAAGGTCCACCCCGATGGGCTGAGACTAGCGGGATTCGGTCGGAGGTCCAGGTATAAAAATCTTTTGTCTCGGAAAGACTGGACACCTGAATTCGGTGTATAGATTCAGTTTCATGGTTCTCACGTACTTCATTCTTTTGAGAATTGGATTCACAGGAAATGAAGATAAGTGCCGTCAAAACACACCAAGAGGGTATTAATACTCGCATACTTTAGTTTTTTTTCAAATAGAACAAAATGGTCTCATTAATTAAAGAGAATTTTTAGAAAAGGTGGTTTAGGGTTTCAAATAAAAATTAGAATAATCCTACAGAAAATATTTCCTGATTTGAAGATCATTCCCCATTTTCATAAGCGAATTAAAATCACCCCTAGAATAACACCTCTTTTATTTAAACCAACTATTGCAATGCTGCTGCGCTGCTGTATTTCCTTTGCTTTTTTTTGGATCGTTTGTTTTGCTCAGGCGCAGGTCAATCGGGTAGATAGCCTGAAGGCTTGTCTTGATGCGCTGGAGGAAAGAGATTCAGCCTATGTTCATATTCTGATTGAGCTTTGCGAAGCAAGTACATTTACAGAGGAGCAGGGTGGACTTGATTACGCCAGAAAGGCTCTTGAAATATCACAAGAAATCTCTTTTCCGAAGGGAGAGGCTTTAGCTAATAATTCGCTAGGTGCATACTACCTCCAGGTTGGGAATCTAGGTCAAGCCTTGGAATATATTCTGGAGGCGGAGCGAGTGTATCTCCAAAATGAAGATCAGTCTGAAGGCTTGCTTTCGGTCTACAATAATCTGGGCATCATTTACAACCGAACTGGAGAAGTCGAAAAAGCCATCGAGGTATATTTGGATGCCATACAAATTGCCTCTCAAAACACATCAAACTTCCAGCAATTAGCCATTCTTTATAATAATCTTGGCTCAGCCTATGATAATTTGGGTGAGTATGATCAGGCTTTACAGGCTTTTGAGAAGGTGGAAGCAGTCAGCCGGGAGGCAGATTTACAAGTAGGGGTGATGATGGCCAAAAGTAATTTGGGATCGGTTTATTTTTCTAAAAACGATCTGAATCGTGCCGAATCTGAATACATTATGGCTTTGGAAATTGCTCAGAAAGGTGGTTTTACCCGAAATGTAGGGACTATCATGCTGGGTATGGCAGACGTTTATGCAGGGCAGGGGCGCTATCAAGAAGCTGAAAAGTATTTTCGGGATGGAATCGCTTTAGCTGAGGAAATCCAGGCTTTGCCCCTTTTGGAAGATGGGTATCGAGGACTCGGTAAGCTTTATGAGCGACGCGGGAATTTTTCCCTTGCTTTAAATTCTTTCAAAAAATGGCAAAATATCAGGGATAGTATCTTTTCCTTGGAGAAGGCACAAACTATCGAAGAATTGAAGGCTCAATATGAAACTGAAAAGAAAGAAGCTGAGATTCTGGCTCTTTCCCAAGAAAATGAAATTCAAAGTCTTGAGCTCACACAAAAAAACCAATTACTTATTCTTGCAGGAGTTGGAGCCTTGTTATTGATTGGGTTGGGATATAGCTTTTACCTTCGGAAAAAAATCACTGCAGAGGCAAAAATGTCTGAGATTGAGCAACGCTTTTTGAGATCACAACTTAACCCGCATTTCATTTTCAATGCGCTCTCCTCGGTTCAAAACTACATGCTAAACTCCGAGTCAAAGAAGGCCTCTTACTATTTAGGTAAGTTTTCTAAACTCATGCGGCAGGTGCTGGAAAATTCAAGAGAAGAATACATTCCTCTGGAGGAAGAAATTGGGATGCTTGAAAATTATCTAGAGGTCCAAAAAAACCTCAGTCAAAAGCAATTTGATTTTCAAATCCAGTGTCTTCCACCTTTGGATTCACAGATGTATGAAATTCCACCGATGTTCGTGCAGCCTTTTGTAGAAAATGCCATCCAACATGGAATTCAAAACCAAGACGGTAAAATTGAGTTAGAATTTTCATTGGTAAATGAATATGTGCAGGTGAAGATTAAGGACAATGGACAGGGGATCAAAGCAACGGTAAAATCCTCCAGCAGACATCAATCTTTGGCAACCTCGATTATCAGCGAGCGAATAGCAAATTACAATAGGAAGTTGAAGCATCAGATCCAGCTACAAATCAAAGATCTATCCGATCAGGGCCAGCAGGGAACTGAGGTCTTACTGCTTGTTCCTTTTTCCAAAAACTACTAATTCATGAGAGCGCTAATTATTGATGACCATGCTCATGTAAGAGAAAATCTGAGATTGCTTCTCAATGAGGTAGCACCTGATTTTGAACTCGTAGGAGAGGCGGATGGGGTGAATTCAGGTGAGCAGGCTATTAAAACCTTACAACCAGACCTGGTTTTTTTAGATATTGAAATGGCTGATGGTACTGGTTTTGACTTGCTCAACCGCTTTAAAGAGCCTGATTTTAGATTGATTTTTGTTACCGGGCATGATGGCTACGCTATTCGTGCTTTCCGGGTAAGTGCGATTGATTACCTGCTGAAGCCGGTGGATCCTGATGATCTTGAAGAGGCTATCGAAAAAGTACGAAAACAGCCGCCCTTACAAAAGATGCAAATCCAAGAGGCTGAAGAAATTCAGCATGCTGAGAAACTTCAGCAATTGGTACTCTCTGACTCTGAAAATATTTATTTGGTACAAGTCTCTGACATTTTGCGATGTCAATCCGAGGATAATTACACTCGGTTTTTTCTGAGAGATGGGCGTAAGCTATTAATTTCCAAAACTCTTAAAGAGTATGCTGAGTTATTGGAACCCTCGGGCTTTTTTCGTTCTCATCAGTCTCACTTGATCAATTTATCATTTTTTGATCATTACGATAAACGTGACGGCGGTACGATTCGGATGAAAGATGGAGCGACATTGCCGCTTGCTACCCGTAAGAAAGATCAACTCATTCAGGTATTGAGGTCGCTTTGATCAGCAGATTCTTGACCAAAGCATACGCTTTCTCGGTAGTTGTTCTCAAATTCTCATTTGCTGATTTTTCCAACTTTGGACGGGCTACTTTTGATCTGTAATCAGTAATCAAAATGTCCAGATGGTACTGAAAACTTTCCTGAAAAAGGTGATTTGGTTAAGCGTCTTTTTGACGGTCATTACGATGATGAATTACTTTTTTTATTTCTTTTTTTATGAGACAGTCTGAATCCAAATGGGGGTGATTTGGCGGATTTTTTTGACTGAGTTTTTTTTATTCTTTTTTATTTTCTTTTCTGAAAAAGGTGTCCAAAGTGCTAGTCCGCTTCGCAAATACATCTTCCATATCAGATAACTCCAGATTGAGAGCCTTAGTGGAGATTTGAATTTCAATTAATGAAAGCGCCAAAGCAATCAACAAGGATCCCATACTCCCGACAAAAACCCAATTTGCTGCTGTCGTATATCCTTTGAAAAGAAAAAACATACAGATCACGCAAAGTAAAAAGCTGAAAATACCGAAGAGCTGCATGTTTTTAATCAGGGAAAGCCGTCGTCGTAAATTGTGCAATTGCTCCACGACCAACTGCTCATCTGGGTTGTCTTTGAATTTCTTATGAAGCCCTCGGATCAAACTTGCGATCGCCAAAAAACGATTGGTAAAGGCCAACATGAGTAGTGTGATGGCTGAGAAAAGTAGAGCGGGAGTTGAGAGTTGCAGTTCCATTTATGAAGTGATAAATGTAATCAGGAATCGCTAAGTTCAAAAAAATCGGGAAATCGACAGGATTAAAAAATATCATTAAACACAAATGAAAGAGCCCGCTTTAATAAAACGGGCTCTTCTAATTTCTCCGAATGATTAGGCTACTTCTCCCAAGACGACCAACTTTTCTAAAGTAGGACTTTCAGATCCCCCTTTTGGCTCGATGGTGATGGCAAAGGCACCTGCTTCGGCTACTGCATTCATCTGCTGTAAACTGAATGGCTGTGAAGGGTCCACGATTCCGATTCCTACCGGACCATCAGGGCCGATCGCCCAAAGCTGGTAGTCAAAAGAAGCGCTGAGTGAGTTTAGCCTGTTGACCGCGATGAAGACCTCTTGCTGAGATTGATCCCAAAAGACATCCACTTTGGCATCTTTTTGCATGCCAAAGCTTTCTCCGACCATTTCGATACGTCTGAAATCACCTGCAACCAAGCGGTCTAAACGAGAATCGGTTTGCTCAAACTCTTGCTTTACCTGGTTCAGATTATCTGCCAAAACGGTTTGTTCTTGTTGCAAGGCGACAAACTTCTGATCTGTTTCATAGAATTTTCCGGCAAAATAAATTGCCGCCGCACTGGCCAATACCGCCAGCAATGATGCCGCCACAGCAAAAGGTTTCCATGGAGTCATTTTGACTGTTTTGGTTTCCTTTGGAGCTGCCGTTGGAGTGGAAATTTTCTTTTCTTGAAAGTCTTCCTCAAGAGTGGCGAAGATTTTTTCTTTCGTCTGAATGGAAGGCTCGACTCCCGTCAGTTCATCCAAAGAAAACATAGCCTCCTCCAAGGAATCCAATTCCTGCTGAATCTCGGGGTGGGCTTTAGCCATAGCGATGACTTCCTCCCGTTCACGCTCGTTCAGCTCTCCGAGAAGGAAGAGCTCCAGCTTGCCTGATTCGATATATTCTTGGATGTTCACGCTAAATTCTTTCAATATTCTTTTTTAAAACCTGATGGGCTGCCCGTAGCCTGGATTTGACTGTTCCTAAGGGTATGTCAAACTCCTCTGCAATCTCCGAGTGGGTATATCCCTGAAAGTAAATATACTCAATGATGAACTTTTGGTCTGTGTTGAGTTGATCCATCAGTTCTTTCACACCAATACCATCTATTTTCTCCTGGGTCTGAGCACCTCCTTCGAGACCATATACGAAGTCATCAATAGTATTGGTCCTACTGGATTGAGAGATTTCTTTGGATCGCAATTTATCAATAGCCGAGTTTCTGCAGATGTTTGCCATCCAGGTATAAAGTCGCCCTTTCGACTCGTCGTATGAATCGATTTTTTGGGTGATTTTTACAAAGGCATCATGAAAGACTTCCTCGGCCAAATCCCGATCACTGATGATGCGAAGGATTACTCCAAAAAGCGCTCGTGAATATTTCTCATATAAATACTCTACCGTCTTGCGGTCTCTTTCGCGTAACCCCTGTATTAGTTCCTTTTCCTCCAAAATAATTGTCAATGAATATGAGAAAAATAAAACACCGGACCAATTGTTTCGATCCGGTGTAATTTTGCTAAAACTTTTTTAGAGGTGAATCACTTCATCGTATGCTGCTGCTGCGGCTTCCATCACCGCTTCAGACATAGTTGGGTGAGGGTGAACTGTTTTGATCAGTTCATGTCCTGTAGTTTCCAGCTTACGGATTGCGACGATTTCAGCGATCATTTCGGTCACATTGGCTCCGATCATGTGTGCGCCTAGAAGCTCGCCATATTTTTTGTCGAATACCAATTTTACAAATCCGTCTTTTGCGCCAGCTGCTGAAGCCTTGCCGGAGGCAGAGAATGGGAACTTACCAACTCGCACTTCGTAGCCTGCTTCTTTCGCCTTGGCTTCTGTATAACCAACGGAAGCAATCTCAGGAGAGCAATAAGTACAGCCAGGGATGTTGTTGTAGTCCAAAGCCTCAGGATGATGGCCTGCAATCGTTTCTACACAAATAATCCCTTCGGCAGAAGCTACGTGAGCCAATGCAGGTCCGGAAACCACATCACCGATGGCATAGTAGCCAGGCATGTTGGTTTTGTAATATTCGTCGACTTTGATTTTGCCCTTGTCTACTAGAATTCCTACATCTTCCAGACCGACATTTTCTAGGTTGGAAACTACTCCTGCTGCAGAAAGCACCACATCACATTCTAGCGTTTCCTCGCCTTTGGCAGTTTTTACTTTCACCTTGCATCCTGCACCCTTCGTATCCACGCCAGTTACCTCGGAGGAAGTCATGATTTTCATCCCAGCTTTCTTGTAGATTTTTTCCAAAGCCTTAGAAACCTCTACGTCTTCTACCGGGACGATTCGGTCCATGTACTCTACTATCGTCACCTCGGTTCCGATCGAATTGTAGAAATATGCAAATTCAACTCCGATCGCTCCTGAACCCACTACAACCATTTTTTTAGGCTGCTTTTCGAGGGTCATGGCCTTTCGGTAGCCGATGATTTTCTTGCCATCTTGAGGCATAGAAGGCAATTCTCTAGATCGAGCACCTGTAGCAATGATGATATGGTCGGCTGCATAAACAGTCTTATTACCATCCTTGTCTGCTACTTCCACCTTCTTCCCAGGTTGGATTTTGCCCCAGCCAGCAATCACTTCAATTTTATTTTTCTTCATCAAAAACTGCACACCCTTACTCATTCCGTCGGCTACGTTTCGGCTACGCTTTACCATACCTGTGAAATCGGCCGACGCATCTTTGACGCTGATTCCATAGTCATTGGCGTGATTGATGTATTCGAATACCTGTGCACTCTTCAAAAGGGCCTTGGTTGGGATACAACCCCAGTTGAGGCAGATTCCACCTAGCTCCTCAGCTTCTATGATAGCAGTTTTCAGTCCGAGTTGGGATGCGCGAATGGCAGCCACATAGCCTCCCGGTCCGCTTCCCAATACGATCAGATCAAATTTTGATGAAGACATATTTTCTTGAGTTTGTTACGATTTTGAAACTATGCAAAAATAGGCCTTTTGGTTTCAGAAAAAAATCTACCCAAAAGCTTGAAAACCCCATTAAATCCGCCTCTAGGGCCTCGGAAAGTCAATTTTCGAAAATTCCTTTCGTTAAAGTGGTTATTTACAGTTGATTAATTTTGTCTGAGTAGATATTTGCTTGTTTTTCAGGGTTTAAAAATGAAGGAGGTCGATTTGCTTGGTTCAGGGAAGGATTACTACTGGCTTTTTTTATATTTTTGACCAATCAAAAAAATAGAATTTATGGGATTACTTTCAGGAAAGACTGCATTGATCACCGGTGCCTCCAAAGGAATCGGAAGAGCCATTGCCATCAAATATGCCCAAGAAGGGGCAAATGTCGCATTCACCTATCTTTCTTCAGTCGAAAAAGGTCAAGCTTTGGAAGCTGAACTGGCTGAATTTGGGATCAAAGCCAAAGGATATCGTTCCGATGCTTCTGATTTCAAAGCTGCTGAAGATTTGGTAAATAGTGTTGTGGCAGATTTTGGGTCTTTGGATATCTTGATCAATAATGCTGGAATCACCCGAGACAATCTTTTGATGCGAATGACGGAGGAATCTTGGGATGAAATCATGAATGTCAACCTGAAGTCTTGCTTCAATACGGTCAAAGCCGCTACCCGAACCATGATGAAAGCCAAGTCCGGTTCTATCATCAACATGACCTCTGTAGTTGGTGCCAAAGGAAATGCAGGTCAGGCCAACTATGCAGCCTCCAAGGCTGGAATTATTGGTTTTACCAAGTCAGTAGCTTTGGAATTGGGTTCAAGAAATATCCGTTGTAATGCCATAGCACCTGGATTTATCGAGACTGAAATGACCGAGGTGTTGGATGAAAAAACCGTGCAAGGCTGGAGAGATGCCATCCCAATGAAGCGAGGAGGCAAGCCGGAAGAGATTGCTGATGCTTGCGTATTCTTAGGTTCGGATATGAGTACGTATATCTCCGGGCAGGTGCTTCATGTGAATGGAGCGATGTATACCTGATTAACCTTTTAGGTCTTCAAGACCTCGAAGGTTTCATTTTATTTCAGCTTTTCAAATCAAAACCTCGAAGGTTTCTCAATAGAAATTCTTCGAGGTTTTTTAAAAGTTTTTTAATCCATCTCTTCAAGGGAAAGCTCCTCGGTTAAATTTGAAGAGGACTCTAAGTCATGCATTTTTTGGAATTGCTTTACGTCTCCAAACCACTCAATAACAAAATCTCTGTCGATTTGGGTGGGTTTTTGAGAGATGATGGCTTGGTAGGATGAAAACTTCCATTTTTTAAAATTATCCACAATCCCGTGTTTTTGAGGGTTTTGATGTATGTAAATAACAACTTGGCTCAGATAGCTTTCTTTATCTATTTGTTTCCTTTTGAATTTGCGCTGGAATAGTCCTCCATGACGATCATAAAGCTTATTATATGCTTTTGCATAACCATTGAGGAAGTTAGAAAATGAGTTAAACGCGGCTTCGGGATTGGTATTCTCTTTTACCCTAATCAAGAAATGAAAATGATTGGGCAATAAGCAGTAGGCTAATGTTAAAAAGTGAGGTAAACAGAAAGTTTGGAATTTTTTGAGAAAATAAAGGCAGTTTTCCTCAGTTCGAAAAAGAAGTTCCTCACCATTGGTTCTGGAGTAAACATGGTAAAGCTCTCCCGGGGAAAAAGGATCAGTCATACAAATCAAAATTTGATATAGTACTTGAAAACAATGAGTTAATCATAAAAATAATAATCTAAAAGTGCATTTCTTAGTGAGACCTTCGAGGTTTTTGGAAACCTCAAAGGTCAATAAAGCAGCTGGAGAGATTCAACCGTTTTTTGTTTAAAAAGAGAAGGTTGGGGTATTAAAAAAGCCCCGATCCCGATAGTTCGGGACCGAGGCTCTTTTAAACCTTTGAGGTCTTTGAGACCTCGAAGGCTTTTAAATCTAAGACCTTCGAGGTTTTAGAAACCTCAAAGGTCAATTAGTCTTTCCCCAAAAACGGATATCGGTAGTCCTTCGGAGATACAAAGGTTTCCTTGATTGTACGAGGAGAAACCCATCTGAGCAAATTGATCATCGAACCAGCCTTGTCATTGGTACCGGAAGCTCTAGCGCCGCCAAAGGGCTGCTGACCAACTACGGCCCCTGTTGGTTTATCGTTGATATAGAAGTTACCGGCTGCGTTTCTTAGCTTTTGCGTAGCCAATTCGATCGCATAGCGGTCTTGAGAGAATACAGCACCTGTCAAAGCATATGGAGAAGTCTGATCCACCAATTCCAAAACGGTTTCGAAATGCTCCGAATTGTAAACATAAATGGTCAAAACCGGACCGAAGATCTCTTCACACATCGTCGTGTACATTGGATCCTGAGTTAGGATGACAGTAGGCTCGATAAAGTAGCCTTTAGACTTATCATAGTTTCCACCTGCGATGATTTCAACACCCTCGGCAGCTTTTGCATTGTCGATGTATTGGGCGATTTTGTCAAAAGCCTTCTCATCGATGACTGCATTGATGAAATTGGTGAAGTCTTCCGTACCACCCATTTTCAGCGTACTCAGATCTTCGAGCATGTATTTTTTTACATCCTCCCAAAGATTGGATGGGATGTAAGCACGTGAAGCGGCAGAGCATTTTTGGCCTTGGTATTCGAAAGCCCCTCTCACCAATCCGACTGCCACTGCTTTTGCATCGGCAGATTTATGAGCCAAGACAAAGTCTTTTCCTCCTGTCTCGCCCACGATTCTAGGGTAAGATTTGTAGAGCTTGATGTTTTCTCCGATAGTTTTCCAGATATGCTGGAATACGCCGGTAGAACCTGTAAAGTGAATTCCCGCAAAGTCCGGATGCTTGAAAATCACCTCGCCAGCTGTTGGGCCGTCTACGTAAATCAAGTTGATCACGCCATCAGGCACGCCTGCTTCCTTGAAAACCTCCATCAACACATTCGCTGAGTAAATCTGCGTGTAGGCTGGTTTCCAAACGATGGTATTTCCCATCATGGCTGCAGAAGTAGGTAGATTCCCAGCAATGGCTGTAAAGTTGAAGGGAGTCAAAGCAAAAACAAAGCCTTCCAAAGGTCGCTGTTCTACTCTATTCCAAACGCCATTTCCAGACACTGGCGGCTGCTGGGAATAGATTTCAGTCATGTATTTCACATTGAATCTCAAAAAGTCGATGAATTCACAGGCGGAGTCAATTTCAGCCTGCATGGCATTTTTCGACTGACCCAGCATGGTGGCTGCATTTATTTTGGCGCGGTAAGGACCTGCCAAAAGGTCTGCTGCTTTCAGGAAAATAGCTGCTCGCTGTTCCCATTCCAGGTTTTCCCATGCATCTTTGGCTCCCAAAGCGGCATTGATTGCCTGCTCTACATGGGAAGCATCTCCTTCATGAAAGTGGCCTAATACTTTCTGATGATCATGTGGAGGAGACATTGGACGGGTTTTGCCAGTGCGGACTTCCTCGCTTCCGATATACATCGGGACGTCAATTTCTTGAGCTCGTAATTCGCTCAACATCGCCTGCAATTCTTTTCGCTCAGGACTTCCCGGAGCATAAGATTTTACCGGCTCATTGACGGGAGTGGGGACATTGAAAAATCCTTTTAACATACTATTTGGAGTTTATGTGATTCTGATGCGCCAAAGATAAGCTTTCCCGTCAAAACGGGCCGTGATTTTACTTACAAAAGCTGCTCAAGCTCTCGCAAATGTCTGATCTCGTAAGTAGGGGTGAGGGCTATGCTTTTTCCCTCTGGGTTGAAATAAACCTGATCGATCTGAGCCTGCTGAGCACCTAAGATGTCCGAATTGGGATTGTCACCAATCATTAGGCAATGTTCAGGGTGTGTTTTCAGCTCAGTCAATGCATATTCAAAGATTCGAACATCTGGCTTTTTATGTCCTGTGGTCTCTGAGGTGACCACCAGCTCGAAAAATACATCCAAACCCGAGGACTTCATCTTTTTCGCTTGGGATTCATTAAATCCATTGGTGATGACATGGACTCGATATTTTTCTTTTAGGTAGGTTAAAATCTCCTTCGAATAGGGGAAAACATGTGGCTTGCTTGAAGTCCGGTGCATAAAGTCCTCTTCAAATTCTAGGGGGATCGCATCCACTCGACCTCCTGCATGGGAAAAAATCATCGGAAAACGTTCCTTACGAAGATTGATTTTATCGATTTTCCCAATATTGTACCAGTCCCAGAGTTTGAAATTGACAGCATGAAAAGCCTCGAAAAACTTTTCGAATGTTGGGATACCCAATTCCTTTAAGGTATAGATTTCATAAAGTTCTTGCAGGGATTCACTGACATTTCGATCATAGTCCCAAAGCGTATGATCTAAGTCGAAGAAGAGGTGTTGGTAAGTTTTCATCTGTTTATATTTTGAATTTTATTGGTCAGATGGTCCCGAAAGCTTTCGGGATGACGATTAACCCCGAAATATCGGGGCATTTCGCTGTGTGTTTAATGATTATTTTAATCGTGTCGATTTCATGTGATTATTAATTGTTTTTCAAAGGCCACATAGCCTGTCCCGAACACGATTCGGGACAATCTCGCTTAGTTACCCCGGTCCATCGGGGATCACTGTGTATGTTTTTAGTTTTGCCTTACCAGTCTAAAGGCAAGCTCGATTTCAATGCGAGTTATCGCCTGTATTGGTTGTTTTGAATTTTATTGATCGCCAGCTCACGATTGGATTTGAGGATTTCAAAGGTCTCCTGATCTTTTAGCAAGTTGGGGTCCTTTTGAATAAACTTAAAAATCTGCTGAATGATTTCGAGGTATTCTTCCAGGATGTAATAAAATACCCATTGATCTACACGCCTACTACCGAGAAGTCCAGCATTTTTCAGCCCGATGAGATGACGACTGGTTTTGGTCTGGGTAAAATCCAGAATCAACTCCAAATCAGAGATACTCAGCTCCTTATTTAAAAGCAACAAATGAACGATACGGACTCTCGCTTCCTCACTTAACGCTTTAAAAATTCGCAATCCATAATTTAAACTTATATTTTTGAGTCTCATTTGAGCAATTTTAACAGCGATTTGCTGGTGAAATTAAAAAATCAACCGAACTTTCAGGAGTTGTGGGTTTCATTTGGCAACTTTCGTCCATCAATTTGGTTTCTTTATTTGTGAAAAAGCTACTTCTACCTTCATTTCTCATCATTTGTCTCTCGCTTTTGGCTAGTGGATGGGCTCATGCCCAAGATCAACGCGAGCGAAAGGTAGTTCAACTCTCCGGCATCATCCTCAATGCCGATAGCACTGATGCTGTTCCCGGTGTAAACATTTATGTTCCGAAGAAAGGCCGAGGTACAAGTAGTGGTCGCTTTGGATATTTTTCTATGCCCGTTTTGGAAGGTGACAGTGTGGTGTTCAGCTTTATTGGCTTGAAAAGGCAGACCTATAAGATTCCGGAAAATATGGAGGACGACCGGATTAGCTTGATCTTGACGATGGAATTGGATGAGATTGCTTTGGAGGAAATAGAAGTTAATCCCTATCCTTCTGAGAAAGAATTCAAAGAGGCAGTGTTGGCGATGTCTGTGGTAGATCCAATGACCATCAGTGGCTCAAATATGAGCCCAGAGATGCTTTTACGAGCTGCTGAAATCATGCCAGCTTCCGGGAATGAAAATTTCCGCTACTTCCAACAAGGCCTGATGCAACAAAATCAGGATCTCTACGGTCCAAGGCCATTGCGTCTCCTAGATCCATTTGCTTGGGCTCAATTCATTCGGTCAATTAAGCGGGGTGATCTGAAGCGGCGGGATTAGGAGTCTCCTGCTTAATGATGCGAAGATTTTTCTCCTGTATAAGAGCAATGGGTTGAAAACAGAGCGCTGAAGGCGTGAATTATACCAGCCCTAGGTAAGGAGGAACGACGCAACCTAGGGGTTAGGAAATAAAATATTAAACCAGCACCGGCTCTTGATTTTTGAAGTAAAAACGTGTTTCATTGCCAGCAAGAACAAGGTGACCCTTTCAGGTTTTTGTTTCTCGCAAAGACGCAATGGCGCAAAGAGTTGGTAAACCACAACCTATTGACGACTAGCTTAATTTCATCTTTGAGTAAGGCTTCATTGAAGTTTAGAAGCAATCCTAATTTTAAATTTGCCAATCGCTCATTAGTTAGCAACTGCTTGGAATGAACAGGGGCAATAACTGGTATAGATGTTGTTTTTTGATTGACTCTTCAATCCGCTCAAAATCGTTTTCTAATAACTGATTGTCAAATCGATAAAAGGGGGAGAGCTTGGCTTTGAACTTCATTCCCTCCTTATCTAATTTCACTGAATTTTTTTGGACTCGAGTAAGCCCAGACCTATTTTCTGTCGATCAAACATGCTTTATCCAAGAAAGCTTTTCGAGATCATTCTCATTATACTCTATATCGACTCGTTGCTTTTTGGTGCCTTTGCGGGAGATATCAGTCGATATCAGGCAGCACCCAATTTTCCAGAATACTCGGGATTTTCATCATTTGCTCAATGTCGGCTACAGTTCGGGGGGCGTCTTTGGAAAGATTCTCAGGACCTGACTGAGTGACTAGGATGTCATCCTCGATTCTTACTGCAATTCCCCACCACTTAGGGTCACAATCGCTGCCTTCAGGAATGTAGATACCCGGTTCAACGGTCAGAACGACACCTTCTTTCAGGGCTCCATATCCTCCTCGATCATGCACATCCAAGCCCAAATGGTGACTGGTTCCATGGGGAAAATAGTTGTGACGCTCCCCCTTTTTGATAATGCCCAGTTCGGCAAGTCCCTCGTTGATGATGTTTCGGGTCACTTGGCCGATTTCTGAAAAGTCCACTCCAGGCTTGCAGAGCGCTATTCCTGCCTCTTGAGATTTTAGGACGAGTTCGTAGATAGCTTTTTCTTCTGGGGTGAAGGTTCCGTTGACAGGGATGGTACGGGTGACATCAGCGGTATAGCCACGCCATTCAGCTCCTAAGTCCATCAGGATCAAGCGCTCACTCATATGCTTCATGTCATTGTCAATATAATGCAGAATGCAACCATTATTTCCTGCACCTACAATAGAGGGATAGCCGATTCCTTCTGCACCATAGCGCTTGTAGATAAATTCATGGATTCCCTGAACTTCACGCTCTGACATGCCAGGCTTGGCAGCTTTCATTACCTCGATTTGGCCAATAGCTGAGATTTTAACCGCTTTGCGGAGCAAGGCAATTTCCTCGGCTGTTTTGACTTCTCTAAGGACATCCATCATCTGGGATAAGGCAAAAAGGTCTATTTTGCTTGCCGGAATCTTGGATTTTACTTCCATTCGTTTTTCAGGGCTGTCTGCCTCGACAAAATTTCGAAGGATTTCATCATTTTCCACTTCCGGATAGCGTTGGCGGTAGCGACCGATGATTTGTGCTACATTGGCGGAATTTTCGATATCTGTTGCTCGTATCAAATCATACATCTGGAGGGAAACAGGGCTCTTGTCGCTCGGGTAGCTTGCATTTTTTTTAAAATCAGCAATCATGCGTCGCAAGGGTGCATTGGCACTGCTTCCCTCTATTTCAGCGCCTAAATCCATCGATAAAATTTTGTCAAAATCATCCGCGTTTAGCACTGGCTTTTTCCCGAAGTCATCAAAAAGAAAAACCGTCTGAAAGCCTAAAACCTCCTGCACGCCTTCCGTTCCCAAACGTTTTCCGTTCCACATTTCTGACCTTGGGTCTCTCGGCTGGACATAAATGATCTCATCGGTTTCCATGCCATCGATCATGCGCTTTTCGGAGAAAATAATCAAAGCTGAGTTTGGCTCACGAAAGCCTGTCAGGTAATAAAAATCGGTATTGGGGTGATAAATAAAGTCAACATCGTTGGATCGATTCTTCACCGGGTTATTGAAGAGGATTGCCATGCTATTTGCGGGCATAAGCTCTCGCAAAGCATCTCTCCGCTGTCGGTGCCATTCGGCGCTTAGCCCATCATCAAAGTATGACTGTGCAATTGAAATTTGAGAGATAAAAAGGATTAAAAAGGAGAGAAGGTATCTGTTCATAAAATCATCATCTAGTTCTCCTAAGATGTAGGCTTTTGTCCATTTAACAAAGTGTTAATATGCAGATGCATCTATATCCTTATCTTTGTGGCGTTAAAAAACCCAAAAGAATGAAAATCATCTCCAAATTCTTTCTCACGTTCTTCCTATTTGTCTCTTTAGGAGCTATAGCGCAGCAATCGGCCGAAAAGCCAAAATTGATCGTAGGAATCATCGTCGATCAAATGCGTCAAGAATATCTTTATCGCTTTTCTGACAGATATTCTGAAGGCGGGTTCAAGCGACTGATGAAGGAAGGGTTTATGATGAAAAATGGGCATTATAATTATATCCCAACTTACACTGGTCCTGGACATGCCTCGGTTTATTCGGGTACCACCCCTGCTACTCACGGTATCATTGCAAATAGCTGGTATTCCAAGGAACTCAAGCGCTCTGTTTATTGCGCAGAAGATACTACTGTTTACAATATTGGGGGGACACCACGCGCCGGAAAAATCAGCCCTAGAAATCTACTCAGTACTACTATCACAGATGAGTTGATGCTGGCAAATAACAAGCGATCTAAGGTAGTTGGGATTGCGATCAAAGACCGGGGGGCCAGCTTGCCTGCCGGACACTTGGGGGACGCTTACTGGTTTGACAGTGAGTCAGGAGAGTTTATGACTTCTTCCTACTACGGGGATAAATTACCTAATTGGGCTCAGAAATTTAATGAGCAAAAGCAGGTACAAACGTATCTTCAGATGACTTGGGAGCCCCTTTTTCCAGCGAATACCTATGTGAATAGCATTGATGATGATAATAACTTTGAGCAACCTTTCATCGGAAAGGATGCCCCTGTTTTTCCTTACGATCTCTCAAAACTCAATGAGAATAATGGAGGAGTAGGTATGATTTCTTCGACTCCTTTTGGAAATAGCTTGACCTTTGATTTTGCCTATGCGGCGATCGAAGGAGAGAGGCTTGGAAAAAGGGAAGAAACCGATTTTCTGGCGGTTAGCTTTTCTTCTCCTGACTATATCGGTCACCGCTTTGGCCCATCCTCGATGGAGCTGGAGGATAATTATCTTAGACTTGATCGCGAAATGGAAAAATTTCTCAACTTTTTGGATAAAGAGTACGGCAAGGGTAACTACTTGATTTTTCTATCTGCTGATCATGGGGTAGCTGAGATTGCAACTCACATGGAAAGTGAAAATATCTTTGCTGGGAATGTGAATGTTGGGTATATCCGAAGTCAGCTGATGGGCTACAGCAACTACGTCTATGGTGAAGGGGACTGGATCGAAAACGTGTCAAACGATCAGGTCTTTTTGAATCACAAATTGATCCAAGAGAAGGAAATTGATCTGGATGACATGCAGGAGGACTTGGCCAACTTCCTTCTACGATTCCGAGGAATCAAGGAAGTCTATACGGCTCACACCATGCGAAGCACTGAGTTTGGATCCGGGAGGGCAAAGCTTTTGCAGATGGGATATAATCATAAGTCCTCAGGAGATTTGCTGCTGATTCTGGAGCCGGGTTGGCTGACTGGAGGTCCTAGAGGGACATCTCATGGCACGGGATACACTTATGACACCCATGTGCCGATTCTTTTTTATGGATGGAATGTGCCTGCAGGATCGAGCACCCGCTATGCTACGATCACGGATATCGCCCCGACGCTTTCCATGCTTCTCAATATTCGGCTTCCAAATGGAGCAACAGGCCAGCCCATTCATGAGATATTTGAATGAGGTGATTTGTACTGTCTGAATATGATTTTCTGAAATGATAACAGATGCCATAATTTTTCTATTTATCTGGCGGGAAGCTGGAAGTAGGAAGAGTGTAGCTGGCATAATCTGAACCTCTAGGCTTATTCTAGTAATTAGGCTTTTAATGCTAGCAGTCTAGCCGATGATCAGACAGTTGATTAATTAGGTCAAAAGAAATTATTCGATTTAATTCAGGCTTCTGGGTGATTAATGTCATATTTTCTCTGCCGATTTGGGCTTAAAATTGAATTCATTAATCCCAATGAGTTATGAGCGATAAGCATATATCCAAAGCCAGTATTCTTCACGCTTGCCAGATCAAGCAGGAGTTGACTATTTCAGATTTTGAAAAGGAAGTAAAAAATATCCGTCAGAATCTTACCGACCATGATGAAATTGCCAGTCAAGCGCATCGTGGAAGCGGTGGTCAAAATGAGATGCTGATTCGTTTGGAGCACGAATTGAGTTTCCTCAAAAAAGAATTGGAGACGCTGAATAATTTGGATCCAAATGAGGCCAAAACCCAAGTTGAACATGGCGCTGTCGTCGTAACGGATCAACGGACCTTCTTTATTTCCACTTCAATCGAACAAGTGGAGGTGAATGATAAGTCCATCTTTGGGATTTCGGTGAAGGCCCCCATTTTCAAAGTAATGGAAGGCAAAAAAGCTGGGGAAAGCTTTGAGTTTAATGGGATTCGGTACCAGATAGAATCAATTTACTAGCAGCGCATTCTTATCGAGTCAAAGGGAATTCTTGCTGATACCAAGCTTGGATTCCTCCTTGGAGGTGGTGGACATTGGTGAAACCCTCATTCACCAGCATTTCTGCGGCCTCTCTACTTCTGGATCCGACGGCGCAGTAGATGAAAATTTGGCTGTCCTTAGGAAGCTCCAAAACCTTGCTTTTGAAATCCGGCCTGTAATAATCCATTTCTATCGCACCTTCAATTTTTCCCTGAGCGATTTCCTGAGGCGTTCGGACGTCTATGATTTTACCTGATGGACTCAATTCGCTAAACTGCTTAGGGTCTAAATTGATGACCTGGTTGTCTGTTTTTGTAGTGCCAGTGCCACAGGCAGAAATCAGAAGAATTGAGAAAAGGAATATCCAGCTGAGATTTTTCATAATCATTTATTTTATTCTGGGCTGATTCGAAGCAGCAAAGTTTTTTCAAAATTAGGATATTGGACCTTCGATATTTTGTGAGAAAAATTACAAAACCTAAAAGTGAATAATAAATGGCTTTGAAAAAGCTCCTCCCTTTGCTTTATTTTTTCAAACGACAGGTTTCAAACTCCAAGCTATGGTTGAGTATTCGGCTTGGTCTTGTGAAAAAGGCAAAGATTCAACCCTACTTAGGATTTGGGAGTGGAAGGGAGATCTATCTCGCAGGACGGGTTTTGGAGGATAAGGGGATCGCACCTGCGAATGAGGAGGATGGCTTCAAAGAAAACTTCCGATCCATGCGAAAGCGGTTTTTGACCGTGATTTTTCCGGGTTTGGATGTTCGATTAGTTTGGGGTGAAGCAGAATTTTTAGCCAAGACCGATGAAGAGGGATATTTTGAATTCAGATTTTCTCCCATGAAAAAGCCTGTGTCAGGTTGGAATAGCCTAGGCCTTTCCCTTCCTAAGCCCCCAATCAGAAAGCAGGAGCAGGTAGAAGCGAGCGGATGGATTTATGTGCCATCCAAGAAAGCTGATTTTGGAATCATTTCGGATATAGATGACACCATCGTACCCACTGGGGCAACGAGGCTTTGGGATATGCTGAAAACCACTTTTGCCAATAACGCCCATACCAGGATTCCTTTTGCAGGGGTAGCTGCCCTGTACGATGCACTTCGAAAGGGTTCGGATGGAGAAGATAGCAATCCCATATTTTATGTTTCGAGCAGCCCTTGGAATCTCTATGATTTTCTTCAGGAGTTGATGGCGGTTCATCAGATTCCTAGAGGACCATTGATGCTGCGTGATTTGGGATTGTCAAGGGATCAGTTTATAGCAGGGAGTCATTGGAATCATAAATTGAAACAAGCCAAGCATATTTTGTCTGCTTATCCTGAACTGCCATTTATTTTAATTGGAGATAGCGGTCAGAAGGATCCTGAGATTTATTTGGAGATTTGTCGGGATTTCCCGAGTCGAATTCAGGGGGTGTATATCAGGGCAGTGGCTGATCGAGACCTTTCGAAGCTTCAGTCAGCGTATCGAAGTCTAGGTGTGCCTTTTATTCTGATGAAGGATTCCCTAGATGCCAGTAGACATGCTAATGAGATGGGCTGGATATTGGAGGAGGATCAAAGTACCATTCTTCGGCAAAAGCTAAAGGATGAAGCGAGTTGACAGGATATTCTAACCATTAATCCCAGTGAGTTTTGAATTTTACCAAGATTTCATTCTATTCCCATAAAACCGATCATTATGAAGAAAATACTCCTTTTAATTTGCCTATTTCCTTTGGGACTTTTTGCCCAAAGTCATGAAGAGAAAATCAAAACGATTTTTAATCTCGAACTATCAGAAGGGCATACCTACGAAAATCTCCGCTACCTCTGTAAGGAAATTGGGCACAGATTGTCCGGCTCTCCTCAAGCTGCGGCAGCGGTGGAATACACGAGGCAACTCATGGAAAGCTATGGTTTTGATACCGTGTATTTGCAGCCGGTGATGGTTCCGCATTGGGTTCGTGGAGGTAAGGATGAAGTGAAGATCGTAAATTCAAATAAGTTGGGCACGCTGGAATTGAATGCGTTGGCACTTGGAAATACGCAAGGGACAGGACCAAGTGGTCTTTTGGGAGATGTGGTGGAGGTCAAAGGGCTTGATGGATTAAAAGCTCTTGGTGAAGGTGCTCGAGGGAAAATTGTCTTTTTCAATCAGCCCATGGACCCAACTCTAATCAATACTTTCCAAGCTTACAGTGGAGCAGTGGGTCAGCGAGGCTCAGGAGCTGCAGAGGCTGCTAAATTTGGAGCTAAAGGTGTCATTGTTCGCTCCATGAGCAATCGGATTGATCAGATTCCCCATACTGGAAATCAGCGCTACAATCCTGACTACCCAGAGATTCCAGCCTTGGCTATTAGTACTGCAGATGCTGAGCTGCTGAGTGAATTGCTTCAGGAGCAATCGGACCTTAAAGTGTTCTTGAAGTCTGAGGGAGAAATGAAGGGAGAGGTGCTTTCATACAATGTGATCGGTGAAATCAGAGGTACAGAAATGCCCGAAGAAATCATTGCCGTGGGTGGTCACTTGGATTCTTGGGATGTGGGAGAAGGAGCTCATGATGACGGTGCAGGATGCATCCAAGCAATTGAAGTGCTAAGGCTTTACAAGCAATTAGGCTGGAAACCAAAACGGACTATTCGCGCAGTCATGTGGATGAATGAGGAAAACGGACTGGCGGGGGGTAGAGAGTATGCCCGAGTGGCTAAAGAAAAAGGAGAAAAACATATTGCGGCCATTGAATCCGACGCCGGTGGTTTTTTACCCTTGGGTTTTTCCTCTTCTGGGACGCCTGATCAGCGTGGCAAGCTTGCCAGTTGGAGAGAGCTCTTTACCCCGTATAATATTTGGAAATTTGACGTACCTGGAGGTGGAGCGGATATTGGGCCACTCCGTGATCAGGGGCCTATTTTGATTGGTTTGCATCCGGACTCTCAGCGTTATTTCATCTATCATCATACGCCTGCGGATGTTTTTGAAGTAGTGGATCAGCGAGAATTGGAGTTGGGAGCAGCGGCGATGACTGCGCTAGTCTATTTGATCGAGCAGGAGGGGATTTAATACCTTGACTTTTAATAGATCTTATTTCTTTGGAATCAATCTTTCTTGGGCTGCTTTTTTTCTGAGGATGTTTTCTTTGGAAAAAGGAATCCCCACAAATCCATCATTAGCCCATATGGGAAATAGGTTTTTGTAAAAGGGGCTTTCGGGGTTTCCCGACTGTCCAGGATTGTTGATTCCGATGGTTTTTTCCCAGTCTTCGGTATCCACTACGATTCGAAAGGAAGCCCCGGAGGTGTTGTTGTCTCCATAGGCGTTGGCTCCGGGGGTAAAGCTGTAGCCTCCTCGAGGCAGCGTTTCGGTGTTGAGCTTGGCTTGCCATTCGGTATTGACCACTTCAGCTAGGGGATGACGGATTTTGGCATGCTTGTAATCTGCCTGTCCATAGTTCCAGTTGGATGGGTTTTTCCCAAGTTTTTCTTCCAAAGCTTCGATAGCTTCCTCGAAACTTGCCATCAATAATTGATTCCGGTTTTCTATCGGGTTTTGATTATAGATCCTAGTAGGATTTTCCATCCACTCTAGCACCTGAGTCAGTTGAATACTTCCCAGCCAAGGTTTGACCTCGTCGGGTATCATGAATTCGGAGATAGTTCTGCGGAGGATTCGCTCCCACATCACATAGACTCCCGCTTCCACTGAATTGGGAGCCAACACAAAATCCCAATTTTGAAGTACCTGACTTAAAGAATCAGCTCGCTCAGTTTCAAAACTTAGATTTTTCAGAAATGGAACCAATTGTCTGGCCGGCAGAGCGAGGTAGTCATTTTGCAAAGCACCCAATTCCTCTACGCTAAACTTTTTATCTTTGCTCAGCACCTCTTTAATCCGCTCTCCCCGGAAATCATCTGCCCATTCAAAGCCTAAGGCTTCAGGGTATTCATAGCCTTCTGGAGCTACATTTTGATTGGCCGTCGCTATAAACCCCGATTCGGGATTGACGGCATGGGGTCGATCGGCAATCGGTAAATAGTCTTCCCACTCATATCTTCCGTCTCCCATAGTCGCAACCAATCCGGAGAAACCCTTTCGGATCGGTGCGATACCGGTGGCCTGCCACCCGATAGTCCCGTTTTTATCCGCCCAAACCATGTTTTCCGCAGGGATATTATTATAGGTGCAGGCATCCCGAAATTCCTCCCAGGTCTTCGATTGATCCATGCGTAAGCTCGCCAGATAAGGGGCCGAACCCGTTTCCAGCCAGGCACATTCCACCGCCACTGCCTTATTTAATTCCTCGTCGATAAAGGTAACAGGCCCGTGAATGGTGTATAAATGCTCCACAATTTGGTCTTCACTACCTTTCACTTTGATCGTGTCTTGGATACTTTGCATGTCCAGCCATTCGCCTTGGAATCGATATTGTCTTGGGTTGTCGGGGTTGATATCATACACTCGCAAATCTTCATTGTCTGTCGAGAAAATCGTCAAGCCCCAAGCGCCATAGTCATTGTGCCCGATGGAAACGCCCGGAATGACAGGTTCTCCCGCTCCTATCACATTCCAACCCGGGGCATTCAGATGCACCCAATAGCGTAAAGAAGGAATGGCTTGTAAGCGATGGGGATCATTGGCCATCATGGGATAGCCACTGGCAGATTTTTCTCCCGAAATCACCCAATTGTTACTCCCCTGTGCAAAAGCGTCTGATTTCAAAGTAAAATTTAATTCGTCCTCAAGCAAGGCTGTTGCTTCTTCAAACTTCTCAATATCCCTACGGAATTCCTCTTTGATATCTTCCGGACGAAATTCAATCCTTCGCCGAAAAGCTTGATAGGGAGTGAGAATATCCTTCATCAATAATTCTTCAGGGATACCCGGATCTAGCTCCAAAATGGGTTCATTAGGATGAAAAAAGTAAAGTTCTTTGGCTTTTTCAGATCCAATCTGGCTTACCACTCTGCTGATGTCTAATTCGTCTACGACATTTTCTAAAAGACCCTGATGACGAGAAATCACCACCTCCCAAGTCCAGGGTTGAGGCTTTATACCGAGCATTTGAAATTCGATCGGAAGTGATTCAGGGTTAGAGTTTGCCTCTTCGATGTAGGTATTGATACCAGCCACGAAAGCATCGACAATCTCAACACCTCTTGGATGATAGTGCCGGAGTTCAGTCTCCTTATCTCCTCTAAACTTGAACAGTCTTACACCTCGATCGCGTTCGAATTCCCTCTCTCCCAGAATCTCAGCTAATGTTCCGGTGGCCTGTCTCCTCCAAAGCTCAAATTGAAATAAACGATCTTTGGCGGCAAGATATCCCTGTGCAAAGAATAGGTCCTCTTCATTTTGGGCGAAAATGTGATTGATCCCATTTTGGTCTCGAATGACTTCCACAGGCTGATTAAGACCTTGGATTTCATTTCCTTTTTCTGTGCAAGAAAGAAAGACAGTGAGGGAAATGGTTGAAATAAGAACGGAAATGCGAGATATTTTCATAGAGCTATAATTTAATAGAAAGTCGAGTTCAAAATACTGAATTCCAACTGCTTTTATATGGATGGAATAAAATCCAAAAAAGAACCCCGGAATATCCGGGGCTCCTTTTCTAACTATCAATGAAAAAATACTACCTCTATGGGTGTTTTCAGCCTACTGAAATTGACTTTTTGGCTTTTCCTTCGGCTAGTGCTTTTTTAGGAAGGACTAGTTTCAACAAACCCTTTTCGTATTTAGCATCAATGCTCTCTTCGGTGATACTTTCGGGAAGTATAAAAGACCTTCGAATACTTGAATACGAAAATTCCTTTCTTCGATAATCGTCCTTTTCCTCTTCTTTCTCGTCCTTTTTCTCCGCAGAAATATTGAGAATGCCATCCTCCACTTCTATTTTGAAGTCCTTCTTTTCAAATCCCGGCGCCGACAGTTCGAGTTTGAATTCTTTTTCATTCTCGATTATATTGGCTGAGGGAACCTCCGCAGATTTGTCTGCGAACCACAATTTTTCATCCCAGTCGAAGGGATTCTCTGCGCCAAAGAAGTCCTGGACCATTTTGGGCCAAAAACCTCTATTTCGTTTTGCTAAAGTGCCCATGATTGAAATTGATTTTGTTGATTTAAATTTCGACTCTCTTCCTGAAATTTGGAATGACAAAAGTCAGGAAATCAGTTGATTGAGATCAAATTAAAAAAAGTGTTAAACAGAAGTAATTTTTGAAAGCAATCTTATAAATCTGTATTTTGGTTGAAAATTGAACTAAGAGATGACACATTTTTCCAGAAGAGAATCGATTAAAAAACTCGGATTGCTTTCAGGCATGACTTACCTGACCCCTTATGCATTGTCAGCCTGTGTCGAACCCAAAAACTCAGAAAAGAAACTGGGAGTAGCCTTAGTCGGATTAGGTTATTACAGTACCGATCTTTTGGCTCCCGCCTTACAGATGACGGAGCATTGCTACCTCGCCGGGATCGTCACCGGTACTCCCGCGAAGGAGAAAATCTGGATGGACAAATACGGCATTCCCGAAAAGAATGTCTACAACTACGAAAATTTTGACTCCATTAAGGACAATCCGGATATCGATGTGGTCTATGTGGTCTTACCTCCCTCCATGCACCGTGAATATGTGGAGCGGGCAGCAGCGGCCAAAAAACAGGTCTGGTGTGAAAAACCCATGGCCGTGACCGCCGAGGAATGCCAATCCATGATCGATGCCTGCAAGGACAACGGGGTGAGCTTGGCAATTGGCTATCGATGTCAGCATGAACCTAATACCCTAGAATATCAGCGAATAGTCAAGGAAGGATTGCTGGGCTCAGTTCAGCGGGTAGAATGTGCTGCCGGCTATCGGGAAAATCGAACCAATCACTGGAAGCAAAAGCGGGAAATGGGAGGAGGTGTGATTTATGATATGGGCGTTTACCCGATCCAAGGGGTCAGGCTGGGAAGTAATATGGAACCCATTGCCATCAAATCGGCCAAAGTCTGGACGGAAAGACCTGAAATCTACAAGGATGGTCTGGGTGAGATTGTGGAGGCGGAATTGGAGTTTCCTGATGGAGTCACGGGCTGGATTAAAACCAGCTTTGCAGAAAATATCAATTACCTGAATATCTATTGTGAGGACGGAACGATAGAAATAGCTCCCTTTCAGGCTTATGCTGGGAACAAAGGGAAAAGTCCGCTCGGAGAGATTAATTTCCCCTACGAAGTACCCTGGCAACAAGCCAATCAGATGGATCAGGATGCCTTGGCTATCATGAACAATCAGGCAATGAAAGTATCCGGTGAAGAGGGGAAACGGGATATTCGGATCGTCGAGGCAATTTTGGAATCCGCGCAAACAGGTAAAAGGGTTTTGATTTAATTTTTCAGGAAAACCGTCCTTCCTTTCTCGGCGCTTTCTTTGGCTGCCTCGAGGATTTCCATCACGATAAGGTTATTTTCGAGGGAGTAAAGATCAAATTCAGTAAGCTCAAATTCACCACGAATTACCGCTTTTAGGAATAAAAAAGGATCGGGATAAGGCGGATCGAGTTCGGGTAGCTCCATTTTTTCCTCCTCAAATCCATCATAGCCTTCCGCCATTCGAATGCGGAGTTGGTTCCGGTTGTCGGCATAAATTACTCCGGTCTGCCCATAGATTTCCATGTCCTTTCTACCGATGGGCCAGTTCCATGAAGCTTGGATAATCAATTGCTTATCAGGGTAATTGACGATGATGGTAGCATCATCCTCCACCTTGGGGTTGTTTTCAGGCTGAAGCTGCTGGGTGATGGCAGTAACAGAAATGGGGCGTTCCCCTGCTGTGAGCCAAGTCATCAGATTGGCTCCATAGCAACCAAAATCCATCAAGGCGCCTCCTCCATTCAATTTGGGGTCGGTCAACCAATCCAAAAATTCCGGGCCAACGCCGATCTTTTTTGGTCCTCGGTGACCATCTCTGACGATGATTTTTACTGCTTCGCCAAATTCCCCAGATTCCAACATCTCTTTGGCTCGATGGTTAGTAGGATACCAACTCGTCTCGTAATTTGTCAACAGGTGAATCCCATGTTTTTTTGCCAAGGCTTCCATTTCGCGGGCATGAGCCAAACTGACGGCTAGTGGCTTTTCGACCATGACGTGGATTCCTCTTGGAGCTGCCTCTTGGACGATTTTCAAGTGATCGAAAGTGTTTCCAAATGCGGCAATTGCTTCAGGCTTAGTCTTCTCTAGCATTTCTGCTAAGTCATCATAGACCAAGCTCATGGAGAAACCGAACTGATTGGCATATTTCTCTGCAAGCTCTCGGTCACTTTCTGCGATACCTACAATTTCATAATCGCCCCGATCCATAGAAGATAGAACCCAGCCTACATGTCCGTGGCTTAGGCCTCCTACCGCCAATCGAAGCTTTTCAGTTTGTGCCAACGCTATATAATTCATTCCAAAAAGGAAAAGACAGATGATGAGCTTTTTATTCACGGGTTTCTAGTTGTAAGTATATTTAATGGAATCAATCTGCAAGCGGAGCCAGGTCCAGTCGCCTTCTGGTAGTTCCCAAGTTGCATTCATTGTACTGGGGATTCGAACGCCCTCAAAATTCCGGTATTCTTCCACTTTCAAAACCCAGGGGAATCGCTTCGAATCTTTTTTGTTTTCATAAAATCGCAAAGCTTCGAAACGAACAAAATCACCAGCTTCATTGAAATGAAAAGTTCCGCTACCACTAGTTTGATTTATCCTCAGAGTAGCTTCTGCAGTATTTTGATCAATTTCTTTCCAACTGATAGCCGGATGAAAGGCCAAGCTAGGCATCCAAACAAGTTCACCTAAAAATCGCTGTAGGCTTCCTTCGTTGATTTTATCTCCGCTCTCGTCCACAATGGGGATGGCTGCTCCAATACGAATAAGCATTTCGCCATTTCCACCTTTGAATTGATCTCTACCAAAAATTTTAATGCCGGGAATCATATCCATCTCTACTTGCCAGTGGAAGCCAAGCGGGTCTAAGCTGCTCACTTGAAAAGCTTGGGCTTCTTTCCAATTCGTTTGATCCGGTTTCATTTTCATCTGGGCAGTTTGATGGATTTCAGCAGAGATCATGGGACTTTCCATCCGGTATCCTGAAGCCTTCAACCATTTTTGGATAGCAGGAGGTAGTTCTTCTATTTTTCTCAGATCAGGAATACTTCCCGATTCCTTAAACACAGCTTTTTCCGAGGTGATTTTTTTCTCCCAATTAGCCTGATAGATCATTTGTATTGCTACAAACAGGAGAATTAAATTGGCGGTACTGCCGAATTTTGCATCCTGCCAGACTGTGAAAATGAGAACCTGCGAAAGGACTACAGCTGCGAGACCCAGGTAGCCAGCTAATGGTTTCTCTAAGAAAGAAGCTACTGCAAAGGCTAAGAAGAGCAAAGTCCCAATTAGCCAAAAAACTCCTTGAATTGTTGAAATAGGCTGAGTGAGTTGTTGGATTTCAGCCAATTTGAATGCCTTTAGAAAACCCATCAAATGGATTAAGCCATGCAGGCATGCAAAAAAAAGTAAGGCCGTTTTCATTTTTTTATGATTTGTGCTTGAGCTTCCTCCAATTTTGTAATTTTCTATCCATAATCAAATTTTGCGTAGCTTACTTCACAAAAATTATCCTCCTGAATCTGATGAAATCGACACGATTAAAATAATCAATAAATAGGCAGGTAGATTCCCCGATACTTCGGGGTTAATCGTCATCCCGAAAGCTTTCGGGACCATCAGACCATTGAAAATCAAAAATAAACTGATGAAAAATATTCCTTTCAAACTCTTGTTCTTGGGGCTGTTATTTGCAGCCTGTGATTCTCAAGAAACTTATCAATTTCAAATTTCTGATCTAGAGCCTCATATAGACACCTTGTCATCGGATTATTTCGAAGGGAGAATGCCTTTCTCAGAAGGAGAAAAAAAGACAGTAGACTATCTCCTGCAGGAGTTTCAAGAAATTGGCCTCGAACCTGGTAATGGAGATTCCTTTATTCAGGATGTTCCTTTAGTATCTATTCAGACTAATGCTTCCCCAACGATGGAGGTTTCATCTGAAGGTCAAAAATTGACTTTGGAAGGATTGAAAGATTATGTGCTTTGGACTCAACGAACGGATGCTGAGGTGGCATTTGAGGATGCGGAGATGGTTTTTGCAGGATTTGGCATTGTAGCGCCCGAATATGGATGGGATGATTATAAAAATATCGATGTGACGGATAAAATCGTAGTGGTCTTGGTCAATGATCCTGGTTTTGGGACAGAGAACGCTACTTTTTTCAAGGGAAATACGATGACCTACTATGGCCGATGGACCTATAAGTACGAGGAAGCCATCCGTCAGGGAGCTTTGGGTTGCTTGATTGTACACAATACGATTCCAGCTGGTTATGGATTTAATGTGGTACAGAATTCGTGGAACTCGCCCAAGCTGTACTTAGATGATCGAGGAAAAGATGATTATAAGTTGGCTTTTGAGGGATGGCTTACTTTACCAATTGCCAATCAACTTTTTGAAATGGCTGGCTTGAATGAGCGGGAGCTTTTGGCCAAAGCCAGAAAGGCAGATTTCGAAGCGATTCCTATGAATCTGAAAGCGAGCACAAGCATGGAAGTGCAGGCTACTTACAACACTTCTCAGAATGTAGTGGCCAAAATCACAGGATCGAAAAAGCCAGATGAGTACGTGATATATACGGCTCACTGGGATCATTTGGGGATTGGAAAACCTGATGAAAAAGGGGACAGCATATACAATGGTGCCTTGGATAATGCCTCAGGCACAGCTGCTCTTTTGGCAATTGCCAAGGCATTTCAAGAAAGTAAGCAGCCTGATCGCTCCGTTATTTTCTTGGCTGTCACCGCAGAAGAACAAGGGCTTCTGGGTTCGGCCCATTATGCACAAAACCCGTTGTGCGTCAGTGTAAAAAGCCAACCGCACGGTCAAGCACATTTGGTTTTTGCCGACACACAGCCAAACGCTGAAAAACCAAAAGAGCTTGCCCTTACCCACCGCACCCATACAGAATGATGATTTAAATACTCATTTAGTGAGATATTTAATTTTTATTCTTAGTTTTGCCAATTATAAACAAGTTCAATAATGAACCGAATAAAAGACGTTTTAGAACAGAAAGGTATTAAACAAAAATGGTTGGCTGACCAATTAGGTAAGAGTTATAATATGTTAAACTCTTATGCTCAAAACAGACGACAACCGAGTTTAGAGGACTTATACAGGATTGCTGAAATCCTTGATGTTGAAGTCAAAGAATTATTAATTGAAAGAAAAGCACATTAAAATATGGACGGAACAAGTCTGACACCAGAACAAGAAAAATTAAACGCATTGCGACAGGTTTTGCCTGAAGCTTTTAGCGAAGGGAAAATAGATTGGGAAAAACTAAAAGCTACACTTGGAGAAGACATCAACTTTTCCAATGAACGCTATGTATTGAATTGGGCAGGAAAAAGTGATGCTTTTAAAGTATTGCAAATGCCAACAACTAAAACATTGATTCCTGCCAAAGAGGAAAGCGTAAACTTTGACGAAACCGAGAACATTTTTATTGAAGGCGAAAACTTGGAAGTGCTTAAAGTGCTACAAAAAAGCTACTTCGGAAAAGTAAAAATGATTTACATAGACCCGCCTTACAACACAGGAAACGACTCTTTTATTTATCCTGATAAGTTTAGCGAAAGCAAAGCTGACTATGAAAAACGGGTAGGCGACAAAGACGAAGAAGGCTATATGACCAAAGATGGTATGTTCAAAAAGAACAGCAAAGAAAATGGACAATACCACAGCAATTGGCTCAATATGATGATGCCTAGACTTTATTTGGCTAAAAATCTTCTGCGACAAGATGGCGTAATTTATATTTCGATTGATGACAACGAAGTGCATAATCTTAGGCTACTGATGAATGAAATTTTTGGAGAAGAAAATTTTGTTGCTGAATTAATTTGGAAAAAAAGAGTTTCACCAGCTAATGATTCTCAATGGTTTAGTAGTGACCACGAATATGTTATAGTATATGCAAAAAACAAAGAAAATTGGTTTCCGATTAGATTAGATAGAACTGAGAAACAAAACTCATATTATTCAAATCCAGACAATGACTCACGTGGACCTTGGAACTCTGCTGCATATACTTGCAATAAGAACAAAGATGAACGACCGAATTTATATTATCCATTAATAAATCCAAATACAGGGGAAGAAGTATGGCCAAAGGAAACCGCAGTTTGGGCTTATTCCAAAGAGACACACGAAGAGCATATTAAAGCTAATTTACTTTATTGGGGTGGTGATGGTAAAAGTAAATCTCCACGAAAGAAACAATTCTTGACAGACGCAAAGCCTGTCGTTTCTCGTTCTTTTTTAGAACATTCAGACGTTGGTAGTACTCAATCTGCAACTTTGGATTTTTTAAAATTATTTGACCACAATTATTTTAACTACACAAAGCCTATTGAATTAATAAAAAGGCTAATAAAAATTTCAAGCGAATCAGATAAGAATGAAATAATAATGGATTTCTTTGCAGGTTCGGGTACAACTGCACATTCGCTTTTTGAAATTAAAAAAGAATTGCAAGGCAATCAAAGATTCGTATGTGTTCAACTTCCTGAATTATGCGATGAGAAAGGTCAATCTTATAAAGATGGATACAAAACAATAGCTGATATAAGCAAGGAAAGAATCCGTAGAGCAGGAAAGAAAATACAAGAAGAAATCAAATCTGAAATTAAGAAGATAGAATCTGAAATCAAAAAACTTCAAGGTGAAATCCCAACAGACGAAAACAAAGCAGAAATTGAAAATTTAAAATCCAAAATTGAGGACTTGAAAATTCAAGATTTAGGTTTCAAGGTTTTAAAGTTAGAAGATAGCAACTTCAAGCAATGGCAACAAATTGAGGGCAAAGATGCTAAGGCTCTTGCCGAGCAAATGAAACTGTTTGTTGACCCTATTTCAGAAAATGCCACTATTGAAAATATGGTGTACGAGCTTTTACTAAAAAGTGGCAAAGACCTGAATAGTAAAATCGAAAAGAAAAGCAGTTTTTATAAAATCAATGGAAATGAATTGATTTTGCTTTTAGAAAAAGCAACTCAAGAAAACATTGATTCCGTAATTGCTGAAAAGCCAATTAAAGTAATTGCATTGGATAAACTTTTCAAAGGGAATGACCAATTGAAAACAAATACAGTACTGCAAATGAAAGATGCAGGGATTGAATTTAAAACAATATAGCTATGCCAATAGATAGAATAAACATCAAAAACTTCAAGTCTATTAGAGACTCAGGTGAAATCTATATCAAACCCATCAACATATTGATTGGGGCTAACGGTGTGGGAAAAAGTAATTTTATTTCGTTTTTCAAAATGCTTAATAGTATATCCAAAAAACGTCTAGGTTTTTTTGTGGCAGATAATGGATATGAAAACGGATTATTGTATTTCGGGAGGAAGAAATCACAATCAATTGAAGGGAGTATTGTATTCAAACCAGAAGGCAGAAACACCAATAATCGTTATGACTTTAAGTTAGTGCCAAAAAAACAATCTACGGGTTTTTATTTTGAGAGAGACGAAGGAGGATTTAATTCCTTTGCAAGAGGTTATAATGAATCTTGGAGTTTTGAAGATTTAGGAGGTAAAGGAAAAGACGAAAGCGGAATATCTGAAAATGAAATGGATAGAGCAGGCTTTTTAAGAGACTTCTTTGCCAGTTTTGATGTATTTCATTTTCACGATACCAGCTCTAGCTCATCTTTGAAGCAACCTAGCAAAACATTAGATTATAAATATTTAAAATCTGACGGAAGTAATTTAGCTGCATTTCTTTTTAAAATAAAAGACACACACCCCAAGCATTTCAAAATGATTGAATATACCATAGCTTCGGTGGCGCCATTCTTTGAAAAATTTGATTTAGCACCAGACGGTAAAAATCCAGATGTTATATTTTTGAATTGGTTAGAAAAAGGGTCTGATGAATATTTCAATGCACATCATTTATCTGATGGTACTTTACGGTTTATTGCACTCACTACTTTGCTCTTACAGCCTATTCTGCCAAGTACAATTATCCTAGATGAACCTGAATTAGGCTTGCATCCCTTTGCTATTGCCAAATTAGCAGGTATGATAAAAAAAGCTTCTGTTCATTCTCAAATTATAATTGCCACACAATCTGTAAATCTTGTCAATGAATTTTCTGCTGATGATATTATTGTAGCCAATAGAGAAGATAATCAAACCGTATTTAAAAGGCAATCAGAAGAATCGCTTAAGCCTTGGTTAGATGATTATTCTATAGGTGAATTGTGGGAGAAAAATGTAATAGGGGGGAGACTATGATAAGAGCAATCTATATAATCTGTGAGGGACAAACTGAAGAAGAGTTTGTAAATGGTATTTTGAGACCCTATTTCAATTCGCATCAAATTTATGATGTGCGACCTATACTTATGACTACCAGCAAAGGGCATAAAGGAGGCGATGTGAAATATGACAGACTTAAATTCAATATTGATAAGTTATTAAAGAGAGAAACAGATATTTTAGTAACTACATTCATTGACTACTTTCGGTTGAGAAATGATTTTCCTAAATATGATGTAGCACAGGAAAAACAAAATAAAATTCAGAGAGTTGATTTTTTAGAACAAGCTTTAGCGGATGCAATAAATAATCCTCGATTCATTCCCTACATACAGCTGCACGAATTTGAAGGCTTATTGTTTGCTGCAAAAGATGGATTTGAGTTTTTACCTGACTTAAAACAAACCAACTTAAATAAGCTATTATTAGCAGTTGAGGAAAAGGAAAATCCTGAAGAATTGAATGATGGCGAATTAACAGCTCCATCTAAGAGATTGGAACAATTAATTCCCGGATTTGACAAAAACAAGCCATTTTATGGTGGATTAATAGCAGAGGTAAATACAATAAATGTAGTCCTTGATAGGTGTTTAAGATTTAAAACTTGGGTAGAAACATTAATTGAAAAAGTAAAAGAATGAAATTAACCTTCGAATCCAATCTCAATTATCAACAGGAAGCTATAAAATCCATAACAGATTTGTTTGAAGGGCAACCTTTGGAAGATTCCATTTTGGAATTTAATCTAAAGGAAGAAGGTACTTTAAATTTGATAAATGGAGTAAGCAACAACCTTATTTTGTCGGAAGAACAAATCCTTACCAATCTACAAACCATTCAAGCCAATAACGAAATAAAAGTTTCCGATAAATTGGACGGAATGCACTTTTCAGTAGAAATGGAAACAGGCACAGGTAAAACTTATGTTTATCTGCGTTCTATATACGAACTCAATAAATTGTACGGGTTCAAGAAGTTTGTGATTGTTGTGCCTTCGGTGGCTATTCGTGAGGGGGTTCTGAAAAATTTAGAAATCACACACGAACATTTTCAAACGCTATACGACAATGTGCCTGTAAATTTTCAGGTCTATGACAGTACCAAAGTTTCCACTTTGAGAGGGTTTGCAACCACAAATAACATTGAAGTTTTAGTAATCAACATTGATTCATTTGCCAAAGATGAAAACATTATAAATAAACCCAATGATAAGCTGAACGGACAAAAGCCAGTGGAGTTTATTCAGGCAACCCACCCTATAGTAATTGTGGATGAGCCACAAAACATGGAAACCGAAAAGCGTATTGCAGCGATTGAAAACCTAAAAGCACTTTGTACGCTTCGTTATTCGGCAACACACAGAAATCAATACAACCTAACTTACAGTCTGAATCCTGTAAAAGCCTATGATTTGGGGTTGGTAAAACAAATTGAAGTAGATTCCATCATAGAAGAAAATGCTTACAATGATGCTTTTGTACAAGTTGACGCTATCAAGGCAACGAAAACAAAAGTTACCGCAAAAGTTTCAATCAACATCAATGATAAAGGTGGTGTAAAAAAGAAATCAGTAACTGTAAAGGTTGGGGACGATTTATATAAACTCTCTAATGAAAGAGAAATTTATGCAGATGGCTATATCATTGAGGAAATTGATGCCGTGAATCAATGTATTTCCATTTCAAACGGAAACCTATTGTACAAAGGCGACAGTCAAGGCGGGTTGACAGACGAAGTAATGAAATTTCAAATCCGCAAGACAATTGAGGAACATTTAAAGAAAGAAAAGCGATTGAATAAATTAGGCATAAAAGTTTTGTCCTTGTTTTTTATTGACAAAGTAGCGAATTACCGAAGTTATGATGCAGCAGGAAATCCTGTAAAAGGAAAATTTGCCGAATGGTTTGAAGAAATTTATCAAGAGTATGTTTCAAAACCTGCCTTTAAGGAATTAGATAAATTTTCAGTTGAAGAAACGCATAACGGTTACTTTTCTCAAGATAAAAAAGGAGCCTTCAAAGACACTTCGGGAGAAACCAAAGCAGATGACGATACTTACAGTTTAATAATGAAGGACAAGGAAAAATTATTGAGTTTAGACAATTCTTTGCGTTTCATTTTTTCACATTCTGCCCTTCGTGAAGGTTGGGACAACCCAAATGTATTTCAGATTTGTACCTTAAACGAAACAAAGTCAGACATTAAAAAACGTCAGGAAATTGGTAGAGGTTTACGTTTGGCAGTTGACCAAACAGGAAAACGAACTTATGACCAAAATATAAATCGCTTGACGGTTATTGCCAATGAAGCATATGACGATTTTGCCAAAGCACTACAAAAAGAAATTGAAGAAGATTGCGGAGTAGCATTTACAGGTAGAATAAAAAATAAGCAAACCAGAACAGCTATCCAATATCGCAAAGGTTTTGAAGCCGACCCTAAATTTTTGGAGATTTGGGAAAAACTGAAAAAGAAAACAACGTACCGAGTTGATTATAAAACAGACGAGCTAATTACTTTGGCTGCAAAAGCCATAAAAGATTTACCTGAAATCAAATCACCTTCAATTCGTTCTACGAAAATTGGAATTACTATGACTGATGAAGGTGTAGGCACAAACTATGTTGGTGAAAAAGTTGAATCTTATGGGGGTTACTCTTGGAAAATCCCTGATGTTTTGGGCTACATTCAAAGTAAAACAGAATTGACCCGTTCCACCATTGAAGAAATTTTAAGTAAGTCAGGTAGAATTGAGGATATTATTATCAATCCACAATTGTTTTTAGACTTGGCTACAATAGCTATAAAAAGGACTTTGTACGATTTAATGATTGACGGTATCAAGTATCAAAAAATCGGTGGTTCGGAATATGAAATGGCATTGTTTGAAGCCCAGGAATTGGAAGTTTATCTTAACGACTTTTCGTTTAAAGTTTCAGACCCTTCAAAAACCATTTATGAGGAATTTGTTCCGTTAGATTCGGGAGTTGAAAGCAAGTTTGCTCAAGACTGCGAAACCAGTGAACAAATAAAATTCTATTTCAAATTGCCGAATTGGTTCAAAATCCCCACACCGATAGGGAATTACAACCCAGATTGGGCATTGGTATTTGAGGATGATAAGAAAATTTATTTTGTAGCAGAAACCAAAGACACAGGCACACCACAAGTTGACTTGTCAAAATTAAGTGGTGACGAACAAATGAAAATCAAGTGCGGAAAAGCTCACTTTAACGAGTTTGACGACTTGGAATATAAAGTAGTAAACAAAGTAGGACAATTAATTGAATAATGGCAAAAACAGAAATTCTAACATATGATTTTGTAGTAGACTATTTGGCGAAGAACAACCGTCAAAAACACTTGCTTTTAGGTAATGGATTTAGTATGGCATATGATTCAGGCATTTTTTCATATAACGCACTTAATAAATTCATTGATTCTATTGACAATCCTTTACTTAAAAAACTGTTTTCTATTGTTGACAACAAGAATTTTGAGCTTGTTATGCAACAGCTTGATAATTTTCTTGAAATAGCGGAAATGTTTGGGACGGATAAGGAATTAACAATGCAAATTAAAAGTGCAGGTGATGAACTCAAACACAGTTTAATTGATGCTGTAAAAGAGCTTCACCCCGAACACGTTTTTACTATTCCAGAGGAAAAAAGTACCGCTTGTTTTCGTTGGCTAAATGAATATTTAGCAAAAGGTGGCAATGTTTTCACGACAAACTATGATTTACTTCTTTATTGGGTTTTAATGAGAAACGAATCTAAAAACCACACAGACGGTTTTGGTCGTGATAAAGAAGATGCCGATTATGTTCCGTCAAATGAAGCAAACTATTCAGAATTAAGATGGGGCAAAAATAAAAGTGACCAAAATGTGCACTATTTGCACGGCACTTTGCCATTTTTTGATGGTGGTATTGACATAATTAAAGAAGAATATACCACAAAACATTACCTCTTAGAGAATATTAAAGAGCGTATGGAAAACAAAGAATATCCAATCTTTGTGACAGCAGGAAATGGACGTGAAAAGTTAATGAACATTATGCACAACAAATATCTAACATACTGTTATGAAAATCTTTGTGCTATTCAAGGCTCGTTAGTAACATTTGGATTTAATTTTGGACAATATGACGACCATATAATTGAAGCCATCAATAAGGCAACAAAGTTTCGAGAAGATGCACAAGGCAACCTGACTAAATTATACAGCATTTACATTGGGGTTTATTCTGACAGTGATGCTGAATATATAGAATCAATAAGGAAAAAATTCAAATGCAAAGTGAATTTATTTGACTCTAAAACGGCTAAAGTATGGGAATAACGCCAACGCTAAAAGCCATACACATTTGCAATTCGCACCAGCCAATGCTCAAGCCAAAAATTGCAAAAGAGTATGTCTTTGCCAACGCTGACAGACGACCGAAAATGAACACCGAACGCACAACAGCGTGTATGAGAAATAGCGGGTTTAGTGCTAAATCAAAAGTCTGTGCTTTTAATGAAAGTCTGTACTTAACTGAAAGTGAAGTGCTTTTTAATTCGCTACTTCTCATACACGCAAAACGATTTATGCCCTAGAAAAGACCATTGCCAATATCAACATGGATGGAATAAACCCTTACGGGAAAATGCGTGACGTTTCTGTCATCGGTGTTGGACAATCCGAGATGGAGGATTTGCTGAATGTGGAGTTGGAAAAATTGGGTCGGTATTCAGCTCCGGAGCCCAATCCTGTTGCCGGATATTATTTCCGATCGGACCACTTCAATTTTGCCAAAGTTGGCGTGCCGGCCTTGTATTTTCACACAGGAATTGATCATGTAGAGAAAGGAAAGGAGTTTGGAAAAACCCTACAGGCTAATTATACGGCCGAATATTATCACAAACCATCAGATGAGTACGATCCTGAGCGCTGGAATCTTGATGGGGCGGTAGATGATGTCCAATTGCTCTTTAATATCGGACAGAATATTTCCAATAGTAACAATTGGCCTAATTGGAAGGCTGGTTCTGAGTTTAAGGCGGCAAGGGATGGGTATATGAAAAAGTGATATTTTTGAAAAATGGCTTTAATATTGGCCTTGACCTTTGTGTAGCTGAAAAATGATTATTCATCGATTAAGCTAATAAGGGTTTTCAGCTCGTTATCTGAGATATTCTCTTTTTCAGACTTATCGAAAATTGAGAGAAGAAAAATAGTTATTTGTGTAATTTTCACTAAAGAAATAACTCTCGATCCTCCTGATTTGCCTTTCCCTTTGGAACTGATAGCCATTCGAATTTTGTAACAGTTTTTACCCAAACTAACGCCTTGAGTTGGATTATCTTGAAGACTTTGGATTAGTTCAGAGAAATCTTCCTTCAAAGAGGGGTATTTTTTTGCGAGTTTTTTTAACTCCCCTCTAAAATTTGGGATAGCAACTATTTCATAACTCATCCAATAGTTCTTTGGCTGAAATTAATTTTGTTTTACCATCCTTAACTTGATTGTATTCTTCAATAGATTGCTTCAGGTTGCTGAGAACTTCAGCCTTATACGGGCTTAGGGTTTTGGCTTTTACAAATTTGAAATTTTTTAAAAGTTCCAAAATGAAATCCGCTTTTTCGTCTTCGATTTCTAATAATAACTTCATCGTATTAGTTTGTAGGTTAGCCTTTTTCCTTTTGATAAGCTTAATTTAACAAAATCAGTCAAGAAATTAAGTTATTTATCTAATTTAAAATTCAATCCCTCCAATCAACTTTTCGCTAAAAGCAACTGAAATTCCAAAGGGCTGCAAGGCTTAAATTCATCTTCGGCCAAATCCTCAAAAATTTCTTCATCGAAGGTCATTTCTGTTTTTTCTACTTTTCCGTCAGGATGTAAAATCAATTCTGTACCGGTATAATCTGAGGGATTGACCATTACCAAAACCTGATAGTCATCAAAAATCCGCTTGAAATACTGTGCTATTGCCTTGCCCATTGAGTTCTTTTTAATTTTTTTTCAAAATTAAGCCAATATTTTGATGATTGGATTTTGTGAATTGGGATCCCTTCCTAAATTTGCCGATATCTTATGAAACAAAGCACAAACAAATATTGGTGGTGGCATACTGAAACTTTCCTAGGGAAAGCACAGAAAGCCCTTGCCTAAATTTGAATGCAAGAAATATATGAAAGGCTTACTGGTTTCCCCCGGTAAGCTTTTTTTTATGTCAAAAAATAACCACTCATGAACCACGTGAAATTTCCTATTCTGACCACCTACAAAAAGCGATTGGCTGATACGATTACCCCGGTGAGTATTTACCTTCAGATTCGGGATCGTTTTGCAAATCCGATTTTGCTGGAAAGCTCCGATTATCACGGTCAGGAAAATAGCTACTCCTACATTTGCTTCAATCCATTGGCTACCTTCTCCTTCAACGATGGGAAGGTATCTGAGAAATTGCCAAACGGAGAAGAATTAAACTACGAAGTTAGCTCAGAAAAGCCTTTAATGGATCATTTGAGGGCTTTTGGAAATAAATTTGACCCAACACCAGACAAGTTCAAGTTTAGCACAAACGGACTTTTTGGCTATATCCAGTATGATACGGTAGGGTGGTTTGAGGATATTAAACTGAGTAAAACTCAGCCCAACGAGATTCCGATGATGCATTACTCCATGTATCAAAATATCATCGTGGTCGATCATTACAAAAATGAACTTCATCTTTTCGAACACCGAGTAGCCGGAGCTGAAAATCCGGAATACATGGCTGAAATTGAGCAATTGCTCAATAATAAAAATATTCCTGCCTATTCCTTCAAGAAAGTCGGGGAGGAAGTTTCCAACTACACGGATGAGGAATTTCTAAAAATCCTGAATCAAGGAAGGGAGCATTGTTTTCGAGGTGATGTCTTCCAGATCGTACTTTCCAGAAGGTTTACCACTGAGTTCAAGGGGGATGAGTTCAATGTGTATCGGGCTCTTCGCTCCGTCAATCCTTCGCCGTATTTGTTCTATTTCGATTATGGTTCTTTCAAGGTTTTTGGAAGCTCGCCAGAGGCACAGATTGTGGTCAAAAATCGAAAAGCAACGATATATCCGATTGCCGGGACTTTCCGCCGAACGGGAAATGACCAGGAGGATGCAGCTCTTGCCCGCAAATTGTATGATGATCCGAAGGAAAATTCAGAGCACGTGATGTTGGTGGATCTGGCAAGAAATGATCTTTCGCGTTCCTCCGATGTGGTCAATGTGGATGTCTTCAAAGAAATCCAATACTATTCGCACGTCATTCATTTAGTGTCAAAAGTGACAGGAGAACTGCCGGAAGGAGCCAATCCCCTGCAACTCGTGGCAGATACCTTTCCAGCTGGGACGCTTTCCGGAGCTCCAAAATATCGGGCAATGGAACTCATCGACGGCCTTGAAAACATCAGTCGACAGTTTTATGGAGGTGCGATTGGCTATTTGGGATTCAATGGAGATTTCAACCATGCCATTTTGATCCGATCCTTTGTCTCAGAAAACAATCAGCTTCGCTTTCAAGCCGGAGCCGGTGTAGTGGCCAAGTCCTCCATTCCATCCGAATTGCAGGAAGTGGCAAATAAGTTGGAAGCGCTAAGAGTGGCGCTAAGGGCGGCGGAGGATATTTAAGGGTTCAAAGGTTGTAAGGTTTGAAAGTTGTAAAGTTTCGAAGCAAATCAATTCAGTGTCTATGAAAGCAAACAGTTTTGAAGAATTGGAGATTTGGCAAAAATCCATTGAGATAGGTGTCCGGATTTATAAAATCGCTGATCAAGTGCCTTTGAAAAATGATTATAAATCAAGGGATCAACTAATCGGAAGTGCGGTTTCCATTTCAAATAATATTGCCGAAGGGTTTGAGTACAACAATAGAAAACAGTTTATGAAATTCTTGGGATATGCTAAAGGGTCTGCTGGTGAATTGAGAAGCCAATTAGCTCTATTGGTGAAGGTAGGAAGAGTCGTTGAGGAGGATTATACCAGTCTCAAGCAAGAGTTGATAATCCTTTCTAGACAGATAAAGTCACTTATAAATTATTTACAAAAAAGGGAGGGTTGATATGGTTGGGCCGACTTTGTCACCTTCCAACCTTATCACCTTTCAACTTAATGAATATAATATCAAGTATTTAAGGGAGTTTGAAATTGGGAAAAAGAAAAATTTTAAGGGTTAAGAAATTTTCCAATTTTCCAATTTTCCAATTTTCCAATTTTCTAATTCTAACAATGAAAATACTAGTACTCGACAATTACGATTCCTTCACCTACAACCTGGTGTATATCATCAGGCAGCTAGGCTATGGAGATCAAATGGATGTCTTTCGGAATGATAAGATTTCTCTAGAAGAGCTTGCTCAATACGATAAAATCCTGCTTTCTCCCGGTCCTGGTATTCCAGAAGAGGCTGGGATCATGCCCGAATTATTGAAAAGGTATTCTTCTGAAAAGTCTATTCTAGGAGTTTGCCTGGGACATCAGGCGATTGGGGAAGCTTTTGGCGGCGGTTTGATCAATTTGTCTGAAGTCCTCCACGGAGTAGCTTCTCAGGTGAAAGTGGAAAAAGATTTGCTTTTCGAAGGAATCACAGATACTTTTCCTATTGGAAGGTATCACTCTTGGGTCATTGACGAATCCACCCTTTCGCCCGACCTGGAAGTGATAGCACGAACACCGGACCGACAAATCATGGCCGTTCGCCATAAACAGTTTGCCGTCAGGGGAGTTCAATTTCATCCCGAAAGTATCCTGACCGAAAATGGAGTCAAAATCATTCAAAACTGGTTGGAATCCTGATTTCTGCCCAAAATCAATCTTTAAATGAAAGAGATATTAAATCAACTGATCGAGCATAAAACTTTGAGTCAAAATCAGGCCCGGGAAGTCTTGAAAAACCTGGCAACAGGAGCCTATAATTCCTCTCAAGTCGCAGCCTTTATGACGGTCTATTTGATGCGTTCGATCACGGTCGAAGAGCTTCGAGGGTTCCGTGAGGCTATGCTAGAGCTTTGTGTGCCGGTAGAGATTACTGAATACGATGCCATGGATCTTTGCGGAACGGGAGGAGATGGAAAGGATACGTTTAATATTTCCACCCTATCCTCCTTTGTGGTTGCCGGAGCAGGTCAGAATGTCGCCAAACACGGTAATACAGGAGTTTCCTCGATTTGTGGATCCTCAAACTTGCTGGCTTATTTTGGCTATGAGTTTACCAATGATATCAGTGAGATCAGGCGCTCATTGGACGAGGCAGGTATTTGCTTTCTGCATGCACCACTTTTCCACCCTGCGATGAAAAATGTGGCTCCGATCCGAAAAGAACTCGGTGTAAAAACCTTCTTCAATATGCTTGGCCCAATGGTCAATCCAAGCTTTCCCAAGAAGCAATTGGTGGGAGTTTTTAGCTTGGAATTGGCCCGATTGTATGCCTATCTCTATCAGGAAAGTGATGCGCAATTCTCCATTTTGCACGCTTTGGACGGCTATGATGAGATTTCGCTTACTGGAGATTTTAAAATGATATCCAATTCTGGGGAAAAATTATTTAAGCCAGAGCAAATCGGCCTCTCTAAGCTGAACGCCGAAGAAATCAAAGGAGGTGAAACTGTGGAAGAATCCGCCAAAATCTTCGAAAATATCTTAAGAGGCAAAGGAACGAAGGCTCAAAATGAAGTTGTTTTAGCCAACTCGGCTGCGGCTTTGGTTACCGCCAACTCTGATCTCTCCTTCCCGGATGCTGTGGAGCAGGCTCGAGAGGTATTGTTAAGCGGAAAAGCCTTAGATGTCTTTAACGAACTAGTTAATCCCAAAACCTCTGTTTCATTCGCTTAAAAATTGATTATGAATATTTTAGAAACAATAATTACTGACAAATTCCGAGAGGTAGCCGAGCGTAAAAGCTTGATTCCAGTCAAATTGCTTGAGAAAAGCACCTTTTTCGATGGCAAGGTGGTTTCCATGAAAAAGTATGTGACTGATCCTGAAAAATTCGGAATAATTGCCGAGTTCAAGCGAAAATCACCTTCGAAAGGTCTGATTAATGGGGCTGCTTCGGTAGAGCAGGTCAGTATTGGCTATATGCAGGCTGGGGCTTCTGCCTTGTCCATTTTGACGGATCAGGAGTATTTTGGAGGAAGTAGTGAAGACTTGAAAGTCGCTCGCAAATTCAATTTTTGCCCGATTCTTCGGAAGGATTTTGTGGTGGATGAATACCAAATCATCGAGGCCAAATCAATTGGAGCGGACTGTGTGCTCTTGATAGCCGCGGCTTTGGAGCCGGAGAAGCTTAAGTCACTTGCATACTTTGCCAAGAGCTTGGGCATGGAAGTTTTGCTGGAAGTTCACGATCTAGAAGAACTGAAAAAAAGCCTAAATGACGGAGTGGATCTTGTAGGAGTGAATAACCGAAACTTAAAGACTTTTGATGTTTCCATCGATACCTCTTTGGAGTTGGTAACGGCAATTCCTTCTTCGTTTGTAAAAATCTCTGAGAGTGGAATTTCAGACCCTAAAACGCTCATTGAGTTGAAGAAGGCTGGGTTTGACGGTTTTCTGATTGGAGAGAATTTTATGAAATCGAGTAGGCCAGAGCAAGCCGCTTACAATTTCATCCAAGAGTTTAAAAAATTAGCATCGAGCGAATTATCAGAAGTCTGATGGAAATCAAAGTCTGCGGAATGCGGGAACCGGGCAACATTCAAGGATTGATTGCTGAGGTCAAGCCTGATTGGATGGGATTGATTTTCTATCCCAAATCCCCACGCTATGTGACAGAGGATAAAGCTATAGATTTCAATAAAGTTGAGGTAAAAAAAGTCGGGGTTTTCGTCAACGAAACGGAGATCGAAATTCTTCGAAAAGTCAACCTTTTTGGACTCTCAGCTATTCAATTGCATGGCAGTGAATCTGAAGAATTTGTGAAAAAACTCTCAAAAAAGACTGAATGCGAGATTTGGAAAGTGATTTCAGTAGGCGAGGGGATAGCTTGGGGAAGCTTGGATGGCTACCTGCCTTTTGTTCACAAGTTTCTTTTCGACACAGCAACTGCCGCGCATGGTGGTTCGGGAAAGAAATTTGATTGGTCTGTTTTGGAAACTTATCCCTTCGACAAAAGCTTTCTTTTGAGTGGCGGACTGGATGAGGAAAGTGCCGGTGAAATTCTAAATTTGAAGCGCCAAATTCCACAATTAAGCGGGGTAGATTTGAATTCCAAATTTGAGGATGCGCCGGGCTTAAAGAATATTGAAAAATTGAAAAAATTTAAACAAAAGCTTCTGTCACAAGAGGCCATTTAAACGGGAGAAGATATGATAAGAGTGGATGAAAAGGGTTTTTATGGAAAGTTTGGAGGTGCCTACATCCCTGAGATGCTCCATCCCAATATCGAGGAGTTGAGAGATAATTACGAGTCCATTGTGGCCTCAGAGGAATTCCAACAAGAGTTTCAGCTTTTGCTGAGGGACTTTGTGGGAAGGCCGACCCCATTATATTTTGCCAGCCGATTGTCAGAGACCTTTGGTGCAAAAATTTACCTAAAGCGTGAAGACCTTTGCCATACAGGAGCACATAAGGTCAACAATACAATCGGTCAGATCATTTTGGCCAAGAAGCTCGGAAAAAAGCGAATCATCGCCGAAACGGGTGCCGGACAGCACGGAGTAGCTACAGCGACGGTTTGTGCGCTGATGGGGATGGACTGTACCGTGTACATGGGCGAACTGGACATTGAGCGTCAGCGTCCCAATGTGGAGCGGATGAAAATCTTGGGTGCTAAAGTTGTGCCCGCTACTTCTGGCTCCAAAACGCTGAAAGATGCAACCAATGAAGCCATGCGTCAGTGGATCAACAATCCCGTGGATACGCATTATATCATCGGTTCGGTAGTAGGTCCGCATCCTTATCCCGAGATGGTAGCCCGATTCCAATCGGTGATCTCAGAGGAAATGAAATGGCAACTGAAGGAGAAAGAAGGACGCGAAAACCCGGATTTGGTCATCGCTTGTGTAGGTGGAGGATCCAATGCGGCAGGAGCCTTTTATCACTATTACAATACGCCTGATGTTCGACTGATTGCTGCTGAGGCCGCAGGAATGGGAATAAGCAGTGGTAAATCTGCGGCGACCACGGTACTCGGGACTCCCGGTATTTTGCATGGTTCGAAAACCATCCTGATGCAAACCGAAGATGGTCAAGTAGTTGAGCCTCACTCCATTTCTGCAGGTTTGGATTATCCTGGGATCGGACCCGTTCATGCGCATTTATTTGACATTGGTCGGGGTGAATTCGTGGCGGTGGAAGATGAAGATGCCATGAAAGCTGGGATTCTTCTCAGCCGTACGGAAGGAATCATTCCAGCCATCGAGACAGCCCATGCCATTCATGCCTTGAATTTGATTGAGTACCGGAGTGATGACGTGATTGTGATCAACCTTTCTGGTAGGGGAGACAAGGATCTGGAGACGTATATTAAGTGGGGAGGATATTGAGGGAAGTAAGAAGTTTGAAGAACGAAGTACGGATGGATTTTGAACCTCAATCGAAAAGCCTCTTTCAATCGCAAAAAAACATCAATTTGAATTTACGAATAGATTAAGCTCTAGGGTCAAAAGCTCAACAAGCCTCGTATTTCGTATTTCGTAAATCGTATTTAAAAATGAACCGAATACATTATTTATTCAACAACAAGAAGGAGCGGGTGCTCTCGATCTACTTTACCGCTGGTTTTCCCCATTTGGAGGATACGATTCTTGTAATGGAGGCCATTCAGGCTGGAGGGGCTGACATCATCGAGATCGGTGTGCCTTATTCGGATCCGATAGCGGATGGTCCGACCATTCAGGATAGCAATAAAATTGCCTTGGACAATGGTATGAGCATGAAAGTGCTTTTTGAGCAGCTCAAAGGTTTTCGTGCCAAAATCCATATCCCCGTGGTTCTGATGGGATACTTGAATCCCATCATTCAGTTTGGAATGGAGGACTTTTGTAAAAAGTGCAAAGAAGTCGGAATTGACGGTTTGATTGTTCCTGATTTGCCGATGCAGCAGTATTTGGATGAATTCAAATCGCTTTTCGAAGAATATGGACTAGTCAACACATTCCTGATTTCCCCACAAACTTCCGAGAAACGTATTCGGGAAATCGATGAAAATACCGATGGCTTTATTTACATGGTTTCTTCCCATGCCATCACCGGTGCCAAAAGTGGGATCAGCGAAGAGCAGATAATCTATTTCAAGCGGGTGCAGGAGATGAATCTTAAAAATCCTCGTCTAATTGGCTTTGGGATTTCCGATGCAGAAACCTTCACAACTGCTTCCAGATACAGCCACGGAGCCATTATCGGTTCGGCTTTTATCAAAACTGTCAAAGACTCAAAAAACTTAAGTGAGGATATTAAGAATTACTTACAATCTGTATTGAAAAATTGAAAGCACTTGTCCGCTGCGGTGGATTTGAAAACCCTTTAAATCAACCCAATCCATACAATTAACCAAAAAGAGTTGGGAAGACTCGTAATCCGTATTTCGTAAATCGTACATAAAAATGATTATTCAACTACAACCCGATATTTCTTCCAAGCAAAAGGAAACCTTGATCGATAAGGTCAACGGAATCGGCTATAAAACCACAGAAGTCAAGACTCAATTGGGAGATTACCTGATCGGTATTGGCAAGAAAGATTTTGATATCCGTAAAATCGGCCAACTTGATGGGATTCGTGATATCCATATTGTCTCAGATGAGTACAAACTGGTTTCTAAAAAATGGAAGGCCAAACCTACTTCAGTGGACTTGGGAGATGGGGTGTTTATCAAAGATGGAGAAATGGCGATCATCACCGGCCCATGCTCCATCGAGTCCGAGGAGCAAATCCGCAAAGTCGTCGATCACTGCGTTGAAAACGGCATCCGGATGATGCGGGGTGGCGTGTTCAAGCCGCGAACTTCCCCTTATGCTTTCCGGGGAATGGGGATCGATGGACTCAAGCTTTGGCATTCCATCGCTTCTGAGGCTGGGATCAAAATCGTCACCGAAGTGATGCAGACCTCCCAAATCGAAGAAATGTATCCTTACGTGGATATTTATCAAGTAGGCGCTAGAAATTCCCAAAATTTCAACCTGCTTGACGAACTCGGAAAAGTAGATAAGGCCGTGATGATCAAGCGTGGGATTTCAGGGACGATTGAGGAATTGCTTCAGTCGGCTGAGTATGTTTTCTCTGGAGGAAATGAAAAGCTGATTCTCTGCGAAAGAGGAATTAGAACTTACGAAAAGGCTTCAAGAAATACCTTGGACTTGAATGCCATCCCTATTTTGAAAGCGAAATCTCACCTTCCGGTGATTGTGGATCCGTCCCACGGGATCGGAATCCGGGCCTATGTCCCTCAGATGGCTCTTGCGGGAGTGATGGCTGGAGCTGATGGAGTTATCTATGAATCCCACGAGATTCCGGAAAAAGCATACTCTGACGGACAGCAGACCTTGGACTTTGCCCAAAGTGCCAGATTAGCTAATTGGATTCGAGAGAGTTTTGCGATCCGAAAGGGATTTGAGTTGTTGTAAAGGTTTATTTCCTTTTTGAAGTAATTAAGAACTGTTTTTTTTACTCAGGGAAATTAGAACGTTTTCAAAAAAATGATTGGCTATGAAGGTTGTGAACAAAACCGACTTTAGGGAAAACTTGAAGAAATGGTTTGATCTGGTTATAGACGATTTGGAGGAAGTGATTATAAAAAGGAAAGACAACCGTGACCTGGTTTTCATTTCTTTGGATGAATACAATTCACTGAAGGAAACCTGCTATTTGCTCTCCGGTAAAAACCGTGAGATTATCATGAAATCGCTTGAGGAAGCGAAAGCGGGAAAAATTCATTGAAAGACCAGTGATTGAAAAATGAGAGTTGTATGGACGGGGACGGCTTGGGAGGTTTACCTCTATTGGCGAACCATAGACAAGAAAAATTTCAAGCGAATCATTACTAGCGAATTTGAGAAAGGTCCTGTCTTCCTACGATAGCCATTATTTCTACGATTTCTTGATTGATTTTAAAGTAAATACTTTCACTGCCACAGACACAACGCCTATATCCTGACTTAATGTGCTCCATTGATTCGAAAGAGAAGGGCCTTTGAGCGATCATTTCAAAACAATTAAATAAATTGTTGTAATATTTATCCGCTTGACTCATCCCAAATTGTTCCACCCCAAACAGGTAAATACGAATCAAATCATTTTTTGCCTCCTGACTTAATTTATAATCAGCCATTGATCAGTTTCTGGGCTTCAGCCAGGATTTGTTCTTTATTTTGGGAGGTAAACCCACCTTTTTCAGCCTTTTCTAATTTAGTTCTCAGCCAATTGATTTCAGCCTGCTGTTTTCTTGCTTGTCGAATCAGATCATTGATTAATTCACTTTTGCTGGAGTATTCTTGATTATCCACTTGGGATTTAAGCCACTCGTCATTGGGAGTGGTTAGAGAAATACTTTGTCTTGCCATAATTACCTTGTTTGATGTAAAAATACACCAAAAACGAATCACTTTCAAAATTGATTCGGAGTGAATCTTTTAAAAATCAAAGGATTTGATTACAAAGCCTTCATCATTCTCTTTTTGTCCCTGTAGGAGTTGAAATGAGCATCCCCCTATTTTTAGGAAATATCTCATAATTAATCCATCTTTTTAATATGAGAACCTACTGAGCAAAGTCACGCCAGGAGCTTGCCCTAGAGTTTGGGATTTCTCCTAAAACCCTTAGCAGATGGATTCAAAAAGAAAATCTGCCTATTACTAAAGGCTTGATTTCCCCAAAAGAGCAAGAACTGATTTATTCGAGATTTGGGATGCCCCGAATGGCCTTATGAATTAGATTTTTTGATTTGAGCCAAGATAAACTTTTGACCACTTGTAAAATAAGCTTGTGTTGGTTCATTTCCCTTTGTAAATTCACACCGTGAATCCAACCCCAAGAACCTATATTCATCATTCCCACTATCCGCTTCAATGAAGGAATGGGATAAGTATGGTTTCTTGCGAACGATATTAAAGCCTATTCCAATTGCGGGATGGGCTTTTTCGTTTTAAGGAGAAGATCGCTCGGAGGGTTTTTAAAAAGAGCTGAAACCCAAGGAAAGATTAAAAGTTAGATAAATATAAACCCAAATAGAAATATGACTGATAAACCGAAAGACTGGGTCTTTAGCGACCCGAGATTACAAGACCTCAGGCAGGAATATGAAGCCTATACGGCAGAAGATTTTAAGGTGTGGAAGATTCTCTATGAGCGACAGATGCCAAATCTGCCTAAAGCAGCTTCACAGGCCTATTTGGATGGGGTGGAGATTGTAAAATTCACTGCTGACCGCATTGCTAATTTCGAGGAACTCAATAAGATTTTGAAGGAAACTACAGGATGGGCTGTGCAAGTTGTGCCGGGCTTGATCGATGATGATTTGTTCTTCGGCTTGCTAAACAACCGAAGATTTCCTTCTTCCACCTGGCTTCGTAAAATGGAGCAGTTGGATTATCTGGAGGAGCCGGATATGTTCCACGATGCCTTTGCACACATGCCTTTACTGACCAATCAGCCCTACGTGGACTTTTTGGAGAAGCTATCAGGCATTGCCCTAAAGCATATCGATGATCCATGGGCGATTCAGTTGCTCAGCCGAATTTATTGGTTTACGATTGAGTTTGGCTTGATTCGGGAAAACGGGGAATTGAAAATCTACGGAGCTGGAATTTTAAGCTCAGCTGGTGAAACAAAATTCTCCCTTTCTGATGAACCCGCACACTATCCGTATGAGGTGCGCCGAATTATGAATCAGGAGTATTGGAAGAATAAATTCCAGGATAAATACTTCGTGATCGAAAGTTATGAGCAACTTTACAACTCCATTCCGGAAATAGAAGCGGTTTTGGAGGAAATGTTAGCTGAAAATAAGGTAAAATAAAAGCTAAATAGTAGCGCTTGGAAATACGATTGAAATACATACTGACAAGTCAGGATGAAATAAGGTAGAAATATTTCTAATTATTTCGCCCCGGGGAGCCGGGGCTTATTTCTACAGTATTTCAGATTAGAATAAAATGAAAATAGCCGTAATCAAATACAACGCCGGCAATGTGCAGTCGGTCTTGTATGCGCTGGAGCGATTGGGAGCTGAAGCTGAGCTAACCGATGATCCGGAGAAAATCTTAAATGCCGATAAGGTCATTTTTCCTGGTCAGGGAGAAGCGAGTACCGCAATGACTTATCTCAAAGCTAGAAAACTAGATCAGTTGATTCGGGAAATCAATCAACCCTTTTTAGGGGTTTGTTTGGGTTTGCAATTGCTTTGCGAGCATTCAGAGGAGAATAATACGGAATGCTTGGGGATCTTTCCGGTGAAGGTGAAGAAGTTTATTCCCGAAAATTCCCAGGAGTTCAAAGTTCCCCACATTGGCTGGAATGAGTTGGAGAATCTGGCCGATAACGTCCTTCTGAAGGATCTACCTGACCCAAAATTCCTTTATTATGTGCATAGCTACTATGCGGAATTGAGTGAATCTACGATTGCCACCACGCATTACATTCATGACTTTACCGCGATTCTTCATCGGGATAATTATTGGGCGATTCAAGCCCACCCGGAGAAAAGCAGTACGGTTGGAGAGAAGTTGCTGAGTAATTTTCTTTCGATTTAAAAATACGAAATACGAGGTACGAAATACGACCGAAATCAAAATCAACTTAACAACTTTACCAATTTTAACCTTTCTATTTAATTTTCCAATCTTTCAATTCGCATATGTTTATCATTCCCGCCATAGACCTTATAGATGGTAAGTGCGTTCGTCTCAGTCAAGGCGATTACAGCAGCAAAAAAGAATATCACGACGACCCTGTGGAAATGGCTAAGCGTTTTGAAGACGCAGGCATTACCCGACTGCATTTGGTCGATCTTGACGGTGCCAAAGCTAAAAAAATCGTAAATGATCAAGTGCTGTTGGATATCACTCAGAAAACCAGTTTGAAAGTAGATTTTGGAGGAGGAGTTCAAAGTGAAGAAGAGATCGAAAAAGCATTTTATCTGGGTGCATCTCAGGTGACTGGAGGTTCTGTAGCGGTAAAAAAGCCTAACATGTTCAAATCTTGGTTGATTACCTATGGTCCGGAAAAACTTATCTTGGGAGCTGATGCCAAAGACCGTAAGATTGCGATTCACGGTTGGGAAGAGACTACTGAGCAAGAGGTGATTGCTTTCATTAAGACCTACTTCCAACTGGGAGTTCGCTATGTGATCTGCACGGATGTGGCTAAAGACGGTTTGCTCCAAGGTCCATCGGTGGAATTGTATCAAGAAATCATGGAAGAGATTCCTGATCTAAAGCTGATAGCCAGTGGAGGAGTTTCCTCAGTAAAGGATTTGGAAGAGTTGGAGAAAATTGGGGTCTATGGAGCCATTGTCGGAAAAGCCTATTATGAAGGGAAGGTGAGTTTGGAAGAATTAGCAGAATTCAATTCAAGATAGAAATATGCTTCGCGCCTGCCTGTCGACAGGCAGGAAATAAGTTGAAATACGCTTTGCGAAATATTTCCCAGACTTTCAGTATCCACTTATTTCTTCCCGATTATTCGGGATTTATTTCAATTGTATTTCAATCGTATGTTGACAAAAAGAATCATTCCCTGCCTCGATATCAAAGACGGTCGCACCGTCAAAGGAGTCAATTTTGTCCAGCTCCGGGATGCCGGTGATCCGGTGGAGTTGGCGAAGATTTATTCGGATGAAGGTGCGGACGAACTCGTCTTTTTGGATATTACTGCTACCGTTGATAAGCGAAAAACTTTGGCTGAATTGGTGACTAAGGTTGCCATGGCGATCAATATTCCCTTTACGGTCGGGGGAGGAATTTCTACGGTAGAAGATGTGAAGGTTTTGCTAAATGCTGGTGCGGATAAAATCTCCATCAATTCAGCAGCGGTCAAAAATCCAGGTGTGATTGATGAAATGGCTCGGGAGTTCGGTTCGCAATGCATCGTGGTCGCCATCGATACCCGGGATGTGGATGGTACAGACTATGTGCATACGCATGGGGGGAGGAAACCAACTTTGCTCAAAACCCAGGCCTGGGCTCAGGAAGTCGCTGATCGGGGCGCAGGTGAGATTTTGCTCACTTCCATGGATCATGACGGTACCAAAGCCGGATTTGCGAATGAATTGACTGCGGAGATTTCGGCGGCACTTTCCATCCCGGTGATTGCCTCAGGCGGTGCGGGTACCATGCCTCATTTCAAAGATGTGTTTACCTTTGGAAAAGCAGACGCTGCTTTGGCAGCGAGTATTTTCCACTTTAAAGAAATTCCTATTCCTGAATTGAAAAGTTATTTGATTGGGGAGGGAATATCGATTAGAAAGTAACCTTTGAGGTTTTTTAGACCTCGGAGGTTTTAATTAGTTATTGGAGAAATACAATAGAAATACGTTGAAATGTGGCCCTTTAAAACGGGTCGAAATATTGGATATACTCTTTCCGTTTTTATTTCACCCTGACTTGTCAGGGTATATTTCTATGATGTTTCCATTGTGTTTCGATAACCTTTGAGGTCTATTCGACCTCGAAGGTTTTAGGAAAGGAAAGAATACTCAGTTGTTATATTAACTATCAAAACCTTCGAGGTTTTGAAAACCTCAAAGGTTTAAGCATATGAACATCGACTTTAATAAAATGAACGGCCTTATTCCCGCCATCGTACAAGACGCGGTTTCAGGCAAAGTCTTGATGCAGGGATATATGAATGAGGAAGCTTTGGAGAAAACAAAGGAATCCGGCATGGTGACTTTTTTCTCCCGAAGTAAAAATAGGCTATGGACCAAAGGGGAAACTTCAGGTAATTTTATGGAGTTGGTTTCAATTGCGGGAGATTGTGACGGGGATTCAATTTTAGTAAAAGCAAATCCTCGTGGACCTGTCTGTCATACTGGCTCTGATACCTGCTGGGATGAAGAAAACTCGTCCAAGACAGGCTTTATCGACCAACTGAGAGCCATCATCAAGGATAGAAAAAACAATCCATCGGACAAGTCTTATACTACTTCGCTGTTTGCCAAAGGTATCAACAAGGTCGCTCAGAAAGTAGGAGAGGAAGCGGTAGAAATCGTCATCGAAGCCAAGGATGACAATAAGGAATTGTTTTTGGGGGAGGCTGCAGATCTACTTTTTCATTATCTCGTCCTTTTGGAGGCCAAAGGCTATGAATTGGATGAGGTGATGGAGGTGTTGATTGATCGACATAAAAAGTAGAAAACTTCAACCGCATGTATTCTAGTTAGAGGAAGTAAGTGATTATATTGAATTATGAATCCCTTTGAAAGAATAACTATTAATCCTGAAATCTGCCATGGAAAGCCAACTATTCGTGGAATGCGTTGGCCTGTTGAAGTTTTGTTGGATTTGCTGGCTTCAGGGATGTCATTCGAGGAAATATTAGAAGATCACCCAGAACTTGAAAAAGAAGATATTTTTGAGGCTATCAAATTTGCAAGAGCTTCTCTTTCAGGATTAGCTAATTAGAATTTTTGATAATATTCAATTGAAAGCCAGATTTTTCATTTAGTTGGATCAACTTCTCACCTGCCCATTTCCCCTTATCACCCACTTATAGCTAGTTAACTCCCTCAAAGCCATCGGTCCTCGAGCATGTAGCTTTTGGGTGGAAATTCCGATTTCAGCACCCAAGCCAAATTGAGCCCCATCAGTAAATGCCGTGGAAGCATTGGCATAAACAGCTGCTGCATCTACTTCCAAAAGGAATCGCCGCATGTTTTCCTGGCTTTCTGAAACAATCGCCTCAGAATGTTTGGAAGAAAATGTCGAAATATGAGCAATCGCCTCTTCTAGGCTCCCCACTGTTTTGATAGCCAGTTGCAAACTCAAAAACTCGGTTCCAAAATGCTCTGGCATTGCTTTTTGAATCAGTTCCTGTTCTTCCAAGTTGCTAAAAGCTTGTTCATCAGCATAGATTTTCACCCCGCTTTCCAATAAAGGCTGAATCAACTCATTCAGATTTTTCAATTGACTTTGATGAATAATCAGACAATCCAACGAATTACAAACGCTGGGTCTTCGGGTTTTGGCATTATGGATGATGGCCTTGGCTTTATCCAAATCGGCCGTTTCATCCACATAGGTATGGACGATCCCTGCACCTGTCTCTATGACCGGGACTTTGGCATGCTCTCGCACAAAATTGATCAGGCCTTGAGAGCCTCTAGGAATGATGACATCCACATAATCCACCGCCTCCAAAAGGGCTTTCGTAGCATTGCGATCTGCGGGTAGCAGTTGGAAGGCTTCAGTAGGAATTCCATTCTTCTCTAAAACTTCATGAATGACAGAGATGATCGCCCGATTGGAATAATCCGCATCCGAACCTCCTTTCAATATCAAGCCATTTCCGGATTTCAAAGCAATGGAAAATACATCAAATGTAACGTTGGGTCTAGCCTCATAGATGATTCCTAAAACACCCAAAGGCACCGTGACTTTTTCCAAGTACAATCCGTTGGGAAGCAGCTTTTCTTCCAATTTCAAATGCAATGGTGAAAGGAGTAGACTGACCTGTCTGATCTCCTCCGCGATTCCGTCAATTCTAGCAGGTGTTAGCAGCAAGCGATCATACATGGGGTTGTCCTGATCCATCCGCTCTAGATCTTTCTTGTTTTCTGCCAAAATAAAATCGGCCTTCTTGACCGCCACTTCTGCTAAATCGGTAAGCACTTTTTGTATCTGCTCTTCCGAAATAGCAATGAGTTTTCGGGACTTGTTTTTGACAGATTGGAAAATATCAGTGTAATCAGTCATGGTCAAATAAGTATAAGTAATCGTAGTGGATAAGGGCTTTTTGGTTCTTTAGCCCAAGCTTTTCAGCCGCTGATTTGGATGAATACTCAGCCCTTCCTAAGCCTATCTTTATTCCTTTTTCATCTCGAATCAGCAAAATGTCACCTTTGGAAAATTCACCCTCTATCCGGGTGACTCCGACGGGAAGGAGGCTGCGAATGACAGCTGAGGTTAATGAAGCTCTGGCTCCCTCGTTGATAAAGACTTCTCCTTTGTAGTATTGAGCGCCATGGGCTAGCCATTTTTTCGGAGCTTGTTTTTTCTTTTTTGGTTCAAAATGGGTGCAGGCAAGTTTCCCTGCCAGATATTCCTCCAATACCCCATCTCGTTTGCCATTCGCAATGATGACATTGATTCCCAAGTCGGCAGATTTTTTTGCGGTAGAAAACTTGGTCAGCATGCCTCCTCTTCCAAAGGAGGATTTGGCAGCGGAGATGTATTCAGAAAGGTCCTTGGTATCAGAAGAAACCCATTCGATGAGTTTTGAATCTGGGTCTGCAGGGTTTCCGGTGAAAATTCCATCCACATTAGAAAGTAATATCAGACTGTCAGCATTGACCATGGCTGCGGTCAAACTGGCGAGTTCATCATTGTCTGTAAACATCAACTCCGTGATCGTAACAGTATCGTTTTCATTGACGATCGGAAGAATATTTTGCTGCATCAGCCCTTCCATGCAGTTCTTCATGTTCAGAAAATGCTTTCGATCCCGAAAATCCTCCTTGGTCACTAGGATTTGGGCTACTGATTGTCCCTGTTTTTGGAAAAGTCGCTGATAGGCCTCAATCAGATAAACCTGACCGGTAGCTGCCCAAATTTGGCGCTTGCTGATTGGGTTTAGTTTTTCTGGAATAGAAACCGCCTGTCTACCAAAAGCCACCGCACCAGAGCTTACCAGCACAAGTTTGTTCCCGGCTTTCAAAAGCTGCATGATTTGACCGACCAAATGCTCCATTCTGCCAAGATCGGGCAGGCCATCTGCTTGAGTCAGTACATTTGAGCCGATTTTAATGACTAGGGTGCTGGGATGCTTCATTGATGAAGAATTTTTATAAAAATATTCCGAATGTTGTGGAATTGCTAAAATTTAGCCGATTACTCGTTTTTCCACTTTACAAAAAACCCATGCTTAGGGTACCGACTAGCATCAGGATTTTTGCAAAAGTGCTCAACTCGGTAAAGTGTGCTTTGCGATCTGAAACGTAAACTTTCCGCATAAACCAGATGAAAAAGAAGCCTAAAATCCCGAAATAGTAGAATAGTTCTGGCTTGTTGAGCTCTATAGTCACAATGCTGATTGCAGATACAAAGCAGATGGCAATAATGAAAATGACTTGCTTGGTCTTTCGGAATCCCAGTACGATAGGAAGCGTTTGGCAGCCATGCTTTCTGTCCCCATCCCGGTCTTCGATGTCTTTGATGATTTCGCGGATGAGGTTGAGAAAAAAGGCGAAAATGGCATAAGTAAAGACCAAGAGCTCATTTTTTTGATAATAAAAGGCTACCAAATAAACAGAGAGTCCTGTGAGGAAAGCCACGGTGAGATTGCCTATAAAAGGCTTTCTTTTGAGTTGGTTACTGTATAGCCAAAGAAGAAAGGCTGCGATAAAGTTGACTAGACCAATTCTCGGCGCAACCAAAACACCGAGCCCAATACCAGTAAAATTAAAAATGGTATGCAGAAATATGACTACTCGTCTCTTGATGCCTTTTCCGACGATGACCTCATTGGGACGATTGACATAGTCAATTTTGACATCGTAATAATCATTGATCATGTAGCCTGCAGCAGTAATGATCAAGGTGGACAGAATCAAAATATACAGCTTGAAGTCCTCCAATACAGGAAGTCCTGTCTGACTAGTCTCGACCAGAAAATAGGCCGTCATCAGCTGTGTGAATGCCACCAGCAGTAAATTGATAGGTCTGCTGATCCGTAGCAAACTGCTGATAGAGATGTTTCGCTCAATGGTGGCGTTTTGATTCATATTCAAACATACTAAATTAGGGCATCCGAGGTTTAAGGAAATGTTTTTTTGCTTAATGAAATCGATTCCGATTAAAGATTCTGTAAACAATCCGAGATTAATTAAATTAATCTTTTGAACTCAAACCCAAAATATGATGGACCCAAAAGACGCCCAATCCAGAAGAGACTTTATTGCTTTAACAGGAGGACTACTTGCCGGAAGCATGTTTGTTCATCCTGTAGCTGAAGCGCTTTCACTTTTTGAAAAGGAAAAAAAGAATCAAAAGATGCGATTGGCTCTGGTAGGAACAGGGATTCGGGGAACCACGATGTTTGGAAGAGATGTGGTCAGGGCCTATGGTGATCTAGTGGAGTTTGTAGGCTTATGCGATATCAATGAAGGGCGCTTGCGATATGGAAGGGAATTTATCGGGGTAGATTGCCCGATATTCACAGATGGTGATCAGATGATTAAAGAGACCAAGCCGGATGTGTTGATTGTCACCACTATGGACAGCACACATCACGAGTACATTATCAAAGGATTGGAAAATGGGATTCATGTCATTTCCGAAAAACCCATGACCACTGATGAGTTTAAATGCCAGGCGATTTTGGATGCAGAGCGCAAATCAGGAAAGAAACTGATAGTGACTTTTAATTATCGCTATTCTCCTCATCGTCAGCGAATGTACGAGATCCTGCGGGCAGGAGATATTGGAGAGCTGACATCCGTTGACTTTCATTGGTATTTAGATGTGTACCATGGGTCCGATTATTTCAGAAGGTGGCATCGCAGAAAAGAATTTGGGGGGACGCTATTGGTGCATAAATCCACACACCATTTCGATTTGTTGAATTGGTGGATAGATTCAGATCCAGAGGAAGTTTTTGCCTTTGGAGAGTTGGAATTTTATGGCAAAAATGGACCATTCCGAGGGAAAAATTGTCGTACCTGTCCGCACAAAGATGATTGTGACTTTTTCTGGGATATTACAAGAAATGGGCATTTGAAAAAGCTCTATGTGGATAATGCACAATACGACGGTTATGATCGAGATGGCTGTGTATTCCGTGAGGACGTGGATATCTACGATAAAATGGCCGTGCAAATCAAGTATAAAAATAAGGTTCAGGTTAGTTACTCACTGACTACTTATTCGCCTTATGAAGGCTATCGCATTGCATTTAATGGGACGAAAGGTCGGCTCGAAGCCTGGATCAAAGAAAGACAGCCTTGGGAGGAAAAAGCCGAAGATGTGCTTTACCTGACAACCAACTTTGGGGAGCGAAAGGAGATAGTCATACCCCACGGTGGTGGAGGTCATGGTGGAGGCGATACCCGTCTAAAGGATAAGCTTTTCAAAGACCCTGAAATGGCTGATCCTTGGCGTCAATCGGCTGGAAGTCGAGATGGAGCCATGTCAATTTTGGTAGGTATCGCAGCTCGAAATAGCATCGAATCCAAGAAGCCAGTCAACATAGCCGACTTGACTGACATTGAGCTAAAGGAAAGTGGGAGAGGTGTCTAGCCTCTAAACGATCTTCAAATGAAAAGGCCGGAACGCGTCGAGCTTAGAATCCATCGGATCCAATTCGGTCACCAAGGTGTCGACTTCCGTCAGGCTGCAGGTCCGGTATTTTTGGACACTGTGTAACTTATCCGACACGGATAGGATAATCGTCCGTTTAGCCGCTTGAATCATCGCCTGCTTCACTTGGATGACTTCCCAGTCAAATTCTGTGAGTCCTGCCTCAGCATCTAAATAGCCCGTGCCTAGGATGCAAAGGTCTACTTTGAGTCGATTGAGCGCATTGACAACCGTGCCGCCAATGGCAAATTTTGATTCGTGCTGTAGCTTTCCGCCCAAAAAGAAAACTTCTACTTCCGGCAACTCCAAAAGCTGCACAGCGATATGCAAACTGGGAGTAAAGACTGTCAAAGGAAATTTCCTTGGGATCATCTTTGCCACCTCCAAATTGGTCGTACCCCCACTCATCAGGATGACTTGACCTTCGGAAAGTAATGAAACGGTCTTTTCGGCGATTTTAATCTTTTTGGAAAGGAGATAAGTATTTCCATCTTCTTTGGAAAAGTTCATAAAGCCAAATGATGTGGCTCCACCATGGACTTTTTTTAGCTTTTTTTCCTTGTCGAGTTCCTTGACATCGCGACGAACGGTATCGATAGAGACTTCGAGTGCTTCTGCTAGGTCATTGAGCAAAACTCTGTGATGAAGATGTACTTGGTCGAGAATGAACTTTTGCCGTTCTTCTTTAAGCATTTTGGGTTGATTGTTTTTGGAAGCTAATCAAAACAGCAAAAACTTGCAAAAAATCCGGCCTTTTAGATGTGCTTTGCAAAAAATTGCGGGATTTTCTTCTCAATCCTGCAAATTTCTAGGTAGTTTAGCTATTGAGTACTATTCAAAATTTGACCCAAAATATGAAGAAGCGCCAAACTCACCCTTTCATCTTTAGCCTACTGATTCCATTACTTTTTTTCTCCTGTAAATCCCAACAGCAGGCTACTTTTCGAATCATTGATAAGCCGATAACTTGGAATGCTGAGCGCGAGCAGCTTTCCATTCAATACCTGAAGGACCGGCATGGTTTGGTGAAAGATAAGGCCACGATAGACCCTCAAATGGTCGTAGTCCATTGGACAGCCATCGACAATGTGGAGGTGACATTTGATGTTTTTGATTCCCCGACTTTGGGAGGAAGGGAAGATCTGACAAGTGCCAGCAATTTGAATGTATCAAGTCAGTTTCTGATAGATCGGGATGGGACGATTTTTCGGCTTTTACCCGATACAACTTTTGCCAGACACACCATTGGGTTAAACTATTGTGCTGTGGGGATAGAAAATGTGGGAGGACCTGACGCTCCTTTGACTTCTGCTCAGCTTCGTGCAAACGAGGAGTTGATTCGCTATCTCCGCAAAAAGTACCCGGCCATTGACTACGTAATCGGGCATCACGAATACCAACTTTTCCAAGACACTCCACTGTGGAAGGAGGCCGATCCAGATTACCGCACTGTGAAAACTGATCCAGGAGATGAGTTTATGGAGGAGCTTCGCAAAAACCTTTCAGACCTTGGATTAAAACCACTTCCTCAACTATAATTTTTAATGAAGGTCTATTCAAGATTTGTTTTTGCGCTGTTACTAGTATCGATTTTCGCTTGTAAATCTCAACAGGAGTTTTCGCAAGACCGACGAGATATCAAAACAGATACCCCTGAAGTAAAGGACGAAGAAGTGCCGACAAGACCTCTGCCTGATTCCCCCGTTTTGCTCCAACCACTTTCTTTTGAAATGCCTGAAATTCCACGTGAATTCAGAGGAGTTTGGATTGCTACGGTGGTGAATATTGATTGGCCAGAGTCTGGAACTGACAGTTGGTCTAAGCAGAAAGAGGATTTCCTCGTGCTTTTAGATCACTACAAGAATTTAAATTTCAATGCCGTGATTGTGCAGGTACGGGCTGCGGGAGATGCTTTCTACCCGAGCCGGCATGCCCCTTGGTCCCGATATTTGACTGGAAAGGAAGGCGTAGCTCCTCAGACTTCCGAAAATCCTTTGACTTGGATGATCAAAGCGGCGCATGATAGAGGCTTAGAATTTCATGCATGGCTGAATCCTTACCGCGCGACTTTTGATGATAAAACAGAAACCTTGAGTCAGGAACATGATTTTTTCCAACATCCCGATTGGATGCTCAAGTACGGAACCAAATACTATTACAACCCTGGCTTGCCTGAGGTGAAGGAGAAACTTTTGGCAGTCATCAAGGAGTTGGTGGATGGGTACGATATTGATGCCATTCATTTTGACGATTATTTCTATCCTTACAAGGTTCAAAATCAGAGATTTCCTGATCAAAAGACTTTTGAAAAATATAAAAAGCCAGGCCAGACCATTGAAGATTGGAGAAGGGATAATGTAAACTCCCTGATTCAAGTTATTCATCAAACTGTCAAAACAAGCAAGCCTTGGGTGCAATTTGGGATTTCTCCCTTTGGAGTGTGGCGGAATCAGGACAGAGATCCTAGAGGCTCTCCGACCCGAGCCGGACAAACTAACTACGATGATTTGTATGCTGATCCCTTGACTTGGATGCAAAACGGTTGGATTGATTACCTCATTCCTCAGCTGTACTGGAGTATGGACTATGAGTTGGCTAGCTATCGCAAACTCAATGACTGGTGGGCTGCCAATAGCTATCAAACCAATGTCTATATCGGTAACGGACCCTACAAAATTCGCGATAATGCAGACATTGCATGGGATAATCCCAAAGAAATCAACAATCAAGTTCAATACACCCGAACGCTCATGGAGATTCAAGGAAATGCCTTTTTCTCAGCAAAATCCCTTTTCTCAAAAAATCAGGATGTCGCCAACTTGCTCAAGCAAGAATTATATGACAGCCCTACCTTACCACCGGCTTTCGAACCCACTGAGCCAGTCTTGATTGAAACTCCTCAGGTTTTACAAGTAGAAGCAAACAGAGACTGGACGAAGGTATCACTCGAAAAGCCTCTAGACCCTGCCATCCGCTATGCCATGGTGCAAGGAGCAGATGAACTAAGCACGCTCGCTGAAGCCGAGATTCACACAGTTTGGGTAGGCGGACAGCGTGCAAGGGCATTGGAAGTGAGCAGTTTAAATACCAATTATCTCGCGATCCGATGGATTGATCATTTTGGTAGAATCGTTCAAACTCAGGTATTTCAAACCCCCAAAAAAACAAAGCCATGAAGGATATGCTCGTTCGTTTGATTGATTTGCCTTCTTCACTGGACATAGAGAAAAGGCTTTCCACCAAAGAGGGAATTATTTTTCGGCGGGCCATAGCTCCAGAAAAGGCATTGGTTTGTGATTGGGTGATGGAGCAGTTTGGCGCCTACTGGAAGTCGGAAGTGGAAGTTGCATTCAGTAGACAACCTGTGAGTTGCTGGATAGCCCAGCGGGGAAATGAGATTTTGGGTTTTGCTTGCTATGAGTCAACAGCAAAGAATTTTTTTGGCCCAACAGGCACCCTGGAGTCCGAGCGGGGAAAAGGCATAGGCAAGGTACTTCTGATCAAGTCACTTGAGTCACTCCGTGAATTAGGCTATGTCTATGCCATTATTGGCGGAGTGGGGCCTGCAGAGTTTTATGAAAAGGCTGTAGGAGCAACAATCATCGATGGCTCAGAAATCAGTATTTACCAGCATTTACTCAGAAAATCATGACCCAAAATTCTAGCAAGAGCCCATGGATTTGGGTACCCTCCCTGTATTTGACCGAATCGGTGCCCTATGTCATTATCATTACAGTTTCGGTGATCATGTATAAGAGTTTGGGGGTATCCAATGCCGATATCGGGCTTTATACCTCTTTTCTGTATTTGCCTTGGGTGATCAAGCCTATCTGGAGTCCGATTTTGGAGCTTTTCGGAAATAAAAAGCAATGGTTCCTCAGTATGCAGTTTATACTTTCCCTGACATTTCTTGGAGTAGGATTGACTACAGGGCTCGATCAGTTTTTTGTGATTACCCTGGCTTTCTTTTGGATGGGGGCTTTTGCTTCAGCTACCAATGATATTGCTTCGGATGGGTTGTATCTGATAGCCTTAAAACCCGATCAGCAGAGTTTTTTCGTGGGGATGCGGAGCACATTTTATCGGGTAGGAATGATTACCGGGCAGGGCTTGATTGTGATAGCCGCAGGATATTTGGAGGAGAAATTTGGAGATCCGACTCAAGCATGGTCTTGGACGATGATTGGGGTCGGAGGTCTTATGTTGATGCTTACGGTTATTAATTTTCTATCCACTCCCAATGTGATCGAGGAGCGAGTAGAAAAGGTAGACCGACCAAGTTTTGGAGAGGTATTTAGCACCTTTTTTACGAAGAAGAATATTGGCCTTTCTCTGGCTTTCGTGCTTTTCTATCGCTTGGGCGAATCTCAATTAGTCAAGATGGCTTCTCCATTCTTTTTGGATGAAAGATCGGAGGGTGGCTTGGGGCTGACTGTATCGGAAGTAGGTTTACTATATGGAACCTTGGGAGTCATTGCTTTGCTTCTCGGAGGGATCGTTGGGGGAATAGTGATTTCCCGTCATGGTTTGGGTAGATGGATGATACCGATGGCGATTGCAATCAACGCCCCGAACTTGGGTTACGTTTTACTCTCATGGCAGCAACCCGAAAGCTTTTATTTCCCCGCAATTGTTGTTTTGATCGAGCAATTGGGCTACGGTTTTGGCTTTGCGGCTTACATGGTCTTTTTGATTTATTTGGCTGAGGGTCTTTTCAAAACTGCACATTACGCTTTGGCTACTGGATTTATGGCTTTGGGAATGATGATTCCGGGGATGATTTCCGGATACATGCAGGAGTGGCTGGATTATCCAGGGTTTTTTATTTGGGTGGTAATTGCGACGATTCCCAGTTTTGTGATGGCTTATTCGGTGAAGTATCCGAGGGAATTTGGGAAAAAGAATTCTTGATTTATGAGTTACGAAATACGATTTTCGAGGTGGTGAGAAGTTTACCACTTCTTTAAAACCTTGCCACTTTACAACCTTAGCACTCCTTAATCTTCCAATCAGCAAATGAACAAAATCCAAAAAATATCCCAGTTCTTCTCCCCAGCAGCCTTTATTCACGATACGGAGGAAAATTACCAGGCCATTGAGCGTCTGATTATAAAACAGGAAATTGGCGGATTGACATTTTTTCACAGCCGTCATTCTGCTGCGGCAAATTTCGAAAAACGGGCGGAATCACTAGACACGGAAGATACTTTTGAAAAATTAATCGGATTGATTAATCGCTATCAAGCCCTTTCAAAAATCCCTTTATTGATCAGCATAGACGGGGAATATGGTTTGGCCATGCGAATCGAAAAAACACCTCAGTATCCCTTTGCCATCACCTTGGGCGCATTGAAAAAGGATGCAGAAAAGTGGGTTGAGGAAGTCGGCTATCGAATGGGTTTGGAAATGAAAAGATCAGGGATCCATCTCAATCTGGCTCCTTGCGCTGATGTCAACACCAATCCAAATAATCCTGTGATCGGCTACCGCTCTTTTGGAGATCATACTGAGAATGTAGCCAAACTCTCTTTTGCTGCATATTCAGGGATGAAAAAAGCAGGAATTGGTGCTTGTTTGAAGCATTTTCCGGGACATGGTGATACTGCAGTTGATTCTCATTTGGGTTTGCCAATCTTGCAGAAAACCAAAGCAGAGCTTGAAGCTGAAGAACTTGTTCCCTTTCAATACGGAATCGACCGAGAGGTGGAAATGATTATGGTTGGGCATTTGGCTGTGCCTGCACTGACAGGAGGAAAAGATATTCCTGCAAGTATCAGCAGAGAATTGATTACCGATTTGTTAAAAGAAGAAATGGGTTTTCAAGGCCTCGTTATCTCCGATGCGCTAAATATGAAAGCAGTGGCCAATTTGTATCCCGAACCCGGAGAGCTTGAATGGCAGGCTTTCCATGCCGGAAATGACATTCTTTGTTTTTCAGATCACGTGAAAGAGGGAATTGAAAAAATTGCCCAAAATGCTTCAGATGCGGTGGTAGATGCAGTGTTTGAAAAAATCATGGATTTGAAAAAACGCTTGGGAGTAATGGAAACCAAAGTGGTTGAAGTTCCAACTTTTGATTGGGAGAGTCATTCCCAATTGCAAAAGGAGTTGGCGGAAAATTACGTTTCTGTTATTTCAGGTGAGATAAAATCTGCTGAACTTCAGGCCTTAGCAAGAGAAGGAAAGCTGGGTTATCAAGAATTTTTCACCCAAAATCCCAGCCGCTTTTCTCAGGATATCAAATTTGAATTTTCTCCAATTGAGCAGGCCGAAAAAGTAATTATCGCCGTATTTGTACCCAGCCACAAGCCATTAAATCAGTTTGGAATGGATCATGCTACGCTGGATGAAATAAAGGAATTGGCAAAAAGCAAACCTTGTGTTTTGGTCCATTTCGGGAATCCTTTGGCGGTAAAGCATTTGGGGAAACTGGAGGACTTTGAAGCGGTGGTGTGTGGTTATCAGGGGTTTGAGGAAACTCAGGAAGTTGTCGCCAAAACCCTCCAAGGGCTCTAAGTCCCTTGGAGGGTTTTATTCTTACTTCTCAACCGAAAAGCGATACTCGATGGTATGCTCATATTTTTCACTTGGATTTAGAATCGGTGTTGGGAAATTTTCGTGATTGATGGCATCCGGCCAAATCTGGGATTCTAGGCAAAAGCCCCAATGCTTATCGTAGGTTTTTCCATCAGCTCCTTGGAAGTCTTTCACAAAATTTGCGGTGTAAAACTGCACTCCCATATTATCAGAATACATATCCATGACTCGGCCACTTTCGGGATGCTTTACTTGGACAAAATGCTTCATCTCATCTGATTTTTCTGGCTTCATCACCATGTTGTGATCAAAGCCTTCTCCATTGGCGGCAATTTGTTCGCCAAGGTTTTTTGGACTTCGAAAGTCAAAGGGCGTTCCTGTCACATCTTTCACTTCACCGGTTGGAATGAGTTCATCATCTACCGGAGTATAGGCATCCGCCCAAAACTGGAACTCATGATCCAATACATCACGCTTTACTCCACCCAAATTGAAATAGGTGTGATTGGTCAAGTTGACTATGGTCTTCTGGTCAGTGACAGCTTCAAATCTGATTCGCAAAGTATTGTCTGTGGTCAGTTCCATCCAGAGAGTAGTTTCCAAGTTTCCCGGATAGCCTTCTTCTCCATCTACGCTCAGATAAGTCATTTTCACTCCTACGACTGAGTCATTGGAGTAAGTCTCAGGGGTCCAGACTTTTTTATTAAAGCCCTCTACCCCTCCATGCAAATGATTGTCACCATTGTTTCTTGCCAGTTTATAGGATTTTCCGTCCAAGGAAAATTTACCTTTTGCGATTCTATTAGCAACCCGACCTGCGGTAGCTCCGAAGAAAGGATTTGGTTTAGTCAAGAACTCCTCTACGGTATCAAAAGTGAGCGTGATGTTTTCTTTGTTTCCGTTTTTGTCGGGAGTGATAATTTTGTGAACAAGACCTCCGAAATTGGAGAGTTCGACTTGCATAGTGCCATTGTCTAGGACATAATGAAAAACGGGCTGGCCATTATGCTCAGCTACTTTTTCTGATTTGATCATAAGGTTGATTTCTTCTTGAATAGGTTCTTGAGTTTGTTTTTGGGAGCAGGCAAATGCAAGCGACAGAGAAATTGCTAAAACATAAATATTGGAGAGCTTCATGGTTTTGTGATTTTGCCTATAATTTAATATTGATTTTAGGATTACTTCCGCTCGTGGTTTTTGGCAATTCGATCCAACTCTGACTCAAGGCTTTCCCCACTTATCCAATTTCCTCCTACAGATACCCCCATTGGCTTTTGCATAGTTTTCAGATTCATTAGAGGATTCTCTTTGACCATCACAAAGTCGGCCTCCATTCCCTCTTTGATCATCCCCCATTGAGACTCCGCGCTCATGTATTTAGCAGGTTCTACTGATCCACTTTTTAATATCTCAAAATTGCTCATACCCGCTTTTGACATCAATTCAATCTCATGGTGAATCGAAAATCCGGGTACATTGAATACTTGCGGAGAATCGGAGGCCAAAAGAACTGGAATCCCGGCCTGATGAAGTGTCATGAAGAGCTGATTACGAAATTGCAGGTATGGCTCTACAAATTCCCGGTCTAGCATCCCCGCTCGCTCAAGTTGCTTTTTGGTATTGACCCATTGCTGAATCAGGGGCCCGGGTAAGTATTTCATTTCTGGTGCCTGTCGAAATTCATCGGCAGGGATATAGCCGAAATACCGATCAAATAGGGTCAAAGTCGGGGCAATGTAAGTTCCTTTTTCCAAGGTTTCCTCGATCAAAGCAGGGAGCTTTTCCATTTTCACCTCTCCAACAAGTTTTAGATTGAATGGACCCGAGGTAGTCGGATCGATAGTAAGATCATCTGGTAGAAGGCCTTCCATATACCCATCCATGTGTTCGATGGATTTGAAGCCGCTAGCGAGTGCATTTTCTATCCCCACAGCCAAGGGTACATGTCCACCAAAAGGAATATTGACCTCCTTGGCTGTTTTGGAAATGGCCCACATTTCATCCAATTCGACTCCTGGATGGATTTTTAAGTGATCATAGCCGGCAGCCTTTTGTTCCCTGACCATTTGAGAAGCTTGCTCTGGGCTGCTTACCGAATTTCCATTAAAGGACGGGCCTGATATAAAAACACGTGGTCCGGGAATCTCTCCATTTCTGACTCGCTCTCGAAGTTCCACATGACTGGGATGGCCCAGCATACTTCGAATACGAAGAACACCATTGGCTAAATAGAGCCAAAGTGATTCTTCCTGCAATTGAGTACTGCCATCTCCAGCTACTGGTAGGTGGGCGTGAAATTCAGCCAAGCCCGGAAAAATGTAAGCTCCCTGTCCATCGATCAGATTTTCATGGCTCATCCGAGGGGTTTGAGGCGTAAGAGGAATGATTCGATCAATCTTGCCGTCCTTTACGAATAGTGCGTGATTTTCCAGCAATTCCTCTCCATCCATCGTGACGATATGCACATTGGTGACCAAGAAGTCCTGTGCAGAAAGCGTGGGTATGGATAAGAAAGTCCAGAAAAAGCCAAATAGGATCTTAAGGGTTTTCATAGTTCTTTGTGGGTTGCTCTTCAATTTCAGCTATTCAGGTGGCTATTCCAATCCGGTCCTGTAATTTCTATTTCTTCAAATAATCCAATGCTTCTTCTAGAATCTCTGTAGGTGTTTGATCGATTGAAAGCTTCTTGCCATAATTCGGCTCTTCCCAGGTGGCAAACTGCGAGTCAAGCATTTCTGCCTTCATGTAGTGGTTTTTTCGTGCCTTCATTCGATCCCAGATAAGATCTCTGTCTCCTTTGAGATGAATCCATTTTATATCATTCCCTCCAGCCAGTATTTTTCGATAGCTTTCTTTCAATGAGGAGCAAGCCAAGATGCAACCACCTGACTTTTTGGATTCTTCGAGTTTTGAAGCTAGTGACTCTAGCCAAGGTTGACGATCCTTATCTGTCAGAGGGATCCCATTACTCATTTTTGCTACATTTTCTTTTGGATGGAAAAGATCTGCGTCGTAGAAGGGCAAGGATAGTTTTTCAGATAATGAGGTGCCTAGAGTGGTTTTACCAGTTCCAGATACACCTGTGATAATGATGAGTTGATAGTTTGCTGTCATGCTTTGTAGAATCATCCAAAGATTGTCTATTTTGGGAAAGATGGAAAATTCACCTTCGTTTATTTCGGATCAATTTTACCCTAAGCGTGTATCGGACCTTCACTTTAGACATTTGAGGCTTGTTTCCTCAGGTACTTCTATTCAAGAATGTGCCAAGCGAATGGCAAGAGAGCAGGTAAGTTGTCTGTTTGTCGGTGAATCCGCAGATCAGATCGAAGGTTATATTACTGATATCACCCTTCGCGATGAGGTTTTGGCAAAGGGGCTATCACCTGATGAGCCGGTCAAGCTAATTATGGAATACAAAATGGTTTCCATTAGCCCGGATGCCAGTTTGGTGGAGGCTTTGCTTTTGATGTTTCGTACCAAGTCCAGGTATCTCTTAGTCGAGGATCAATTTCAGTTTGTGGGCTGGATCAGCAGAAATAAGATTTTGACAGAGCAGAGTCAGGGGCCCTTTATGTTTATTCAGTCGGTAAAAGAGGCTCGTCAGATTTCTGAGTTGAAATCAAAATGGGATAGAATGCCGGAAATCATTCATCTCTTGCTAAGCCGTGGTATGAAGGCGGCCTATGTGAATCAAATTATCACAACTGTTGCCGATACGATTACACAGCGGGTTATCGAGCGGGTGATCAAGGAGATAGGTCCTGCTCCGGCAAAGTTTGTGTTCTTTGTTTTTGGAAGTGAAGGTCGGGGAGAACTGACGCTCAATACCGATCAGGACAATGCGATCATCTATGAGGATAAGGCTAATGAACAACGAGAAAGTGTTCGTGCATACTTTTTGGATTTTGCGACGCGAATTTCTACGGCTTTGGACCAAATTGGGATTGACCTTTGCGAAGGGGATTTGATGGCGATGAACCCGAAATGGACGCATTCCCTCTCTCACTGGAAAAGAAATTATGAGTATTGGATTGCTGATGCTTCCCAAGAGACAGCCATGAAATATTCCACTTTTTTTGATTGTAGGGCTATTTATGGAGAAGAAAACCTACTCGATGAATTAAAAGGTCACATGTATAAACTGGTGGAGTCAGCACCTGAGCGATTTTTTGTCAACTTGGGCTACAATGCTCTGCAGTATGAGCCTCCGTTGACATTCTTTCGAAGGATCCGTACTGAGAAGATTGATGGGGAAAAGCAATTTAACCTCAAGCAGGCCATGCGAACCATGGTAGATTTAGCCCGGGTCTATGCACTTCGGCATCAAGTTCAAGCCACCAATACTTCTGAACGAATCCAAAGCCTACAAGGGAAAGGTGTTTTTTCCGAACCTGAATGCCAAGAACTTAATCATGCTTTTTCCTACCTAATGGCTTTACGATTGGAAAATCAGGCAGAGGTCATTATGGCAAAATCGTCTCAGCCGCTCAATTGGATTAAAATCGACCGACTGACCAAGGTGCAAACAGTGACGCTAATTGAGATTTTTAAAGTTATTCGTGATTTTCAGGCCCGCATGCGAATTTCCTTTACCAAGACTCTATAAATTCTTATTCCTAAAAAGACTTCTTTAAATTTTTTATGAAAGTTATTTTTTATTCAACAAAGTTTTTTAATTTTGTAGAGTGAGAGAAAAGCTCATAAGTGTTTATTAATCCTAATTAAATTTTACAAAAATTAAATTGGTAAAATTTTTTTTGGAGATCAAACGATTGCACTTTACCTTTTATTTTGAATGTTAATTTAATTTATCATCACACTAATCAGCCTAAAAAACCATGCTCAGCAACTATCCGCTATCTGAAGTAGAAAAAAGCTTTCTCCAAGAGTCTGGAGTAGATAAAATCACTACTCTGATCCCTTATTTGACGGTTGATAATTTCCCGAAATTAGGTTTGTTGACAGCCTGTAGATTTTTGGAATGGGCGGCTGCAAATCCTCAGGGGGTTATCAGTCTTCCTACCGGTAAAACTCCGGAGTTTTTCATCAAGTGGACGCAGTTTTTGCTTGAAAATTGGGATACAAAAAAAGGCAAGGGCATTCGTGACAAATATGGGATGGGTGATACTAAAAAGCCTGTCCTGAAGGATCTTACATTTGTTCAGATTGATGAGTTTTTCCCGATAGCATCCAAGCAGCACAACAGCTTCTACGATTATGTAAACAAGTTTTACATTCAAGGCTTTGGGCTATCCAAAGAGAAGGCTATCCTGATTAATTCAGATGAGATTCCTTTGGCAAAAGGAAAACACTATTCGGAGATTTTCCCCGATTTGAAAGTAGATCTGTCGCTTAGATTCAGAGATCCAGTAAACGATCTTGAAAAACTACAGCAAGAGTCGATTTACATGATCGATCAGTGGTGTGCAGATTATGAAAAGCGCATTCGCGACCTTGGGGGGATAGGTTTTTTTCTAGGAGGAATCGGTCCTGATGGTCACATCGCTTTCAACACCCGAGGTTCTCATATTTACTCCGTCACGCGCTTAACGGAGACCAATTTCGAAACCCAGGCTGTAGCAGCAGGGGATTTGGGTGGAATTGAGGTTTCTGCTAACCGATTGGTCATTACCATTGGCCTCGATACCATCGTCCACAATCCTGATGCAGTGGCAATTATCATTGCAGCAGGTGAGGCAAAGGCGGGGATTGTCAAAGACTCCTTGGAGACGAAACTGAATAATGTCTATCCAGCTACTGTCCTACAAAAACTTAAAAATGGTCGATTCTATCTTACCAAAGGAGCGGCTGTTAAGTTGACCGACTCCATGGATGCTTACTATGAAAAAGGCGAGTGGACATTTGAAAAGACCGAACGCGCAGTAATCGATCTGTGTAAGAAACTCAATAAATATGGGCACAGGCTCAAGCTAAGTGACCTAAAGGCTGATAAATATTGCAAGCTTATCCCTGACCTTTCGGAAGACACGGTGAACCAGGTCATCAAAAGTATTGATGCGAAGTTGGCGAAAGGCTTGGAGCAGGAAGAAAATCAACGACTGCTGCATACAGGACCGCACCATGATGATATTTCTCTTGGTATCCTGCCACACATCACCAATCAGCTAAATGAGCCTACCAATGAGGCACATTTCTCTGTCCTGACTTCGGGCTTTACTGCTGTGACCAATACCTTCGTCATTGAGACTTTGCAGCATACTAAAAAGTTACTCGACGAGGGTAAAATCCAAATGGTCGATTATGATGACTTTTTCTCCGTGGGTTATAGTCTAAAGACTGATAAGGATGTCTACCATTACCTGACAAATGTAGCTTCTGAAAATGCCGAGGCTCGAAAGAGGGGACTTTGCCATCGGGTAGTTAGAGCCTTGGTCACCGTCTATGAAGTAAAAAATAAAACCCAACTCCGGGAAACGATCAATGATGTAATCAGCATCCTTCGAAAAAGCTACGATGGGGAGAAAAATCCAGCGAAAATCCAAAAGCTAAAGGGGATGATTCGTGAATTTGAAGAGGAGTTGGTATGGGCGCACTTCGGTGTCCAAGTAAAAAACGTACATCACCTGAGACTAGGCTTCTACACAGGAGATATTTTCACCGAACAGCCCGATAAAACCCGTGATGTGGAACCGATCGTGGAATTGTTTAGGAAAGTGAACCCAACAAAGATTAGCTTAACCCTTGATCCAGAAGGATCAGGTCCGGATACTCACTATAAAGTCTTGCAAGCTACCGCTGCAGCTGTGAAGAAGTGGGGTGAAGAAAAAGATCTTAGTGAGCTTCGAATCATCGGATATCGTAACGTATGGTTCAAGTTTGAGCCACATGAAGTCAATGTGATTGTTCCGGTATCCCTCGGAGATATGTCAGTGATGGAAGATTCTTTTGCGAATTGCTATCTTAGCCAAGTAAATGCATCTTTCCCTAGTTATTCACACAACGGAAAATTCAGTACAGTCGCCAAGCGTACTTGGGTTGGACAGTTGAATGACATCCAATTGCTTTTGGGCAAAAACTTCTTCTATCTTCACGAGCGTGCAAAAGTTCGGGCAAGTCATGGATTGATTTTCTTCCGGGATATGAATGTGGAGGAGTTTTTGGCGACAGCCAGAGAATTGGAGAAGTCCATTGAAGGAATGCTTTAAAACACAGGGAGTTTATGCTCCAGACCAAACCTATTTAGCCTAAATTGAACCAAGACCTCAGCACATGGAAAAAGCCATTCTGGGATTAGATATTGGCGGTACGGGGATCAAAGGAGGTGTCCTAGTCAAAGGGCATCTTGAGGATATTCGATCGATCCCCACTCCGGCGCATGAGTCCAAGGAATTTATCTTGGAGACCATTGCTCTGTTTATCGAGTCCTATCTCGATTATGATATTGCAGGCATTGGCATCGGCATTCCCGGATTGGTAGATGTAGAAAGAGGTGAAGTTCTAGGTCTTGCAAATATTCCTGCCTTTCAGCATGTAGAGCTAGCTAAATTCCTCCAAGAGCGCTTTTTTAAGCCGGTTTTCATCAATAACGATGCAAACTGCTTTGCCATTGGAGTTCATAAGTTTGGAGTCGGAAAGCCCTTCAAAAATCTAGTTGGAATTACACTCGGTACAGGAGTTGGTGGAGGGATTGTGATCAATGGTCATTTGTATTCGGGCATGTTTTCAGCAGCAGGAGAATGGTGTAGTGCTCCGTATTTGGAACACAATTTCGAGCATTATTGTAGTGGGAAGTTTTTTCATGCCTACTATCAGACTAAGCCAAAAGCAATGGCAAAGCGTGCACGAAATGGAGACCCTGAGGCGATTAAGGCCTTCGAGGAATATGGAAATCATTTAGGGGAGTTGATCAAGCATATTTTGTATGCCTTGGCACCTGAGGCAGTCGTGCTTGGAGGGTCAATTCGAAAGAGCTACCCGCTTTTTGAGGCTTCACTCAAAAAATCACTTTCTACTTTTGCCTATCCGACAGTTTTGGAGCATGTAAAGATTTTGCTTTCAGAGCTGGATGAGACTGCCATCCACGGAGCAGTGGCTTTAGTGGATTTAGAGCCAGAAGTGGTAAATAATTAAAAAATATTTAAAGAAATAGTTGGTTTAGTGAAAGAAAAATGCGGTCTCGATTGAGGCCGTTTTTTTTCTTTTTAATCATTATTGAAAGGAACCTTCAAATTTAATTCCCTGTCAAAAAGCAATGGATAGTTTGTCCTGCCTCTCACTGGCCAGTTATTGAGCCAAGAACTTCCGTCATGCAAGCCCCAAAAGGTCACTCGGCTGATTTTGTCTGAATGCTTACTAAATAGCCCAAAAAGTGAAGTATATCGATTTTTCAATTTCTCCTGAATAGCCGAAGGCAAGGAATCTGTGTATGGGTTCCAGATTTCTGAATCTTCAATCGAAATATTTAAATCTGCACCGTCAAAGTCACTGGGTCTAGGCAATACATCTACATCCAATTCGGTAATCATCACCTGAAAGCCGGCCTGATGAATATCCAAAATGGCAGCTTCAATTTGATCTAAGCTTGGAAAGTCCAAGCGGTAATGTCCCTGCATTCCTATCCCGTCAATCCGAATCCCTTGTTCCCTTAGATTTTGAGCCATCTTTAAGATAGCTTGGCGCTTTTCCGGTTTCCAGACATTGTAATCGTTGTAGTACAATTCCGCTTCTGGATCCACTTGATTGGCTTTTTTAAAAGCTTCCGCAATATAGTCTTCACCCAAAATCAAATACCACTGGGTTTTTCGCCAGGTACCATCATCTTCAAAAGCCTCATTGACCACATCCCATCCATCAATTCTTCCCTTGTACCTGCCCACTACGGTTGCTATATGCTCATTCATACGGTCTTGTAATGCCTCTTTAGAAAGAAAACTTCCTTCTTGATCCTGAAATACCCAAGTTGGCACTTGCTGATGCCAGACTAAAGTATGACCTACTATGAAGGCATTCATTTCTTCTCCTTTCCTCACATAATCATCTCCAAATTCAAAGGCATATTCCCCTTCTTTTGGATGGATATTGCTCCATTTCAAACCATTCTCCGAAGTCAGAGAACTGAAATGTAGGTTGAGCAAAGAATCAGCTTTGGCCAAACTCCCATTGACCTGTCGGCCATTGACTGCAGCCCCGATAAAAAATTCATCTTGAAATATATCTTTTAGTCCCTTCTCGGTGGGAGGCTGGCAGGAAAAAACAAAGGCTGAAATCAGTAGAATCAAATTAAGAGAGCGTTTCATCTTCAGGGTTTTATAGGTTTTACTAAAGGTAGAAAGACCTGCGTTGAATCTCTAGGTTTTTTGATTAAAAGACCTTTAACTAATTTGAGTGAGAAATCGAATTGAAAAATATAATATTCCTCAATGATACCAGTGGTCTAATTTACTTTCTAAATCCAGTTGGATGTCCGATGTCAGCTGACTACATAAATCGTTTATTTTCGCTTCTTGGAAGAAAGCATTTATACATATAAATAAATCCTATATGAACCCCAATAAATTAACCCTAGCACTCGCCCAGATAGCACCCGTTTGGTTGGATAGACTGGCAACTTTGGAAAAAGTGAAAGCCAATATTCAGGAAGCCGCGCAAAAAGGTTGTGAGCTGATTGTTTTTGGGGAAGGGCTATTGCCGGGGTATCCTTGGTGGCTATCGATTACCCATGCCTCTGCTTGGGATGACCGTATCCAAAAAGAAATTCATGCTCATTATGCTCGAAACGCAGTACAGATCGAACGGGGAGACTTAATAGAGATTCAGAAATTAGCCAGACAAAAAAAGATTGCCGTTTACCTTGGCATAATCGAGCGACCAATCGATCGGGGAGGGCACAGTCTCTATTGCTCTTTGGTTTATATTGATCAGGAAGGAGAAATAAGGTCTGTACATCGAAAGCTTCAACCGACTTATGATGAGCGCTTGACCTGGTCTCAGGGGGATGGAAATGGTTTACAAGTTCATGCCTTGAAAGGCTTTCGAGTGGGTGGGCTGAATTGCTGGGAAAACTGGATGCCACTCGCACGAACGGCCCTGTACGGGCAAGGAGAAAATCTTCATATCGCAGTTTGGCCTGGAGCAGTACGAAACACGGAAATGATTACCCGGATGATTGCTCAGGAAAGTCGGTCCTTCGTAGTTTCTGTCTCTAGTTTGATGCGAAAGACTGACTTCCCTTCAGATACTCCTCATTTGGATTTGATTTTGGAAAGCAGCCCAGCGGTTTTGGGAAATGGAGGAAGCTGCATTGCAGGACCTGACGGTAAATGGATTTTAGAACCAGTGGCTGACGAGGAAGGGTTACTGATTCAAACCTTGGATCTCAACAGGGTCTTCGAAGAGCGCCAAAACTTTGATCCGGTGGGCCATTACTCCCGACCTGACGTACTGAAGCTTCAAGTCAATCGAAGTCGGCAATCCTCAGTAGATTTTGACGGTGAATAATTTCTATTTTTCGCCAGGGTGGTAAACTCGCACAGCATCTTTTAGAACGCTTTCCTTATCGAGGCTCATGGGTTTTAAATCTCTGGCTAAAAAACGTTCCATTTGATCATCGTAATGAGGACTTCCTGGACGATTGCTTGCACCAAATACATTGATGGTTTCAATTTTTGGAAGTCCTCCTCCGAATCGAACCATCATGATATAGGATTCGCCTTGAACTCCTTTTCGCATACCATTTTTCCAAGGCTCGGATCGCATGGCGGTGATCACATCATCCAGCCCCCAGAGCGGCAATGCTTTCTCGCCTCGGACGAGTTTTTGGTATTCACCTAAAGGGACTAGTTCTTTGCCAAAATGGCTCTCAAAATGTTCTTTTGCCTTTATGAGTCCTTCCGCCGCTTCTTCTTCGCTTAAAGTAGTCTCCCATTTTCTTCCGTTCTCTTCAAATTTCTCCCACCAATAATAGTAGCTGAAAGCAAAAAGAGCAGCCCCTTCAGAGTTGACGTCTCCACGCTTATTCCAGTTTTTAAGTGTCTCAATTTGAGTCTTAATCTCAGGGAATTTTTCAGGATCAAGTGAAAAAAGGGCATCCATATTAGTTCGGAAGGCTAATACCTCAGGTAATTGGTCATCAAATTTGATTCGCTCAAAATCCTCCCAGCTCAGCAATCCCTCCTTTGGCATGATTTCCCGAAAGCGGGTGGAGCGATTGTTTTCCCGGCGAGAAAAATTCATTTCCTCTGCGAAGTTGTTTGGATCTAAGTTGTCTGCTGAGTCGGAAGCAGTAAATGGGCTATGATTGGTATTGAATAGGTATCCGGAAGCTGGATTCAAGTACTGAGGAAGGTCTTTAAAAGTATGGTAGCTACTCCAGTTGGTTTCTTGGGTATTTCCCGGAACTGTTTCTGTGTACTCGTATTTTGGATTACGAATCGGCAGAAGTGCATTGCTTACATAAAATACCGTATCGTATTTGTCCGCATAGACGGTATTAAAACTCGTCAATTGAACGCTTTCCATAGCAGCTTTCCATTCTGAGAAGTTCTGAGCCTTATTCATTCGCCACCATTGCTCAGGAGCCCCGATCCGATCTAGGGCGCCGAGTTTTATTGAAAAGGTGCCATTATCAGTGACTAAAGTGGGTCCATAGATACTTTTCCATACTTTTTTAGGAACTGGCAATGTGATGAAGTTCCAAAGTTTGACCTTTAGCCAGATAGTCCGCTCCTCAAGTTCGAGCCATTCATCGTCCACTTTATATTGATCGGGATTTTCCGGATGGACTTCTAATTGGTATGTGTCCAGCAAATCAGGAAAGTTGACCGTGTGAGCCCAACCCAAATGTTCATTGACTCCATGAAAAATCATGGCTCCACCGGGGAACAGTCCACCCAAGATATTCCAACCTTCTTCGGAGTGGAGATGCGCCTCATACCAGGAAACTGGTCCCTCCAGGGGTTGGTGAGAGTTGATAGCCAGAAAGTTTTCCCCTGATTCTGTTCGGGAAGAGTGAATGGCAATTGCATTGGAGCCTTTTGGATTAGAGTCCGGTAGGACTTTTCCGGCTTCTCCATTTACAATTTGCTGAACTGCTCGATCAGCACCTGACATTTGAGCAAGCGATAGAATGTAGGCTGAGGTGATATCCAAAGGGGTCACAGGAAAGGCTCCTGAGTATAAAACCTCTTTGAGATGACTTTCAGCATAGTCGTTCATTCCAGCGGCATAGCCTTCGAGTACTGCTTTGAACTCATCTGAAAAGCTATCCTCATACTTTGCTTTGGCAATCTTTTGGGTTTCTAAAAGCTGAACAAAAAAATCCACGGCAGCGCCTTGTTCCCCGTATACCCGACCTACTAGGCCTTTCCCTGCCAAAAGGGTTTTTTGAATGGTCTCGAAATCATCTTCTGCATGAGCCCAAGCCAAGCCATAAGCTACGTCAGCATCCTTTTCACCAAAGATATGGGGGACTCCAAATTCATCCCGAGCTATTTGAACCTTACTTGTATCCCAATCGGAGGGCTGTAAGACACTTTGGCAGGACTGAATGAGGAGCACTGCTAGTATCGCAAAAAAAGACTTTTTCATATGTTTATAATTGCTTTTTTAATGGTCATATGGAATCCCTGCCTGCGGTAGGCAGGTCGCAATAATAATCATCCCTCTGTTTGACGGGTACGTTGTGCCTGTCTGCTTCAGGCAGGCCTGCTAGCAGACAAGCTCGATTTCATAGGTTTGATTTTGGAATTGGAATTAGCAGTTTATTTTTGAATAGACAAAACCAAATAAAAAAAGCCGACAAAATGCCGGCTTTTCGGTGAATAAATACCTTTCTTAAATGTCTATCTAAACTCGTAATCCACTCCATAGACCTGAGTCAGTAGGGTAGCAGGAGCATCCAAAGCTACTGCCGATTTGGGTGGAATAGGCGTCACAGGAGAGTGCTCAGCCAAATAGTTTTTTACCGCTTGGTGGAGTGTGTACTCTGTGTTCTCGGTATCCATTACACCGGTAAAGCGACAAAGCATGTCATCAGGATCCCCATCGCGCTCACACGCACAGATGCTGTATACACGATCCATTTCCAAAGGTTTGTCATGAACTGTTACCTTTTGAACTCTATTTCCTTCCTCTCCAAAGGCTAAAAACTCCACTTCCATTCCCCGGAACTTAATTACCCAACCTCCAAATCGCTTCGAAGCTTCCTTCGCAAAAACATTGTTCAGTTCTTTTTCCAGCCAAGCAGCAATTTGAGAGCCTTTTACCTTTCCTGTTCGGATAAGTGAATCTACTGGTAGCATATCAAAGATATAACCATTTGTGATTGGGATATTTCCGGTTTCGTCCGGAGTAGTACGTGGAGGACAGAATCGAAAACCATTCGAAAGTACAATATCTATATCTTTTACCTGCCAGCTGATGGCATCCAAAATCATCGTATCGATGGGGTTTTCAATTACAAAATACCGGTAAAGTGGAACGGTGCTATAACCTGCTATTTTGTAAATATCCTCATCAAAGGGGTCTTCATTTTGATCAATAATTTCAGTCACCACAGGGCAAGGCTTGATCTGATCGGAAGTCACTTCCAGGAGTTCATAATCATCTTGGACTACCTTACCATCTTCAATCGTGAGCTCAAGCTTTCCTACAAAAGAGCCAAAAGCTCCCGGTTCCACTACTTTAGCATACTTACCTTGGATAGGTTTTCTAACGCGCTCGTGGGTGTCACCACCCAAAATGTAATCAACACCCTCACACTCGGGAAGATTTGCCAAGTTGATTTGTTGGGAGAGACCCAAATGGGCAATGATACAAACGAAGGCACATTTTTCTTGATTTCGCAGGACATCTACATAGTGAGCTAAGTTTTCTTCAGGCTTGGTATAAAGAATTCCCTTCGAATAATTGGGTGATTGCCTTTTTGGAACCAAGTGATCTGTGTATCCCAAAAATCCAATCTTTACCCCATTTACCGACCAAATATGATAAGGGTTGAAGATCAATTCACCTCTTTTGCCTTCTCCTAAATCATGGTACATATTCGCGCAGATTTTAGGAGCATGTAGTGATCCCAGAAGGTGCTGCATAGCCTGCTTATAATACACTACCTCCCAGTTTCCCGGAAGGTAAAGGTCGTATCCAATTTCATTCAAGATAGGCACCATCGCCTCCCCGGTGGTTCTTACGGAAAGCTCTGAACCTTGAAACATATCTCCTGTATCCATGACCAGACAATGCTCGGCTTTTTCTCTTTCTTGGTCCAAAAAGGCCTTCAGATGCGCATAGCCACCCGTTTTGCGATATACAGCTTTTCCATTTTCCCAGAAAAGCTCATCATGCGGATGAATCTGACAATGGACATCAGTTGTTTGTAGAATGGTAAGCTTAAATGATTTTGGGTTGAGTTTTTTTGCTTCGGCTTGGGCCACTTGAGGAGAAAGGCTCAAAAGACCTGTTCCAGCACCTAGCGCTCCAAGTTGAGACATAAATTTCCTTCGCGAATACTTCATGAATTGATGGGTTTATTGCACTTGATATTTGGCAAGTTTCTGATTTTGAGAAAGAAAATTCTCTTCCATTATGCCATGAAGATACTTCTTGGGATAAAAATAATTTGGTGACAGTGGTCACAAAAGAAAAATTCCCGCTAGATAAATGCGGGGATGAATGGAATCAAGGAGTTTGAGAAGCTGCGGTAAATCGAATAATCTGATTTTTTTGAGGGGGTAGAGTCTGTAAGTAGCTGAATATGGCCTGTAGGTCTTCCTCTTTCATGCCTGAATACATGATCCAAGGCATAATAGTATTAAAATCTCCTGGCTTCAGTTTTTCCTTTAAGAATGTTGAGTCTGAATACTGTTTGAAACGGTCTATGAACTGCTCTGAGGTCCAGTTACCAATTCCAGTTTCTGGATCTGAGGTAATATTGCTTGAAGTGACTTTGGAGCCATCAGGAAATAAAAAATCTCTTCCTCCCGCAAAAGCTTTATCGGGTAAAATCATTCCTTGTTCATTGACTTGCGTATGGCATTCGATGCAACCTGCTGCATTGACCAAATAGGCTCCGTAGGCTACTTGATCAGAAGGATCTGGTTTTGTTTGAGGTTGTGCTTTTTGAGGAATGGTCTTTAAAATCAAATTGACTGGAAAGTCTGCTTCAGAATCAGGGATTTGACTGGGGATAGGGTCTAAGGAACGGATATAGGCAATAATATCATAGATGTCTTCAGTGTCCATTTTTCCATAATACATGTATGGCATCAGGGGAAACATGGCTCGATCATCATGGGTAACGCCGGTGGTAATCACTCGGTAAAGTTCACCATCACTATATTGGGAGATGCCTGCAGGAGTGATGTTTTTTGCATAAAACACACCAGGAAATCCCATGGAATGATCAAATCGGTCGCCTCCTCTTCCTAAAGTGCCTGGTGTTGGGGGTCCTGAAAAATAGGAGAAATCACGGGCTGAATGACAATCCATACAAACCGCGACATGGTTGGCCAAATAAGCTCCTCGCTCGATTCGATCCTGAGAATAGTCTAATGATAATTCCTCGGCAGGAGGGACAGATGGATAGCTGATTTGTAAATAGGAGAAAGCTATGAATAGTAAAATGATAACTGCTCCAATTATCATGGAGAAAATTTTCAATAGTTTTTTCATGATGCTGTAACAGGTTGATTATAAGAAAAATACTATAAAAATTAATTAAATCAAATTATAAAAAGCTCCAAAAATTGACGTGTTTTTATCGATTAGACCAGATTTACAGCAAGACTTGGACTTGAATTTATCTTCATGTTTTGTGTCTGATTCTAATTAGGGTTATTTTTCATATCAATATCAAAACGAAACAACCAAAATTAAATCCACTCTTAATGAAGAAGTTCATACTTCCCTTACTGATACTGTCTCCGCTAGTTGCTTCGGCTCAAGAGTCATCGGTGATTCAAGAACTCGATTCAAAAACTGAACAGTACACCGAAATCGCCATGCAAATCTGGTCCAACCCAGAATTGGGATACCTTGAGACAGAAAGCTCGGCTTTGCATCAAAAAACTCTTGTCGAGGCTGGTTTTGATGTGCAGGCCGGAGTAGCAGGAATCCCTACCGCTTTTGTAGCAGAGTTTGGGTCAGGATCGCCCATAATCGGTATTATGGCTGAATTTGACGCCTTGCCGGGTGTATCACAGAAGGCTTCTCCTTTTCAAGAGCCTGTCGTAGAGGGAGGTGCTGGACATGCATGTGGACACCATTTGTTTGGTACTGCCTCAGTAGCTGCTGGTATTGCCGTAAAAAACTGGTTAGACGCTAACGGAGGTCAAGGAACTATCCGTGTTTACGGAACACCAGCTGAAGAAGGTGGTGGAGGCAAGGTCTACATGGCTCGAGCTGGTTTGATGGATGATGTAGATGTCATGCTTCATTGGCATCCAAGCTCCCGAAATAATGCCGGAGCTAATTCCTCATTGGCAAATATTTCCACAAAGTTTCGATTCTATGGAGTCGCTTCTCATGCGGCAGCCGCTCCAGAGCGTGGAAAGTCCGCACTTGACGGAGTAGAGGCGATGAATTTCATGGTTAATCTCATGCGTGAGCATGTGCCTCAGGAGACTCGAATGCACTATGTGATTACCCGTGGTGGAGAGGCACCCAATGTCGTACCGGCATTTGCGGAGTCTTATCACTACGTCCGTCATCCGGATGCTCAGGTGGTAAAGCTGATTTTTCAGAAAATGGTCGCGGCCGCTGAAGGTGCTGCTCAAGGCACACAAACTACGATGGACTATGAGATTATCAATGGGGTGTACAATCTCATGCCCAATGAAACCCTCGCTCGGGTGATGCATAAGAATTTGGAAATCATTGGGGGTGTTCAATACAGCGAGGAGGATAAGGAGTTTGCAGAAGAACTAATCAAGAGCTACCCAGATTTATCAATCAATCCGGCAGAAGACGCGATGAAAATCGATCTATTTATGGTGCGGGAAACTGGAACAGGAGGGTCAACCGATGTAGGGGATGTAAGTTGGTTGGTTCCCACAGCTGGATTGGGAGTTGCCACATGGGTGCCCGGGACAAGTGCTCACACCTGGCAGGCCGTGGCAGCTGGCGGAACCTCCATCGGTGCGAAGGGCATGATGGTTGCTGCAAAAACATTAGCCTTGACCGCTTTGGATGTATTCCAAAATCCAGAAATCGCCATCAAGGCAAAGGAAGAATTGAACAAACGCCGAGGTGCCGATTTCAAATACGAAGCTTTGGTAGGTAATCGAGAGGCGCCGTTAGACTATAGGAAGTGAACCTTTCTAGGATTTCCTTACCAATAATTATTCTGATAGGCATCCTTGCGGGGATGCCTTTGTCTTCATTTTGCCAAGAATCAGATGAAGATAGAATCAAGATAGGACTCGTATTAAGTGGTGGAGGAGCAAAGGGAATAGCTCATGTAGGAATCATCCGAGCGATGGAAGAGGCAGGTATCAGGCCAGACTATGTAGTTGGTACCAGTATGGGTTCCGTCGTAGGCGGTCTTTACGCTTTGGGTTACAGTGCCGACCAATTGGAGGAAATCATTCGATCTATTGACTGGGATTTGATTATTTCAAACCGGGTTGATTTCAAGGATATTTCCTTCGAAGAGAAAGAATACTATAATCGGTACTTGTTAGAAATCCCCCTAGAAAACTGGAAGCCGTCAGTTCCATCCGGCCTAATTGAGGGGCAAGTGCTTTCTGAAGTCCTTCATTATTATTCTTGGCCTTCCAATACCTATGACTCATTTGATGAGTTTCCGATACCTTTTAGGTGTATTGCCACTGATATCAAGGGAGGTCGCCCCGTGATTTTTAAGGATGGATATTTGCATGATGCTATACGATCCAGCATTGCAATCCCGACGGCTTTTACAGCATTCGAATTTGATACGACCGCTGTGGTAGATGGTGGCATAGTTGATAATTTTCCGGTGGATGTGGTTAGGGAAATGGGAGCAGACTTTGTGATTGGAGTCAATGTCAGTGATGAAGATTTTTTAGACTTTGATGACCTAAAAGGATTTGCGGCAATACTCACACAGCTAGCCATGGCCGAGTCTCTTAGACTGACCAAAAAGAATATCGACCAAACAGATCTTTACATTAAACCAGATTTGGGACCTTATTCCACAGGAAGTTTTGGAGCCTATGAAGCTATTTTAAAACTTGGTGACGAGACAGGTCAGTTGTACTTGGCTGATTTTCAGGTTGTGGCTGATAGTTTGAATTTGCCTCCAATAGAAAAGTATTCAACTCCGGATAATCGTTCGGTTCGTTTGAGCGAGATTGAAATAAAGGGAAATAGTCTCTTTTCGGATTCCTTTATCAAATCAAAACTAGACTTAGATCCTGGAGATACGATCACTCCATCCATGGCTAAAGAGTCGATTAGACATGTATTTGGATCCAATGGATTTTACAAAGTAGACTACTCCCTCAATAAGGCTCAAAATGGAGACTACAAAATGGTCGTTCGTACCAAAGAGAAACCCTCCCATACACTTTCGACCTCACTCCATTACGATAATATTTTTTCAGCAGGCCTGCTATTTAATCTTACCATTAGAAATTGGATAGGGAATTCCTCAAGGGCAGTCATCCTTACTGATATATCTAGAAATCCAAAAATCAGGTTTGACTACTACAAATACCTTGGCCAAGAAAAAAAGGTCCTTTTCAACTTTCGGTCTGATTATATCAGGCAAGAATTTCCCAGCTATGAAAATGGCAGGCCCAGTCAGCTAAACATCATTCGTAATTCACGTGTGGAAGCACAGTTGATGACAGTAAATTCATTGAAAGAATCCTGGTCATTGGGAGGAGTGTATGATCTGCAAAGGTCTAGGATTCTGTTTAATGCTTCGATTCCTGCTGATATTCGCAATTCCTCCGACCGCTATTTTAGTGTTAGGGCACGGTACTACAGAAATAGTCAAAATGATAGAAACTTTCCAACCAAAGGAGCTGAAGGGCTATTGGAGGTTAATTACCGTTTTGATACAAAGCTTTCGATTAATTTGCGTTCAGGAGTAGATACCTTATTCTTGGAATTAGATACTGGAAATGAACTGCCAATTCCCAAAGATGATTTAGATGCCTTAGTAAATCTCTTTATTCCCAATCCTTATTTTACAGTTTATGGCAGGTATTCAAAATACTTCAGTCTTAACTCAAAAATTCAGCTACAACCTCAAGGGGTTTTGGGTGGGGTTCTTTCTAATGAAACTGCTTTGAAGCTATTTCGAGAATACCTAATCGGAGGATATCAGACGGTGCGCTTTGGAGACACCCAACTATATGGATTGAATTATGGTGAAATTTCAACTCCGAACTTTGCCAAGCTTGGGCTGGTCTTGCAATATTTGCCAGTCAAAAAGCTATACCTGCGTTCAGGATTGAATTTTCTCGGCTATTCAGAACATGTTCCATTCACTGATTGGGGAAATATCAAAGGGCAGTCGCTATGGGGTTATGGGGTCGATGCCTCCTACCAGTCTATTTTGGGGCCGATTACATTAGGTGTTGGGTCTAATTCCTTAGATGAAAAAATCAGATTCCATCTATCCTTGGGGCTATCCTTCAATTTTACAGACCGATGATGGATTTTTTGAAATTCTCCGAGGAAGGGTCGTGAAAAAACTCTAATTTATCCCAAAATAGAAGCCCATGGACCGTAGGAAATCGCTAAAAATATTAGGTGCCGGAGGAGTAGGCATAGCAGGGTTGATCCTAGTTGATTGGAAATGGCAGTTGGCGGATCAACTCACCCATCAAGGTTTTTTTAGCTACAAGCAAGAGAAATTAATCAGCGCAGTAGCGGATACCCTCATACCTGAAGGCATTCCGGCGATTGCTCCTGAAAATGCACAGCCGATCGGTGCGCTCAGTACGGGAACTGATAAGTTTTTATTGCGTCTTTTTGAGCATTGCTATGAAAGTGAAGATCAGGAGATAATCAAAAGAGGACTTGATCATTTAGGAAAGTTGGAGTTCCTGAGCTCGAATCAAAAAACAAGAGAAGAGCTTCTCCTCAGTATGTCTAATTCGGAAAACGAGAAGGATCAGCGATTCTTTCAACTGATGAAATCACAAACGATCTATGGATTTACCACCGTGAGAGAAGTCATGGTGGATTATCATGGGTACAAGGTAGCTGCTGGAGGTTTCAAAGGTTGTGTGCCTGCCAAAGAAGGATTAGTTTAATTTTCACGATATGAAATCGAGCATTTAGCAATCGGTATACGATAGTATGATTGTAAATGCGACCTGCCTACCGCAGGCAGGGATTCCATGTGACCTTTAAGAAAAAATTATAAATACATGAAATTCTGGAAATATTTCTATGGCTTTTGGATAGTGGCTTTTGCATTATTCTCCTATTGGCAGTTCAACGATCCTGACCCTGAGGTTTGGGTGAGTGTGTATGCAGTCGCAATTATTTTCTGTTTAATGGGCATTAGAGGGATCTTCCCTAGGTATCCTTTGACTATCGTTGTCATAGCCTGTTTTGTTGGAGCTATTTACTTTTGGCCTGAGTCCGTATCGGGTTGGATTGGTCAAGAAATCGAACAAGGAGACCTTACCATGAAAACTCCTGAAATGGAAGAAGGGCGAGAGTCTTTTGGATTATTGATTGTAGCCTTAGTGATGCTTCCGGGATTAATCCGGTCTTGGAAGAAATAAAACATAAAAGCTGGCCAGATTTTAATTGGCCAGCTTTTTTTATAAGTTTTTAAGCTCTGCTATCAGCTTTTCAAGCGAATCTTTTGCATCTCCAAATAGCATTCGGTTTTTCGGGTGGAAGAATAGTTCGTTTTCAATCCCCGCATAGCCCTTACCCATGGAGCGTTTCAGTACAATGATATTTTTAGCATTCCAGACTTTGACAACTGGCATTCCATAAATAGGACTGGAAGGGTCATTTTCAGCAGCAGGGTTGACGACATCATTGGCTCCAATGACCAAGACCACATCAGTACTTCCCATATCTTCATTGGCATCCTCCATTTCCAAAAGCTTAGGATAGGGGACATCTGCTTCGGCTAGAAGCACATTCATGTGGCCAGGCATTCTACCTGCTACCGGGTGGATGGCATAGTTTAAGTCAACTCCCTTGTCTTCCAGTATTTTTTCCAAGTTGTGGACCGTATGTTGAGCCTGTGCTACTGCCAAACCATAGCCGGGCACAACACTTACTTTATTGGCATAGGCAAGTAGAATCGCTGCATCTGTTACACTGATTTCTTTGATTGTTCCCTGCTCACCAGATTGGGTACTTGCAGCCCCACCACCTCCAAATGACCCGATAATCACATTGGTAAGGGATCTGTTCATGGCAGTACACATCAACACAGTTAAGATCGTTCCAGCTGATCCCACCAAAATACCACCGGTAAGCATGGCCTGATTTCCATAAAGAAAGCCTCCAAAGGCAGCGGCCATTCCTGTGAAACTGTTCAAAAGGGAGATCACAACCGGCATATCTGCACCGCCAATTGGCATCACAAATAATACTCCGTACAATAAGGAAAGGATAAGCAGTGTGTACATCAGCGGCATGCTCAAGTGTCCTGAAAAAGCTAAATATCCCGCCAATCCAAAAATTGCGACTAGCAAACCTATGTTGATGATTTGACCTGCTGGGAGTGCTTTATCTGCTATTTTTCCTTCTAGTTTCCCATAGGCGATCATAGAACCTGAGAAGGATACCGAGCCAATAATCAATCCTAGTAAAATCACGATTAGCATTCCTGCTGAGATTTCCCCTCCGTGCCGCAGGTGATCAAATTCCACCAAGGAAATTACCCCCGCACAGGCACCACCCATCCCGTTGAAGAAGGAGACCATTTGAGGCATGGCGGTCATCTTCACTTTGATGGCCATGCGCATGCCTATTACTGTCCCAATTACTAATCCAGCTAAAATCAAGCTGTAATTGAGCCATTTATCGGCGGAAAACTCTTCTTTGAATAAGATGGTCGCTGCAATGGCAAGTCCCATTCCGTATCCGGCAATCAGGTTGCCTTTGCGTGCTTTGTCTGGGCTGGAGAGCATCTTAAGTCCCAAGATAAAAGTGACCGATGCAACAATATATGAGAGCTCCAGGATGCTAAGTCCAAGTATAGTTGTATTCATATTACTTGGCTTTTTTCTTAAACATTTCCAACATCCGGTTGGTGACCACAAAACCACCAACTACATTCAAGGTCCCCAGAATCACAGCTAGAAACCCTAAAATCAATGCATAATAATTGCTAGGATCGGCTTGAAGCATAATGATAATGGAGCCGATAATGACTACGCCGTGGATGGCGTTAGCCCCGGACATCAGTGGAGTGTGCAATACCGCGGGGACATTGGAAATCACCTCGATACCGAGGAAAATCGAAACGATGATCAGAAAGATAAACTCTCTGTTTTCATAAAATAAACTCAGTATTTCTTCCATTTATCAATTGATTTCGGATGGGTAAAGGATATTTTTGACGCGTTCGCTTCGGATTTCTCCTTGATGTGTCACGCAGGTATTTTGTACAATGTCATCTTCCCAATTCAGCATGAGTTCGCCTTCCTTACCGATGATGAGTTTAAGGAAATTCACCATGTTTTTGCCATACATCTTACTGGCATCCATGGGCATAGTTCCCGGCAAATTCGAATCACCGATAATGGTAACCCCATGTTTTTCGATGATTTGATTATTCTCGGTAAGTGCACAATTCCCACCTGTGGAGGCAGCAAGATCTACAATTACTGATCCGGGTGCCATTTCCTCCACGGTGTCTTTGGTGATTAAGACAGGAGCCTTTCTTCCGGGGATTTGAGCTGTGCAAATGATAATGTTCGATTTCTTGGCATGCTCTTGAATGAGCGCCTGCTGCTTGGCTTTGTATTCCTCACTTTGCTCCACGGCATATCCTCCCGCACTCGCTTCATCTTTGGCTCCTTCCACTTTGACGAATTTTGCACCGAGACTTTTCACTTCTTCTTCCGCTGCCGCCCGCACATCGAAGGCCTCCACTACTGCGCCCAATCTTCGTGCGGAGGCTATCGCTTGAAGCCCAGCCACTCCGGCTCCGAGTATCAAGACTTTGGAAGGAATAATGCTACCTGCAGCTGTCATAAACATGGGAAAAAATCTAGGCGAATGGCTAGCTGCCATCAGTACTGCCTTGTAGCCTGCTACCGTGGCCATAGAAGATAGGACATCCATCGCCTGAGCTCTGGTCGTACGAGGAACATTGTCCATGGAGAAGCTGGTGATTTTTTTGTCCAAAAAGCGTTCTACTAGCTCCTTGTTGGATAATGGCTGGAAAAGGCATACAAGGACCTGCCCATCTTTGAGGGAATGTTGCTCCTCCTCAGTAGGGGGTTGTATTCCTAGAATTAAGTCTGCCTGAAGTACTCCACCGCGGGAATGGATACTTGCTCCTATATCCTCATAATCTTTGTCTGAGGCATAGGCTCTTTCACCTGCACGACTTTCTACGATTATTTTTACATGTAACTGAATGAGGGTTTTTACACTTTCTGGCAGAAGTGCGACCCGATTTTCCCCCTCGGGTTCTTTCAAAAGGCCAATGGTCATGGACAAGTAATTAAATCTGAATTAGCTAAAGTTAAAAGTTTATTTGTCAAATGAAAATCATCTGAATCAGCAAATCGTTTAAGAGTAGCAAAATTGATTGTCAACGACTTATTCTCTGATATGTATACATACATCAGCAATATGTATAATTTGATTAATCAGGTATATCAGAGCTTTGTACCTATTAAAAAAAACTGAAATGGAAAATATAGATAAAAGTAAACCTGTATTGGTGACAGGAGCTACGGGATATGTTGCGGGCTGGATTGTCAAAAAACTGCTAGATGAGGGATTGATTGTGCATGCAGCCGTCAGAAACCCCGATAATAAATCTAAAATTGGTCATTTGGAGAGGCTTGCAGCAGATAGTCCGGGGAGTATCCGTTTTTTTAAGGCAGACCTTTTGGACGAAGGTAGCTATGCGGAAGCAATGGAAAACTGCGAATTGGTCTATCATACCGCTTCTCCCTTTACCTTGGATGTCAAAGATCCTCAGAAAGAATTAATAGACCCGGCCTTGAAAGGAACTAGAAATGTCCTGAACCAGGCTACAAAAATACCTTCTGTAAAGCGTGTCGTAGTGACTAGTAGCTGTGCTGCTATCTACACAGATGCAAGTGATGTTCACCAAACGCCCAATGGGATTCTTACAGAAGAGATTTGGAATAACACCGCTTCGCTTGATTACCAGCCTTATTCTTACTCTAAAACTTTGGCAGAAAAAGAGGCTTGGAAGATTGCTGAATCGCAAAATCAATGGGATTTAGTCACGCTCAACCCTTGTTTGGTTTTGGGACCCGCTACCAATCCCAAGACTGCGACCTCAGAGAGCTTCACAATCCTCAAGCAATTGGGTGATGGTACCTTAAAAATGGGCGTGCCAAACCTAGGAATTGGGGTAGTTGATGTTCGGGATTTGGCTCAAGCTCATTTCAATGCGGGCTTTTTGCCGGAGGCAAATGGAAGAAATATCATCTGTGCGCATAGCTCTTCTATGCTTGAAATGGCGAAAATTCTTCATCAAGAATACGGAGACAAATACAAGGTCCCCAGCGGTGCACTTCCAAAGTGGCTTTTGATGATCATCGGTCCGCTTGTGAATAAAAGCATCACTAGGAAATTCATCCGAAACAATGTCAATATTATCTGGAAAGCAGATAATTCCAAGGGAAGGAAAGAATTGAATATGAGCTACAGACCACTTCAGGAGACTTTACTTGATTCCTTCCAGGATATGATTGATCATCAGCTAATCTGATATGAAAGATATTCTAGTCTTGGATTCAGTGGCAGACGCCCACGAGTTCTTAGGTCTTCCCAAGCCTAGTCACCCATTGGTCTCGGTGATTCGTACAACTGATATCCAGTTTAAGGAGCTGACTGAAAGTGTGAGATTACGAATCGACCTATTCCAAATTTGGATGAAGGAAGGAGCTGATTGTGAATTTGGGTATGGTAGAAGTACCTATGATTTCAAGGAAGGAACCTTGGCTTTTATCAAGGCAGGGCAGGTGATTACAGCCGATAATCATGAATTCAACCCCAAACCGGATAATTACCTGCTTTTGTTTCATCCTGACCTTATTCGAAAAAGCGCACTAGGTGAGAATATAAAAGATTATGGCTTTTTTGACTATGAAACCGATGAAGCACTTCATGTCTCGGAGGCAGAGCGGAAAGCTCTTTTGGATATTATTCAAAAAATCGAATGGGAAATCCAGCATCCTATCGACCGTCATAGTCAGCGATTAATCGTCAATAGCATTGAGCTATTTTTGGATTATGCTTTGCGGTACTACGACCGACAGTTTTTTGTACGGACCAATAGGAATCAGGAAGTTGTCGGAAAGGTGGAAAAACTGCTCCAAAAGTTTTTTGAGTCCGATGACTTGATAGGAAAAGGGCTGCCCACCGTCAAGTATTTAGGAGAAAATCTGAATATGTCACCTAGCTATTTGAGCGATATGTTACGAAAAGAGACCGGCCGAAATGCACAGGAGTTTATCCATCATGCCCTTCTGGAGAAAGCCAAGAATCAGCTACTTGGATCGACTGATCCGGTATCTCAAATTGCATACGATCTTGGATTCGAATATCCTCAGCATTTTAGTAAGTTATTTAAGAGTAAAACAGGATTGACTCCTCTGGAGTATAGAAATCAAAATTAAGAATATGCCCTTTCATCAATTTGGCGGAAAAGTGACCCCCGACTTAGTAGATCACTACAGTAAATCTGAAAACTGGAAAAACGGGAGGTTTCAAAACTTGCAGGCAACTAGTATGAATATAGATCTGAAGGACTTTTCCAAGGTTCTCGTCCAACAGTTCAAAGGAAGATCCTCAAGACAGCCAAACCGTCAGATTCCGATGGAATCCTTTGACCAAGGAAAGTTCTTGGAGGGAAGTTCTAGCGCTAAGTTTTCCTGGTACGGGCATTCCGCCATCTTACTCCGAATGAGCGGAATGACGATTTTTATTGATCCGATGATGGGACCGGATGCTTCACCGATCGCTCCATTTCAGACCAAGCGATTTTCGGATGGAACCTTGGACATAATCGATGACCTGCCGGAAATAGACTTGCTGATCATGACGCATGACCACTATGATCATTTGGATCTGGAGAGCATTCGGAAACTCAAAGCTAAGACCAAGCGCTATGCGGTGGCTTTGGGAGTGAAAAGGCACTTGGTGAAATGGGGAGTAGATGCAGATTTGATCGATGAATTTGACTGGTGGCAGGATCGGATGATTGGTCCAATCCAAGTTACTTTTACCCCAACCAGACATTTTTCCGGAAGAGGACTGACGGATCGGGCTCAGACGCTCTGGGGTGGTTGGGTTTTTCAGAGTTCTGAAGAATCCATTTGGTTTAGTGGGGACGGAGGCTTTGGTGATCATTTTGAAGAGATCGGTCGACGATTTGGCGGCTTTGACTTTGCCTTTATGGAATGTGGCCAATACAATGAGCATTGGCGACAACTGCATTTGTTTCCTGATGAATCGGTCATTGCATCACAGAAAGGCCTTGCTAAAAAGATCATGCCTGTTCATTGGGCCGGCTTTACGCTAGCACCTCATCACTGGAAAGAACCCGTAGAGCATTTTGTTCAGAAAGCTAGGGAGTTGAAAGTGGATTTTATCATTCCTCAGATAGGTCAGGTGAGATCGATCTTAGATACAGATTGGGAAGAATGGTGGCTTGAATATTGAATCCTAACAAGCGCATTCTTATCTTCAATCAAAATAACATAGAAAGCTGCTTTACTGGCAGTAATTGCCTAGTACGGCCTTAGAGGTTTAATATCCGGAAGCTTCGTTCTTCGGGCTTCCGACTTCCAGCCGGATAAGCAATGAAAAAAGGTGAATGGCATTATTATGGATATTTAGATCGAATTACTTCACTTATGACCCTTTCCTACCTCCGCGACTTTTGCCTTTCCAAGCCTGGAACTTCAGAAGATACTCCTTTTGATGCCAATACGCTTTGTTTTCGAGTGGGAGGAAAAATATTTGCGATCACAGATTTGGAAGTTTTCGACTATATCAATTTGAAGTGTGACCCCGAGCGATCCGCTGAATTGAGGGAGAAGTTTGAGGGGATCACTCCAGGCTATCATATGAATAAAAAATGGTGGAACTCTGTTTCGGTACTCGGAAATGTACCTGATCAGCTGATCTTGGATTTGGTGGATCATTCCTATGAACTGATCTTTGCCTCACTTCCCAAAAAGCTTCAAACCGAAATCCGTCCATGAGTTTTTTCACTATCCAGCAAATCCGGAAAACTTATCCCGATCAAGTCGCTCTTCATGATTTTTCTCTCAATATTCAAAAGGGTTCGCTATTATCCATCGTAGGAGAGAGTGGTTCTGGGAAATCCACCTTACTTCGAATTTTGGCGGGGTTGGAAAAGCAAGATTCTGGATCTGTCTATTTGCAAGGGGAGAAAATCCTCAATCCCAGTGAAAAATTGGTGGCAGGATATGACGAGATTAAGCTGATTCATCAGGATTATCATTTGTATCCCAATAGCACTGTGGAGGAGAATATTGCTCGACCACTCCTGCTTTATGATAAAAAATACGCCCAAGAGCGGGTCAAGACTTTGCTGAGGCAGTTTCGGCTAAATAAGCTAGCAGATCGATTTCCAAGACAACTTTCCGGTGGACAGCAGCAAAAAGTAGCTATTGCCGCAGCCTTGGCTATCGAGCCGGAGGTTTTGCTTTTGGATGAGCCCTTTTCCTCCTTGGATACGATTCAGACTCATCAGCTGATAGGAGAATTGGCTGATAGTTTTAAAGAGGCTCAAACTACCGTGATTTTTGTGACCCATGATTTGGATGATGCGCTACGCTTGACAGATGACTTGTTGATTTTGCAAAAAGGAAAAATCGTGCAACAAGGAAGTTCTCGGGAGCTTTGTGAACAACCAAAAAGCAGATATATCGCCCAACTTTTTTCTCCTATCAATGCCATTCCCAATACTGATAACTGTTTTATTCGCCCGACGGATGTCAAACTTCGGACAAAAGGAGGACTACTTGCCCATGTAGTCGATTCCCGGTATTTGGTTCATTTCAATTCACTTCAAATCAGACTAAAAGAAAGCGGATTGATTTGGGAGGTCGATGATCCGCAGCGTAGATTTGAAAAAGGGGATCGCGTGTATTTGAGTTGGGATACTGAAAAAGAACTTCAATTAGCTAGATAAAATAAGAGGCTTCCTGATTCAGAAAGCCTCTTATTGTTTAATCGTGTGATTCGCCGTCAGCGCCATGCACATGCCCGTGGTCCAGTTCTTCCTGGGTTGCTTTCCGAACTTCAAGAATCTTTCCTTCAAAATGTAAGTCAAAGCCCACCAATGGATGATTGAAGTCAAGCAGCAAACTATCGCCAAAATCCTTCAAAACCTTTGCCTGCATGGGATAGCCATTTTCATCCATCAAGGGTAGAAATTCCCCTTCTTTTAGCATATTCTCTTCAAATCCTCGCTCCTTGGAGAATTGATCCTTCGGAAGATTGATCAAAAGCTCATCATCAGCCTCACCATAGGCTTCAGCCACTTTGAGCACAAAGTCGAAGGAATCGCCTTCCTTTTTTCCGGTTAGCAGTTCTTCAAATTTTTCGGGAAGCCCACTTTGTCCAAACAAAAAATAAAAAGGGTCGTCCTCATCCCGAACCTCTACACTGAATGGTACTGATTCGATTTCATCTTCGATTTTGCTGACTTTAAGTTCGTAAGTCAGCCCTACAACGGCTTGGTTTTCGATATTCATAGATTAATTGATTAAGCCGTATTTCAGGCGGATTCGAATTCGTTCTTTTAATATGTCCCACTTGGATAGTGGAGTGGATTTCCCCAGTGGTTTGGAAGATCGGAAGACAAAATACTGGTAGTCTTTTTCAGCAAAAAAGACGGAATAGGTTTCCATTTTTTCCAAATAAAACCCAGCATTATTCAAGCTCTTGATAAGCTCTCCTGAGTCTAAAGGCTGGTCGATCACTTGTAGCTTCTCAGGCTCGTGGTCGATCATCCACTGTAGGTATCTCGGGGCGGGAATGTGTACAAAGACCACAGAGTCTTGATGTGCGTGTTTTTGGACTTTTTGAAACAGAGCCTGATGCTGATCAACGGGGATATGCTCCAGCACATCCGGAAATACAAAGAAATCGAATTGCTGATCGCCCTTGTCGAAGTCCGACATGTCCGATACCTCGAAACTTAGATTTTCCTGACTTTTCCAGATTTTCTTCGCCTTGCTGATGCTTTCGGGAGAAATATCCACTGCCAGCACTTTTCCTTTGGGTACCTGTCTTGCGAGAAGTGATGATACCGTACCTATCCCACAGCCAACCTCCAAGACATGATGGTCAGGACGCAATCCTGCTCCCATGACCTTGTCAAGTATGGATAGGTGGCGCGAATTGATGCCCGTCTTTTCCTGTTTGTCAGCGAATTGATCGTAAAAGCTGACTACTTTGTCTTCATCCTCTGGGTTCATTCTCTTGCTTGTAAGTGATGAAAATTCCTGCCAAAAGGGTGGCCAAAATCAAATATTGGAAAATGATCATGGGAGTCTTTGTGGCATAGTAGCTGGATGGTTCAAAGGTAAAAATTACCTCATGACTTCCTGTCGGTACTTCCAAGCCTCTCAGTAAGTAATTCACACGCAAAATATCCTGCTCAGCTCCGTCAATCGTCGCCTTCCAGCCTTTTGGGTAGTGAATCTCCGAAAAAACCACCAAACCTGCACTTTCCATATTCACAGAATAGCGGAGTTCGTTCGGACTTTGGGAAGTTAATGCAACATTTCCCGAGCCAGCAGAGATGTTACCAAATTCCTCCGTGTTGACCGTAGCTTGCGTCTTGGTGTCAATTTCTCCGATTTCGCTAATTTCCTCCTCATTGCTCTGAACGGGAACGATTTCCGATGGGATCCAGGCAGCACCATTTGCAGCTGGATTTTCAAAAACCGAGTTGGCATCTTGGCCGGCGATCAGATATTTGGTATTTAGCATATTGATGACTGAAATGCCCTGCCAGTCAAAATTCCCTTCCTGCGCTTTGCTGACAAAATCCTGGATTTCGGACTGAAGTTGATAGTCGATCAGGTCTTGATAGCGTCGGAGCTTTGCTCCATGATAGCCCCCAAGACTGTAAAAGCGGTAGCTTGTACGTGCACCCTGAGTTAAGCCTTCTGTCAAACTCAATACTCGGAAATAATCTGGATCCTGAGCAATTTCCTTTTCTGCGGGAGTTTCGGTGAAGTATTGTCGGGATGGGTTTGCTTGAAATGACTCGGAATTGAGATACTGCCGATTGACGGAAATCAAATCCACGGCAATCAGCGCAATCAATCCACCACCCAAAACCAAATCGGAGATTTTTCCCTTCAAATTTAAAAAGACCAATGCCGCTCCTGCGATGATAAAACCAAAACTTTTCCAGGCCGAAGCGGAAAGCATGGCTTTTCGATCGGTTTGAATGGCCGAGGCAAGCCACTCAGGAAGATTGGCATCGACTGGGGCCTCGAACCTGAAAAATGCTCCGGAAGCAACAGCGAGAATCAACGTAAGACCTGCTACAATCCCTCCTCCTAGAAATAGTGGTTTTAAATCATTTTTCTGAACCAATCGTTCTAAGGAAATCATTCCCAAAACCGGAATGGCGAAAAGCGTCACGCCCAAAGCCATGGACACGGCGCGGAATTTATTGTATCCGGGTAAAATATCGAAAAGCGCATAGTTGAACCAGGCCAAGTTTTTACCCCAACTCAGGAGAAGGGAAAAGATGATAATCGCTCCAAAGGTGTACAGACTCTCCTTTGGTGCTGCCCAGATCCCCAAAAAAGCCAGAAAGACCAAAATAGCTCCTCCATAAATCGGTCCTCCCGTGAAAGTCTGATCTCCCCAATAAGTGGGAGCTTTTTTGACAAAGCCATTGATTTGCGCGGCATCCACCCCATTTGCTCGAAGGGCTTTTTCTGAAGCAGAATTGTCCGGTAGAGGTGTCTGACTGCCGCCACCGTAGAAATCGGGAATCAAGAGTGTCAGAGTTTCCAGTTTTCCGTTTGACCAGGAGAAAGCATATTCCCGGTCCAAGCCGCTGGATTCAGTCTCCAAGGTAGCTTGTCCACGGGTAGAGTAGGGGCTGTATTCCAAGGCTGTGGCGAGCCTGCCAATGTTCCCTCCCACAGCCAGAAGGGCTCCGAGGGTCAAAAAGGCCAAGCTTTTTCCTAATTCCCCTATTCCATCTTTTTTCCATTGGAAAATCAATCGGACAATCACATAAATCACCGAAACAATCAGTGTGTAGTAAGTGATCTGCAGGTGATTGAATTTGAGTTGAAGGAGTAGGCCCAAGGCCAAGAGTGCCGCTCCTAATATTCGCTTTCGCTCAAAAGCCAGATGAATTCCTGCCAAAATGATGGGAATCAGGCATACTGCCCAGATTTTGGCATTGTGGCCTGCTTCCAAAGAAAGCAAGTTGAAGGTGTTGAAAGCAAAGGCAATGGCTCCTGCTATGGCAAAAATTGGACGCACACGAAAACTCAACAGTAAAATATACATGCCCACCATGCCAAAAAAGAGCCCATTGATCGGATGGGGGAGTCCTACCGTCAAAACCTTAATCAGGAAATTAGTAACGTCGCCGGGGAACTCCAGGCTGATGAAATAAGCTGGCATTCCTCCAAACATGGAATTGGTCCACAGTGCTTGCTCTCCCATACTTTCCCGATAGTCGAGCACTTCTTTGGCGGAGCCTTCCCACTGTAGGATATCACCTTGGAAGATGACTTTTCCGTCAAAAACCATCGGGGAAAAGTAAAAAACAATCAATAGATAGAAAACAAGAATTCCGAGTAGATGCGGAAGGATGTCTTTTTGAAAATTCAGCTTCATGCAGAAATTACGTTCGGGATGGATACAAAGGCTGCAAATTAGGAATTAAAAGGCAAACCTTCGGCCTAAAGGGATTGGATTCCCAGCTTTAAAGCTTTCTTGCAGGTTCTAAAATCATTACTTTTGCAGCAAATCGAAAAAATCACATGTTTGATAATTTAAGTTCGAAACTAGACCGGGCCTTTAAAACGCTGAAAGGAACCGGGAAAATCACCGAAATCAACGTCGCCACTACCGTCAAAGAGATTCGCAGAGCTTTGATCGATGCCGACGTCAACTATAAAGTGGCCAAGGAAGTCACTGATAAAATCAAAACCGAAGCGCTGGGCCGAGATGTCTTGATTTCCGTTTCTCCAGGGCAGCTTTTGGTGAAAATCACCCAAGAAGAGCTTACCAAGCTCATGGGTGGGACCAAAGCCGATATCAAACTCAGCGGAGAGCCCGCCGTCGTTTTGATCTCCGGTTTGCAGGGTTCGGGTAAAACCACTTTCACTGGGAAACTAGGAAGCTACCTGAAGAAGCAAGGCCGTCAGGTCCTTTTGGTAGCCTGTGATATCTATCGTCCTGCGGCGATTGATCAATTGAAAGTACTGGGCGAGCAGATCGGCGTGGAGGTCTATGCGGAGCCAGAGAATAAGAATGCACTTGAAATTGCCAACAATGCGATCGCCTACGCCAAGAAAACTGGTAAGAAAACGGTCATTGTCGATACCGCAGGTCGATTGGCAGTGGATGAGCAAATGATGAATGAAATCGAGGCGCTGAAAAAGGCCCTGAATCCTTCTGAGACACTTTTCGTGGTGGATTCCATGACCGGTCAGGATGCGGTGAACACAGCCCGTACCTTCGATGAGCGATTGGATTTTGACGGAGTGGTCTTGACCAAGTTGGATGGGGATACCCGAGGTGGTGCGGCTATTTCGATCCGTCATGTGGTCGAGAAGCCGATCAAGTTTATCTCCACGGGAGAGAAGATGGAGAATTTGGATGTCTTCCATCCCGATCGTATGGCTCAGCGAATCCTCGGAATGGGCGATGTCATCTCCTTGGTGGAGCGTGCCCAGCAATCCTTCGATGAGGACGAAGCCAAGCGGATCAATGCAAAGATCCGAAAGAATAACTTTGACTTTGAAGACTTCCTTTCCCAACTCGAGCAGGTCAAAAAGATGGGAAATATCAAGGACCTGATGGGGATGATTCCCGGAATGGGAAAAGCCATGAAGGGATTGGATATCGATGATGATTCCTTCAAGCCAATCGAAGCCATCATCCAAAGTATGACCCCTTACGAGCGCCAAAATCCTGATGTCTTGGATGGAAGCCGTAGAAAGCGTATTGCGAATGGTTCAGGAAGATCAATCACCGAAGTGAATAATCTGATGAAGCAATTCTCCGATATGCGGAAGATGATGAAGCAGATGAATAAGATGGGCGGCGCCAAAGCTGCCATGGGTAAATTGATGCCAGGAATGGGAAGAAGGTAGTCGATTAAGAATGAAGAATGAGGAATTAAGAATGAACCCGGTCTGAAAGGATCGGGTTTTTCTTGCTTCTAGCCTCTCGCTTCTAAGCTTTAATAAACTTTCTTATCCTCTTTCTTCTTCCAAAGCTCAAAAACCTTTTGGGACGCTTCCCGCATTCCATTGAGCATAGGTATTTTTCGATCGGCAGGTTCTATTTTGATTTCTTCATAAATAAAATCATCGTCGAATCCTGCATCAGCCGCATCTTCTTTGGTGCAGGCATAAAAAACTTTACTCGGCCTAGCCCAGAAAATAGCTCCCAAACACATGGGGCAGGGTTCACAAGAAGTATAAACTTCGCAGCCTTCGAGTTGGAAATGATTGAGTGTTTTGCAGGCATCCCGGATTGCCACTACTTCAGCATGGGCTGTGGGGTCATTGTTCATGAGCACATTGTTGGATCCCTTACCAATGATTTTCCCGTCTTTAACAATCACACAGCCAAAAGGCCCACCCTTTTCCGCTTCCATACCTTCCTGAGCGAGCGTAATCGCCATTTTCATAAATTCTTTTTGCGAATCGGTCATGATGTGAAGTTACTGGTTTTTGATGGGAAGATGTTGATAATCCTTTGTTTTAGGAATAAGCTCACTTTCTCAAATACTTGGACCTCCATCCTTGAATGGTATAAAAATCTTGATTCTAGCTTCTAGTTTCTAAAATCTTTCAATTCATCCACCGGCTCATAAATGCCAGAAAAGCCTCTTTGTAATTTTCTCCAATCGAGATTTCATGATTTCCGATATGGACGCTGTTTTTGGAAACAGACTCAATATGATCCAAGGAGATGATAAAAGAGCGATGAATTCGCATAAACTTGCCCTCGGGAAGGAGTTCCTCCATGTTTTTCAAGGTGGTAAGGGAGAGTAGGGGACTACTTTTGGATCGCAGGTGTACCTTCACATAGTCCTTGTAGGCTTCTACATGCGTGATGTCATCGAGCATTACCTTGACGAGTTGGTATTCTACTTTTAGAAAAATGTAGTCTAGTGGCTGCTCAGTCTTAGCAGAACCAATCACTTGTGATCGGCTTTTTCGCTCGAAATAATTATAGGCTTTGGTCGCTGCGTTCAAAAAATCCTCATAGCTGTAAGGCTTCAAAAGGTAATCCAAAGCATCAACCTTGTATCCCTCGATGGCAAACTGATGATAGGCGGTCGCAAAAATAATCCGGGTCTGATCTGAATCCTTTTTCCCATCCAAGACCCGGGCAAGTTCCATTCCGGAGAGGTCGGGCATTTGAATGTCCATAAATATCAATTGTACCTCATGCTGATTGATAAATCCCAAGGCTTCGATCGCGCTGGAAAACTGGCCAATCAGCTCTAAAAAGGAGGTTTGCTCGATGTACTTACAAACCAACTGAAGGGCCAGAGGCTCGTCATCTACAGCAATGCATTTGAGTTTCATTCCAGATTGAGGGTCAGGTTTACATAATATTCCTGATTATCGTCGGATTTGCCAAATTTCAGTCGATGTTTGCCCGGATATAAAAGACTCAGTCTTCGTTGGGTATTGACCAGCCCTATGCCATGCTCTTTGGCTTCGGGACTTTCGGTATTTACCGGAAAAATATGGTTTCGGGTCTCAAAAAAGACCGTTTTACCCATGATTTCCAGTTTGACATGAATGCTACTTTCGGCTTGAGAGCTGATGCCATGCTTGAAGCAATTTTCTAAAAATGGCAAAAGCAACATAGGTGAAATAATGTGATTTTCTGTAGGCTCGTCCAGCTGAATGTGTAGCTTGACCTTATCCGTCAGACGCATTTTCATCAGCTCAATATAATCCCGGATAAAATCAACTTCCTTGCTCAGCAGCGTAGTTTCCTTTTGGTTTTCATAAAGCACATAGCGCATCATTCGCGAAAGCTTCAGCAAGCCTTCCTGTGCTTTTTTGATATCCAAATTGGTGAGTGAATAGATATTATTGAGCGTATTGAAGAAGAAGTGAGGGTTGATTTGAGCCTTTAGGTAAGAAAGCTCGGTTTTGATCCGCTGCTTTTCCAGCTCTTGCCGATGTTCTTCATCGTTTTGCCATTTCTGCACCAGTGCCAAGGAGGTACTCAGCCCAATAGAGACCAAATAAAGCATGGCCTGAAACATGTCGCCATAAATCCATCTTCTTCCCGGAACGAAAGGTCTGTCCGGATTGAAAGTTTCATGCATTCGAAGGGGATATTGTATCAGCTGCTCAAAAGTGACTACGGTGTAAAAAAACAGAACTCCGCCTCCCAGGACTAAGAAAAGATAAATGTAGGTTTTGCCATTCAGGAGAATCCGAGGAACTATCAGAAATTGATTGGCGTAAAAGATTCCGATAAGAGAAATCACCAGAAAGACCTGCTTCCACCAATATTCTACTGGTAGATCCATTTCTCCCATTCTCCAAGATAAGGGAGAGAGAAGCATCAAGACGACGCATAGCATGACCCATCCAAGGGTATGTATAAGTATTGAGAGATTTTTACGGGAGGTGTTTATTGCCATATCACTGATATTCAACGCAAACTAATAGAAAGTTTGGCTTTCCCGGCTCAATAATCTACCAAACCAAACTTTCTACCGATAAAAACCTATTCAAAGCCGATGAATCCTCAATGAGAAATTCATCTGATGTATTTAAGTCTTTGTCGATTATTACTTGGGTTTGGTCTATTGTACACTTTTATCAACAACAAAGCTATTTGTTTTGGGGTATTGAATGAGTGACAGCTCTTTATTTGAAAACAAAACCATGAAAAAACTACTCAATTTATTATTAATTCTTCTTCTCCTTGCTGGCAATAGTATTTTGTTGGCTCAAGAAGACGACAAAGAACCCGCCCGCATCGTAGGGATCGCCAAGGATGCAAAAACTGGAGACCCTGTAGGCTATGCAACAGCTGCCCTTTACAAAAAGGGAATGGATGTCAGCATGGCAGGTGCCGTGGCTGATGGCGATGGAAAATTTTTTATCACAGGTTTTGAATTGGGAGAATATACGCTTCAACTCACCTTCATAGGATATGAAACCCTTGTAGTAGATAATATCAATGTCGAAAGTCTCACCGGGGATATCAATTTAGGTGAATTGACCATGTCTGATGAAGGCCTCGCGCTAGAGGAAGTCACCGTTCAGGGGCAGCGTGAATTGATCGAAGAGCGGGTAGATCGTACGATTTATAAAGCTGAAAATGACAAAACAGTAGCTGGTGGTGATGCGACCGATGTTCTCCGTCGGGTTCCGATGCTTTCTGTTGACTTGGATGGAAATGTTTCCATGCGGGGAAGTAGTAATATCACGGTATTGATCGACAATAGACCTTCTGCTATTGCTGCAAGCTCTATCACAGATGCACTTCGTCAGATTCCAGCAGATGAGATCAAAGAGGTGGAAGTGATTACTTCTCCATCAGCCAGATTTGACGCAGAGGGTACCTCAGGTGTCATTAATATTGTCACCAAAAAGAATAACTTGGAAGGAATGACTCTTAGCATTAATAGCGGAGTGGGTCTTCGAGGATCAAACCTAGGATTGAATGGTGGAGCAAGAGTAGGTAAATTCGGTTTCTCTTTGGGTGGATTTGGTCGTGCCGGCTACAATACCTTTGGTAGTTTTGATAATACTCAGTTGCTTTTAAACTCAGATGGTTCTCAAACTCGCCTGACCCAATCGGCGGATACGGAGCGTAATTTCATGTTTGGCCGATACAACTTCGGAGTTGACTACGAAATTGACAAATACAACTTCATCACAGGTTCTGCCAATTTTGGTCTGAGAAACTCAGATAATGTCCAAAATGATTTCCTGACTCAGCGATTTGACGGACAAACGCTCTTGAGTTCGGCTCTTCGGGAGACCAACTCAGAAGATCGATCCAATTCACTCGATGTGAGTTTGAACTACACCAGAACTTTTGATAAAAAAGGAAAGGAAATCAGTCTTTTGACCTTGTATAGCCGTGACAATCGGGAAAACTTCTTCATCAATACGCTTTTTGAAGAGGACTTTCAGACTATTGATTCCAGACTTAAAAATGATAACCCAAGCAGAAATGAGGAATTCACCGCTCAGTTGGATTTCGTAACTCCGATGGGTGAAAATGGAGAGCAAATTCTGGAGTATGGAGCCAAGACGATTACGCGTAGAGCTTTCTCTGACTTTGCTTATTTCAGAGGAGATGGTGCTGATGGCGATTTTGTTGAGGTGATCGACCCTACATTGAGTAATGAATTTAGCTACGATCAAAATGTGACGGCTGGATATATCTCCTACACCTTCAGTTTTCTAAAGAATTATACTTTGAAGCCAGGTGTCAGATACGAGTACACAACTATCAATGCAAACTTTGCAGATGAATTGGAAGTAGATATTCCTTCTTATGGATCAATCGTTCCAAGTTTGAATGCAAGTAGAAAACTCAAGAATGGTAATCTGATCAAAGCTGCTTACAACAGAAGATTACAGCGACCATCTTTGAGATTCTTAAATCCGAACATTGAAGCGGTCAATCCTCAGCAGGTGACGCAGGGTAATCCAGTATTGGATCCGGAGTTCACTGATAATTTTGAGTTGGGATACAGTACTTTTATCAAAGGTACGATGCTAAACTTCACTGGATTTTACCGAAATACAACTGGATCGATTCAGGCTGTACAAACCTTACAGGAGAATGATGTAATCTACACCACATTCGAAAACATCGGTCAGGAACAGGCTGTTGGCACAAACATTTTCGCCAATGTGAATATTAGCAATAAGTTTTCACTAAATGGAGGAATGGACCTCTTTTACAGTATGCTCGACAATGGATTATCCGACCCCATGACAGCTGCCAAAAATCAAGGATGGGTAATCAGTGGTCGAATGTTTGCAAACTACACCTTGCCGAAGGACTGGCAGGCTCAGCTTTTTACCTTTGCCAGAGGTAGAAGAGTACAATTGCAGGGAACGAGCGGAGGTTTTGCAGCCTACGGACTTAGCTTAAACAAGCAATTCCAAGAAAAGCGAGGAAGTATTGGTTTTGGAGTGGAAAACTTCTTGGCACGTGAATTCATCATTCGAAATGAAACTATCACACCCACCATCATTCAGAATAGTACCAATGCTATTCGAAACATGAATTTCAAAGTCAATTTCAGTTACCGAATAGGAAAGCTATCAATGAATGATCGAAAAAGAAAGAAGAAGTCAATCACCAATGATGATCTTAAAGGCGGGGATGACGGAGGTATGAACAATATGAACCAAAATCGTTAAGACTTACCCAGCATAAAAATAAACGGGGCTGGCTCATTTTGAACCAGCCCTTTTTTTTAAGATAGATAGATTGGGTAACAAAAAACCCTGACTTGTAGGTCAGGGCTTTTTTATGCTTACTATTTTTTGATAGGATTAGTCCTTGTAAGTAACTTTTTTGATAGCTGCTATTGTTCGCTCTACATTTGGAATGGTTGCATCGATGTAGGTAGGTGCATAGCTAAGAGGAATGTCCATCGAATTCACTCGAATCACTGGAGAATCCAAGTAGTCAAATGCATAACGCTGGAAATGATAAGTCAATTCAGAAGAAATAGCGGCCACTGGATTGGCTTCCTCTACTACGACTGCTCTGTTTGTTTTCTTAAGTGATTCTACACAGGTAGCATAATCGATCGGACGTACACTTCTCAGGTCAATCACTTCGCAATCGACTCCTTCCTTGGCCATCTGCTCAGCAGCTTCCAAAGCCACCTTCATCATTTTACCGAAAGAAATCAAAGTAACATCTTTTCCTTTTCGCTTGATATCTGCTACTCCGATAGGAAGAAGGTATTCTGATTCAGGTACCTCTCCCTTGTCTGAGTACATCAATTCAGATTCCATGAAAATCACTGGATCCGGATCCCGAATTGCGGATTTGAGCAATCCTTTTGCGTCATGAGGATTTGAAGGTACGACTACTTTCAAACCTGGAGTGTTAGCAAACCAGTTTTCGAAGTTGGAAGAGTGGGTAGCACCTAGCTGACCGGCATTTCCGGTAGGACCTCGGAAGACAATCGGAACGGAGTAAGCTCCGCCAGACATCGCATACATCTTAGCAGCCGAGTTGATGATCTGATCGATGGCTACCAAAGAAAAGTTGAAAGTCATGAATTCGATGATCGGACGAAGGCCATTCATGGCAGCTCCGACACCGAGACCTGCAAATCCCAATTCAGAAATAGGCGTGTCATAAATCCGCTCAGGGCCGAACTCGTCAAGCATCCCTTGAGACACTTTGTAGGCTCCGTTGTATTCGGCTACTTCTTCACCCATCAAAAAGACGTTTTTATCACGTCTCATTTCTTCAGACATGGCCTCTCTGAGGGCTTCTCGAAACTGTATTTCTCTCATTTTTTAGGTCAAAATTATGGCTCGTAAAAATAGGAAGGAATCCCTCAAAAGCAAAAATAGCTGAGGCTATTGTGGCATTAAATCAGCCGAGGAAGACTGTTTTTGTATTTACAAACTCCCGAATGCCTTCCTGACTTAATTCTCGCCCATATCCAGACTTTTTGACTCCTCCAAAGGGTAGGTGCGGGTTGGATGCGGTCATGGAATTAATAAAGACTGCTCCTGTCTCAATTTCTGCAGCCAAAAGCTCAGCCCGCTTGAGGTCTTGAGACCAGAGGGACCCGCCCAGTCCAAATTCGGAATCATTGGCAAGTGCAATGGCTTCCTTTTCATTTTTTACCCTGAAAATTGTCGCCACAGGCCCAAATAGCTCTTCTGAATAAGCAGGACTGTTTTTTGGGTTGTCGGTCAGAATGGTTGGTTCAAAAGCTGCTTTGCCCTCAGCCGGCTTGCCGCCACCCAAAATAATTTTTGCGCCGGCTTCTTCACTTTTCTTGACTTGCTCGTAAAGTTCCTTAGCCAAATCAGGCCTTGCCATGCAAGCAAAGTCAGCATCATCGTCTTCAGGGTTTCCGGATTTGAGTTTTTTCATTTCTTCAGTAAAAGCTTCCAAAAAAGATTCAAACACCTCCTCGACTACGATAAATCGCTTAGCGGCAATGCAGCTTTGCCCAAAATTGATCATTCTTGCTTTGACCGCTGTTTTAGCAGCTTTCTCCACATCGGCATCTTCGAGCACTATAAATGGATCACTTCCCCCCAATTCGAGCAGTGATTTTTTGATGTGATTGCCTGCACTTGAGGCTACGGCTGCGCCTGCTTTTTCACTACCAGTCAGCGTGACTGCTTTTACCCTAGGGTCTGCTATCAATTCATTAGTAGCTTTAGAATCGATCAGAAGGGACTGAAAAGTACCTTTTGGGAAGCCTGCATTTTCAAAAACCCGCTGGATTGCTAAAGCACATTGAGGCACGTTGGATGCATGTTTTAAAATCCCTACGTTTCCGGCCATGAGGGTCGGGGCTGCGAATCTGAAAACTTGCCAAAACGGAAAATTCCATGGCATAACGGCTAAGACTATTCCCAATGGCTGGTACAAAACCTTGGCTTTTTTGCCGTCAGGCAGGGAAATAGTTCTAGCTGATAAAAATTCTTCGGCTTTTTCAGCATAATACTCGCAAACCCAGGCGCACTTTTCGATTTCAGCTCGAGATTCCTGGATTACTTTGCCCATCTCCCTGGTGATCAAAAGTGCATATTCCTCCTGATTTTCCTGAAGCTCAGCGGCTGCAGCAAGCATTAATTCTTTTCGCTTCTTGAATTCCTCTTTTCGCCAACTTTGAAAAGTTTCCTGGCCAAGGGATAAGGCTTTTTCTATTTGTTTTTCATCATATAAATCGTATTCCTTTAAAAGTTTTCCTGTGAAGGGATTGATAGATTGAATGCTCATTCTTTAACGGGTTTGTTTTCTTCTTTCCATGCCGTAATTCCGCCATCTAGCATGATGACCTTTTTGAATCCGGCTGCTTTCATGGCAGCTCCGGCTTTGGCAGTGCGCTTACCTGTTCGACAGTAGAGTAAGTAGGTCTTGGATTTGTCTAGTTCTTGGATTTTTTCTTTAAAATCCTCAGCCAAAAAATCCACATTTCCGGCTCCGGGAATATAGCCTTCGACCATTTCTTCTGGCGTCCGAATATCGAGAAGCGCGGTTTTTTTCTTACTGATAAGTTTGTCAAACTTTTCTACCGAGACAACTTTCGCCGAATCTTTGGCAGTTTGTGCCTGTGTATAAAATAGGGTGCCCATGAATAAAAGGGCGATAAAAAGAGATTTTTGATACATTTTCATGGTGTTGAATTTTTGAGTGCGGTACTTTCCATACATATTCGAGGAGAATTTAATTCCTTTCTTTGCAAATGTCCACTAAAATCGCGCTGATTTCTGATTCTCACAGTTACATTGATCACAAAACACTCCAATACTTGGAAAGTGTCGATGAAATATGGCATGCGGGAGATATTGGAGCTCTACAGGTGATGGAGCAATTGCCTGTGGAGAAAAGGGTTCGTGCAGTTTTTGGAAATATAGATGATGAAGCCTGCCGGGCTCGCTATCCGGAGTGGGATGCTTTTGAAGTGGAGGGAATAAAAGTACTCATGACCCACATAGGAGGAAAACCTCCTCGCTATGCCAAAGGGGTATGGTCAAGAATCAAAGCAGAAATGCCTCAGGTATTTATTTGCGGGCACTCTCACATTTGCAAGGTGGAGTTTGATCAAAAGCTTAACTGCCTGTATATGAATCCGGGGGCAATTGGTCAGCAGGGATTTCATCAGATGCGCACGATGTTGCTTTTTGAGCTGTCTGATGGGAAAATCAAAAACCTGCAAGTAGTGGAGCTCGGGAGGAGAGGAAGGTAGGTTTGGTGAATGCCAAAAATATTATCAATAATCAGGCTTTTTCTACTGATATAGCTGGAAGTGTAAAGGTCGAAGTCTCCGGGTTTAAATTATTGGCCATACTCGTTTCTTTCTGGAAAAAGCGGAGATGAAAAATAGATTCCCTCAGAAAATTTGATGCAAAAAAAAAGCGGCAAAAAGCCGCTTTCAAAATGTGGTTTAGTTTTATTATTTGTCGAAAGACTTTTTCAATTCTTCCATGTCTACGTTTTTGATGACAGGCTTCGCAGTCAGCTGCTTAATTTGAGCGACGCGTGTATTTTGACTCTGTCTTTTTCTTCGAAGTTTTCTTTTAAGAGTAGTAACTGCCATGACAATATATTTTAATGTGTTAGATCCGAATCGGACGGCAAAGGTAGAAAAACATTTCTTCAAAGCCTAAAACCCAAAAGGAAATAATTTGGGAATTCCTTGATTCTTCGGGTGTTTCCGTAATTTTTTGGGTAAATTTGGCTTTTCAATCACCAAAGAGTTCCATGCAGAAACCAACTTTGCCAAAAGGCACGCGAGATTTTGGCCCTGTTCAAATGGCCAAACGAAATTTTATTTTGGATACCATCAAGGAAACCTTCCGCCTATTCGGCTACGAACAATTGGAAACTCCTGCGATGGAAAATCTCAACACCCTGACAGGAAAGTATGGTGATGAAGGAGATCAGTTGATATTTAAAATCCTAAACAGCGGGGATTTTCTAAAAAAAGTAACTCCACAAGATTTTCAAGAGGGAGCATCTGCCACCTTATCAAAAGTGGCTGAAAAAGGCCTTCGATATGATTTGACGGTTCCGTTTGCCCGTTATGTGGTGATGAATCGGCATGAATTGACTTTTCCGTTCAAACGCTTTCAGATTCAGCCTGTTTGGAGAGCAGATAGGCCACAGAAGGGACGATACAGAGAGTTTTATCAGTGCGATGCCGATGTGATTGGAACTGACAGTCTGCTTTGCGAAGCGGAGATTATTTTGATGATTCGACGTGTCTTCGAAAAGTTGGGAATTCAGGACTACAGCATTAAGCTCAACAATCGAAAAGTGCTGACAGGAATCGCAGAGGTCATCGGTGAGGCTGGAAAAGAAGGACCGCTTTGTGTGGCGATCGATAAACTGGATAAAATTGGCCGTGAGAAAGTAGAGGAGGAGTTATTAGAAAGAGGTTTTGGTCCGGCCGCGATTCAAAAGCTTGCGCCCTTATTTGAAAGCAATGCAGAGAGTATCTCTGAAGTATTGATCTTCTTGGAGGACTTTCTTCAAGTGAGCGAGATTGGATTACAAGGGGTCAAAGAGCTTCAAGAGATGCTTCAGCTTCTAAATAGTCTTGGTGCAGATCAAGAGCATTTGGTATTGGATTTTCTTCTGGCAAGAGGGCTTTCCTACTACACAGGAGCTATTTTCGAAGTGAAAGCTCACGGAGTACAGATTGGTTCTGTGAGTGGAGGAGGACGTTACGATGATTTGACCGGGGTATTTGGAATGCCGAACATGTCAGGGGTAGGCTTTTCCTTTGGCGTTGACAGGATTTATGATGTCATGGAGGAATTGGGATTATTCCCGGATCAGACGCTGACAGGTTCTCAGATACTATTGGCACATTTCGATGAAAAGGCCTATGGATATGCCTTGGGAGTTTTGAGTAAGCTCCGAGCCCAAGGAATCCGGGCAGAAGTATACCCGGATCTGAACAAAATGAAGAAACAGCTCGACTACGCCAGTAAAAAAGGAATACCCTTCGTGGCGATTTGTGGTGACGATGAAATAAAAAATGAGACCATCGCTTTCAAAAATCTTGAAACTGGAGAGCAAGAATTCATGAAAGTGGAGGAGGCGATTAATCGATTGATCTAATTATTCCACTCGAAGGATGGAGCGAATAGGGATTGTAACTCCTCCTTTAAGAACCACAAAATCCGAACCAACAGCCCAGACGGTCGTATGGACTTCGTAAACTTGCTCGTCGATGGATCGAAAAGTCAATCGGACTTTCGTCTGAAGTAGATTGCCGAGAGTTTGTGAACGATGAAGGTCTGCCATTCTCAGTTTAATGGCTTGAGGGTCAGAAAGAACGTCCTGCTTGGCAAAATTGATCATGCTGACTTGCTCCTTTTCGATTTGTTCTATTGTTCTCATGATGGATAATTTGGTTACAAGTAATAGAAACAGAGAAAATTAGGCTAGGGTTACAGAAAATTTACTTATAGGTTATATAAAAATCATTTTTACAGAATAATATTCTGTATTTAGAAATAAAAAAGAATTTAAATAGAAGAACTATGTTTGATTTCATGAATATGATGAATAAGGTCAAGGAAGTACAGGCCAAGGTCAAAGAGGTACAGGGCCGATTGGTACACTTGACTGCCGAAGGAGAAGCAGGAGCAGGAATGGTAAAGGTGACCGTCAATGGAGATCGTAAAGTGGTCAAGATCGATATGGATGAATCATTGATTACTCCTCAGGACAAAGAGATGCTGAGTGATTTGATAGTAGCAGCTACCAACATCGCCATGGAGCAAATCGAAGGTAAAATCAAGGAAGAGATGAAATCGGCCACAGAAGGAATGATGCCAAATATTCCTGGAATGGACTTGGGAGGAATGTTTCGATGAAACTTTGCGCCATTGTAATCCTCAACTACAATGGAGCTGAGATGCTCAAGCGATTCCTGCCGGGAGTCGTGGAGAATTCTACTTTTGATCTGTGGGTCATTGACAATGCCAGTCAGGACGACTCGGTTGCCATCCTTGAGCAGGAATTTCCACAGATTTCGGTAATACGCCTTAGTCATAACTTTGGCTATGCCGGGGGATACAATCAGGGCCTGGAGCAGCTGAAAGGTGACTACCAATATTATATTTTGCTCAATTCGGACGTGGAAGTTACTTTCCACTGGGATCAAGATTTAGTCCAATTTTTGGAGACCAATCGGCAGTTTGTCGCTGCCCAACCAAAAATTCTATCGGCGAAGGACAAGAGGCTTTTCGACTATGCCGGCGCAGGGGGTGGCTTTTTAGACCATCTTTTTTACCCGTACTGCAGAGGTAGGATTTGGAACGAGATAGAAACAGATCAAGGTCAGTATGACGATGATTTGGAGGTTGACTGGACCTCGGGAGCCTGTTTTGTGATCAAAAGTGATTTATTTCATCAATTCCAGGGCTTTGATGAGCATTTTTTTGCGCACATGGAAGAAATAGACCTTTGTCTTCGCATGCGGCAGGAAGGCTTTAGAATGGGGTATACCGGAAAAGTAGCAGTATATCACTTGGGAGGGGCGACTCTTGATAGAAGTAGTCCGCGAAAGTTGGAATTGAATATCAGAAATAACCTGGCCATGATCTACAAAAACGAAAGCAGATCAAGATTCTGGTGGATTTTTGGACAAAAGGGCATTTTAGAAGGAATTGCTGCTCTTGGTTATTTGCTAAAAGGTCAAAGAGATTCTGCTCACGCAGTTTGGAAAGGGTACTCTGGATTTTTTAAAATGAAGAATGAATTCCTCCAAAGAAGTGCTATAAAAAAAGCCCCATTCCTGGGGCCTTCTAAGTATGTTTTTCTGGATTTCTTTTTCAGAGGAAAAAAGAAATTCTCTGACCTTTAATCAAAAAGAACCGGGTTATTCATTTTTCTGAAGTACTTTCGAATCTTCATCATCATGGCCATCGACACGTAGATAATGATCGGTGAACCCATAGTGACGAAGGATGAATAAATAAAGAAGAGTCTGATACTATCAATGGGAAAATTGAGTTTTTCACCCAATCGAGAGCAAACTCCAAATGCTCTTTCTTCGAAAAACAATTTTAATTTTTCCATTTTTGTATTGGTTTAGTATTCGAATGTAAAAAAAATATTTAGGAACTATAAAGCAAAATGCCTGCCCGATTGTTTCAAAACTGCAAAAAAATCATCTTTCTCCTGTTTTTTTTCTTAGGGTGGTCAGCGTCTGCTCAAGAATATCGATTTATCAAAGAAGTAAATCTGAGTCCAGCCAAACTGGAATATTTTCGCGATTCGGTGCGGTTTCAAATTGAGGGTAGTATACCGATAGAATCCGTAGTCACCCCCCGAAATCCCAGGCTGAATCTTTCCCTCAAAGCAGCTGGGAATATTTTAGAGTTAGGCGAAATTTCCCTCGAAAAGAATCTTTCGGACTATACTTACAGCGAATCTTATCGATTTGCTTATGAGCCCTGGATGCAGGAAAGTCTTTTAGAGTTATCATTTTTTCAGGGGAAAAAGCAACAGCTTGAACCATATGAAAAACGGGTTTTGGCAAAAGGAATTATTACTACTCCATTTTTAGCAAAAATCGGACGGTTTGCCCCAAGTGAAGGGATTCAAGATGTTGGATTATTTATTCCTGGAGGAATCGTGGATCGTGGAAATGACCAAACGATGACATACCGTATTCAGTTTCGGCCGGGATCTTCAGATTTTGAGGCCACACCTGCAAATGATGCTCAGCTAACCCTGCTGCGTAAATTTGTGACAGAGAACCCTGACATAACATCCATTAAAATCACGGGAATTCAGTCGCCAGAAAACCAGGAAGGCAAATCAAGCCGACTGGGAATGAAACGAGCGGAAGCTGTGAAGTCCGTGATTTTGAGTAAGAACATCATTTTGAGTGAATCTTTGATAGCTTTGGAAGCTAGGTGGAACGATTGGTTTGACTTTAGAATATTATTGAGGGATTACGAACAAGTTTCAACCTCCGTCAAAGATCAGTTGTATGGTATTTTGATGAATGGAGAGGATTACTTGACTCAGCTGGAAAGCCTCAAAAGAGTCAGGGGATTTGATCAAGTATCGAGGCAACTGTATCCTAAACTCCGGGCTGTCAACATAGAAGTGAGAGCCAAGCCCGGCAAGGGTATAGGTATGCAGAAGATGGCAATTCTGGAAAAAGAGTTGAAAGGAAATTCGTCGGTCAGCAAGTTGAGCTTTGTGGATTGGGCCACGGCAGCGGAATCCTCTCCTAGATTGAAGGAGAAGACTGAAATTTATGTTAAAATGACCGAGCTATTTCGATCGGTTATGCCTTACAATAATCTGGCGGTAGTAAAAATGCGGGAAGCCCAGCGGACATTTGACGAAGACCTCAAGGAGAATCTTTGGACAGAGGCGGAATGGCTTCTCAACCAAGCTATTCGATTGGAGCCCAATGGGTATTCGCTACATAACAAAGGTCAAATAGCTGCCTTGAGGGGAGATTTTTGGGAGGCTTATAAGTTACTTTCCGAGGCATCAACGCTGACTAGGAATCAGGATTTCTTAAAAGGGAATGAAGCCTTGCGTGGAGCCTTGGATATCATTCGGGGAGATTATAAGCTTGCTACTTTGCGATTTGATTATTCTTTTGACAATGCAAAAGACCTTTTCAATAAAGGATTAGCCTTCTTTCTTGCCGGGGATTATGCTCAGTCCTCGATCGCCTTTGAGGAATCTGTGATTCAGAATAGATCTTTTGGGTATGGATACTATGGATTGGCGCTGCTAGCCGTAAATGCTGGTCAAAAGGAAGTGGCCTTGATTCAGTTGCAGCGGGCAGTTTCACTTAATGAAGAGCTCTATCGATGGATGTTATACGATCCAAGCTTTGAGGAAATCCGAGAAATGGATGATTTTTTTGATTCAAGTGAAAAAACCCAATCTTACAAAAATTCATACTGACGGACTTCGGTTTTTTAAAAAATTGATGCCTTTTTTTGTGAAAGGCACTGTTTTTCACTGAAATACTGAAAGAAGCACGTCCATTTTTTAAAAATTGACAAATTAGGTTTCGTGTGGATAAAAATTTTCGATAGAATATTTAGCAAAAGAAATTTGAATTTTGTTTTAGATTCTTTAACATTGATAATTAAGAACAGTCTTAAATCCTAATATTAGCCTATGGAAATTAAAACTTAGAAAGAAAATTACCCAATGCATCGAATGATGCGCTCAAACCTTCAGGCTTTAAGCCTATTTGCAGGTATTCGTACCACGGTATAGCGGCAATAGACCTTCCAGAGTATTCGGAAATTATCTATTGCAATTATTTTAAGAATAATCGCAAACGATTGCACAATCAATTAACAAACAAGTTATTGAGATTAATCTTGTTACCCAATCTATCTATGTTTATGAAAAATGTTTACAAAAGCCTGAGTGCACTACTTGTGCTCTTGGTATTAGCCAGTTCCGCGGCGATGGCGCAGCGGGTCGTAACTGGTACAGTGCTAGACGAATTTGATGTGGGCTTGCCTGGTGTTTCTGTTTTAGTAAAAGGAACCACCACGGGAACTGCCACAGACATTGACGGGAAGTTTTCCCTCAATGTACCCAATGACCAAGCGGTCTTGGTTTTTTCTTTTATCGGTTATGGTGCCGTTGAGCAAGTAGTCGGAAACCGTAGTGTTATCGACGTCAAATTGACACCGGATGAGCAAACTTTGACCGAGTTGGTTGTAACCGGCTATACGATTGATAGCCGAAGAGAAACGACTGGTGCGATTGCCACAGTAGATCCCAAGGATCTGACGGTAATTCCTACTGGTAATGTGGAGCAGACACTTCAGGGTCGTGTTTCCGGTGTGACCGTCATTACTAACGGACAGCCTGGAACAACATCCATCATTCGTGTACGTGGTTTTGGTGCCTTCGGTGGTAATGAGCCCTTGTACATTGTGGATGGTGTACCTGTAGGGTCAACAGACTTCTTGAACCCTGATGACATTGAATCCACTACGGTTTTGAAAGATGCTGCAGCTGCTTCCATCTATGGTGCGCGTGCGGCTAACGGTGTCATCATTTATACTACCAAGCGTGGTAGAAGAGGTGATCAAAAGCTCAGAGTAGATTACAATGGTATGTTTGGTTTCACCTCTCCTGGTCAAGGTTTGGATATGATGAATCCAGCTGATTTTGCAGAGTACACTTGGCTTGCTGAAACGAATCAAGCCGCAATTGATGGCCGGACTCCAAATTATGAGCATCCTCAGTTTGGAACGGGATCTACTCCTGTGCTACCATATTATATCAATGTTGGCGGTCAAGCCGGCGTTGCGGGTCCTTTTACCCCTGCTCAAATTGAAGAGCAACGTGCGCTATATAATGTAGATCCTACCAAAGGACCTGTTCATCAGTTAGTAAGAGCAGCGACAGGAGAAGGAACGGATTGGTATGATGCCATCACTCAAAATGCACCGATTAATAGACATTCTATTGGTTTAAGTGGAGGTTCTGAAACTAGCCGATTCTTCTTGGGTCTTGGTATTCAGGATCAGGCAGGAATTGTAATTGAAAATAATTTCCGGAGAATTTCCTTCAGAGCAAACTCCGAGTTTGATGTTACCAAGAAACTACGGATTGGTGAAAACTTCCAAGCTACCTACCGACAAGTACTTGGTCAAGCGGGTGATGCTGGTGGACGAGGTATTGCTGATGATGAAAACTCTATTTTGGGTGCTTTTCGTATGCCATCGATCATACCAGTATATGATGAGTTTGGAGGATATGCAGGAACAGCGGCGAGAGGTTTTAACAATCCCCGTAACCCGGTTGCAGAAAGAGAAGGTCTGAGAGATAACAGAAACTTCAATGCGAATGTATTTGGTAATGTTTATGCTGAGTATGACATCCTAGATGATTTGAGGTTTAGAACATCGATTGGTGGTCAGTATAACAACTATTACTTTTGGGGATACTCCAGATTACAATATGAAAACTCTGAGAATAACTCGGCATTCGGATATAACGAGGGATCAGGTTTCGTATTTGGCTGGACATTCACCAACACCCTATCCTGGAAGCGTACTTTTGATAAGCATGCATTTGATGTAATTGTAGGTCAGGAAGCTTTGAATACAGGAGCAGGTAGAAATATTTCTGCATCAGGTCAGAATCCATTCTCTCAAGATCCTGACTTTATCAACATTTCCAACCTTCCAGTTTCATCTCGTATCGTAAATTCAGACTTATTTAGAGGAGTTAATTTCAATTCTTATTTCGGTCGTGTGAATTACACATTCGATGATAAATACTTATTCAGTGCTGTGGTGAGACGTGACGGTTCTTCTCGATTTGGAGAGAACGCCCGATATGGAGTATTCCCTGCATTCTCTGCAGCTTGGAGAATTTCATCCGAGGACTTCCTTTCCAGTGCAACTTGGATCGATGATTTGAAAATCCGAGGTGGTTGGGGTCAAATGGGTAACTCCAATAACGTAGATCCCAACAATCAGTTTTCACTATTTGGCGGTACTGTAGGAGCATCTTCCTACGATATTACAGGATCGAATTCTTCTGCACAGATTGGTTTCAGAAGAACCCGTATTGGTAACCCAAATGCACAGTGGGAAACAGCTGTGACCCAAAACGTGGGTTTTGATGGTACATTCTTCAATGGAAGACTAGATGTAATCTTTGACTGGTGGAGAAAAGACACCCGTGACTTGCTTTTCCAAGTTCCAATTCCTCTTACAGCAGGTAGCAATGCCGCACCACCATCTGTAAACATCGGTGAAATGTTGAATAGAGGTCTAGACCTTTTAGTAACTACTAGAGGTAACCTTTCTTCTGCTTTGACATATGAATTGACTGTAACCGGATCAACCTTGAAGAACGAGATCGTATCTCTTGCACCGGGACTTGATTTCATTACTTCAATCAACCCATCATTCCGTGGTATCCAGCCCATTCGTAATCAAGTTGGACAGTCACTTTCTGCATTCTTCGGATACAAGCAGATTGGTTTGTTCCAAAGTGAAGAAGATGTAGCTTCTCATGCTACTCAAGTTGGTGCAGCTCCAGGTCGATTGAAGTTTGAAGACATCAATGGTGATGGAGTGATCGATCCAGATGATCGTACTTTCTTAGGTTCTCCCGTTCCTGATTTCACAGGTGGTGTTAACTTCTCTGTGGGATACAAAGGATTCGATTTGGCTGCTTACTTCTATACCTCTATTGGAAACGAAGTATGGAATCAATCTAGATGGTTTACTGACTTCTTTCAGACTTTCGAGGGAGCTGCTATTTCGGAGCGTTTGAAGAATTCCTGGTCACCTCAGAATCCTAATGGAACTGTTCCGATTGTAGAAAGAACAACTAACTTCTCTACTTCAGAGCAAGCAAATTCTTATTACATGGAAGATGGTTCTTTTTTGAGACTTCAGAACGTGACTTTCGGTTATACGCTTCCTCCTAATCTTCTTGAGAAGTGGAATCTGCAAAGATTACGTGTATTCGCCGCTGCAAACAACCTTTTCACCATTACAGGATATGAAGGTCTTGATCCAGCAGTAGGTGGTGCAGCTGATACCAATTTTGGTATCGATGTGGGTAACTATCCTGTTACCAGGGGATACACTTTCGGTCTGAACCTCAGCTTTTAAGCGTAACAAATCCATATGAATCGAGTTATAGAAATTATAATAGATTAACAAATGAAAAATTTCAAATTAAAAATCGGAGCCCTATCATTATCAGCAATGATGATGGTAGCAGTGAGTTGTAGCGACGAGTTCCTCGAGGTACCGCCTACAGGTCTGCTTGCGGAAGCCCAACTGTCATCTTTGTCAGGTATTGAAGCTTCTCTTATTGCAGCCTATTCGCAGGTAAACGGTCGAGGCAATCGTCTGGGTTCTCCATCCAATTGGGTATGGGGAAGTATCAGAGGGGGAGAGGCTAATAAAGGAACTGATCCTGGAGATTTTGCGACAATAAACCCTATTCAGCGTTTTGAAAACAATTCTGCTTCCGGTGAAATGGGATCAAAGTGGAATGTTGCTTATGAGGGTATTGCGCGCGCCAACAATGTTTTGAGGTTATTGCTAAATCCCGGTCCGGATGTGACTGATGAGGATGTGGTAAGGCTTTCAGCGCAAGCACGTTTCTTAAGAGCACACTTTTACTTTGAGTTGAAGCGTGACTATGGAAATACTCCTTATGTAGATGAGAATATTGATTATGGATCTGGTCTCGAAGAGGTAAGCAACAATCAGGATTTGTATCCTTTCATAGAAGCTGACCTTCAGTATGCAGTCGATAATTTGCCTCCTACGCAAGGTCAAGTGGGTCGTGTCAACTCCTGGGCTGCCAAAGCATATCTTGCTAAGGTATATATGTACCAAGACAAGTTCTCACAAGCAAAAACATTATTTGACGATGTAATTGCCAATGGGGTGACTTCAAATGGATTGAAGTATGACTTGGTGCCTTATTACGATGACATGTTCCGTGGTGCCAATGACAACCATCAGGAATCTGTTTGGGCTTATCAAGCTGCTGCGGGTACAGGTTCGGTTTTGAATGCAAATCCAGAGTTTGACTTGAACTTTCCTTACAATACAGGACCTGCAGGACCGGGTAACTGTTGTGGGTTTTTCCAGCCTAGCTTTACGTTTGTAAATGCTTTTAGAACCGACGCAAATGGTCTTCCGCTTTTGGACAAATCATACAATGATCCTTCCAATAGAGTGAAAAACGATCAAGGTCTCCAGTCAGCCGATCCATTTACACCAGACGATGGAAATTTGGATCCCCGTTTGGATCACACCGTTGGACGTAGAGGTATTCCATATTTGGATTGGCAAGATCATCCAGGTACTGCCTGGATTCGTAACCAGCCAAACGGCGGCCCTTACTCTCCTAAAAAGTACGTATACGCTCGCTCTGAGCAGGGATCTTTCCAGGATAACTCTTCATGGACTCCAGGTTATACAGGTATTAACTTCATGATTATACGATTTGCTGATGTTTTATTGATGTCGGCAGAAGCAGATATTGAGGCTGGCGAGCTTGAAAGTGCCCGTGCTAAGGTAAATCGTGTACGTGAAAGAGCCATTAATTCTGAACTATTGAGAGAAGATGGTACTCCTGCCGCTAACTATGTGATTTCTACTTATGATCAGCCTTGGACAGATGCCAATGTGGCCAGAACAGCTGTTCGTATGGAAAGAATGCTAGAGCTAGGTATGGAAGGTCATAGATTCTATGATCTTGTGAGATGGAATACTGTACAAGAAGAGCTAGACTTCTACTTTGCACTTGATGGAACTATCCTGACAGGTGCTTTGGGTGGTGCTAAATTTACCGAGCCTTACAAATTAGTACCAATTCCGCAAGATCAAATTGACTTGGTAGGATCCGATATTTTGATTCAAAATCCTGGATTCTAATCAACCATTTAATTAAATTAAAAGAGGCCTTAGTGGCCTCTTTTTTTTTCTTTTTTTGAAAGGGATATTTTTCAAACCATTGGTAAAATTGTAATTTCAAATTATCAAAATACCCGCTAAACCCTATGAAAATCACCCAGTATTTACTTCTGATTTTGTCTTTTCACCTCTTGGTTTCTTGTCAAAAATCAGATACACTTTTTGAATTAAAACCAACTTCTCAAACTGGTATTGATTTCAATAACGAAATCATAGAAACCGATTCCTTCAATATTCTGACGGATGAATATATTTTCAATGGGGGAGGTGTCGCAGCTGCGGATTTTGATCAGGATGGCTTGGTTGACTTGTTTTTTACCGGGAATCAGGTCCCTAATAAACTTTACTTAAATCAAGGTGATTTTAAGTTTGAAGATGTGTCGGAGGAGGCTGGAATCCAAGCGTCTGATAAATGGTGTACCGGTGTCACGGTTGTAGATATCAATAAGGATGGCTGGATGGATATCTATGTGGTGGCAGCCATGAAAACGGGAGATGGAGAGCGAAATAATTTGTTGTTCGTCAATCAGGGGAAAGATGAGCAGGGTAATATCTCTTTCGTCGAAAAAGCAGATGAATACGGGATAGCAGATCCAGGAAACGGGATGGGAGCAGCCTTTGTGGATTACGATTTGGATGGGGATTTAGATTTATACGTACTTAATAACGAGCAAAGTAAAATTGTCCCATCCAACTATCGAGAAAAAATCACGGATGGATCAGCTATCAATAATGATGCTTTTTATAGAAACAATGGAGACGGAACATTTACGAATGTCACTATTGAAGCGGGGATTACAATCGAAGGCTTTGGTTTAGGATTGTTGATTTCGGACTTGAATAATGATGGGTGGCCTGATATTCACGTTTCCAATGATTATGTCACAAATGATATTCTATACATCAATAATCAAGACGGCACTTTTTCCAATCAGATATCCCAAAAGCTCAAGCACCAAAGTCAATTTTCTATGGGCTCTGATATTGCGGATTTCAATAATGACATGATGCCGGATATCATCACCTTGGATATGTTGGGTGAGGATAACTATAGAAAGAAAACTACTATCGGCAAGAACTCCTATCAGGTCTACATCAGTAATGAACAATGGGGCTATGAGTATCAGCATGTACGAAACATGTTGCATATGAACAATGGTCCGGAAGCTCCATTTAGTGAAATAGGAATGCTCGCAGGTATGTATCAAACTGATTGGTCATGGTCTCCACTTTTTGGAGATGTCGATCATGATGGATGGAGAGACCTTTTGGTTACGAATGGATTTCCACGAGATATTACTGATAAGGACTTTGCCAATTACAGGGCAGACGTAGGAAGTATTGCCACGGTAAGACAGCTTTTGGATTCTATTCCCATTGTCAAAATCCCAAATTACGCATTTAAGAATAAAGGGGACTTGACGTTCCAAGATAGCGGGGAGGAGTGGGGCTTGGATAGACCTTCATTTTCCAATGGAGCAGTACTCGTTGATTTGGATAATGATGGGGACTTGGATTATGTGATCAATAATATTAATGATGCAGCCTTTGTCTTCGAAAATCATCTCGAGAAACGTGAAAAAAAAGGAGCTTTCCTTAGAATTGATCTTGCTGGACCTCCAGCCAATCCGCAAGGGCTTGGGGCTAAAGTTGTATTGACTTTGAATGATGGGAGCCGATTATTTCAGGAGCAGCAGCTTGTCAGAGGCTACATGTCCACCTTGGAGCCTACCATGCATTTTGGGATTGCTCCCGGCAAAACGGTTGAAAGCCTTTTGATTATTTGGCCGGACGGAAAGGAGAACCAATTCGAAAATCCAGAACTGAATTCTACCCTTAAGGCCGCCTACTCAGAAGCAAATCAAGGAAAAAATACCTTGGCAATTCTGGATCTTGGTAGCTCTGAGCAGCTATTTGAGGACGTTGCTGAGGAGGTCGGCCTAGAGTTTTTGCATGAAGAACAGGACAAAATCGATTATAACGTACAGCGAACTTTACCTCATAAATTGACCCAATTTGGGCCGGCATTGGCTGTAGGGGATATCAATGGCGATCAAATGGAAGACTTGGTCATTGGTTCCTCTTCAGGGTTTATGCCTCAAGTGTTTTTTCAAAATGCGGACGGCACATTTAATCAGAGACAGTTATTGGATGACAATTCAGCCAATTTTGAGGAGATGGGTATCTTGCTTTTTGATGTTGATAATGATGGTGACTTGGATATGTATTTGGTGGGAGGGAGCAATGAGTTTTTGCCTAATTCCCAAGAATACAATGATCGCTTGTATCTGAATGATGGGAGTGGGAATTTTCTGAAAGATGAGAGTTTTAATCAAGTAAAAGCCAGCGGAAGTGTAGTAAGAGCTGCTGATTTTAATCAGGATGGTTTTCTGGATCTTTTCGTTGGAGGAAGAACTCCTTTTGCACAATACCCCTATCCTGAGAAGAGTTTTCTTTTGATAAATGAAAATGGAAGTCTAAAAGATAAAACCGAGGAATTGGCTCCTGAGCTTCAGAAAATCGGGATGATAACCGATGCCATTTGGTCAGATGTAGATTTGGATGGGGATTTGGATTTAGTAGTAGTGGGGGAATTGATGGCCATTCAGATATTTCAAAATGATTCTGGAAAACTGAGTCCCATGAAAGAAACTGGCCTGCAGCAGTACCTTGGATGGTGGAATTCTATCGCTGCTGGAGACTTTGATCAAGATGGAGATGTGGACTTTATAGTTGGGAATTTAGGAGCCAATAATCACTATCACCCTACAGCTGAAATGCCTTATAAAGTTTATGCCAAAGATTTTGATAAAAATGGGAGTGTAGATCCAGTAGTTTTTTCTTGGTATAAGGACCGGGCAGGGAATTTCAATTCATTTCCAAGCCATTTCTGGGATGATTTGTATGGGCAGAGTACGCTTTTTAGAAGGAAGTTTGAGCGATATAAAACCTACGCAATGGCCACAGAGCAAACTCTTTTCACAGAGGAAGAGCTTCAGGAAGCTTTGATCTTAGAAGGTAATTTTGATCGTTCATCTTATGTGGAGAATTTGGGAGATGGCAAGTTCAAGATTCATGAACTACCAATCGAGGCTCAGCTAGCTCCCGTAAATGGTTTGGTCGCTGATGATGTCAATGGAGATGGTATTCTTGATATTTTACTGATAGGAAATGACTTCGGGAATGAGATATTCATCGGTAGATTGGATGCATTGAATGGATTGGTTTTGCTCGGAGATGGCAAAGGGAATTTTGATCCAATGAATGCTGCTGAGAGTGGCTTTATTGTTCCTGGAGATGCCAAAGCATTAGTAAAACTAGCTCGAAACTCAGGTAGTCCTTTGTATATAGCTTCCCAAAACCGTGGAGAGTTGAAGGTGTTCCAATCCATCCAAGGAGTGGAACAGACGATCAAGCCTAGCCAGGAAATAACTGCTGTACTCATCGAAACCACCGATGGGAAGTCTATCCGTCACGAACCTGTGATAGGTTCTGGTTTTCTCTCTCAAAGTTCGCGGGAGGTTCGGCTTCCGGCTAATTTGAAATCTCTCAAAGTAATTGATTACAAGGGAGATATTAAGGAAATCGATTTAAGCATCTTGAATTAGCGGTAGAGCTCGTCAGGTTTTGCTGCGCAGATATCTACCATAAGATCGGCAACTTTATCAGTCACTGCATCAAAATAGTGCTGTCCTTTTTCAGGAGTTGCTTTTTTAGGATTTCCTATACCCGTATCCTCAGTTACTTGAGACCATTTGCGTTCTGCCCAAGCCCATTTTTCCCGAATACCTTTAATGGTGGATTTCTTTTCGTGTCCGTCACCAGCTTCTTCAAGAGGTAAGACCAATTTGGGGTGAAGGTATTGGATTAATGCGGTTTCCATTTCGTCAGCATGATCTCCCGCTTCTTCGAAAAACTGGCTTTTATCCAAGGCCTGAAACCAATTGCAGGTGAAAAGAAGCATATTCGGATACTTTAGACCTAATTCCCGTAGCGCTGTTTTAAAGTCATTTCCTCCGTGAGAGTTGAGAATCAAAAATTTGCCAACACCTTGTCGATCCATCACTTCTAAGATGTCTCTAATGATGGCCATTTGTGTGCTTGGATTCATATTAATATCCAGATAAATGTCTGCCTGTCCTGTATTGACCCCAAAAGGGATAGTCGGCAGGATCACCACATTGGCGCCTTTTTCCCATGCCTTTCTTCCGGCCTCTGCGCCGATAGCATCTGCTTCATAGACATCCGTTCCGTAAGGCATATGATAATTGTGAGCCTCCGTCGCTCCCCAGGGCAATACAGCGAGTTCATAACGATGCTTTTTCAAATATTTCCAGTTGGATTCTTTAAGCAGATAAGGCTTCATAAAAATTTGGTAGGGTTTACTTTAATTTTTGATTAAATAGACCTGAAATTGATAATTTCAAGAATCAACCCAATTTAGTTTCCATGTCTCAAAGAAGAAAATTTATCAAGAAAACACTTTTAGGCTCGGCAGTTTTAATCCCGGGTGTGAACCAGGCTTTGCCGATTTTTCAACCATCACCCAAACCTGCAGATGGCCCACTCATTCTATCCACCTGGAATCATGGAATTCCCGCCAACGCCGCCGCCATCCATGCATACAAGCAGACTGGAAGCATAGTCGATGCAGTGGAGATTGGCGTAAAAGACACAGAGCTCGATATGGAAAATCTATCAGTGGGTCTTCAAGGGCTTCCTGACCGTGAAGGCATCACCACGCTCGATGCTTCGATTATGACTGGAGATGGATCATGTGGGTCTGTTGCTTTTGTCAGGCAGGTGAAGCATCCGATCTCGCTAGCAAGGGCCGTGATGGAAAAGACTCCTCACGTGATGCTGGCAGGGGAAGGAGCGAGACAATTTGCCATTTCACAAGGTTTTCCCATCGAAGAGGAAAAACTCAGTCCAAAGGCTCAACAGGCATACGATAAATGGAAAAAAACCAGTAAATACAAGCCTGTCATCAATATTGAGAATCATGATACCATTGGAATGATTGGAATGGATGACAAAGGGAATTTTGCAGGAAGCTGTACGACAAGTGGCTTAGCCTACAAGATGCACGGGAGAGTGGGGGATAGCCCGATTATCGGGGCCGGTCTCTATGTAGACAATGAAGTTGGTGCAGCAACTGCTACCGGTTTGGGTGAGTCTATTATTCGTATCTGTGGTAGCTTTTTGATTGTAGAGTTGATGCGCCAAGGCAGAACTCCTCAGGAAGCTTGCGAAGAGGCTGTAAGAAGATTGATTTCCAAAAACAGGAAGGATATTGCTGATATTCAAGCTGGCTTTCTCGCTATCAATAAAGAGGGGCAAGTCGGAGCTTTTGCCGTGCAACCCGGATTCAACTTTGCCCAAGCTACTCTTTCCAATAATGAATTGATTGACTCCAAAAGCCACTTTTGATGTCCATATTACTAGAAGCACCCGTTTTTAATATACAATCAGCTCTAGATGCTGCCCGATTTGGGGTACATCGCTTGGAGTTATGTGCTAATTTTCCCGAGGGGGGTGAAACACCGAGCGTAGGAATGCTGGAAGTTCTGAAAAGTGAGCTGGATATTCCGGTTTTTGTAATGATACGCCCCCGAGGAGGAGATTTTTGCTATTCGTCAAAAGAACTCTTGGTGATGAAGCGTGATATTGAGGCCCTTGGAAAAGCTGGTGCAGATGGCTTTGTGTTTGGAGTTTTGGATCCGAAAGGTGCTATTCAAAATGATGCATGTGAGAGCCTACTTCGAGCAGCTTCAGGCAAGCCCTGTACCTTTCACCGGGCATTCGATGCCTGCCAAGATCCTGCAGGAAGCATAGAATCGATTATTCAACTAGGGTTTCAGCGAGTCCTCACCTCAGGTGCTCGAAATTCAGTCACCGAAGGGATGGACCTGATAGAGAGGCTGATGCAAATGGCGGGCGATCGAATTATCATCATGCCTGGTGGTGGGTCTAAACCTGAGCATGTGAGTCACCTGAAAAAGTTTTTGAACTTTCAGGAGATCCACGCTTCCTGCAAAACTAAAGTCCTTCCTTCCAACCAATTCATCAATTCAAATGTTACTTTTTCGAGCAATCCTGATGATTTTAGGTATCATCTGGGAATTGATCCTGTTTTGGTAAAGGAATTTCTGGAGGCAGGGAAATGAAGGGAAGATCGATCGTTTTACTTTTTGTAGTAGTTTACTGGGCTTGTGAGCCTATCTCCGAACGAAAGCAGCCTGTACCAAGTTTGTATCAGCTTTCTCAAATGGATCTGAATTTGGACGGGGAAAAATTAGCAGAGTTGTACTGTGGAAATTGCCATTTGATGCCAGATCCATCCATTTTGGATAAGAAAACCTGGGAAGAAAGCGTACTGCCGGATATGCGGATGCGGATGGGCCTGTACCTAGAGGAGGATATTGGGATTACGCTACCCAAAGATCGAGGAGTTCCGCCGGGTATTTATTCAGATATTCCACTTATACAAAAGGATAATTGGGAGAAGCTGCGAGATTATTATCTCTCCCATGCGCCGGATTTTCCCCTTCCGCAAAATGAAAAGGTAGCACCCGAAATGGGCATTTCTGGCTTTGAAGAGATCATTCCTGCCTTTGATTTTGTCTATCCTGATTTGACTACAATGATTCATGTGGACAGTTCATCCCGGATTTGGCTAGGGCATCGATCGAAAAAACTCTTTCATTTGGATGTATCAGAAAAGCCTACGCTGCTTGATTCCTTGAATACCGGTATAGCACCAGTCTCTTTATCCCTAAGAGGAAGTTCTTTTGAGGTGTTGAGTATGGGACTGATGGATCCATCAAATGACTCATTGGGAAATGTAGTCCGATTTGATCCCAAAGAGGGAGAGTGGAAAACGGAAATTATTCAGGAAAAATTAATGCGTCCGGTTCATGTTTCCTGGGGGGATTTAAATGGGGATGGTCTTCAAGACCGGGTGATTGCCCAATTTGGAAATCACTTGGGAAAACTTAGTGTGTTTTTCGGGGGTGAGGGAGAAAAGGAGGAGCTTGTATTAAAGGCGCTGCCCGGTGCCAGAAAGACAGAGTTGGTTGATTGGGATGGGGATGGAGATCTGGACATTATAGGGATGATGACACAAGCAGCAGAGGGAATTTTTCTTTGGGAAAATCAAGGCGAAGGAAGATTTTTCGAAAGGACTTTGCTCGAATTTCAACCTGCGTTCGGTTCCAGTGATTTTCAGCTCGTCGATATGAATGAAGACGGGAAGCTTGACCTCATTCTCGTCAATGGAGACAATGCGGACCAATCGCAGATTCTGAAAAATTATCACGGGGTACGAATTTTCAAAAATCTCGGTAATAATGAGTTTGAAGAAAGTTGGTTCTATCCTATGTATGGTGCAAGTGGCGTAGAAGTAGCTGATTTTGATCAAGATGGAGACCTAGATATCGTAGCGATTTCCTTTTTTCCGGATAAAAGACAGATGCCAAAAGAGGACTTGATTTACTTTGAAAATAAGGGTGAAAATCAATTCAAGCCGTATCTACCGAGTATTCAGTTTGATACTAATTACCTGATTCTTTCAAAAGGAGATGTAGATGCGGATGGGGATTTGGATATTTTGGTGGGGAGTTTTGATTTTAATGACCTGTACAAAGGACCTTCTGAAAAGTGGCAACCTATCATAATTCTTAGAAATAATATTTTGAATTAATTTATTTTTTAGAAACAATTATTTGATTTTGTATATTTTTTAGTTTAATGATTGGATTTAAGTCTATAATTCAGTAGATTATATGTCCACTTTAAAAAATCTCAATCATGGTTAAAAGTTTTCAAGGAGTAAGACTAGTGGAGCCAAAAAGAAATACTCCGGCTCCCATTTTGGTCAGAGATCACATGAGTACCAATTTGGTGACTTTTCATCCGGAAGACACCATTGACCAGGTACTTGAGGTGCTGACAAAAAGAAAAATATCCGGAGCCCCAGTGGTGGATGAATCAGGGGGCTTGGTAGGAATCATTTCGGAGGTAGATTGCCTGAAAGAAATCATCAAAGGGAAATACACCAATACACCGAAGTTTCCGGCAAAAGTAAAAGAGCACATGAGCACAGATGTGATGACTTTATCACCGGATTTGTCGCTTTTTGATGCAGCAGGAAAGTTTTTAGAACTTAAGATTCGTCGTTTTCCAGTTTTAAAGGATAATAGATTAGTAGGGCAAATCAGTCTCAGTGATATTATTCGGGCTTTTCCCAAACTGAAAGAGACTACTTGGTAAAAGTTAAGGCGGCTTGGTAGTCGCTTTTTTTACTTGGACCTTTCCAATGCTCGTTCCACATCCTTTACAATATCCTCAGGATGCTCTAATCCAACTGAAAGCCGAATAAGCCCAGGATGAATGCCTACTTTTTTCCGCTCCTCCTCAGTAAGCTTGCTGTGTGTGGTAGAGGCAGGGTGCGTGATGATACTTCGGCTATCACCAAGATTTGCAGTGATAGAGATCATTTGTAGCTGATCAATGAATCGCTGTGCCCGACTGATGCCACCCTCGAGATTTAAGGTTACTATTCCCCCTCCCTGACTCATTTGTTTTTGGGCCAGGTGATGTTGAGGGTGAGATTTTAGGAATGGGTACTTTACTTCATTTATGCCCGATTTCCCCTCAAAGTAGCTGGCAATTTTTAATGCGCTTTCACAATGCCTGTCCATACGAACAGCCAGTGTTTCCATGCTCTTTGATAGCATCCAAGCATTGAAAGGTGAGATAGCAGGACCCGTATGGCGGGTAAAAAACTGAACCTCTTTGATCAGATCCTTTTTACCCAATATCAGTCCACCTAAGACGCGTCCTTGCCCATCGATGTATTTCGTAGCACTGTGTGTGACGATATGGGCGCCCCATTTGGCAGGCTGCTGCAAATAGGGAGTCGCAAAGCAATTGTCCACTACCAAAATCAGATTGTGTGCAGCGGCGAACTTTCCTGCCCACTCCAGATCTATGATCTCCAAACCTGGATTGGAAGGGGTTTCCAAAAAGAGCATTTTGGTATTCGGCTGTAAAAGCTTTTCCCAGTTTTGATAGTCTGAGATATTTCCGTAAGTGGAGGTGATGCCCCATTTAGGAAAAACCCTTGTGAGTAGTTGGTGAGTTGAGCCAAAAAGTGAGCGTGCCGCCAGGATATGGTCTCCCTGTTGCAGTAGGGAGGCGATACTTCCAAACATGGCCGCCATCCCAGAGGCAGTAGCTACCCCATCTTCAGTTCCCTCTGCTCGACAGACCTTTTCGATCAATTCTGAGGAATTCGGATTAGCGTATCGGGAATAAATATTTCCCGGGGTTTCATCTGCAAAGGTCGCTCTAGCTTCTTCAGCAGAATCGAATGTAAAGCTTGATGTCAGAAAAATAGGGGCTGAGTGTTCCCGCTCGTTGGTTCGGGATTGGGTTCGGATTGACTCTGTTTCGAAATGTGCCATAGAATAATTTTTTTGGAAAAATCAGGCTATGTGACTGATAAAGATTTTCCCAAAAATTCACACCGAACCAGAAATAGGGGTAGATTTTACGCCAACTTATAGTTCCCAATTTGGGTAGGAATTGGCACCTTTCCCGAATTCATATCGGGATGGTTGCCAGAGGGTCCTAGAGCCTAGTCTCTCGCCTCTTCTTTATAAATCAGTTGCCTGAAGTGATACAAATAAAGAGGGAGATTTGGTCATTTCCAAATCTCCCTTTTAAATCAGTCATTAAATTGGGTCATAGTTTGGGATATGCCTATGGTACAGAATCCAAAAATCATTTCTATGGCTTTGTCCATCACAATGGGTAACTCATCAAACTCGTTTTGAGTAAATCTACCTAGGACATAATCTACCTGTCGCCCTTTTGGGAAGTCATCTCCAATTCCCATTCTTAGTCTCGGATAGTCCTGCCCCCCACAAAGGGATTCAATGTTTTTTAGTCCATTATGACCTGCAGAGCTGCCTTTGGCACGCATTCGAAGCTTCCCGAAAGGAATAGCAACATCATCGACTAGTACGAGTAGGTTTTCCTTTTGAATATTGAGATCCTTCATCCAGTAATTGACAGCCTTACCACTGAGATTCATGTAGGTGGTCGGTTTGATCAAATGTAGTGTTCGCCCTTTATGCTTGATTTCAGTTTTGAAGGCTAAGCGGTCGCTTTTCCAGTCTGCACCTGTTTTTTCAGCTAGTCTATCCAAAGTCAGAAACCCAATATTATGCCTTGTGAGCTCGTATTCCGGTCCAATATTACCTAGTCCTACTATTAGATATTTCATGCGTATGCTGTCCTGTATGAAAATAAAAAAATCCTGCCCTTTGGAGGCAGGATTTGATCAAGATTCTAATTGATTATTCCTCGTCGCCACCTTTTTTGCCACGAAGCGCTCTTGGAATTCCGATAGTCACTATGGATACATTTGGACTGGTTAGAATTTCAAAGTTCTCAGGCTTCAATTCACCTACTTTGAAAGATTTTCCAAGGTCAAGCTTAGAAATATCAACCTCAATGAAATCCGGGAAATCCTTTGCAAATCCCTTTACTTTCAATGATCTGGTTTTCAATTCTAGTTTACCACCTTTTGTGATACCTGGAGAGCTACCTACTACTTTCACTGGAATCTCAAACTTGATAGGTCTGTCTTCAGTATAAGCCATGAAGTCCACGTGAAGTAAAACTTCACTGACTGGATGGAACTGCGCATCTTTCAACACAGCCTTGATGTGAGTTCCTTCAACGTTAAGGTCTACCAAGTGAACCTCAGGAGTGTAGATCAAGTCTCTGAAAAGGATAGCAGGACTGTGGAAGTGAATCTGCTCAGGGATACCTGGTCCGTACACCACGCAAGGTACGCTACCTGATTCTCTGATTTCTTTCAAACTCGCACTGTCGAGATTTGCTCTTTTAAACCCTATAATCTCTAGTGTTTTCATGTGTATTTGTATTTAAAATTGGTTTTTAGATAAATAAGGAGCTGATAGAAGTATTACCTGTGACAGCGTGGATTGCCTTTGAGAAAAGGTCTGCTACACTGAGCACATGTATTTTGGATGATTTCTGTTTTAGTGGAATGGTGTCTGTAATGACTAATTCTGCCAGAACAGAGTTTTCGATATTTTCATAAGCCTTTCCAGAAAGAACTCCATGCGTTGCAATTGCTCTGACTGATTTAGCTCCTTTGTCCATGATGATTTGGGCAGCTTTGCAAAGTGTACCTGCTGTGTCTACCAAATCATCTACCAAAACCACATCCTTTCCTTCTACATCTCCAATCACCTGCATAGAGGCGATTTCGTTGGCTCTTTTTCTGTGCTTATCACAGACGACCATTTCTACTTCAAAATGCTTTGCATAAGCCCTTGCTCTAGCTACACCACCCACATCCGGAGAGGCGAAAATGAGGTCCGGCAGGTTCAGCATTTGCAAATAGGGCACAAAGATAGCTGATCCATTCAAATGATCCAATGGTATGTCAAAAAATCCTTGAATTTGACCAGCATGTAGATCACAGGTCATGATTCGATCCGCACCAGCTGAAGTGAGCATATTGGCTATTAATTTTGCCGCGATAGATACCCGAGGTCGATCTTTACGGTCTTGTCGGGCATATCCAAAGTAAGGGATAACTGCACAGACCTTGTAAGCACTGGCACGCTTGGCCGCATCGATCATGAGGCAAAGTTCCAGAATATTATCGCTAGGAGGATTGGTTCCTTGGACAATAAAAACATTGCATCCACGAATGGATTCATTGTAGCTTGGAGACATTTCCCCATCGCTGAATCTCGATAGGGTTAAATCGCCAAGATTTTTTCCAAAATTCTTTGAAATTTTCTTGGCAAGATCTGTACTGTTTGATCCTGCAAATATTTTGACCTCGGACATGAATGGGTTGATTTAGAAGGAAGCGGTTTTGTTTTGATTTGAAACAAAAGTAAGAATTTTTGATGGGGATGGGAAAGGACAAAGATTTTCTAAATGGTTTGTTGATTTTCCGGATGTTTAAAAAAAATGCTCAGGTTTTTTTATGAACCTTAATGAATCTGTATCTTTAAGAATATCAGCTTTTTAAAACTCTTTTTGACATGAATCATTCAAAACCTCTTCACTTAACTATAAGTCTAAATGACGCTGATGGGAATCCTGTTCCTATAGAAACAATTGAAATCAATGGGAAAATTTTTTCGGCTGAGTTTTCAGATAAAAAGGAAACTCAGGAGGAAAAAGTGATTGAAGATGCGGTCGTGGTACCGATTGTGACTGATGTTGTAGAAGGTCAAAAAAGAACACCAAGAGAAAAGGATAAGATTGGAATCCAAGAAATCAAACCAGTTGACTCTTCTGATGAATTTGATACTCTAGAAAAATTTGGAGGGAACGCCTTCCATCGGATGTTTTGGGGTACTCTGAAATATGAGGCTCAAGACAACAATCGCTGCAAAGTTACTTATCAAGGAGAAGAGGGCGTTTTTTCATCCGAATATATCGGAATGTGGTTGGAGCCTTCCCGCGTACACAGGAGTAGTTTTGAATATCCAGAGAGAGGGCGAAATTATTTTCCAGGTGCCCTTACGGTTGTTTACTCACGAGTTTTGGAAGTTTTGGATGATAAAAATCTACTCGTTGATTTCCCTTACAATGGAGGGGGCCTTGAAAGCCCCAAGGTAATGGAAAAGCAAGATGGAATCTTCTTTTTTGACAATCGATTTGCTATTGAGTCATGGGCGTCCTCAATCAATAGAAAATCCACACTCAAAGCTAGGGCGGGACAAGTTTATGGAGTATTGGGGATGCCGAAAATAGTGGTGCCTCCCGATAGTACATGGAACTTTGAAACTCTAGGGGAAGGACCTTCAGCAGCTATTCATTTAATGTGGTCAGACGCTTTCAATGGTGATAAATATGGGAGAGGTTTGGAGCAGCCGGGCAGTTTTAGTGAAACCTTCGGCGAAAATGGAGCGCTATTCCATTTACCGGACATGGGAAAAGTGGATATAAATTTTGAATGGCAATTTTTGCCTTCTAATTATTCACAGCGAGTAGTGCAATTTGGGTCTCCTAATGGCTTGATTTTTTCTGATTCTTCCGCATTCAGTTATCAATACGGCCTTAAACGATTTAAAAACACAGATCAATTTCGTATTCGAAAGGCAATGGAAGATGCTTTGGGATTCGTTCGGCCGGGTACCTCCTTTTCAATGCCCAACCAAGGATACTGTAATGGTGGAGGTATTCATGACGAAAGAGATGTCAAGGAGTTTTGCACCTATCGTTTTGAAGGGGACTGGTTTTCGAAAGATTTAAATAATATGAAAGCCAGACAAAGTGGTGGACTACGTATAGAGTGGGAAGGAGTTAGCCCTGATCAGCGAGGGAGATTCATAGAATTGGAATCCCTAAAACCCTTTAGGTTTGAAGGAATCAGGCTTAGAATGCTCGATCATCAAACTATCGAACTGGATGATCCGAACTTTAGCTGGTATCATTTGGCATGTCAGGAATGGACAGGCGGAACAAGTACAAGTTCGGAAACTGTCCATTTAATTGTAGATGGATTTAGAGTTGGATTGAACTCTAATGGGGATCATTGGTTGGTTCACGGAGATGAAGACTTGTCAGGTGTCTCCTTTTCTGCAAGGCAGGTCAAGACCTTTGATAAAATTCCTACAAAAGGCGATATAATTTCCCAAGATCTAGATGACTTTTCAAAGAATGGAATCATAGGTAAAAAAAGCCCTAATATCTTAGAAATCTGGGGGTGGAGTGTCCAAAAGGGAGATGTATTCACGTTTGCAGGCCAAAAGTTTGAAATAATCAAAACCAATCGGAAATGGAAGACTTGGGCACAATTTGCCGAGCAGTATTCTTCTCCTCCTTCTAGATTAAAAAGAGGAGATCGAAGAGTGACTTATACTGAAATTGAATTGGATAAGACTATAGATGATCCGGTTTCGTCAATTGAGATGAAAGTAGAAAAAAGTGCTCTAGGACACCTTCTGGATGGAAGAGTAATTGAAGGGTGCCAAGCCGTTTGGAACTTTGGTAATGACTCCCCGGGGCATTTGATGTATACTGACTACAATGTAAACATGGTCATGAAGAATGTGGAAATCCATGGAATGATCCGTAGTACCTCCAGGCCTCTTTGGACCGAAATAAGTGAAGAGCTATCTGGAACTATTAAGTCCTTTTCGGTTGGAAGTTTGGGGAGCGATAGTTGGAAAAAAGGAATGTCTGTAGTTCTTTTCGATCCCCATTCAGGGATAAAAGAAGAGCTTGTTTTGTCAAAAAGCTATTCTGGTAAGGTAGAGAGAATTTATGTGGAGCCTAAAGAGTTATCTGGGACTTTTTCCAAAGGTTCTATTTTAACTTGTATGTATTCATTATGCTCTGAAGCCCGTTTTGAGAATGTGTTTTTTGTAAATGAGGATTTAAGTCCATGCTACTCAGAGCGTATTGATTATCGACCACAGGGTCTGCGGCTTCGTCAATTATTGACAGATAATGATAGTTTTCGAGTTAGAATAAAAGGGGGTAGAATAAGTTGGTATAGCAATTTGGATAATTTGTTTGAGCCAGAAGTGGAGCTTTCGGATCACCCGCATTTGGTCAATCCCAAATCTGTCGTGCCTGTAATTTTGAATCCCATTTTCTTCGATGGCAAAGGGGCAAAATTTGGATACCAGCAAAAGGGAGAGAAAATGGCAGAGCTATATTTTCCCAATCGAGTAGTGGTACGAGATCAGTTTGAGGTTGATTTGAGTAATTCTGAGATTCAGGCAGACCTTTGGATAGAGGGGAATGGGAAGATTATTCTGGATGGATTCAAATCACTCAATTTTGAAGAAAATAATAAACAAATGGCCTACGGATTCAACCTGACAATTCAAGAGAGATTCTCTAAAATTCAGAAATTGAAATTAATAGGTAAAGAAGGGTCATCAGCTATAAATGTGGCTTCAAAAATACCTGTAGGAGCTCTTGAGATAGATTTAAAAGATTGGAAGCTCCAGCCAGGGGTTTTTAATGCAGGCGGTTTTCAGACTCAGCAGGATAAAAATGATCCTGATTATAAAAAGTATATTAAAATCGAATCCTGATTTTTCCGATCCTGTAAAAATTCCAACAAAGAGGTTGCATACCGCAGATGCCTCTGTTTTTTAGCTTATTTTAGAGAAATGATCAATTGTAAATCACCCTTATGACAAAACATTTATTCAAACTGGTTTTACTTGTTTTACTCCTTCCCGGGATAAAACTACAGGCCCAACAGGTCCCTACTCCCAAATCCCACTTTGGATTTGATATAGGAGACGATTATATGTTGGCAAATTATTCTCAAGCCGAAGCCTACTTCAAGAAGGTGTCTGATGCTTCTGATCGGGTCATGCTGACTAGTATCGGGAAAACTGAATTCGGACGGGATCAACCCATGATGATTGTTACAGCGCCTGAGAATTTTGCAGAACTGGATCGCTACAAGGAAATTTCTCAAAAACTCGCTCGGGCTGAAATGACGAGGGAGGAAGCAGAGAAACTCATCAAACAAGGGAAGCCTGTGGTTTGGATTGACGGTGGCCTTCATGCGAATGAAGTGGTGGGAGCACATCAACTCATCCAAACACTGTATGAACTCGCATCTGGAAATGATGAGGAGACGCTTAAAATTCTTGACAATGTCATCATTCTATTAGTTCATGCCAACCCAGATGGAATGGAGATCATGTCAGACTGGTATATGAGAAAGGAAGACCCGACAAAGAGGGACCAAAATATCCCAGTTCTTTATCAAAAGTATGTTGGGCATGATAATAACCGGGATTTTTACATGAACAATATGTCTGAGGCTACCAATATTTCGCTTCAGCAATATGTCGAGTGGATTCCACAAATCATCTACAATCACCATCAGTCAGGCCCTCCGGGATCTGTAGTAGCAGGCCCTCCTTACCGAGATCCATTTAATCATGTCTTTGATCCATTGATCATTACCAGCCTAGATGCGGTGGGGGCTGCGATGATCAACCGTATGCATCAGGAAGACAAGCCTGGATACACCCGCTTAGATGGCTCAGTTTTTTCTACTTGGTGGAATGGTGGACTTCGTACAACACCATATTATCACAATCAGATAGGTATTCTTACCGAAATTATCGGGAACCCCACACCATCCCAAGTGCCTTTGGTTCCAGAGCGATTGATCCCGAATAATGGTACTCCATATCCTGTCACACCGAGAGATTGGCACTTCAAGACTTCGATTGATTATTCTGTGTCGCTGAATTATGCGATTCTCAATCACGCGGTTCGGCATGGGGATGAATTGCTGAGGAATATTTATCTCATGGGTAGAAGATCCATAGAGAAAGGCCAAAAGGATACCTGGACTCCTTATCCAAAATATGCGCAAGCAGTAGAAGATGCCTATGAAAAGGCTCGTGATGAAGGAAAGGTGCAGGCTTCAAGAAGTTGGCGTTCAGGTTTGCCTGGTGAATTTTATAAGGAGGTTTACCAAGATCAGGAGCGCAAGGACCCTTATGGCTATATTTTGCCAGTAGATCAGGCAGATTTTCCTACTGCCATTAAATTTTTAAATGCTTTGATCAAATCAGGGATAAAAGTTCACAAGGCCACACAAGATTTCAATGTCAATGGAAAGTCATATCCAACTGGCTCCTACATTGTGAAAACGGCACAAGCATTTCGTCCACATGTGATCGATATGTTTGAACCCCAAGATCACCCCAATGATTTCTTGTACCCTGGAGGACCTCCAATTCGCCCTTATGATGCTGCAGGATGGACACTTGCCTTTCAGATGGGTTCAGAGATCGATCGGATTATGGAAGATTTTGATGGGCCTTTTGAGGCAGTTCCTTATGGTGAAATACAAACTCCCCCAGCCAAGTCTTTAGCTAATGGCTCAGGATACCTGATTGATATTAGAGGAAATAATGCCTTCATGGCTGTAAATGACCTACTAAAAGCGAAAGTGAAGGTTTTCAGAACTACCGATACTGTGGATGGTTTGCCAGCAGGGTCGTTTTATGTGGGATCAGCCGGTAAGACTATTTTGCAGAAGGCTGCCCAAGAGTATGGTGTTTATGGCAAGCCTAGCTCCAAGCCACGAGAACTGAAAGAAATAAGCCCCGCAAGAATAGGTTTGTATGATTATTATGGTGGATCTATGCCGTCTGGTTGGGTAAGATGGATGCTAGAGCAGTTTCATTTTGATTTTAAGCAGGTTTTTCCACAAGAAATCAATACTGGCAGCCTGAACGAAAAATATGATGTGCTACTCTTCATCGGGCCTGGAATCCCATCAGTCGGAAGTCGTGGGGGAGGTCGTTCACAGCCAGATGCTTCTGAAATCGATGAGCAATATCATCACATGCTTGGTAATTTCACCGCTCAAGAGTCAGTTCCTGCAGTCAGAGAGTTTATTGAGAATGGAGGGCAAGTGATCACTGTCGGTTCAGCTACAGAGTTAGCTTTTCACTTGAATCTACCAGTCAAAGATGCGCTAGTAGAAATGAATGCTGATGGAGAAGAGCGTCCGCTTAGTGGAGAGAAATACTATATACCGGGGTCAGTTTTGGAAATGAATGTAGATAACACCCAGCCTATCAATTACGGAATGGGATCAACATCCTATATCATGTTCAACCGATCTCCAGTATTCAAGCTTACTCCTGAAGCAAGTAACAAAGGAGTAAAACCAATCGCTTGGTTTGGTGAAGAAGAGCCTCTTCGAAGTGGCTGGGCTTGGGGTCAATCTTATCTCAGAAACGGAGTGACAGCTTTTGAAGCAGGCTTAGGAAAGGGTAAATTCTATGCCTTTGGACCTGAAATCACCTTCCGTGCACAGTCTCATGGGACATTCAAAATGTTGTTCAATGGGCTTTATAAGTAATTATTAAGAATTAGTCTATCTCAGAAAGTAGGCTCTAATTAGTTAATAAAGAGTATGTTTTTTAAAAAAAAGTTGCTTTGTATTTGTATTTGTATTTGTTGAAATTTTGATGGTTCAATTATTCAACAATTTAATTAATCGAATCTATGGCGTTTCAAAGAAAAATTAAAGTAAGCTGTTTTTTGATTTTATTCAGCTTAGGGTTAATCTCGTTTTCATATGCAGGAGATTGCGGGATAGTGTATATGGATCCAACATGTCAGCTATTTGCTGGAGATGGGGGAGGAGCTGATGTTTATGTTTGTGAAGGTGAAGAAGGTGCATTATTCGTGATTTGTTCTTCAGAAGTACTAGGTGGAGGATGTATGGGAGTTCCAAATGATTGTATCGGATCATATGTTTGGTAAAATTAATTTTGTTGGCAGGATTGTATTCCTGCCGATTTTTTATGGACTTTTCTTATTCGCTTGTTCTGAAGGCGGAAATGGATCAGTGGACTCAATTGATAGCCAGAGCTATCTCAAAGACAGCCTGATTTTGAAGATTGATGCTAAATCTTCCTATGATTTTAATTATTTTGATATTGGTAGAGTGGATGAAATTGAGCAATTGGTCATACTAAATCAAGTTAACTCCTCTATTGATTTTTATAGCCTCAAAGATGGCAATCTTGAAAAAAGATTTAATGTGCCTCAAGATGGACCTACACCGGTAAGGAATACCCAAGGGATACTTTTTTATAATCAGGATTCCATTTTTGTTTTTACGGCGTATTTATTGTCTAGATTTGGATTGTTTGATTCTGATAGGGAATTGATATCACTGCACAGACCAGAGGTTGATTCCGATAACCCCCGTGATAAAATCCATAATCAATCTTCTGCTCCCTCAATGCCCACCGTTTACTTAAAAGGTAAATTGTATTTTTCTCATCTGACAATGGGCAATCCACCTGGTAATCCAAAGTTTTCTGAAAGTCATCATCCTGAGTTTCTTTATTACCTCGAAAAAGATTCTGTTGTACAAATCGATCATTTGAAAATGCCTGCAGAATACAGTGGAAGCACAATGCCACTTTCATTCTCTCTACATTCGAAAGCCCTCAATGATTTGGATGAATTTGTTATTTCTTGGTATGCCTCGGATTCTTTGTTTGTTTATGATTTAGACTTCAATTTGAAGTCAGTGCACTTGGGTAAGAGTAGCCTTGCTAAAGGCTTCGAAAAGACAACCTATCCTTTGAGTAAGGAGGAATCCGACCGGCTGACTATTTCACAGACTCATTATCCAAGATTGATCTATGATCCGCATCGCCGACTGTATTATAGATTTGCATTTATAGGACGCACATACAATCCAAGTGAACTTATTGATTATAAATCTACTTTAAAAAATCCTTTTTCAATAATTGTTCTTGATGATAGCTTTAAGAAACTAGAAGAGATACTTTTTCCTGGGAGTACTTATAATTTGTATCAGGCATTTATTGCAGAATATGGTCTTTATTTACCGAAGACAAATATATTTTATACAAACCTCGATGAAGATAAAGTAAAATATGAAATATTTGATTTCAGTAGCCTGTAGTTTTTTGATCCTGATTTCATGTACTCCCTCAGTTGATAAAAAAGCGGCCATACAGTTTCCACTTAACATATCTGGGATTTATCAGGATTTGATTAAGAGTGCCCGTATTCCAATGTCTGGTGGGCCAATCAAGGTTTTTGAGTCCGGACATTTACTTGTATTCCAAATTTCTAATAGTAAGGATGTCTTTATGCTAGATGGAAATGACGGAAAATTCAAAAAAATAGCACTAAACCCTCCGGATACTATTGGAAGAATGGTATATAGGTATGATCCGGTAAGTTTTGTTTTGCCTTATAATTCTGAGTTTGTTTATTTGAAAAATGGAAGCGAGATGAACAGTTTAGGAAAATTTGGGATAAAAAATGATCGATTAAAGATTAATGGTATCAATCTTTCTAATCCCGTTAAAATACTCCACCTTTCTGAGGAAATTCTCATTTCTTATTGGGCGAGTGGAACTAAAGATAGTTCAACTTCCTCAGGTGGCGTATTTATCACTGATCTTTCCAAAAATACCACTAATCTGTTGGTTCCTAAAAGTGAAAACTGGGCTGAAATAACTAGCTCAGGGGGCAAAATCTTTGTGCTAGAAAAATACTCCCCAATAATAACTATTTATGATTTTAAAGGGAGGGAGATTCAAACTATTGAAATGCCAAAGTCTAAATTTTTGAAGTATGAAAAGAGGGTGAGGCCTCCTGAATATTTGCAAATGCCAGCAGAAAAAAAAGTTTCGTACCTAGAAGATTATTGTCTCGATTTTTACCAGCCTGGAGATACCTCAGTTTTTTTACACCAAACTTACTCTGTCGAAAACCAATCAATCCAAGAAAATTATATTCTATCTCGCTTTTCCAATGGAATGTTGCAGGAAGTGAAGTTGGAATTTAAGGCAATGAATTTTTCCTCAAATGGTGATTTATACTTTGTGAATGAAACAGATTCGGGGGATTTTTTGACTAAAATGCCGCTTTCCAAATTGTTTTAGGCCCAAATCAGTAGATGGATTAGGAATCAATATCCAATTCTGTAAGTTTAAACTAATTAAGTTTTGTTTCTTAATTCACAGATCTTATGGACAACTATCAGCACTACCTACATGCAGAGCTCAGCTCCTGGCTTTTTCAGATGAAAAAACCACCTTCCATAGGCGGTAGGCTGACTCACGGTGTACAGCGAAAAATTAATCAGATTATCCCGGACAAAATTCACAAGGTAGTTACCGCTGCCATTGAAAATATAGTCAAAGCTGTCATTACGGGATCCTCTTGGATTGTACCGAAAGCTTCTGAAAGCCTTTCTTTGAAAGAGCGGGAAATGAAAGTGCGGACCCGAATCAAATGGTACCGGAATTCGGCTTCTGCAGAGGGGGCTATCACGGGGGCAGGAGGGATTTTAATGGGTTTTGCGGATTTTCCAGCTTTCCTGGCGATCAAGATGAAAATGCTCTTCGATATAGCTGCTCTCTATGGATTTGATACCAAGAATTATCAGGAGAGGCTTTTTTTGCTCTATGTTTTCCAGCTAAGCTTCTCCTCTCAAAAACGTCGGAACGAACTGATCGAGCGCATTGAAAATTGGGATTCGTTTAAGGAGAGTCTTCCGAAGACTTATGATGAGTTTGATTGGCGTACCTTTCAGCTAGACTATCGCGATTATATTGATCTGGCTAAGCTTGCCCAACTCATTCCCATCGTAGGTGCACCTGTCGGAGCCTTGGCCAATTATAAGCTGAGTGAGCAGCTAGGAAGGAACGCAATGAATGCTTATCGACTCCGGATGCTAGAAACAAAAAAGCCCTGAATCTTTCGATTTAGGGCTATTTGTTGGTCTACTAGGGCTCGAACCTAGACTCTTCTGAACCAAAATCAGACGTGTTGCCAGTTACACCATAGACCAGTTTGTGATGGTAGTCCTTCCTACCTCCCTTAAAGTGACACAAAGGTAGAATTCTGTACTTTTTTTTCCAAGCTAGACAGGAAAGATTTTTCAATTATTTACTTAAACCGACGGTCGCTTCATATAGTGAACAAAAAAATTATGAAAAAAAATCGCTTAATTTTTTCTCCGCAATCGATTGAAAAATTACAATACTGTTAATATTCAGTTACTTATATTGATAAAATGAAAATATTTACCTTGTTTTACTTCGAATTTTAAGAAAACACAACTCGAAAGCTATGAAAGTAGAAAAAATGGAAAAGACTGTAATCGAAACAGTCAACAAGCTTGAGAAGCTGAAGGTGGGAGAATCTTTGGCTGCTGAATTGTCTTGGTGCTGGTTTAGCTACAAGAATGACCAAAACCCAGTGGGACTTGTAGAGAAGTCGGAGAAAGCCTTAGAATTGTTTAAGGCAGCCCGTGAGAAAAACAGCCGTGCTGTTTCCAAGAAATTGGTAGAAGATCTCGAGAAGATCTTGGTACTTAACTAAACAAAAAAAGGGCTGAAAAATCAGCCCTTTTTTATTGATACCTAGTCGAGATTATTCAGCAACTACTACGAATTTTACGTCAGTTTTTACTTCTCTGTGAAGGTCAACCTCTGCTACAAATTCACCGGCACCGTCGACAGGAGTATTGATAGCGATCTTCTTCCGATCAATATCAAATCCTTGTGCTGCCAAGGCGTCAGAAATCTGAAGGGTGGTTACTTTTCCGAAGATTTTTCCAGTTTCACCGATTTTAGCTTTGATTTCAAGCGTTACGCCAGAAAGCTTGCTTGCGATCTCCTCAGCATCTGCTTTGATTTTCTCAGCTTTGTGAGCGGCTTGCTTGATGTTTTCAGCTAGGATCTTCTTATTAGAAGAAGTGGCCAAAACGGCATATCCTTGAGGGATGAGGTAATTGCGTCCATATCCAGGCTTCACACTTACCAAATCATTTTTATAGCCGAGACCTTTGATGTCTGTTTTTAGTATAATTTCCATTTCTGTTTAGCTTTTAGAATGATAGGATGATGTGAATTACTTCAATCCGTCAGTTACAAATGGTAGTAAAGCTAGGTGTCTAGCTTTCTTCACTGCTTGTGCAACTTTACGCTGATACTTTGCAGAGTTACCAGTCAATCTTCTGGGAAGGATCTTTCCTTGCTCATTGACAAATTTCAAAAGGAAGTTAGGGTCTTTGTAATCGATATACTTGATCCCGTGCTTCTTGAATCGGCAGTATTTCTTCTTTACTTCGCCTCTGTTGATTGGTTCGTTGAATAGTGTCATTGGGCAGCTTCCTCCTTAGCTTCGGATTTTTTGTTAAACTCTCCTTTTCTTCTTCTGTCGCCGTAAGCGATCGCATGCTTGTCCAATACGGTAGTCAAGAATCGCATTACTTTCTCGTCGCGTCGGAATTCAGTCTCCAACTTTTTGATCACTGTAGGATCCGCCTTGTACTCAACCAATACGTAAAAACCGGTTGTCTTCTTCTGAATAGCGTAAGCCATCTTCTTAAGACCCCAATTTTCCACATTGATCACATCTGCCCCCTCTTCTTTTAACAAGTTTACAAACTTGTCGACAGTATCCTTCATCTGAACATCAGACAAAACGGGAGTTAAAATGAATACCGTCTCGTAATTTCTTTGGAACATTTTGAATGTGTTTGTGTGAAATTTATTAAACAGACCGCAAAAGTAGGTTGATTTTAGGTTTTATCCAAATAACCTCTGTTATCTATTTTTCTCATCCAATAAAAAAAGCCTCTCTGATTTTGAGAGGCTTAAAAGACATGTCTGTGATGGTTTACTTCACTGAGAATGTTCTGGATCCAATCTGATAATCATCCACAAAGATACGGACTTCATGATCTCCTGATACATAGTCAGAACCCTTTTCGTAGTAGAAGGTCAGCGGTTCTCCGGTATTGTCAAAAAGAATGTCCTGCTTGACGGTGTAGAACTGCTCGGCCCCATTCACAGTGAATGTGCCTGATCCTTTGGCCACATCAAAAATCGGTTGCTCATTGGGAGCAAGAATCTGAACATAGACGTTTCTAGGGCCTGGCTGGGCTACTTTGTTTTCAGAGAAATTGAAACTGATTTTGATCCGTTCGATCTGTCGGTTTCTAAAGTCTTTGGTGGTCTCTACCCGTTCTTTACCTCTTCTGTTGATAGCTGCAATGGTGATATTTTCTGCTTTCAGCAGGGAGGCAACGTTGACCTTGGCCTGAAGATCCTCTTTCTGAAGGTTCAGTTGAGCGACTTCTTCTTCGATTTCAGCTTGGGTCGTTTTGAGATCTTGATTCTCAGCATAGAGCTGCTGATTCATCGCTCTCAATTCTAGGATTTCCTGATCCTTTTCCTGAAGCATACCATTGTATGACTGAATTCGGCGATTGAGTTCGGCAATTTCATTGGCTGTGCGCTGTCGATTGGAGTTTCGCTCGGCTATCAATTGGTCGCGTACTTCTTCAAGCGCGGCGATATCTCCACCCAACTTTTCGATTTCCTGAATACGCAGATTCAACTGATAAGTCACGGAGTCCAGGCGTTGATTCAGCTGATTGTTTTCGGTAGATAAGAGTAGGATTTCTTCCGTCTTTTTGGTCCTGTCCACGTAATCAGTGTAAAGCTTGATCCCACTGATGATTACAAGTAGCACCAAGACAATGATGATGATATTTTTGCCTTGGTCTTTTTTTGGTTGAGAATCTTTTTCAAAATTTGAGTCCATAAATCTTAGGGCTTGATGAATTATTTGGATGAGAGCTACTGGACCCAGCGCTATGAACAAGGTGCCACGGGCTGGGATATCGGTTACGCTTCTACACCGCTAGTACAATATTTAGACCAAATTGAGAATCGGGAAATCAAAGTCTTGATACCCGGCGGAGGGAATGGGCATGAAGCTGCTTATGCATTTGAAAAAGGCTTCCAGAATACTTTTTTGCTGGATTTCGCCAAATTCCCTTTAACAAAATTTAGTAAGTCCAATCCTCAATTTCCAGATGAAAACTTATTAAACGAAGATTTTTTCACCCACGAAGGAGTTTATGACCTGATTTTAGAACAGACTTTCTTTTGTGCTTTGCATCCGGACCAGCGGGAGGCCTATTGTGAAAAAATGAAAACCCTCTTGAAACCAAATGGAAAGATTGTCGGAGTGTTGTTTTCTGTAGAATTTGAAAAGCAAGGTCCGCCATTTGGTGGAAATATCAGGGACTATGAAAAGCTATTCTCTACATACTTCGATATAATAAAAATGGAGCCCTGCTACAATTCCATTCCTCCGAGAAGAGGGGCAGAGTTGTTTTTTATGCTTCAAAATCAATAATCCAAGATCAAGTGAGATTTCTCTCCGGGATAATCAAAAATCAAAATCCCGCATTCATAAAAGTCCAGACTCAATTGGACTTCTTTTCGTGATTTCAGCTCCTGCCAGGCTCGATTCATTCCTTTGGACCAATAGATGTCGGCTATCGCCAAAATACTTTTTGAGTCACAATGCTTCATCAGTAAATCTGTAAATTCTATGGTTTTTTGATAGGTATGTGATGAATCTACCAGCGCAAAGTCCACTTGATTATTTTCCGACAAATACCTTGGCAGGGTATCGCTAATATCTCCAAGAATAAATTCTACTTGGCTGCTTTCCATGCCCCTTTTCGCAGTATTTTGGATAGCTTCTGAGCCTTCGAAGGTAGCCAACTTTCCCTTCGCAACCCGGTGTAGGTATCGGGTAGTGAGACCCATGCAGGTTCCCAATTCCAAAAGGTGATTAGCTGGTGTGAGTGAGGCAAAGTATTGGTAGAGTTGGGCGAATTTTCTTCCCGATGTCGAGTGTTTTGTGATTGCGGAGATTTTTCGTCGATTAGACGGTACTTTTTTAGAACCTGCTCCCAGATCTAAGACCTCAATAGTTTGATGATTTTGAAGTAACTGAGCCCGCCAATCTTCGATGTCAAGATCCAGGTGTTTTCTTTCCTCAAGAAAAATCTCCAACTCAGAGACTAAAGAAAAAAGGTGAGGGTTTTGTAAAGAGGCTTTGTTTTTTTTTTCAAGCCAATATTGAAAATACCCTTTTAATGGAAATAGACTCTTGATCAAGAAATCTTAATTGTGAAAAATATTAGCAATCATTTGAAATTCAGGAACTTCTACATCGAATTCCTTCTCATTATAGACTTTTCGCATGGTGTAGCTACCCTTCATTTTACCCAAGCCAGAACGAAGATTGCATCCTGATACATAGCTATGACTTTGTCCGGGTTCTAGTGTGGGCTGCTGTCCGACCACTCCATCACCTTCCACAATTTTTCGGTTTTCCGCTGCATCAGAAATTTCCCATCTCCTTCGCAACAATTGAACGGTAATGTCACTTTTATTATGAATGGTTACCTTGTAGGTGAAAACATAATGATGTTGTAGAGGGCTAGAAAATTCGGCCTGATAGGTGACTTCTATACTAACTTCTATTCCCTGAGTGATTGCTGTGACCATTCTTAATAATATTAAAAGTTTCCAAATATACAATGAAGCCTTTGAAAATCAATACTTTTACCTATGAAAGTAAAAATTGAAAATTCCTGGAATAATGTTTTGAACGACATTTTTGATGAAGAGTTTTTCAAAAAACTAGTGACATTTGTAAAGTCTGAATACGAGAAAGGGCCAGTTTTTCCACCAGGTAAATTTATTTTCAACGCGTTTGACCAGTGTCCCTTTGATCAAGTGAAAGTCGTCATACTAGGACAAGATCCATATCATGGCCCCGGTCAGGCGCATGGGCTTTCCTTTTCGGTAAAGCCCGGAGTTCCTTTTCCTCCAAGTCTTCTAAATATTTTCAAAGAAATCCAATCGGATATAGGAAAAGCTATGCCTCCAAATGGTGATTTGACCCGCTGGGCTCGACAAGGGGTTTTTCTGTTGAATGCTACGCTTACAGTCAGGGCGAGTGAGGCAGGCTCACATCAAAAAGAAGGTTGGGAGGAATTTACAGATCGGGTGATCCAAAGGATCAGCGATGGCAAATCAAATGTGGTATTCTTGCTGTGGGGAGCCTATGCGGGGAAAAAGGCTGATTTAATCGATCAGTCAAAGCATCTGGTATTGAAAGCTCCTCACCCGAGCCCACTTTCGGCCCATCGTGGGTTTTTAGGGTGTCGCCATTTCTCACAGGCTAATGCCTATTTAGAACAGCAAGGATTGAAAACAATCGACTGGTGAAATAAACAGCAAAAGAAAAAGGCCCGCAAAGGGCCTTTTCCTTATTCGATGCTTTTAAATATCCTGCTCCAACGGATTTTGTTGAAGAATGACTCAAATTGATCCAGTGAAAGCCAAAGGAACCAGGCTTTTCCTACCACGTGATCCTCAGGAACAAAACCCCAATAGCGTGAATCAAGCGAATCATGACGATTGTCTCCCATCATGAAGTAATAGTTTTGCTTGAAGGTATAACTATCAACTTTTTGTCCATTGATCAAAAGCTCATTTTCTCTGATCTCTACCTGCTCGTGTCCTTCATAGTTTTTGATGGTGGAGCCATATCGCAAGATATTATCTGCATTCAATTCGATCGTTGTACCTTCTCCTGGAATGGTCAAAGGTCCATATTGGTCTCTGTTCCAGCCCATCCTCATTCCGTCAGGGAAAATCCTGTCCTCACCTCTCGGTGACATAACTTGTTTTCTTACGGTGGTGATTAGTGGAGAGTCCTTTAATCTTTCTATCACTAGATCCGTGGCAAAGACGACATAGGAACCATCGGACATAATATGAAAGCTTGCTGGGTTAATTCCATATTCTGCAAAAAAATCAGCATTTAGCATGCGACTGGCCAAAACATTATAGGAAAACTGCATTTCCTCAGGTTGCATGGCTAGTTCGCCATTGATGTACAGATCCCCATCTTTAATTTCTAATACATCACCCGGAACAGCCACTGCACGTTTGATGTAATTAGTCTTGAGATCGGCAGGATACTCAAATTCTACTGGATAATTAAACACTACGACATCATTTCGCTTCACATCAGCAAATCCAGGAAGTCTGTAATAAGGGAGCTGTATGGCATCTGAATAAGACGGGATATCAGTACCCCAGATTTTTTGATGGGTCAGTGGCACCTGAATGGGAGTCTTCGGGAATCGGGTCCCATAATGCATTTTACTTACAAAAAGGAAGTCTCCCACCAATAGGGACTTTTCCATGGAAGCTGTAGGAATGGTAAAAGGCTCCAGCAATAACCAGCGGATCAAACTGGCCGCTACTACTGCAAAAACTAAGGCATCGAGCCATTCCCTCGCAGCAGATTTTTTCTTTTTATTCTTCGAACTCATACTTTAATATTCAAAAAGACAGAAAATCATTCATATTCAATACTCCACTTTTTCCAGGTATCCATTCGGCAACTAAAACCGCGCCAAGCGCAAATCCCTGTCTACTGTGAGCGGTGTGTTTAATCTCAATATCATCAATTTCAGATTGATAGCGTATGATATGTGTACCGGGCGCTGGATCAATGCGCTTAGAAATGATCGGAAGTTTTTGTCCATTTTCGGGCGCTTCCCCGGACAGGTACCAGTCCTTCAGTTCACTCTGGGCGTCCAAGATTCCTTCAGCTAAGGTGATAGCTGTGCCAGACGGTGCATCTTTTTTGGCTGTGTGATGAATTTCTTCTATTTCTACTTGATAGCCAGCTGTTTCACCCATCAGTTTGGCAAGGTACTGATTGACTTTAAAAAATACGTTTACACCGATACTAAAATTTGAGGCATAGAAAAAGGGAGTACCTCTCTCGATTGCTAATTTCTCTATTTTTGGCTTGTGTTCCAACCAGCCTGTGGTACCTGATACAATTGGGATTTCATTCTCTAGACACCAAGTTATATTGGTGACGGCAGCTTCAGGTTGGCTGAACTCGATCGCTACATCGACTTTGGATAGATCCAAGTCATTGAGCGTTTCTCGGTTGTTTTCGTCAATTTTTGCAAGGATAGCATGCCCTCGGGATTCGGAGATTTCACCGATTATTTTCCCCATTTTTCCATATCCTAGAATAATAATGTTCATTTATTTGAATTTCAATTTTACACTTAATCCCAAGGATTGGTTTTGGGCTGCGAATTGTTGCATGCTTGGTTCAATAGCAAGACTGAGTTCATCTGAAATATCAAAACCAGAGAGGTGTGCATCTACATTGGCATCGATGATATTCAAAGCGTAAATGACTCCAAGCAGCAGGATAGTCAAGTCTCGATTTCGCCTCCAGTAATCTACATTTCGGACTAAAGCATCCCGATTCAGACTAGGAAATAAATTGTCTTCACCTTCATCAAAGGCAAATAAGGCTTCTCGGAAAACCTGATACCTTTGATTGTTGTACCCAATGAAATAAATATCAGCCATAAATCCTGCGTAAAGGATTGGTACTTTCCATGCTTTACCATTGTAAACCTGTCCAGCTCCAGGTAAAATAGCTGATAGCATAGTGGCTTTTCTTGGGTTTTTTGGTAGAGAAGAGTAATCAGGTTTTTCCTTTTTACTTTTTCGCTCTTCTACTCTTATAGAATCCTGCTGTGCAGAGGCTGCGGAATAGGCCAAAAGCCATACGAGAACCACCATCGCTCCAAAGCGACTGAAGTTGGAGAGGATTCTTTTACAAAGTAGATGGCTACGCAAAATCAAATGATTTCAAGAATTTCGAGAATTCTATTGAGGTCAGATGCTGAATGAAAAGGGATTTTGATTTCTCCCCGGTTTTTTGGGTCCGATTTGAGGGCCACTTTTGTCCCAAAGTGAGATGCTAGTCGCTGCTGTAGTTTATTCAACTCATATTTTTTGACAGGATCTAATTCGGGTTTTTCCTTTTTGCTTGGTTGTGCCTCATTCAATGCTTTGACAAGGGCTTCTACTTTTCTTACACTTAGCTCTTCATCAATTGCCTTCTTAAAGATCGCCAGTTGCTTATCAATGTCTTCCACATTAATAAGTGCCCGGGCATGCCCCATTGACAATTTTTGATCTCGAATAGCTGCTTGAATCGATGGAGGAAGTTTCAGCAATCGTAGATAATTATTGACAGTAGTCCTGTTTTTTCCGACCCGGTCGCCTAGTTCTTCTTGCTTGAGATTACACTCAGCCAAAAGTCGCTGATAGGATTGGGCGATTTCTAGCGCATTAAGATTTTCCCGCTGAATATTTTCGATCAAAGCCATTTCCAGCATTTGCTGATCATTGGCTGTTCTCACGTAAGCTGGAATCTTTTCCAAACCAGCTATCTTGGATGCCTGAAATCTCCGCTCACCTGAGATTAGTTGATATTCGTTTTGATCGAGTTTGCGAACAGTGATCGGTTGAATAATACCCTGAACGCGAATGGATTCTGCGAGTTCTTCGAGGGCTTCTTTGTCAAAGTGAGTACGAGGCTGAAAAGGATTGACCTGAATTTGGGAGAGCTCTAATTCAAAGATGCCAGTCTTCTGAACCTCTGGTAGAATCTCTTCACCTTTATTTTTGGCAGGACTATCTTGAAGTAGGGCACCTAGTCCGCGACCAAGTGCGCTTTTCTTTCGATTGGGTTTGTTATCAGCCATGAGTTTGTTCTGGTTTTTTTAGTCCGTTTTTCTCAGCAATCTCATGGGCCAGATTGAGGTAAGAAATGGATCCTTTTCCTTCTGCATCAAAAGCAATAGCCGGTAATCCAAAACTTGGGGCCTCGCCCAATCGCACATTTCTTGGAATGATGGTTTCGAATACCATGTTTTTGAAGTGAAGGCGAACCTCCTCTACGACCTGATTGGATAGTCGGAGTCTCATATCATACATGGTCAAAAGAATTCCCTCGATCTCCAAGTCAGGGTTGAGTCTGGTCTGGATGATCTTGATAGTATTCAGAAGCTTACCCAAACCTTCTAATGCAAAATATTCACATTGAACAGGGATAATCACCGAATTGGCCGCGGTGAGCGCATTAATCGTGATTAGACCCAAGGAAGGGGAGCAGTCGATGATGATAAAGTCGTATTTCTCTGTCAAACCAGAGATGACTTCCTTCATCTTTTCCTCCCGGTTCTCCATATTGATCATTTCCACTTCTGCTCCGACCAAGTCGATGTGAGAAGGGACCAGATCTAGGTATTCGATTTCGGTATGGATAATGATTTCCTCGACAGGAATTCCATCCACCATACACTCATAGATGCTGGTACTGATGGATTTAGGGTCTTGTCCGAGTCCTGAAGTTGTATTTGCCTGTGGATCAGCATCAATCACCAAGGTTTTGTACTCCAAAACCGCCAAACTGGCAGCAAGATTCATCGCGGTAGTAGTTTTTCCTACTCCACCTTTTTGGTTGGCGATTGCAATGATTTTTCCCATGATGATACGATAAATTTAACCTCAATATTAAACAAAATCCCGGCTCTGCCGACTCATTTTTTTCTTTTTTCTAAGAAGCAGTCCAAATAATTATTTGGTTTTTTGAAGGCTATTATGGGCTAGATTATCTGTTTTAATTGAAGATCAAGAAGATAACAAAGTTAGTCGGAAACGATAAGCCTTATTGTTAAAGTTTCTCAAGTGATATTCAATTTGATTCAAAATTTGAGTCAGTTCCATCCACAAAAAAAGGGCCGAAGCCCTTTTTTATTTATTTTTTCCGATTTGCATCGGCAGCCTTCATGGCATCTTCTAGTTTTTGTTGAAACTTGGATTTCTTCTTATTTGCATTTTTGACCTTATTGGCTTCTACTTTTTGGCGAATCTTTTCATCGTCTACAAACAGCTTGATCAATGCCTGCTGACCAAAGGTGACCATATTGGAAACGAAATAGTAAAAGCTCAAGCCTGCCGGATAGGAGTTCAAGATGAACATGAACATTACTGGCATGATGTATCCTAAATTTTTCATCGGCCCAGTGGCAGTGGTCAGCTGATTGTTGAAGTGGGTGTAAACAATCTGCGAAACGGTCATCAGCAGGGTGAATAAACTGACGTGAGAACCATAAAATGGTATGGTGAATGGCAGTTTGATAAACTCATCGTAAGTGGAAAGATCGTTTGCCCATAGGAATGATTCTTGTCGAAGTTCTATTGCATTTGGGAAAAAGAAGAACATCGCAAATAGAAAAGGCATCTGAAGAATCAATGGAAGACATCCTGCTACAGGAGAAACGCCAAGTTGGGAGAACAGCTTCATTTGCTCTTGCTGCATCTTGGTTGGATCTTCTCCGTATTTTTCCTTGAGCTCGTCGATTTCAGGCTTTATCACCCTCATCTTCGCCATTCCGATGTAGGACTTATAGGTGAGAGGAGATAAGGCCAGCTTGATAATCAGTACGATCAAAATGATGATTACTCCATAATTGCTGAAGTATTTCTCAAGAAATGCAAAAAGATTAACTATGATGTACTTGTTTACCCAGCTGACAAAGAAGTACCCCATGTCAACGTTTTTCTCAAATCCCTCGGTGACCTGCTTAAGAACCTTGTACTGGTCTGGCCCAAAATAAAAGGTATAAACAGCTCTTCCTTCTACCAAGGGGACATTTAAGCTCGCTTCCATTTGTCTGACAAAAGCACTGTCAGTAGGGGTGCTTTGAGCTACATTGACATTGGAGAATGCCTGATCTGCAATAATCCCTGCCGTGAAAAACCGCTGGCTAAAACCTATCCATTTTACAGCCTCGGAGGGGCTTTCGGCTTCCGGAGAGTCTCCCACGCCGAGATTCTCAAATGATCCCTCTGCCGTGAAATAATTAACTTCAGTTTTTCTGCGGGACTCTGCTAGATCCATCTCATGGGCTCTTGCCATGTCATTCCAGGAAAAGACCAGCTGATTCTGGGTGAAAACACCTTGATAACGATCAATTTCGAAGGATTTTTTGACTTGGTATGAGCCTTCTTCCAATTGGAATCGGTGCAATAGGGTGCCGCTCTCTGTGCCAGCTTGAAGGGTGAGTACTTGGATCTGCTTGCCATCCTCTGAAGTCTCCGTAGTCAGCTCGGGGAAGAAAAAGAAATCTTCCAAAAGTACAGGTCCTTTGGTGGTCTCGAGCTGTTGGGTCATAGAGGAAGTCTCTTCGTCCAATAGCATGAGGGGTTTTCCGTCCCAAGATTTATATTCTTTAAGCTCGACTTTCTTGATGATGCCGCCTTTGGTAGAGACATCGACCTTGATGACATCATTTTCCAAAGTGACAATTTCTTCTTTTCCAAGAGTGAGTGTGGCTAAGACACCGTATCTGTTGATTTTATCCTCTGATAGGGAGTCAGTTTCCTCCTTTTGGATTGGGGGGAATTCTTCAATACTTCCCTGATTGGGAGTTTCAGTATTTTCTACTGCGATGGTTTCTTCACTTGGATCAATTTCAGGCCCTGTAGCAAAGAAAATCGAATAAATAAGGATGACTGCTGCAAATAATATCAGTCCTGTCGCTTGATTTCTATCCATAAATGCTTCTGCCCGGGATTACCGGGACTACTTACTTATATTTTTTATTTTCTATCGCCGCTTCAATGAATTTCACAAAGAGTGGCTGTGGGTTCAAGACGGTGCTTCGGTACTCGGGATGAAACTGAACGCCTACAAACCAAGGATGGTTTTTGATCTCCATTATTTCTACAAGACCCGTGTCAGGATTTTTACCTGTAGCAAGCATTCCTGCTCTTTCTATCTGCTCTAAGTATTTGTTGTTAAACTCATAGCGATGTCTATGTCGTTCTTGAACTTTTTTAGTTCCGTAGGCCTGATAGGCCTTACTTCCTCTTTTGAGTTCGCAAGTATACGCACCTAATCGCATTGTTCCACCCATTTGCTCGATCTGTTTCTGCTCTTCCATCAAATCTATGACAGGATGCGGGGTGTTTTCGTCCATTTCTGTGCTGTTTGCATTCGGTAGCTGTAGCACATTCCTTGCAAATTCTATCACTGCCACCTGCATACCAAGGCAGATTCCGAAAAATGGAATTTTCTCCTCCCTTGCATAGCGCACCGTCTCGATTTTACCTTCAAATCCTCGCTCACCAAATCCTGGCGCTACCAAAATCCCGTCTAAATCACTGAGCTTTGATTTGAAATTGTCCAGATTGATTTCTTCTGACGAGATCAATTTAAGGTTCACGTGACACTCTACAGATGCTCCTGCATGTGTGAAGGCTTCAATAATGGATTTATAGGAATCGGGCAGGGAAACATATTTTCCTATGAGTCCTATAGTGACCTCTTGAGTTGGATTTTTAAGCTTACCCAAAAAGTCCTTCCATTCGTCCAAGTCTGTATTTTGTTTGGAAGGAAGCTTAAGTTTTGACAGGACACGTTCGTCTAGCTTTTCTTTCTTCATCAAAAGCGGAACATCATAAATAGTATCGGCGTCCATCGCTTCAATGACGCTGTTTAGCTGCACATTGCAGAAAAGAGCCAATTTCTTCTTTACTTCAACAGGTAGATGATATTCAGTTCGGCATACCAAGATGTCTGGCTGTATACCTGCCTCCAAAAGCTGCTTCACGGAGTGCTGAGTGGGTTTGGTTTTAAGTTCTTTGGCAGCCTTGAGATAGGGGATGAGCGTTAAGTGAATGACCAAGAAATTATTGGAACCAAGATCCCATCGAGCTTGTCGTACTGCTTCTATGAATGGAAGAGACTCGATATCACCAACACAACCTCCGATTTCGGTGATGATTACATCATACTTTCCTTCTTGGCCTAGCTTGTAAAAGTTATTTTTAATTTCGTCGGTAATATGAGGAATGACCTGTACTGTCTTTCCCAAAAACTCTCCCTTACGCTCTTTGGTAATGACATTATTGTAAATTCTTCCTGTCGTGACATTGTTGTTTTGAGAGGTAGAGGTATTCAGAAATCGCTCATAATGACCTAAATCCAAATCCGTTTCCGCACCGTCATCTGTCACGTAGCATTCTCCATGCTCGTATGGATTGAGGGTGCCTGGATCAATGTTTAGATAGGGGTCAAATTTCTGGATAGTGACAGAAAAGCCACGGGATTGGAGTAATTTGCCCAATGAAGCGGCAATGATACCCTTTCCCAATGAGGAAGTAACTCCTCCGGTAATGAAAATGTATTTGGTGGATGAGGCCATAAGAATGGGGTGAGCGTGTTGTTTCTATTTGGATTCTTATGGGGCTCAAAATTACGGAAAATATCCGAGAAAGAACTGAACGGAGATATTTTCTGAGCTAAAAAATCGAACTTCAATTGCCTGATCTCTTCTTTGGTGTCAAGGTTGGCATAATAATATTTCATGTTACGATATTAAATGTAATTTTTTGAATTTGGTTATATAATGCATTTACCCAATGTTGAAAGTGGTTTATTATGCTATAGGACCTGCTTTTTGTTTTACTGATTTTCTTATTAAATAGATCAGCTATTAGTGGTGTTTCTGGGATGAGGGGTCAGTAATAAATAGTTGTTAACAACTTTTATATAAAAATTCAAGAAAGCTTTTTCATTCTCAATATGAAATAATATATTGCTTCATCATTTTTATCTAAAAACAAAAACGATTATGAGAGAACTTATTAAAGAAGCAATTGCAGATCTTAAAAAGAATGATGGTTTTATTTATGTGACCTCTGAAGGTAAAAGAGTAGATCTCCACGAAGCTGCTGCTAGGGGGATTGCGGTTACTCCTGTAAATCCAAAAGATGATGTAATTAAAAAATTGGAAAACGCAGGATTGCACCTAACTGACGGACGTTTTTTAAATGATCTAAATGAACTAATTGGTTTAATCACAGGACAGTCAAGCTCCAAAACTTCGAAAAGAAGAACTTTCTCTGACCAAGAGAAATCCAAAATTCTAGATGAGTGGAAAAAAGTTGAAGCTACTGGTAAAAAGACCAAAGCCGCTTTTGCAAGAGAAATTGGTATTGGTTATCAGACATTTATCAATTGGTTAAGAGGTTAAATTACCCACATTTAATTTGGTAAAAGCGGACTAGTTCCGCTTTTTTTGTTACTTCATTTTCGGTTATTATCATGTGTTTAGGAATATTTATCCTCTTCTTATCGGATAATTAATTCTTTTTAAGGAGTATATTTTTTCTATTAATCTGTAAGCTCTCAGATATCTGATTAATTTTGCAAAAAATCAATAGAAATTGGATTACAAACCATTATTCGAAACATTAAAAACCAAGGGCAGTCTTTTCATCAAGGAAGGAAATGGAAGCGTCATTCATTTCCAGTATGCAGACACTTGGCAGGAGGATTTGGGGTCTGACTGGGTATTTCTTTTGTTTGATGTTTTTCAGATTAGGTCGGTAGCAGAGCAGTTTTCGGAGGTATCTTTAGATATCGTAGATTATGCTTCCAAACCAACCATCTATCACAGCCCGGCATCTGACTTACTTCCCAAAGGATTGCCTGAAAATGGAAAGATTCGATTTGCATTGATCAGGGATAAGGCTTGGAATGGTTTTTTGTTTCAAGCTAGTAAACTCCTCATGGCTAGATGGGAGAATGTAAAAAGCCCTGTGGATTTTCAGGTGAAGGAGCTTTTTCCGCTTTTTAGTCCTAATTTGAAAGAGCTATTTTTGAGCCCAGAAGGGGATGTGAAAATCATCAAGGGATGAATTTTAAAGAGAAATTAGATCAAAATTCAATTTTCAAAATTGTAGGGGAGGCAGGTCAAAGACTGGGGCTTCCCACTTACGTAGTAGGCGGATACGTTCGTGATCTACTTTTGGAAAGAGAAAATAAAGATATTGATTTTACCTGTGTAGGTAGTGGAATTGCACTTGCCAAAGAAGTTTCAAAGGCTTTGGGAAAAGATGTTCCTGTATCAATCTTCAAGAATTTTGGTACTGCGATGATTAATTGGGGAGACTATGAACTCGAGTTTGTGGGAGCCAGGAAGGAATCTTATCGATCCGAAAGCAGAAAGCCAATCGTAGAGGACGGTACTTTGATGGAAGACTTGGAGCGGAGGGACTTCACGATTAACGCGATGGCTATTTCCCTCAATCAAGAGGATTTTGGGGAGTTATTGGACCCTTTCAATGGACAAAAGGACCTGAAAAGAAAAAACATTCAAACACCCCTAGATCCCAATGTAACTTTCTCGGATGATCCCCTTCGAATGATGCGGGCGGTGCGATTTGCAGCTCAACTTAATTTCGATATTGAAGCAGATACCTTTTTTGCTATTCAAGACAATGCAGCCCGCCTTAAGATTGTATCCGCCGAAAGAATCATTGCCGAGCTAAATAAAATCATTGAAACGCCTACTCCTTCTTACGGCTTTAAATTGCTTTTTGCAGGTAAATTGATCCATGAGTTTTTTCCTGAGATGGTCGAGCTTCAAGGTGTAGATACTGTTGACGATAAGTCTCACAAGGATAATTTTTATCATACACTTCAAGTACTAGACAATGTAGCCAAAGTGAGTGATGACCTTTGGCTGAGATGGGCGGCTATTTTGCATGATATTGCCAAGCCTGCTACCAAGCGGTTTAATCCTAAAGTTGGCTGGACCTTTCATGGACATGAAGATAAAGGGGCAAGGATGGTCCCGGGGATATTTAAGCGTCTCAAATTGCCGATGGATGAGCGGATGAAGTTTGTCCAGAAATTGGTACGCCTTCACCTTCGGCCGATAGCTTTGGTCAAGGACGAAGTCACGGATTCTGCCTTGCGACGCCTACTCTTTGATGCGGGAGATGCGATCGACGAATTGATGATCCTTTGCCGGGCTGATATCACTTCCAAGAATGATAAAAAGGTAAAACGCTACCTGGAAAACTTCGATAAAGTGGAGCGTAAATTGCAAGAGGTAGAAGAAAAAGATCAAGTTAGAAACTTTCAGCCACCAATTAGTGGGGAGGAAATCATGGCAACCTTCGATCTAAAGCCTTCCAAAATAGTAGGTGATATCAAAGAGGAGATCAAAGAAGCTATATTAGAGGGCAAAATCAAAAATAATCCGGAAGAGGCTAGGGGCCTGATGCACGACATCGCAAAACGGATGGGGATTTCCGATAAATAAAAGATCTTAAAATCTGTTTAAGTCAAATCAAAAGAATAAATAGAATTAGAAAAAAGCATTTACTTTCCGACTTAATACAAAGAAATATACCACAACAGAAAGTTTAATTATATGAAACGTTTACTCACCCTATTTGCCTTTGTCCTCTCAGTAGGATACGCCCAAGCCCAAAGTGCCGACTCTACGGTACAAATGGACTCCAAAGACAAAATTGCCCTAAATATTCAGGATCAGGCCTCCTACCAGCTAGCAATGCGATACAATGATCCTGAACTTGCCAAATCTGCCTTATATCGCTTAATCGTAAGAAATCCGGAAAACTTGAGGTATCAAGAGCTATTGGGATCATTATATTTTGAATTGGGCCAATCCACCTCTGCAGCGCTCGTTGCGATAGATATTTTAGAAGTAGATGACCGGAATATAGGAGCCTTGGAAATAGCGGCTTACTCCTTGGAGCAGGTAGGCGCTCTCGATAGGGCACTTCCTCATTATGAGAGTTTACATTTATTGACTGGAGATAATTTCAGCTTATACAAATCAGCCTTTTTGCAATATTCCCTAAAGCGATATGAGGAAGCACTCAATTCTACCAATATGCTGATCAAGAATGCTAAATCTGATGAAAAAATCGGGTTTCCCAAGTCTGAGACGGAAAATCAGGAAGTTAGTATCAAGGCAGCAGCAATCAACCTTAAAGGCATGATTTATTTGGATCAAGGTTCAAAATCTGAGGCAACTACCGCCTTTCAAGAAGCTATCGAATTGGATCCTACCTTTGATCTAGCGAAAGAAAATTTGAAGAAGGCACAATCATAATAACGTTAGGCCGCATTGAAGAACAGCTCTCTTTTTGGGAGCTGTTTTTTTTAGATAAAAAGGTAGTAAGCGAGGGCGGTGGTTAAAAGAGCCAAAAGGAAACTGACGGTTAGGATTTTCCCGTAATTGACGGGTACTCTAACCATTTCTCGGGAATTCTTTCTAAAGTTGATGTACTTCGGATTGGCGACTTCTTGAACAATAGCCAATATTCCCAGAAAGTATATCGCCAAAATCAAAACAAAGCTAGCGATCTCTTGCATAAGTCCGAAATAACCTAAATTTGAGCACTTTTAAAACCGTGAAATCAAATGTTAATGATTTGATAATAAAGCAAAAAAGCAAGCCACTTTGAGCTTGCTTCTTCATTTGGAGGTTTGAAGTCTAGTTCTTTTCAAACTTGATGTTCTCGATCATTCGTCCAGTTCTGACCTTATGATCAAGCGTGCTTCCTAAGTCTGATCGAGAGAGTTTATTGATACGGTCTGATGGAGATTGGCCGGTTATTTCGGCAATAGCTGTTCTTAGTAGCAGCTCATTGATATCCCCGAAAGGCTTTAAGCGTTCTTCCACTTCCCGTGCTGTAATATTGGGTGTAAACCCATTCGTATAATCGGACTCATCCTGGCTATTGGCGCTTTGTGTGACGATGGGTAGGATGCCGTAAGTATTTTGTGGGTTTTCCTCATCTTCGAACGGTATGGATCCTACATTTTTTCCCGTGGTCACATCTCCAATCAGAAATACATCCATGTAAGGACGAAGACCATTGATGATTAATTCTGAAGCCGAAGCCGTACGGCTTGAGGTTAAAATATACACTCGATTTCCGCTCAGAATATTGCCGAGGTTTTGGGCTTTGGTTCGAAATGGTGTCTGCACATTTTGGAAATCGTCAAATCCACTCAAGAAGCTATTGTATTTTGTCTTAGAGAAAATATCATTCTGAGTGACTCCAGGAGCGATAAGACTCGCCAGATTAACAGCAGATGAGACAAAACCGCCACCGTTATATCGAAAGTCCACAATCAGATGATTGATTGATTCTGCCTTGAATTTTGCAAAGATTGCATCCATTTCTTGATCATATGCAGTACTGCCACTCCCAGGGCCTGGAGCAAAGAAATGATACACTACATATCCTATTTTCTGATCATCTACCGTATAAATGGTGTCAAGGAAATTGGGGTCTTCTGCCAGCTGGATTGCATCTAGCTCTACTTCTCCTTGATCTTCAAAGATCTCAGCTTCTTCATTGAATCGTAAGAAATTGACCGTATGCGTGGAGGAAATGTCATCTAAAACCTCTTGGAAATTGTCTGCGGTCATTTGTTGACCATTTATCGTCCGGATGATGTCACCACGTCTTAATCCCGCCGATTCAGCTGGACTATTCTTCTTGATATAAGTTATCTCGGCGATGACATTGTCAGAGTTTTGACTTTCTCTGAATAGGATGAATTCATAGCCAGACTCTAAAGTCACCCCATTCAGTGAATTGATCAGCTCTTGGTAATCAGGATAAATAGCTGAAAATCGATCGGTCGGTCTGAAAAGCAGAGATTCGAAGTAATCTTCGGGTGCCGATGTCTCAGCGACAGGAGTACGCATATCATCGAGCCAAAAGTAAACTTGATCCATAACCTCTTGAATCCATCGGTTCACAGCTACCTCACTTCCGGGATCCACCGGTGGAGGATTTTGATCTTCGTTATTACAGGCGCCTAATGCAACTAGGGCTATCAGATAGAAAATTTTCTGGATTCTTATTTTTCTCATACGCTAATGAATAAAGCTATCTCGGTGCCAGTACTTTTTCACTTTTCGCAGATATCCATCCAAGGGGATAAAATTTCAAAAAGCGCAGTCTTAAGAGTTTGTTTTCTGACCTAAAATCAGACTGGAAGAAAGTACTATTACTGTTAAAATTGATTTATCTAATCTGATAACGAAACAGGGCTAGGCCTTGTTATAATTAGTAACTAGATCCGAAAGAAACGTCGTGTGTCTGACTATCAAGTAGTTTGCCTTTTTCGCATTTGAGTACTCGATAGGGGTACTTACGTAGCAAGTCGTGATTATGGGTTGCCATCAAGATAGCTGTTCCTTTTTTATTGATCTCTTGGAAGAGTTTGAAAATGCCATCTGCCACATCTGGATCTAGGTTTCCTGTAGGTTCATCTGCAAGCAGAATAGAAGGCTCATTTAGCAACGCTCTTGCAATCACCACACGCTGCTGTTCGCCGCCACTGAGTTGGTGTGGCATTTTGCTCGAGGAATTATGCAGACCCACAAGCAATAATACTTCGGCCATCCGCTCTTTGATTTTCACTTTGTCTTTCCAGCCGGTGGCCTTCATGACAAAGGCCAAATTCTCTGCCACTGTTCGATCATTGAAAAGTTGAAAATCTTGGAATATGATCCCAAGTTTTCTTCTCAAGAAAGGAACTTCATTGGATTTTATCTTATTTAGGTCGAATCCTGCAATCTCAACAGAGCCTGACCTCAAGGCAAGGTCAGCATAGAGTGTTTTAAGCAAGGAGCTTTTTCCACTTCCTGTCTGCCCAATTAGAAAAACAAATTCATGTTGCTCGACAGCAAATGTGACATCAGAGAGGACTGGGTCAACTCCCTGAAAAACCGTCACATGGTCTACTTTAAGTACAGGGTCTTTGCTAAAATCCATTGATTACAAATCCAGTTTTTGAAGTTTTCCAAAAGGCAACTCATCGATCAATTTTTGAAGAGCATCTTCCTTCCCTTCTAATCCAAATTTCTCTGGATTTTTCATAGGTCTATCAGCACGGAAGTAGGCCACTAGAACGAAATTTTCATCCCGAATTTGTATGTAATCCGGAATTTTGGCCTTGCCTTTTACTTTGATGATGTACATGGATCGCTTCCTTGGTTGTTCAATTTATTTTCCGGCTGCCTTTGCATGGTCTGCCAGAAACTGTGCCAGACCCTTATCCGTCAATGGGTGATTTAATAGACCGGTGATTACCTTCAGGGGACAAGTGACTACATCTGCACCGATTTCAGCACATTTGATCAAGTGCATGGTGTGGCGGATACTTGCTGCAAGCACTTCAGTCTGAAAATCATAGGTTCGGTAGATGTGAACGATTTGCTGTATAAGCTCCAGTCCATCGAAGGAGATATCATCCAGGCGCCCGATGAAGGGAGAAAGGTAGGATGCTCCTGCCTTGGCAGCTAAAAGTGCCTGACCAGCTGAGAAAACCAAGGTGCAATTGGTTCTGATTCCTTCACTGTGAAAGTATTTGATGGCTTTGACCCCTTCTTTGATCATAGGGATTTTCACCACGATTTTGTCATCAATTTTAGCTAGCTCTTTTCCTTCACGGATCATTCCGTCAAAATCGGTAGCAATCACTTCTGCACTTACTTTATCATCTACGATATTGCAGATTGCTTTGTAATGAGCTTTTACGGCTTCATCCCCTGATATACCTTCTTTGGCCATCAGTGAGGGATTGGTGGTGACACCGTCTAATACACCAAGGTCATAAGCTTCTTGAATTTCGGAAAGATTGGCGGTATCGATAAAGAATTTCATAGGATAATGGTTTTCGAATTAGTTTTAGGCTATCTGACAAAGTTAAAATTTAAATCAGGATAAGGAACTGAAATCCTAAAATCTACAGCCAAAAAAGGGCAAAAAAAGAAGCGGCATCGCACCGCTACAACCGCCTACCCTTGCTTCCTTCCGGACCTGGGGGATTTGGCAGGAGCTGGTCGTGCCGCTAGGGCGCAAAGATACGGCAAATTCCACTCAATCCAATTTTTTCTTCTAAGATTATCCCTGAAAAACCTGAACAGGAATCTAGTAAGCTGAGCCTCTTTATGTTGGAGATAAATGAAATTTGCGTGTTTATGAAATTGAATTTTTCTGAATCGAAAATTCAGGTAATCTCAGCTTTTCTAACTGAATATATCTGATCAAGTCGAAATGAAAGCCGTGATATGACCAAGCCGATTAATGAGAGTGCTAAGCCAATCCATATTTGGTGAAAAGACACCGAAATAGCCAAAAATTGAAGAACTAAACCTAAAAACCATATAGCGTCTCCAAATCGGGTTTTATTTCCTTTTAAGCGAAGTCTATTATGCCCATTACCTTCATGTAAAAGTATATTCCAAAAATCTCGGTAGTGCCAAAGGAGAATACCATTTAAAAAAAGAAGAAAGCTCAATACATAGGGAGTGCCTCTCCATTCAAGCGAAATCGTAATCATTAATATATTCAAAAGCATAGGAACCAGCATGACTGCCCCTATCAATTTGTATCGGGTGGTGATCAGCTTATAGCCAATGAGTACCTGTGAGTAGGCTATAAACTTCCCGTAAAAACCTAATCCGTACTCTTCGAGGCGCTCCACCAGCCAGGTCGGACCTATCCAGCCGATAAACTGATGATCAGCAAAAAGCTTACTCATACCTGCACCGAAAAAAGTAAAGCCTAGAAAAATAGAAATTAGATTGAGTAGTATTCTTTTTTGTCTGGGCTTCATAAATCTGTTTTTCCAAGAAATGATTGAGATCCCAAAATGTTACTGATTGACAATAAACTTGCTATTAGAAAACCAATTTATTTCTATTTTAGACCACTTCAAACACAATAATTTAAGATATGTCCACCAGTGAACTCGCTCCAGGAAGCAAATTACGACATCCTAAGTTTGGACTTGGGATGATTTTATCAGCGGATGAAAGCTATTACAAGATCTATTTTTACAATACGGAGGAAATAAAAACACTCGCAAGGGATTACGATGGCTTTGAAATCGAAGAGGCCAAAAAACCGGATTTCCCAATGTTGACACAAAAAGATGTCGAAAAGGCCATCAGAGAGGCACTGATTCAGACTTCAGAGCGAATGCCTATCGTGCCATTAGGAGGGAAATGGATTGGAGGTAAGGTGGTGATTCTTCCCGGTGATGAGGATTTGCAGAATAAGGAAATTCCCATTGATACTTTTTTCCATAAGGTAGTCATGGTCCGGGAGAAGCTTCGGGTCTTAGAGCAAAACATCAATAATCACCCTAAACTAGACGATGAAGATCGTGTTCATTTACAGCAATACATTACTCGCTGCTATGGCTCATTGACTACTTTCAATGTGCTTTTTGCCTACAAGGAGGATCAATTTAAAGGAAGTGGAGGGAAGGAATCTTGAGGGCTTAAGGCTTTCCAAATACCCGTTGGATGATGAAACGAATCAGAAAAATAACGGTCAGGATGATACCGCCTACTATAATAAATTCCATGATTTGACTTTCCGATTTAACTCTGCTATTCATGAATAGTTTGAGAAGGGATGCGAATCTTTACAAGCGGTATAAAATCCCTAATTTGCAGTCCGATTCCTCAAACCTATCTTATGAAGTCTTTATTGCGTCGCCGCATTGCTTTAGGCAGCATGTTTTTCTTCTTGGGCCTATGTTTTGCCAGCTGGGCAGCCCGTATTCCTGATATTCAGGCAAAGTTTGATCTTTCCGAAGGACAGCTAGGAAGTATTTTGCTTTTTCTGCCCATAGGGTCCATGATAGGTTTACCGATTGCTGGATGGTTGGTCCATCACTATGGGAGCCGTTCGGTTATTCTTTGGGGTAGTTTTTTATATGCATTCAGTTTGCCCCTGATAGGGCTTAGTCCTTCACTCTGGATGTTGATTATCGTTTTGGTATTCTTTGGTATGCTTGGGAATATCATGAACATTGCACTCAACACCCAAGCCCTAGATTTCGAAGATGAAATGGGTAGAAGTATCTTGGCTTCTTTTCATGGACTTTGGAGTACGGCAGGATTTGTAGGGGCAGGGATTGGAGCGGTGATGATTGGCCTAGGCTGGATTCCTTTTTACCATTATTTGTTTGTGGCATTTATATCTGCTGCTATCATTTTGAGTACTCGACCATACATCAAGGAGGAAAAATCCAGAGGAGATGGAGGAGGGCTTGTATTGAAAAGACCGGATGCGCTATTGCTAAGAGTGGGCCTGATTTCATTTCTAGGAATGATGACAGAGGGATGCATGTTTGATTGGAGTGGGGTGTATTTCAAAAAAGTAGTGGAAGCGCCTGCCGAATGGATCACTTTAGGATATGTGGCTTTTATGGGCACGATGGCGTCTGGACGTTTTATTTCCGATCGGATTATTCAGCGTTATGGAAAAGTGCCCGTTTTGAGATTCAGCGGTGTTTTGATTTTCGCGGGTCTTTTGATTTCGGTGTTGGCTCCGGTATTGCTTTGGGCTACGATAGGTTTTTTATTGGTTGGTTTTGGAGTAGCTTCCATAGTCCCGATTTCCTACAGCGTCGCCGGAAGATCCACTCTATATTCTCCCGGAGTAGCTTTGGCTATAGTGTCGACGCTCTCGTTTTTCGGCTTTTTGATAGGCCCTCCCTTAATAGGTTTTATTGCTGATCTTTTCGATTTAAAGACCTCCTTTTCACTAATTGCGGTGAATGGATTGGGGATTGCACTTTTATCGACGGTTAGAACTGAAGTCTTTGATCCAAAACCAAGCCATGCATGAGTAGCAAGCCCGAGTCGTTTCAGTTTAGTAAAGAGTTCGAAATAGGTTCTTTCCAAGTCAATCCCGATGGCAAGCTTCGATGGAAGGATTTGGCAGATCTTTTTCAGGAAGTGGCGTGGAGACATGCGGATTCAGCTGATTTTGGTAGAATACTTCAAGAAGCTAATCAGATGTGGGTTCTTTCCCGCTTTGAAATCAAATGTGAAGATTTCCCGAGTTGGGGAGATCATGTAGAAATTTTTACGGCAGGTCGGGGGGTGGAAGGGCTTTTTGCTTTTCGGGAGTTTTTGATGCTAGGGGATAAAGGAAACACGCTTGCGGCAGGGATGAGTAGTTGGCTTTTGCTGGATAGCCGTAGCAAGAAAATCATTTCTCCGGAAAAGGCTTTGCCTGACCATCTGTTCAAAATCAATTCAAAACCCGCATGGATTCCTGAGCGACATCGGTTGAAATCTCTTGAGAAGTCTGCAATCGGAGTCAAGGTACGTGCATCAGATTTAGACTTGCAAAATCACGTCAATAACACAAGCTATATCAGGTGGGTGGAGGATTTCATGCAGGAAGAAGGCTTAAAAATTGAATCACTATCTATCAACTATTTAGCGGAATGCTTTCTGGGAGATCAAGTTGATTTTTTCATCAAAAGGCTGGATTCTGAGCTTCAGATTTTGGGGCAGGTAGGCGAAAAGAAGGTGTTTTCAGCTGTAGTCAAGATTTGATTTTATGATATCTATCTGATCATGTGATCCAAGTCACAGCGCTGATAGGGATTGATTCTCGATTTTTGTTTTTAGATTAGAAATGAAAATGGATCAACTCGGCAAAACTTTCATAAAATTAATCGGCCTGATGGTCGGATTATTGGCTTTGATTACTTCCCTTGTGGGAGTTATTGGCTTAGTAATTTATTTATCCTATGCTGGTGTGAAATTACCTGAATTTGGAACAGGGGATGAGCAAATATTAGCGACAGCAGTAGTTCCAGGGCCCAAAAGTAAAGCACTGATGGATCCCGTGGGAATGTGGACAGCTCCTGATTGGTCAACTGTTGATGCGGAAGCTAATGCGGCGGATATCAAATATGGTCGGGAATTGATTGCAAATACAGCAGCTTACTTGGGGCCAAATGGAAGTGTACGTAAGATATCTAATGGTCTTAATTGCCAAAACTGTCACCTCAATGCCGGGACGGCTCCATTAGGAAATAACTATGGGGCTGTTGCTTCAACTTACCCAAAAATAAGAGCTCGCTCCGGGCAATCGGAAGATATCCCCAAGCGAATTAATGATTGCTTTGAGCGGAGCTTGAATGGGCAAGGACTTGAGCGCGATTCTAAAGAAATGATGGCTATGGTCGCCTATATGGAATGGCTCGGCAAGGATGTACCGAAGGGTGAAAAGCCAAAAGGTGCTGGAATTTATGCAGTCCCACTGTTGGATCGTGCAGCTGATCCTGTGAGAGGCAAAACGGTCTACGATAGTCAATGCCAAAGCTGCCATCAAGCAGATGGTCAGGGAATGGCCAAGTCCGATGGAAGCGGTTATATCTATCCTCCGCTTTGGGGTCCAAATAGTTACAATAGTGGGGCGGGGCTTTTCCGACTTTCCAGATTTGCAGGCTATGTCAAGGCCAATATGCCACTTGGAGCCACTTATGAAAATCCATTGATGTCAGATGAGGACGCTTGGGATGTGGCTGCATATGTCAATAGTCTTGAGCGACCTAGCAAAGATTTGTCTGGTGATTGGCCTGATATTTCCAAAAAGCCTATGGATCATCCATTCGGACCTTACAGCGATCCTTTCTCAGAGCAGCAGCACAAATATGGTCCTTTTAAACCTATTCAAGAAGCCAAAGCTTCCACTCAATGAGGTTTAACGCGTACCTGATTTTATTCTTTCTTCCTGTTTTATCCTTTAGTCAAGTCAAAGAAAAAAAGCTGGATATCCAGCCGACAGTTCATTGGCGGACTTTTTGGATGAGTACCTCCTATTCCAGTGAATTCAAGGATGATTTTGCCTTAGGTTCTTCCCTTTCTTTGGGCTTCAAGGGGACCTTTTCAGATCGCTGGAAAATTCAAGCTGCGTATCGTGGTTTTGCGAATATTTGGAGTTCAGACATTTGGGAAGTAGATCCGACGACCGGTCAGCCCAATCGATATGAAACGGGTCTGTTCAATTACTTAGAGCCCGGACAGGATGTTTTTGGGGCCTTGGAGCTATTCAATGTAAGCTACCAAGATAAGAAGTGGCAAGTCACCGTCGGTCGGATGGGTATCAATACCGCTTGGATCAATCCTGCAGATGGACGCTTGGCTCCTACGCTTTTGGAAGGAGTCTCGGCAAGTTTTGCGCCGAATACAAAATGGAAGTTTTCTGGTTGGTATATCAATCGCTTTCTTGTCAGGGGGACTAGCAGGTTCCTTCCCGTTGGGGAGTCAGTAGGAGTGTACGCGAGTGGTCGTGGCCTGGACGGCACAGCTTCGCAATATGCAGGAAACACCCAAAGTGATTTTGTTAGCGTTTTACAGGTGGACTTTCATTCGAAAGGCCATAAGTTTAGCTTGTCACAAACATTAGCTCAAAATATCTCCTCTACTTTTTGGGCTGAGTGGAATTATAATTTGACTAATTCTTCAAAGGAGCTTATTTGGATATTGGGTGCTCAGGCAGGTTTTCAACATGGAATAGGGGAGGGAGGAAATCCTGATCCGATCCTGAGGTATAAAGATCCAATGGATCAAAATTGGGCCTTTTCAGTCCAGGGAGGCCTGAAAATCAAAAAGTGGAAGTTGATTTCGGCTTTCACAAAAACTGGTGGAAATGGCAGGTGGCTCAGTCCTAGAGAGTGGGGTAAAGACGCTTGGTTTACCTTCATTCCAAGAGAGCGAAACGAAGGCTTTGAAAGTCTGACTGCCGCCACTTTGTTGGCTGAGTTTTACCCTTCGGCTAATTGGACAGTTTTTGGCCACTTGGGATTTCATTGGTTGCCTGAAGTTCAGAATGCAGCGGAAAATAAATATGCTTTACCCTCTTATCGGCAGATTAATCTTGGTGTGAAATACAGACCATCAAGCAAACCAAAGATGGATTTCCATTTGCTCATGATGAATAAGGAAGCCTTGAATGCTGATGGCTTGATAGCGGGTCAGCGATATAATAAAGTGGGTTTACTTCATGTCAACTTAATCGCAAATTTTAGAATTCAATAAACACTGAATCTTTTGTCTTTCAGGGAGTTCGCGGGAAATTAGATTTTTTAAAAATTAGGAAAAACAAAAACTTCTACTGACATTTGAAACCAGAAGTTCCGCCAAGATAGGACCTTCACGTTGAAATAGTTTAGTAATTGGTTTTTAAACCTGCCTGAGTAGTATCCCTCGGCGTAAGTGCTTCCAAGGTTTTCGCTTTCTGATCTACTTTTTCTGTATCAGAATAAACAGTGCCCTCTTAAATTCCCGTTTCTTGTTATTCAATTTGAAAAGTCTGGAGCTTCTACCTTGACCGGATGGTAAATGGCCCTTGCGATAACCTAAAAGCAATACATGTCAAAAATTCAGAATGCTTTTATAAAAAAGCAATAAGCTGAACTGAAAAGAGGAAAAAAAGAAAGAAAAAAAAAATGCAAGCCCGAATGGATCAACCAAAAAGTGGAAAGCTTGAGGATATGATCATGTACGTAGGTGAGTTCGGCAATTTCTCCGAAACTCCTCCCGATCTCGAAGATCCAAAAGGCAAAAAAAGTAATCAATAAAACTCCAATAAATCACAGTAAACAGTAGTAATCATGAATGAAGGAACAGTAAAATTCTTTAACACAACCAAAGGTTTTGGTTTTATCACACCGGCAGACAATGGTGAGGATGTATTTGTACATCATACTGGCTTGGTGCACGAAATCAGGGAAAATGACAAGGTTACCTTTGACTTAGTCGAAGGGAAAAAAGGAATGAATGCCGTCAATGTAAAGGTGGTAAGATAATTTCCAATACAATGAGTGAAGCCTTGAACTAGAAAGTTCAAGGTTTTTTTATGCTTTTACCTCATTTTCAAGTTCAGAGTCTGAAGCAAAAGCGGCTATATTTTCGAGGGTGGTGAAGGCGATTTGATGAAGGGCTTCTTGGGTTAAAAATGCCTGGTGACCTGTAATCAAAACATTGGGGAAAGTCATCAGGCGAGAAATTTGATCGTCTTTGAGAATCTGTTCGGATAGATTTTGGAAAAATAAATCTTCCTCCTGCTCATAGACATCGATTCCCAAAAAGCCCACTTTTCCCTTTTTCAAAGCAGAAATTACAGCCTTTGTATCAATGAGTGCACCTCTTGAGGTATTGATCAGCATGGCACCGTCTTTCATTTTTTCCATCGCCTTCTTATTGATGATGTGGTGGGTGTCAGGAGTCAAGGGGCAATGTAGGGAAATGATTTGGGAGTGGGCAAATAGCTCGTCCAACGAACAATATTGAACACCGATTTTTTTCATTTCGGTATTTTCCATGACATCGAATGCCAATACTTTGCAGCCAAATCCTAGTGCTATTTTACAAAATGCTCTACCAATTGCTCCTGTACCGATGACTCCGACTGTTTTTTGAAAAATATTAAATCCTGTCAACCCTTCCAGGGAAAAGTTTGATTCTCGGACTCGGTTGTAGGCTTTATGGGTTTTGCGACTGAGGGTCAGGATGAGTGCAAAGGTATGCTCGGCGACTGCCTCGGGACTATAGGCAGGTACTCTGACTATTCGGATTCCCAGTTCCTTCGCTTTTTCTAGATCCACCTGATTATATCCTGCACATCGAAGCGCAATCAATTTGACTCCCTCCTTCGAAAGTATTTCTAGCGTTTTGGAATCGATTTGATCATTGACAAATCCACATACTACATCATGTCCTTGTGCTAATATAGCTGATTGATGATCGAGTTTTGCCTCCAGAAAATCGATCTGAAAACCATAATCTTTGACCAAAGAGGAGAAGCTGTCCCGGTCGTATTTTTTGGTGCTAAAGAAGGCTATACGCATGATTATGAACTTTTGATTTGATAGATTGAAAAGCGGGTTTTTTCTTCCTCTACTTCTTGATTTTCAGGTTCCTGAACCAAAAACTTGCCATCGCCCAGGCCAAATAAAATACTACCCGCAATTCCTGAAAGCTCCTGACTTACTTGCTCACCATTTTTGATGACCAATATGGCCTGTTCTTCAGGATCCGAGCTAGGAATATAAGTGGCATCATTTGCAATTCTAGTTTGATATTCAGCTTCGGATACTCCTGTAAAATATTTGATCAGGTAAGTATCGGAGTCTACTTTGATCAAACTTTGATTTCGCCCTGCCATGAATCGTAGCGGTTTGATTCGGTCATCATTTCCCATGGTTCCTAATGGCACAGGGGAATATTCAACAAATTCTGAGTGGGTAATTGGTATGCTTCGGGAAAAATCCAAGTCAGGTAAGTTGTAGACTTCTATTTCCTTCGAGAGAGCATGAAGGATAAGTAGTTCCTGCTTTTCATGATCGACCAGAAAGCTTTTAGTCATCAATTCTTGATAGATATCCTGAGTCTGTCGGTAGGGACTTGATTCGCGATAGGGGATGATAGATTTCATATCCCCTGATTGGATGTGGATTTTGTAAAAGTTCTTCAAGGTGTCCCGACCTTCTTCATTTTGAATCAAGTAATGGGAAGAAAGATAATTGCTTGGCCCAACTAGGTAGAAGGTGCTATCAGGATTTTGGAAATATTCCGTTCTGCCCATAGGACCAAAGGTCCGAATCGGCAGCGGTGACTGGATGCGCTGACTATGAATCACAGAGTACGTAGAATCATAGGAAAGAATCTGAAATGGTAGCTCTACGATTCGTTCTTGCTCTGGTCCAAAACTGATTCCGATTGGATTCCAATTACCATAAAGTCCAGGACCTTCACCTTTTTTATGAGTTCGTTTGATGATTTCACCCTCACCAGAAATCTCTAAAAGATCATCTTCGACCATGGCATAGCCTAAATACCTGTCTAGTTCTGCTGAGTAATCCCAAATAAATACTCGGGTTAAATTATTTACTTCGAACGAATCAATTTTTGTAATTGAATATTCGGAATTACTCGTTTCGGTTTCCTTTGTCTCATTTTGGCCGCAAGAAGCTAAAAAAATCAAAGACAAGAAGTAGAGGAGAGTGTTTTTCATCTGTTTATTTTTTGATTTTTATTGGTCAGATGGAATCTTTGACGATTAAAATAATCATTTCCCTGTGTGTTTAATGATGATTTTAATCGTGTCGATTTCATATGTTCTTATCGGTTTTAGTCAGACTTAACCTTTCCCTGATAGAAGGGAGTTTTCAACTCAGATCTATTTATAAAATAGTTTTACTATTTAAATTTAATTTAAGGTAATTAGACTTACTTCAAAAACCAAGATGGCGGATCAATATTTTTGATTATGTATATCCGCAATCATGCCAGTAGTATAAAATGGCCTCATCCCGATATATCGGGACTGGCCTCCGGATTCGGGGTTAATTTTAGGAGGGGAGGAAAAAGCGGCACAGCCGCTTTTTCCTCCCCTCCCCAACTTTCCACAGTAACGTTCGCCGAGCGAAGTCGAGGTGAACCTAATAAAATTTGGTTACTGGTAAGAAAGCGGACATTCATTTTTTTGATTAATTTGATTTTATATTGGCTTACTGTCCCCGATTTATTTGGATGTTTGATAGTGAGTTCGAAACTGATTTCTAAATAACCCACCAAAGAAAAAACTTAAGATGAAGAACCTTGGATTAATTGCCCTTCTTGTACTAGCTTTTGCTTGTCAAAAACCCGAAAATAATGCCGATCAAATGAGCGAAAATCAAGCTATCATCCCAAATGAGCCCGATTCTGTTTTAAGACATGCGGTTTATTTTTCATTTAAAGACTCCTCTTCTGCAGAAGATGTTCAAATGGTTATTGATGCTTTTCGAAATCTCCAAAATGAGATTGCGGGCATCCAATCCTTTGAATGGGGAGAAAACTCTAGTCCTGAAGGATTGAACAGAGGATTGACCCATGCCTTCACGCTTACTTTTCACTCCAATGAAGACAGAGATGCCTACCTACCACATCCTGCGCATCAGAAATTCGGTGAAATACTAGGCCCGCACCTAAAGGAAGTTTTGGTAGTCGATTACTGGACTCGGCCTTGATTATTGATCGAAGGGAACCCCAGAGGTCGAAGCTTTGCCCGGGTCTTTCACCTCAAGGACTTCCGTAACTACGAAATTGCTTGCTCCTCTCCAGGGGAGCATTCCGTTATATTCTTTGTATCTGAGCTCGACGAATTTTCCGGAAGCGCGTTCTAGCTGTTGAGCCACACTTTCGTCGATGACAGAAAACCGGAACTCATTGCTTTGCAATGCACCTGCGGTTGGGCTTTGAAAGCCCTCCTGCACGACTCTGCCCTCAAAAGTTTTGAAAACTACCCCTTTCTTTATGAAATAGTTTAAAGATCCGGCTTTGACACCTTCTCCAAAAACGAAGAAGTATTTCCACCACATAAATACAGAAAGGAAAACGATGAGGAAAATTCCTACAATCCAACCAAATTTCTTCATAACACTGATTTTTATCAAATATAATCAGTCTGTCGAAAAATTATTTTCTCTCGGTATTTTTAAACAGGCTAATTGATATCGTGTTTGAGCATTATGATGGCCAACTTGTTTCCTCTTGATACAAAAAACTTACTGCCTCACAGCGGTGAAGTGCTTTACGTTGATAGTCTTTTTGAATTAAAAAAAGCTGATAAGTATTTCAAGATCCTCAGAGATGATATTTCCTGGAAGCAGGAGGCCATTTGGATGTTTGGAAAGAAAGTGATGCAACCTCGGTTAACAGCCCTCTATGGGGACGAGGGTATTTCTTACAGCTATTCAGGGATTACGATGGAGCCGATTCCATGGTCCAAAACTCTTCTTGAAATCAAAGGTAAAGTAGAGGAATTGGCTGAAGCGAGATTTTCTCATGTCTTGCTGAATTTCTACCGCGATGGTCAAGATTCCATGGGATGGCATCGAGATAACGAGGCAAGTCTAGGGCCTGAGCCTGTAATCGCTTCGGTAAGTTTTGGGGTTCCCCGCAGATTCCAATTTCGAAACTATGTCGACAAAAAAGAAAAGCTACAAATTGAACTTGGACATGGAAGTCTTTTACTCATGAAGGGGACTTGTCAGGACCATTGGGAGCATCAAATCCCCAAATCAAAAAAAGTATCAGGCGAAAGAATTAATCTGACCTTCCGCCTGATTCGTTAATTAGAATAGGAATTGATTTTTCAGCATTCGAAGGTAATCTTCGACAAGTGGCTTTTCAATATACTCTATAACGCTTACGTAATCCATGGCTTTAACCTTATCACTCTTATTGACCGAAGAAGTGATTAAGATAACCTTGATTGATTCGGGCTTTTTGAGTCCTTCGATGTAATCTAGAACTGTCCATCCATCCACTACTGGCATGAAAATGTCAAGAAGAAGGAGTTTATTGCCGCTAGGGTTAGACTCGAGGTATTCGATTGTTGTTTGCCCATTTTCTAGTAGAACGGGGGCGTCATGGAATTCTGAACGTCTAACGAGCGCTTCGTGGATTTTTCGAAAAGCAGGATCATCATCGACGATCAGAAGGTCAAAGTTTTTCATTTTTTGGTTAAATATTTAAATGGATGCAGTCATTTTTCTTTATTATTCAAATTGCCAAATCAAAAAAGATTTTTGGATAAAATCTTCTCTTTTCGAAAGTGGCCCATGTTAAATTGTACAAAAATGTTTTATCAAGAAAGCCTTTTGTCAAATATTGACGAGAATTAATGCAATTGATTTGGATAGAAAAGGGAGTAAAGGTTGTTTTTGACTTCATATCTGGTTATTTATGATATGCTTTCTTTATTTTCAATTTAGTTTTACCCTCTGATCATTTTTCTTTAGAATAATTGTTTCTGCAAATCTTTTAGATGGCTCATTAATAGAGGTTTTTCTACGTAATCGATAACAGAGGCATATTCTTTTGATTTGGCTTTGTCATCTTTATTTACAGATGAGCTTACTAAAATGACTTTAATGTTTAGGGTTTTAAACGAAGATTCAATAAAATCTAAAACTGCCCATCCGTCCAAATTAGGCATGTAGATATCAAGAAAGATCAGAAACTGTTGATCAGTTTGATAGTTTTTTTTCAAATAGTCTTTTGCTAGCTCTCCACTAATCAAAGAAACTGGGTCTTGGCATAGATTGGATTTTTTTATCAAAAATTCGTGGAGGAAGAGATAGTGTTTATCATCATCAACTACCACTGTATGAATTTGCTTTTCAGTCATTTTTATTGATTAAATCTTCCAAATCTCTATAGGTGTACGTTTGATCAGTAATATTTCTTACCATTTCATCCAGTTCCTCAGCAGATCTTTTAATGATTTTTAGAAATTGTCTAATTTCCTCGTCAAGACTTTTATTCAGTTCGCCATCGATCAAATTCAAGATTCCTAATATTCTTGCTAATGGAGCTCTTACCTCATGTGACTGGGTCCAAGCGATTGATTTTAGAAGCTTAATTTGTTCTAAAATGGTATTGATGTATTTTTTTCGTTCTGTAATATCTCGAAATATACTTAATACAGCTTCTTCATTGTCGTGCTCAAAAATAGAACATTTGACGTCTAATATTTTCCCACCTTCCTCACCACGGTTGAAATCAATTTCAAACTGTGTGGTGCCTTTTTCACTCAATTCAGTTAGCTTTTCTTCAAAAGATTCTTTTGAACAATTAAGAAAAAGATCTACGAAATTTTTGGATTTGAGTTGATCCGGCGTATACCCAAGAACTTTTAGATTTGCAGGATTACTTTCCAAAAAATTGGATGGAACTCCATTTGAGATTGTGAATAGATTTATAGCATCAACATTAGAATCAAAAAGTTTTCGGTATTTACGTTCATTTTTTTCGGCTATTAGTTTTTCTTCTTCGAGTTCTTTGGTACGTTTAATTACTTCCTGCTCAAGATTCTCGGTGAGCTGTCTCTCCCGCTTTAATAAGTATCCTGTCAAAAGAGTGTTTTTGATTCGAAGCGATACTTCATTTAAGTCGAAAGGCTTGGTTAGAAAATCAGAAGCGCCAAGATTCAGGGCTCTTTTTCGATCGGTTGGGTTATTGGATGCCGTGATGACAATGATCGGCATATACCATTTTTCATTTAGAAATGTGTTCCTTTCCTTAAGTATTTCAAAGCCAGAAATAAAAGGCATCATCAAGTCTAAAATCAATAAGTCAGGTTCTACTTTATTGATGGTTTCGAAAGCTTTTTCGGGATCAGAAAGCGTTTGAATATTGTCGTATTCTTCTTGTTTGAGGATTTCTACCATCAAATCCAAATTAGTGGTATTATCGTCAATAATCAGAATCTTTGACTTTTTAATCTCTCTATGCATAGTTAATTAGCTTGTACTTCTAAACTCTTTTTCACTAATTTGATGAAGCTAGGAATGTAAAAAGGTTTTGACAGAATTGCTAGGGCGCCTTGTTTTTTGAGGCTATCCGAGTTGGCTGTTTGAGCATCGGCAGTCAGGATAATTACCGGTATTTGTTTGGTTAGTGGATTAGATTTTAATTCAGCTAGCACTTGGATACCTGAAATGTCGGGAAGATGAATATCAAGTAGTACCAGGTCAGGTAAATACTTAGAGCAGGTTTTTATGCCTTTTTGACCATAGTTTTCGGTTAAAATAGCAATTTCGGGAAGTGTGGTCTCGAAGATCTCCTCGACTAGTTGGATATTTGAAATATTGTCTTCGATATAAAGGACGGTTCCTTGTTTGATTGTAATTTCTTTTGATTTGGTTTTTCCAGTTTTATTTTCCGAGGGAGTTTGCTTGCTTTGATTGGCGGCAAGGGGGAGTTCTACCCAAAAGGTGCTTCCTTCTCCCCAAACACTTTCCACACCGACCTCACCCCGCATCAATTCTACAAGTTTTTTTACCACAGCCAGACCCAATCCTGTACCCTCTGTTTCGGACATTTCGGCTCCGATTCGTTCGAATGGCTCGAAAAGTTTAGGAAAATCCTCTTGATGTATCCCCTTGCCGGTATCCCTTATCTCTATTCTTACTTTTCTTTGCTCATTGGTTGATACTTCAAATTGAGAGATTTCAATTTCCCCATTGGGTTGATTGTACTTGATAGCGTTATTTAGAATGTTCAGAAAGACTTGTTTTAATCTTTGCCAGTCGGCTAAAACAAAAAGAGAATCTGATTGATTGTTGATCAGCCGAATGGATTTTTCCATTAAGAATGGCTGGATTATTTGACTTGTTTCCTCCAGAAGTTTATTTAGATCAATCGGTTCTACTTTCATTTGGATCTTTCCAGCTTCTATTTTGGAAAGGTCAAGGATTTCATTTATCAGACTTAATAGGTGCTGCCCTCCCTTGAGGATATATTCTACGTTTTTCAACTGTCTTTCTGTGAGGGGCGTCAGTTCAAGCAACTGGGCAAAACCCAAAATAGCATTCATCGGAGTACGCAATTCGTGGCTCATCCGCGACAAGAATTCACTTTTAGCCTTATTTGCCTTTTCTGCATCTGATTTTGCTTCTTCGAGTGAAAAGTTTGCCTTTTCTAGCTCTTGGGTTCTTTTCTTGATTCTATCTTCCAAAGTTCGGTTTAGATTGGCAATTTCTTTCTCGGAAGCTACTCTTTTAGTGATGTCTCTACTGAATCGCAGTACCTTATTCTCATTCACTTTGACTACCCTGCTTTCATATATTTTTGTTTCCCCTTTATCGGCAAGCGGATATTCATAAGTTATCAATTGGCCGGTATCCAGACATTCTTTGATTTTCTCAAGATGAAATTTGGTGTATTTTTCATCATATATGTCAGATAAGTTTTTTCCTACGAGATTCTGAAAACCTTCAATTTTGCTTCCAAAGCTAGAGTCGTAGTACTCTAGATAATTCCCCTCCCGGTCATTGATGAAAATCAAATCCGGTATAGCATTGAGAATGGCAAGTAGTTTTTCTTCCTGCTGTTTTTTTTCTGTAATATCAATGACGATTCCAGCAATGAACAAGATCTTCTTAGAATCATCTCTAATTATTTTGGAAGAAGTAAGGGATGGGAAAGTACTCCCGTCTTTTCGTTTTCTTTCAAATTCGACGAGCTTAAATTCTTGGTTTCTAACAGAATCTGGGGATTGGTCTGTTTCTGATCGGTCTAGTTGTTCTTTTGAATGGAGGATTCGGAGATTTTGACCAATCAATTCATCTGATCGATATCCATGCATAGTGGCAAAGGCCTCGTTGCAGTAGGATATATTTCCTTCAATATCAGTAATGACATTTCCCTGTTGGGCTTGATTTGAAATGATTTCAAATTTGAGGAGCTCTTCTTTGGCATTTTTCTCTGCGGTGATGTCACTGTCAGCCCCTCGGTAGCCCACTATATTTCCCCGTTCATCCCGGATAGGGGAAGCATAGGTATTTACCCATATTATTTCCCCGTTTTTCTTCTGAATAGGGTTTTCAAATGCCTGAACATCTGCCCCTTTTTCTAAAAGTTGTATGCCGATCTTTTTATATTCTTCTTTCTTTGAATTTGGAAATATGTCATAGAAATATTTACCCACCAGCTCTTCTTCATGATATCCATAGACGCGGTGACAGGCTGCGCTTAAATAGGTGTAGCGACCGATTTTATCCATTTCCCAGATGACAGAACCTGAATTATCCGCAATACTTCTAAAACGCTCTTCGCTTGCGGCCAGGGCGTTTTCAGCTTGTTTTTGGAGAGTAATGTCGACTGCAATCCCTTGTAAATCATATTCTTGGTCGGATACTTTGTTGAGGCAAACAAACTCCCAAAGAAAGATTTTTTGATTTTCGCCCTCTTTGGAGCATGCTAATTCCCTTGTGATGATTTTCCCGGGCTTTTCGGATGCTTTTGCTATACATTCCCTCAGTATGTCTCTATTGGATACAGCGATCACCTCAAAAAATGAGATTGATTTATTTTCTGGGAGCGGGCCCAGCTCTTCTACATAGCTTTGGTAAAATTTGTTATTGGCAAAAGTGATATCCAAGGATTGATTAAATCGAACGAGGTAGTTGGTCTGAGAGTTGATAATATTTTGAATATTCTCACTGTTCTTTTGGATCGTGGCCAAATGAAGCTGATTTTCTAGATGCTTCTGAATTATTAATAGTGTCCCTTTGACGAGTTGCTTTTCCTCTTCAAGGAAGGATTTATTTTCAGGAATATGGATCTCAATGATTAATCTCCTTGAATCTTCTAAGAAGGTACTTCGGGAGAGCGTATTATTTGAGGCTTTGAATCCGAGGGTTATGAATTCCTCGTCACCATAGGTGATTCTGGCGCTTGTTTGGTCTGGGTTTAAAAATCCAGAAGGCAGTATTTTGACTATTTCATTAAAAAAGGCATTTATACTTTGGTTTTGTTTTTGGGTAAGATCAGAGATATTGAAAATACAGGAAAGCTCCTTTATCCTTTCATTTAGATTGTTTAGGTTCTGGAATTTTTGAAAAATATTTTCAAGCATTGCGGCAAATACCTTCACCAGATTGATTTCATTCTGCGTGAAACTATGCTGCTGTCTTACTGAATCAATGCCAATGAATCCCCATGGTTTCCCCTCCTGCATGATTGGGACTGCGACAAGGCTCTGTATATCCTGAGAGGCCAATATTTTCTTGATTTCTAGTTCATCAGGAAGAGTAGCTACATTGTCAATCTGCATAATCTCACCCCGAAAATGGGTGTTAAGCCAATCTTCAAACAATTCGAAAGGGACTTCCTGTAATTCCTCAATTTGGGGCTCAATACCTTCAGCACACCATTCATAGGTATTGTTGGTTATGCGGTTTTTCAAGTCATATTCAAAAATATAAGAACGATCTGCATTCATGAATCTGCCCAATTCTTGCAGGGTTCTTTGGATAGACGGTGCCAATTCCTCTGGCTCGATGTTTATGTAATTCATAGCAGTCCCGGCAAGTAACTCTTGCAGCTTTACTTGCTTTCGGAGCTTTTGCTCTGCCGTAACCTGCCTTGTAATATCGGTGAATGTGGCGATTACGTGGCTTATCTTTCTTGAATGCCTTGTAAAGACCGGATGAGAATTGACTAATAGCCAAACGATATCTTGTTTTTCTGGTTGATATACTCCCATGATTTCATCCACGACTTTGATCCCTTTGTTTAAGGAGATCATGGCAGGGTGCTCTTCTCCAGGAAATTCACTCCCGTCTGGGTGAATTACTTTCCAGCTCGGGTCGATCGGTTTGAGCCCCTTGATTTGCTTCAAACTAAGGCCTAATAATTCCAATGCTGCCTTATTTGCGTCTATAATTTCCCCGTCAGCCCTGTGATAAACCACCCCCTGCGCCATGGTGTGAAACAAACGCTTGAATCTTCTTGTAGACTTAAGCAATTGTTTAATGGTGTTTTGATATTGGCTTGTGTTTTCTATGATAAATCCAAAAAGTTGGGTGGAGGGATTGTAAATAGGTACTCTAGTGATATTGAAGGTAAATTCCTTGCCGCTACCTATTTGTATTTTTTGCTGATCTAGAAAGTCCGAGGACGAATTTAAAATTGGTTCAAGAATAGTTTTGTATTCATGAAATTCTTTGGGGTTTGCCCCATCCAAATCCAGCCAACTCATCATGATTTTATTCAAAAATTCAATTTTCTGAATTTCTGGATTCCAAATGATAACTCCCTGGCGAAGTTGATTTAATAAGTCTACATCCTTAATCAGGAATTCGATTTTGGGTTGGTCTGATTTCTTGATCTTAACCAGGAAAATATTTTCCTTAAGACAGGAGATTTCATGGGCGTATGTTTCCCCCATTTCACTCATTTCCATCAGGATGGTGCCGTCTTTTATTTTACTCTCAGAGTGCTCTAAACCAGGAAATAAATCGAAATAACTTTCATTAAGATCATGCAGTGAATCACGTTTATGATCTATGAGCGATTTGCTGAGATGTAGGACCTTGCCGTGATTATCAACAATCAGGAATTTGTCGTCGATGTGATTTAATATCTCATCAATCAAACTTGAAATTTGGAACATTTTTAGGGGGTGATTTTCTCCTTTAATCTTCTTCAAATAGCTAATCTTCGGCAATTTATTAAGAATTCAAAAACTATTTACCAAATTTTATTTTGATAAAGCTGTAAATCAATAATTTATATTTTATATGAAATAATAATGAAAAAGAATTGAATGAGCTCCAAAAAATATAAAAATTATTGTTTTTATTACATTTTGATAATATAAACAGTCCGTGATTATAATTTGTCCCAAAGGTTAAGAGGAGAAATCATGGTGCAAAATTCAAAAAAAGTAGTTTACAAATCATTTTATTCTTTATTCTCTACTATCTGAGTAATAAAAAACCTTCAATGGTTTTCTATATTAATGGAAAACTCAAAGAAGGCTTTCATTCAGGACAAAGTAGAGCGAATTTATTTTCAAACTTTTAAAAAATGTATTCTATTAGGTTAAGAATATTTAGTCTACCAGCCAGAGGTATTCCCCATATCCAGCTGATTCCATTTCAGATTTGGGGATGAATTTCATCGCTGCTGAATTCATACAATAACGTAGTCCAGTAGGAGCGGGGCCATCATAGAATACGTGACCAACATGACTGTTTCCCAGCTTACTTCTTACTTCTACCCGGGTCATACCTACACTTTTATCGATTGGTTTGTCTATAAGGCGGGCATCGATCGGCTTTGTAAAACTGGGCCAACCTGATCCAGATTCATATTTATCCTTTGAGCTGAATAGTGGTGCTCCAGATACGATGCACACATAGATTCCTTCTTCCTTGTTTCCATTGTATTCATTTTGATAGGCATATTCGGTAGCGTCTGCCATCGTTACTTCATACTGGAGAGGAGTGAGTTTTTCTTTTAACTCTTCCTTGGGCATTGCCGGATATTTTTCTGCACTGAGTTCAGGCCAGTGTTTTTTGATAAAGGCATCTCTTCCGCTCCCCTTTCGATAGGCGTAGTAATCAGCCGGATTCTTTTTGTAGTAATCCTGATGGTATTCCTCTGCCGGGTAGAAATTGGTGTACTTGATAATAGGTGTGGCTATTGGCTTTTCGAATCTTCCTGATTCATCCAAGAGCTTTTTGGAGTCTTCAGCTACTCTTTTTTGCTCAGCAGAGTGAAAGAAAATAGCCGACTCGTACTGAGATCCCCGATCATAGAATGAACCCCCTACATCTGTAGGATCGAAGGTTTGCCAAAAGATGTCTACCAATTCTGAAAAACTGATTACTTCTGGATCATAGGTGATCTGAACAGATTCACGATGAGAGGTTCTACCACTGCTGACTTCGCCATAAGTAGGGTTTTTTTCTTTCCCACCGGCATAGCCGGAGATTACCGTGATGACTCCGTCTAGATCTTCAAAGGGTGCTTCGACACACCAAAAACAACCTCCTGCAAAAGTGGCTAATTCAGTTTTTCCTGAAAATTGAGCAAGTTTTTGGCTATCGTCTTTTGTCAGTTCCTGAGTTTCGGCGGACTCCTGGGGACTACCGCAAGCCAAAAAGAGTCCAAGCATGAAAATAAGCATAATGCTGTAGTTGGTTTTTATATGATACATTCTGATGGATTAATGTTGTTCGGTTCGGTTTTTGTAATTCTTAATCTTGAACCAACTCTTAAACCCAACAATCTGGTTTCTGTTTTGATTCATTGACTTTAGATACGTAAAAAAATTCGAAAAAGGATTGTCCCACAAATTACAAAAAGGGATTCTGCATCGACTTCTTACAAAACCTTCTAGCGATGGCAAAGCTGAACTGTTTATTTCTACTCTTTTTTCTAATCATAGCTCCACTCCAATTGCATGCACAGCAGGGTTCAGGACTAGGCTTGAAGTTTGGTACTAACTACAATACCTCGGGTAAGTATTTTAAAGATGCTGGACAGGTTTGGAAGGAGCCTTTTGGAAATGTAGGCTATCATGCGGGGCTTTTTTACACCATGAACTCCTACGATATCTATTTGCGACCTGAGGCGGTATTTACTGAGACTCGATTCCAAACGGTCAATGGAGAAGCATTTACCCAACGGATAGATGTGCCTGTTTTGGTGGGGATTCGCTTATTTAAGATCCTGACTGCTTTTGGAGGACCTTCAGTGCATTATACTTTAGAGGATAATTTTTTACCCTCCCAATCATCAAAGTTCAATAAGCGACTTCGACTTGGGTATCAGTTTGGCTTTGGAGTAGCGATAGGTCCTGTTGGTCTGGATCTTCGCTATGAGCGGGAATTCAATGACCAGCGAATCAATCTGGATAGGATTCTGGGTGCAGACAAAAGCTTTCGTTCAGAGCAGATTGTTTTGGCACTTTCCCTACGTGTTTTTGGCCCTTAATTATTGGAGAGTTTCCTCAGGGAAATATTTTGCAAAAATCTCTCTCCAAATATCATATCCAGCCTTATTCATATGAAGTTGGTCTTCTAGAAATATGTCGGACTTAGGATTCCCATCTTCGTCAAGCATAGGGGTCCAGACGTCTACAAAACCTACATTTTCTTTTTTTTCGGTGTAGGACTTCATAGCTTCATTCAGTGCCAAGTATTGCTCTTTTTTGTCCCATCTCGAAGGGCTTGGTTTTGCACTGATTAGATAGACCTGGCAATTTGGGTCTACCACTTGAATCCGCATCACAATCTGCTCGAGGTCGGCCATGATTTCATCGATCGGTGTACCATTGTTGATGTCATTGTCTCCCTCGTAAATAAATACTCGTGCGGGTCGCAATTGTAAAACCAAGGGGTATAAATGCCTCTTCAGATCCGCTGCAGTAGATCCGCCAAACCCGGTATTAATGATTGGTTTTTGAGGGAAATCTTCCTGGAGGCTGACCCACATCCGTATCGAAGAGCTTCCTGTGAAAAGCGTGCTTCCCACCTGATAACCCTCGCGTTTTAGTCTGTCAGTAATAAGTTTGACTTCCTTGTCAAAAGGAACAGTCTGAGATTGGACTTCTCCAATGAAAAAGCCGATCAAAAAGAAAAGGGAAACTAAGGTCGTTTTCATTTTCCAAACATAATTCAAAATAGCCCTGATCCAAAACCGTTCATCCACTGAACGAAACCGAACAGATCGTACGCTTTTCAAGCTTGTTCATTTCTGATGTTTTGACACGAAAAACAAGCTTTCTGCCCCCAATCTAGGCATTCCGCCCCAATGAGAAAACAGCCCATCTGTTTTGCATGCATTTTGGCGTTAAGTATCAAACAGATCACCAAATGCCTTTATTATGAATCAATTGACTAGATTTTTTTGGTTTTGCAGCGGAGCCAATTTTTCCATTTTGAAGCGAACGCCCACCGAATCCAATAAGTATGTTGGCATCGGTGCGACTGTGTTTTTTACTGGAGTTTTGGCAGCTTTGGCCGCAGGCTATGCCCTTCATACCGTATTTCAAAGCCTTTGGCCTGCGATTTTATTTGGGATGCTTTGGGGCTTGATGATTTTCAATTTGGATCGGTTTATCGTTTCCAGTATGCGGAAAAATGGGAATGCATGGGCAGAATGGAAGCTAGCCATTCCAAGATTGGTCTTGGCCGTTTTATTGGCCTTGGTCATTTCTAAGCCTTTGGAATTGAAAATGTTTGAGCGGGAAATCAATCGGAAATTGGACGAAAAGAAGACTGAATTCATCGCTCAATCCAAAGCTAATTTGGCCAAGGGCTTTCCTGAAATTCAAGAATTGGAATCTGGAATAGAGACGCTAAAAGCAGAGGTTTCTGAGGCGGAGGCTTTTCGCGATCAACTTCAGAAGGAATATGATGCAGAGCGATTCGGCGATAAGACTTCAGGTACTAGCGGGATTGTAGGGCTTGGTACAAATGCCAAGAAAAAAGAACAACAGCTGGATGCGGCGCAGCTGGTTTTGAATGATTTGCGAAGCAGAAACCAAGTTCGAATTGACACACTAGAGGCCCAGATTCGGGAGTTTATGGCTTTGCGTCAGGCAGAGTTTGAAAAGCAGCAACCGGGTATCGAGGGCTTTGATGGACTAGCCGCGCGGATAGATGGGCTTTCCACTTTGACTGGCGAAAGTTCGGCTATGGCTTTAGCCAACACTTTCATTGTGCTGCTTTTCATCGCGATCGAGACGGCACCGATTTTTGTCAAATTGATATCACCTCGTGGGCCTTATGACGAACTTCTTGAACTTCATGAGGAAAAGGTAAAACTATTTAAAGGAGAAAAATGGGTCATTGCAAAAGGTGAGTCGGATGCTCGGGTTGGTTATTTTCAAGACACTCACTTCTACGCTACTGACTTGAAAAAAGAAAAAATCAACCGAAAAAACCGAGCTGAAACTGATCGGGAATTGGCAAATTGGGATTGAAAAAGCGAAGAAAATCAGGGAGTTGTTTTGAAATACGTGTAAATTTATTTTTCTTTACGGCAGGTTTTAAATGAAAGAAGCCATGGACACTAAAATCACTTTGTCTTTCAATAAAGACATCATCGACCGAGCCAAGGATTTTGCCAATCAAAACAACATCAGTCTTTCCCGACTGACGGAATTTCTTTATGCCCAGATGACTTCCAAAAATTACCAATCGTTGGAAGAGCTTCCAATTGCTGATTGGGTGAATATGGTGTCTGAGGGTGAGGTAGAATACAAGCGCACCGCATCGAGTCGAAAGGCAATGAAAGATGAGTTTTTTGGCAGCAAAAAATGAAGGTTTTTCTAGATGCGAATGTTTTGGTTTCCGTGTTGAATAAGGAATATCCGCTTTTTCCGCATTCGGCACGAATCTTAAGTTTGGCTGATCAGCTTCGCTATCAACTTTATACCACACCCATTTGCTTGGCTATTGCTTTCTATTTTGCCGAGAAAAAAAGTGGCGCAGGCCTCGCTAAACGAAAAATGGAAGTCCTTTCTTCCAAGCTTCATATTGCTTCAGTCGATTCGATAGTGATTTTTCGAGCAGTTTCTGATCCTAGTGTGGTAGATTTCGAGGATGGCTTGGAGTATTATTCCGCTTTGCAAGATGAATGTCAAGCCATCATCACCGAGGATCCGGAAGGCTTTTATTTTTCAGAGATTCCCGTTTATGACTGTAAGAGATTCCTGGATGAAGTGGTATTTTAAATCGCCTACGGGTTCAAAATCTTTTTAGGCTCTCAGCGGCTACCTGATCCAATTGATCTATCGTTTTGCTCACCGATTTCCACTCCACGAATCCGACGATTTTGATGATAAATCCTAGGAATTTTCCAGGATTGATCAGCTTTCTTGCGAGAGTGGCAATGTTTTTATCTCGGTCCTGAATCTGAAAGTTTTTATTTGGGTCAATGTGATACTCTCCAGCATATTTCCAAGCACCGTCTCTGGCAATTTGAATCGAAAAATTAAGAAGCATCTCATCCCGACCTTTTGCCAAGGGGATTAGCCAGCCAAAAATTGGAGAAACCTTACTAATATTAGCTTTCACATCGTCGACTAGCTCTGAAAGAATGAAATTGATTTGGTCAAAATCACTTTTGATCCCTTGAAGATCTTTCCCTTTCATAGTTTCAGAGGCAGCGATTCCAAGGTCCAAATTGATATGGGCGTTGATGCCCAAGAGTAAGTGTTGCAATACGAGATGCTTGGTGTTTCTGCTGGCCTCAAAAGCCAATCTCCAGCTTTCAGTGATTGCTCGACTTTGCACCCAATCTTCATACGCGTCGATAAATCGCTTGGCAAAAAGTACATCTAGGACTTCCATTCGAGGATTGTCTTCGAATTCTCCTGCCAGAATTCCATCTCTGACCCTTCGTGTGACTTGCCTGTAAAGAATCGCAAAATATCCGATCCGACTTTGCTTGGAACGGCATTCAGAAATGATTTGATCCAATTTTTTAAGAACCTCTTCGATTTTTGTCATTTACCTATTTGATAAAAAATCCTTCTAATAAATCCCCGACATAAAATGCCACAATGGCAGCCAGTAAGCCCAAACCTAGTGTTTCGAAAATACTCTTACCTGCTGCAGTTTGATTGACCCAGCTTTTCATCCAACCAATTATGATAAAAGCTAGGCCGGTTAGGATGCTGGTGAATAAAAAAAGATGCTTATCGATGGGGCTAAAGAAATCAATCAAATAAACCAGAAGGGGGATAAATCCGACCAGGATGAAGGAAATCAATGTGGCTAACCCGATTTTGAAGGGACTTTTATTCTCTTCCATCATTTCGAGTTCATCTTTCATCATCTCGGCTACCCAAAGATCCTTGTCCGAGCAGATTTGGTCTACGACTTTTTCTAACAACTCACCTTTGAAACCTTTTGCCTCATAGATTTCGCGGATTTCTTCCCGTTCCTTTTCAGGTATATTTTCTACCTCCCAATATTCGATTTTCTCATGTTTTTTGAAATTCTCCCGGTCGGTTTTGGCAGAAAGATAGGCCCCTACAGACATAGAGAAACCATCAGCAAGAAGATTTGCAAAGCCAAGAATAATGATGATTCCCGTGTCGAGATTGGCTCCAAAGCCTCCTGCTACTACTGCAAAAGTGGTAACTGCTCCGTCTATACCTCCGTAGACAAACTCTCGCATGTATTCTTGAAGTTTGCCAAAGCGTTCAGATTCCTGATGTAATACTCTCTCGTTCATGATTAGCGGAGATTTTTTAAGAAAAACTGCTTTACATTCTCTCCCATTACAGCCCTTATTTCAGATTCTGAGAAACCTGCTTCTAGAAGTCCTTCCACGATCAGCGGTAATCCTGTAATATCAAATGGAACAGCAACTGAGCCATCGTAATCGGAACCTAAGGCTACATACTCAATTCCTACCAAATCACGCACGTGTTTGATAGAAGCGATAATGTTAGGGATTTCCGGTGTGCCGACTGCCATATCAAAAAAAGCAATCCCGATGATTCCTCCGTTTTTTGCAATTCTTTGAATTTGCTCATCGCTAAGGTTTCGCTGGGAGTCTAATACAGCTCTTACTCCCGTATGGGAAACCATTACAGGTTCATTACTTAGATTAAGCACATCTTCTACAATTGCTGGGGATGAATGGGCAAGGTCAATGAATATACCAAGTTCATTCATCCGCTCAATGGCTGCTCTGCCAAACTCCGAAAGCCCCTGACCGCTTTCACCGTGAGCTGAGCCGCCAAATTCATTGTCAAAGAAATGAGTGGGCCCTATCATCCGGATTCCTGTTTCGTACACCGCATCGATATTTTCGATATTTCCCTCCAAGGCATGTCCTCCTTCGATTCCAAGCATACCACCAATAGCTTTTGGATTGGATTCGCGCATTTGTAGAAGTTTCTCAAAGTCAGCCTTTGTCTTAATCAGGATAGCATTTTTACCTTCTTTGGAAATAAAGCCATCTAAGGCCCGAGCCTGGGTAAGTGTACGATTGATCAGACTAAACCAGTTCGATGGGCTTTCACCTTTTGCAATGGTAAGCGGGGTGATATTGTCAAAAGCGTCGGAGCTGTTTACCTGCATGTTTTGACCGGCTGGAGATTTAGAAACGATCGTAAACATCTCCAAAGCAACATTTCCTTCCCGCATTCTTGGGAAATCCACATGGCCCCGGTCTCCTCTTTTGGTCAGATCTCTCCCCCAAAGCAAAGCATCGCAGTGAAGGTCAGCGATAAAATCTAGTCGGTCATAAAGCTCTTGAGCTTCTGCTGAGACGACATAGGGACCTGGGATTTTTACAGGATTTCTCTGCGCTTCGATGTAGGAAGGGACCGTATTGATCCCGATTAGATAAATCACAAAGAGTGATAAAAGGAAAATCAGAATTTTCTTCATAAGCTGGGTAAATTCTGATTAAGATAGTAAAAGAATGAGTATTTAGAAATGAGGCTGCTAAGCAAAGTTTCCTTTCCTAATGGATGGAATCAGGAAATTTAGAAAAAAGAGCTTAGTTCGCATTTCTAAGAGAATCGTATTTCATGGAGAGCCTTATAGGTCTGAAACTGTACAGGCTTATCAAGCTTCCTGTTCCAAATATTCTTCTCCGGTTAGGATAGGCTCCAGGTTTTCAAGCTCTTCCATGGTGAATATCCTGGACCGAATGATGAACCGGATTCCCATGGGAATTTCGATCGAGAAGCTACTGCCTCGACCTGGAGTAATGTCTAAAGTTAATTGGGTGTGTTTCCAGTACTCAAACTGATCGGCGGACATAAAAAAGTCACATCCATAGACTTTCCCCATCCAAACATCTTGAGAGCCTACCTTAAAATCTCCCTTTTCGAAGCACATGGGAGAAGAGCCATCACAGCAACCTCCGCTTTGGTGAAACATCAATTCGTTACCGAATCGCCTTCGTAAGGTATCGATGGTTTCTTTCGCCGCATCAGTGATCAAAATTCTTTTGGTTTGAGGCATGGTTTTTTGGGTTTAGGTTTAAAGCAAATAAAGGCGGGGAAAAGTTCTCCCCGCCTTTGAATCATAGAAATCGTTAATTCTAGAAGAATCCTAATTTCTGCTTGCTGTAGGAGATCAACATGTTTTTGGTCTGACGATAATGATTGAGCATCATCGCATGGTTTTCACGTCCAAATCCTGATTTTTTGTACCCTCCAAACGGCGCATGCGCTGGATAGGCGTGGTAGCAATTGACCCAAACTCGTCCGGCCTTGATGGCACGCGGTACTTGATAAAGCTCATGAGCATCTCTAGACCAAAGGCCAGCGCCTAGTCCGTACATGGTGTCATTGGCGATTTCAATTGCCTCTTCGGTAGTTTTGAACGTAGTCACACAAGTGACCGGCCCAAATATTTCCTCTTGGAAGACACGCATCTTATTGTGTCCCTTAAGGATAGTTGGTTGAATGTAATAGCCAGTTTCCAAACCGGAATTCAATCCTGCTTTGGCGCCTCCAGTGAGGACTGATGCTCCTTCTTGTTTCCCGATTTCGATATAAGAAAGAATCTTTTCATACTGATCGTTGGAGGCCTGAGCACCCATCATGGTGTCTTCGGCCAAAGGATGTCCCATTTTGATAGCCTTGGTCCGAGCAATGACTCGTTCCATGAATACGTCATAGATATCTTCATGAACCAAAATTCGAGAAGGACAGGTACAAACTTCACCTTGATTGAGCGCAAACATCACAGCACCTTCCACACACTTGTCAAAGAAATCATCATCGGCATCGGCGATTGACTTCATGAAGATATTTGGAGATTTTCCTCCCAGTTCCATGGTGACAGGAATAAGGTTTTCAGAAGCATATTGCATGATTAGTCTACCCGTGGTGGTCTCTCCGGTGAAGGCTACTTTAGCTACTCTTGGAGAGGTCGCTAATGGCTTTCCAGCTTCCGGCCCAAATCCAGATACCACATTCAATACACCTGCAGGTAAAATGTCTCCGATCAATTCCATCAATACCATGATGCTTGTTGGAGTTTGCTCAGCTGGCTTTACCACAGTGCAGCAGCCTGCAGCTAGTGCCGGAGCGATTTTCCAGGTAGCCATCAGAAGCGGGAAGTTCCAAGGAATGATTTGTCCTACTACACCAAGTGGCTCATGGAGGGCGATGCTTACAGTATGTTCATCATGTTCTGAGATAGTGCTTTCATCAGCACGGATGACACCGGCAAAATATCTGAAGTGATCCACACAAAGTGGAAGATCGGCAGCTCTTGTTTCTCGTAGTGCCTTACCATTGTCGATGGTTTCGATTCTTGCTAGCATTTCGAGATTTTCCTCGATGACGTCAGCGATCTTGTTCAGGATTCTTGAGCGCTCAGTAGGGGAGGTTTTGGACCAAGCCGGAAATGCTGCATGAGCTGCATCGAGAGCCATGTCTATATCCTGCTTATTTCCTCGGGCTGCTTTTGCAATCGGCTTTCCATCTATTGGAGAAATATTGTCGAAATATTCTCCTGAGCTCGGGGCTACCCACTTGCCTCCTATGAAGTGGTCGTATTTTTCTTTCAGTTGAGGTCTTTCTACAGGCTGAGCCTGTGATAATGTCAGATTTTCCATTTGTTAAAAGGTTATTTTTGGTTTATTCTCAAAATTCTTTTTTATTCAGAATAAATAATTGCACAGAATGATCACATCATGCACTTATATTGATATTCTGAAATAAAAAAGAAATTTCATTTGTCGTTATAAGTTAATATTTTTTTTTAATTTATTGATTATTAGAAAATTACCGAATGTCCCAAAATAACTTCATTGCCGGCGTCCCATGGAGAAATCCAAGAGATCTAAAGACCCTGGTTGAAAATCGAACTACCTATACACTCGACAGTTGCGAGCTAAATATTTTTGAAACGCATCAGGAAGCTTCTGATGTCAATCTTGTTTTTGGGGATTTGGTCTTGACTACCATGCTGAAAGGCAAGAAGGTTATGCATTTATTTGACCGGCCTGGATTTGATTATTTGCCAGGGGAGTCTGTGATAGTTCCTCCCAATGAAGTGATGAAGATTGATTTTCCGGAAGCGCAATGGGATAATCCTACCCAGTGTATTGCTTTATCAATCTCCAAGGAGATGATAGAAAACACCTTCAATATGCTGAATGAGCGTTTGCCGGATAAGGTGTTGTCTCAAGAATGGGGCTTAGACCTGAGTTATTTCCATTTGATTAATACGCAAGATCTCTCTGAAATAATCAATCGTTTCATCAAAATTGGAGTAAAAGAGCGATCAAAAGAAAAGGATTTAATCGCCTCCCTCGCGCTCAAAGAGCTATTGATTCGATTAAATCAAACGCAAGCCCGTGAAATGCTTCAAAAGACTTACAAGGAGCTTTCATCTGGAAACAGGTTAGCACATGTCGTGGATTTCATCAAAAAAAATATTAGAGAAAATCTCACGCTGGAGCAATTGGCTTCCCAAGCCTGTATGAGTAAATCACACTTTGTGCGAACCTTTAAGCAAGAACTTGGACAGACCCCAGTGGAATTCATCCTTTCTGAAAGGCTCAAGCTAGCACGATACTATTTACAGATTGGGGGATTTCAGGTGAAAGAAGTAGCAGTCATGTCTGGATTCAATTCTATCGGGTATTTCATTCGAGCCTTTAAGCAAGAATACGGTACTACTCCGAAATCTTTTCAAAAGCAGTGATTATATTTTCTCCTGTATTTGGTTATTTGTCAGCAATTTTTGTATGTTTAAGAAATTTTGGTGATTCAAAATTTAATCTTATTGCCCAATCGCCGAAGTTTATTTGGTTTTACTTAATCAACAATAGACCCATGAAAGAAGCCTGTTTCTAGAAACAGGCTTTCTTTTTTACTAGATATTGTATTTTATTTTGTTTGATTTATAAATACTGGTTTAAAATTTTACTCATTTTTTAAAATATTTTGTAGAAATAATAAATATAGGTTTGTAAATACACCATGAATATTATTTTAATTTCTGAAGCTATTAATTCCTAAAACCAAAAAAACCTCTCCGAAAGCTCAGAGAGGTTTTATCATCAATTAACCCTTTAATCCAAAAAATCTTAGTCTTTTGGAAGATCTTTCTTAGCTAAATAAAAATCTACCATTTCATAGTCACTCGCTTCTCGCTCTTGCATTTCAGCTACTGTCTTCGGTGGAGGGACGATTGCTTTTTCTCCAGGGGTCCAGTTCAATGGAAGCGCCACTTTATGCTTGTCGGCCGTTTGCAAAGCAATCAATGCTCTTTTGATCTCATCCATATTTCTTCCCACATTGAGTGGATAGTACATGATCAATCTGATCTTTCCGGCAGGATCGATAAAGAAGACTGCACGAACTGCCGCAGTCTCGCTCTCACCAGGCTGAAGCATACCGTATAGCTTCGAAACACTCATGTCGATATCTGCGATGATCGGAAACTCGAAAAGGACGCCGGTATTCTTTTTTACATTATTCACCCATGCAATGTGAGCATGGATGGAATCAATACTCAATCCCACCAATTTGGTCTGATGCTCGTCAAAGAAGTTTTGATCCAATGCAAATCCACTCATTTCAGTAGTACAAACCGGCGTAAAATCCGCTGGGTGAGAGAATAGAATGGTCCAGCTGTCTTTGATATATTCGGAAAACTTCATTTTTCCGGTGGTGGTCATCGCTTCAAAATCAGGAGCTAAATCTCCTATTCTTGGCATAGTTGGAATTTGATTTTCTGTATCCATTATTAAATCGTTTTTGTTATTTGATAGAACAAATCTAACTCACTCCTTCCGCACAGGACGTGACCTTGGTCACCTCAAGCCGCCTGATTTATTTTTTTTCTGATTGTCTTTTTCTATGTGCCATGCGGGATTTTCGATTTCATTAGCGTAGATGTAGCTTACTATTTTTTGTAGGTCTTCATTGGACACTGCGGGTTTTGGCATCAATCCGAAACGGTTGATTGGTCCCTTCATCAATGCCTTCTCCTCAGTTGGATTTTGGATGAATTCTATCATTGCTTCTTCAAAATCAGCTTTTTCTGGATAAGCTTCTAAGTAATGTTTTTCCATTCCCCAAAGTGGAGGGGCTATTATTTCATCATGAGACTTTGACTTGGGATTATGGCAGGCGTAACAGTGTTTTTGAAGTAAAACCAAGCCTTCATCCGATATTAATTCTTCTCGAATGTCAATAGGAGAGCTGGGGAACTCAAAATCTTTGGCTGGTACTTCTGGAGAGTTGACCAGTAATTGTAGAAGAAATAGTATAGAGATCATAAATTAATTGGGTTGACAAGTGGTGTTGCTGGAGTTTACAATGCGATCAAATTCTTCTATGCTGATATAGCTGGGGTTGTAGGTTACTCCTAGAGTAGTGGCTTGATTATAGAAGGCCCGCATGTGATTTTCTGAACCGCATTTGAGCCTTTCGTAGAGTTGAATCAACTCTGGCTTTTGAGTAGATGCTATGGCTAGCTCCAAGTCAAAAATATCCATATCCTCTATCAAAAGTCCGACTTTAGTAGCCTCTTCCAGTGAAATATCAACTTTGGATGTAAGCTCAGAATAAAGATTTTGAAGTGTGGTGTTGGTGAATTCTCCAGGTGAGATGCTTCCATCCAAAGGGTCTGACAGCTGATAAGCTCCCATCACTTGGAGGACGGAATTGATATGCTGGGTTTAGCTTCTGGATATATTTTGGAAAATCGAAACTCCATACTTTTCAAATGCATAGGTATATACATCGTGGGCGAGTTTTTCTTCCTCCCGAGTAAAGAGGAGGTCAGATAATTCGGCTTCAGAAAGACCTGTTTTTACGGCAGGATTTATTTCTTCTTGGCATCCTACAATTGGCAGGATCATAAAACCAAGGGCGTAGAGTAGCTTTTTCATTTCCTTTACATTTAAAGTGAATGAAAATTCGCGATATCCTCAGCTAAAATCAGTGATATTTCTCACCTAGACTGCTTTAATAGCTGCTCTCATCCAGTTTTACTTTTCCCCGGTAGGTCCAGTAAATAATAATCGTGTATGAGGCGACAAAAGGAAGCCCAAAAGCTGCCAAAATAGCCATGGTCTTGAGTGTGTACCCCGAAGATGCAGCATTGTAAATGTCCAGATTGAATGCAGGGTCTAGATTGGACACCATCAGATTGGGGAAAATCCCAAGTGCAAAAAGCATCACGATCGCTGCAATCATGCTACCAGAAGAAATAAAGGCCCATCCCTCACGACCTTTGGCCATCATCCTTGGAATATTCGCTATTGCCAGGATATTCAGCAGTACAATGGTCCAAGCAAAAACAGAGATTAACGTTTGATGATTTTCTACCAATTCATGCTTATTGCCGGGAAGGTCAATTTGTCCAAAAGAAAAATTGGCGATCATCTCAGGCTTCAGGTAAAGGGTAAAACCTGAAAATCCCAGATAAAACACCACAAAAATCCAATAATTGATTTTGATCCATTTTTGAATTTGCTTCTGCAGATCTCCCTCAGTTTTCATATTGAGATAGATGCCTCCGTGCAGTGCAAACATGGACAGGGAGAAAAATCCAGCCATCAAGGAGTAGGGATTGAGTAGGTCAAAGAAATTACCCTGATACTCCATATCACTTCCTATCGGAAAGCCAATTACCACATTGCCGATGGCTATTCCGAAAAGTAAAGCTGCTACTATAGACCCTAGACTAAAACCCCAATCCCAGAAATTACGCCAGCGGGGATTTTCTTCTTTGGAGCGAAACTCGATGGAAACGGCCCGAAAAATCAAGGCAATGAGCAATAACATAAAGGGCAGGTAAAAACCCGAAAATGCAGTCGCATATACATTTGGGAAGGCTGCAAACAAGGCCCCACCTGCTGTGATCAGCCAAACTTCATTTCCATCCCAAACTGGACCGATGGCATTCATCATAATTCGGCGGTTGTAGTCTCCTTTGCTTCGCAAGTGAAGAATCCCAACGCCAAGATCGAATCCATCCAAAATCGCATAACCGATTAACAGTACGCCTACAAGTATGTACCAAACAATATTGTAATCCATGATCAATGAGGTTTTAGAGCGTCCATTCGTTCTGATTTCTTTTTGTAGCCAGCTTCCACTGTTGCCACGTGGTCCGGGCCATGTTTGATTTCCCTGTCTAGGACGTAGAGCCAAACGAAGAATAAGAGGATGTAAACCAGGACGAAAAGAATTAATGATATCATGACTTCCGGTGCGGAAATAGATTTGGAGACTCCTTCACTTGTCCTCAGCAGCCCTTGCACAATCCAAGGTTGGCGGCCTCGCTCAGCTGAGACCCAGCCCAATTGATTGGCCATGACCGGAAGAGCTACCGCAGGAATGTAAAGTTTGATCAGCCAGGACCAACTAGGTGTGAAGAGCTTTTTCTTCCAAAGCAGGAACAAACTCAGTAACGTCGCAGCGATAAATAGCATCCCTAATGCTACCATTAAGTGGTAACTCTGGAAAACTCCGTTTACTGCAGGCCAGTCTTCTTCGGGAAATTCTTCTAAGCCTTTGACTTCCCCCTCAAAATCTCCATGAACCAAGAAACTTAGCATTCCGGGAATGGCAATTCCAGAGGTCTCACGAGTTTCCGGGTCAGTCCACCCGAATAGATATAATGGAGCGTTTGTCTGTGTCTCGTAAAGTCCTTCAAAGGCTGCTAGTTTCGCAGGTTGCCATTCGTTGACGATTTTGGCGTGTTCGTGGCCTACAAAAGGCTGTGCCAAAGAGGCAACGGCTGCTAATCCCAAAGCAATGGCAAAGGATTTTTTGGCAAAATCTACATGCTTCTTTTTGATCAGGTAGTAAGCCGAGACACTCAAAACTAAAAAGGCTCCCTGAATCCAAGCTCCCAAGATCACATGCGTAAAACGAACCATGGCAGAAGGATTGAAGACCATTTCCCAGAAATCCGTGATCACCGCTCGCCGAATTCCATAATCCACCACAATTTCATAAGCAACTGGAGTTTGCTGCCAGCTATTGGCTACGACTATCCAGAATCCTGAAAGGATACTGCCCAAAGCCACCATGATAGTAGCAAAGAGGTGCATGCCCGGCTTGACCCGATTCCAACCAAACAATAGAATGGCCAAGAAGCCAGATTCCAGAAAAAAGGCAAAAATGCCCTCAGCAGCCAATGGCGAACCGAAAATATCCCCGACAAATCTAGAATAGGTGGACCAATTGGTACCAAACTCAAACTCCATGACGATACCTGATGCCACACCCACGGAAAAATTTGCCGCAAAAATCTTTATCCAGAATCTCGTGATTTTTTCGTAGATCTTCTTTTTGGTGATAATGTAAAGTGATTCATATATCACCAAAAGCAGTCCCAAACCAATACTGAAAGGCGGGAAGATATAGTGAAACATGATGGTGAAGGCAAACTGTATCCGCGAAAGCGTCTCTACGTCCCAGGTCATGATACTTGGTTTTTGGATTTCTTATAAATGAGAAAAGTCGATACTACAAACACGAGTCCGACAATGATTTTTAGAAGCTTGCCTCCATCAAAACCTGCAATTTCACTCTCAAAAAAAGGGATCTTTGAAATGATCCTGAAAGCCACCATTAAGCCCAGTCCAAGTAGAAAAATTAATTGGCTTTTAGACTTCATGATTTTTTAATTTTGGTTTTGGAACAAACTTTCTCAAAAGTACCTTTCTTAAAATACAAAAAGGTGATTGATGTCACCTTTTCAATTAACAAAATATTTCGTTTATGAAGAAGGAGATCGGTAATTATTTGGACTTCTGTTTTAAGGATTTTGAGTCAGATCTGAAAGAGGAAATTCTCGACTGTGCGGACTTGCTGGTACTTCCCGCTGATGATTTGATGATGGATATCGGCCAAAAAGTAGAGATTATTCCTTTGATCGTTTCAGGTCAAGTCAAGGTGTTTCGCGAAGATGAGGATGATCATGAACTATTCATGTATTATCTCGGTCCCGGAGAAGCCTGTGCCATCACCATGATTTGTTCCGCTCGTGAAGGCTATTCAAAGATTAAGGCTATTCCTGAAGAAGAAACTACCGTGATTGTCGTGCCGATCTCCAAGCTGGATGAATGGATGCCAAAGTATAAGTCTTGGTACTATTTTGTGATGGATACCTATCAGGATCGATTTGAAGAGTTGCTGAAAGTGGTGGACGGGATTGCCTTTCATCGCATGGATGAGCGATTGATCGAGTACTTGGAGAAAAATGCCGAAGCCAGCCAAAGTAACTCCATTCACAAAACCCATCAGCAAATTGCACAGGAGTTGAACTCCAGCAGAGAGGTCATTACCCGGTTGCTCAAAAAACTGGAGCAGCGGGGAGTAGTGAAGGTGAATAGGAATCAGATTCAACTGATCAGCTGACCAAATCCAAGGCCTTCAAAAGGGCCTTTTTTCTTTTTCCAAAACTGAAAAGTTGCTGGATTCTTTTTGAAGCTGCCTCTGAAAAGTGGTTTAGATCCTGATTTGTAAAATCTTGAATTGCTGATTCAAGCAGATCTAGATTCTTTTCTTTCAAAATCACACCCGAATCCCCGATAATTTCCGGAATCGCCCCAACTGCCGAACCAATCGGAATGCAGCCACAGGACATTGCTTCTCCAAGGGCATTTGGGAAGCCTTCGGAAGTCGAGAGCTGAAGGTAAAACTGATGGGAATTGTAGAGCTTCTGAAGTTCTCTTGGATGCATTTTTCCCAAAACCTGTACGTTTGGATTTAGTGAAATGTATTCGGAGTCACCTACCAAAGTGAAGGTCCAATTAGGATGAATACTGGCTAATTCCTCCATTAAATCATAGCCTTTGACAATTGCTCTTGAGGGATTTGATGTTCCAGTGGCGACAGAAATAAAGCTGAAAGACTTCCGGGTATTGCCCAAATCTTTCCAAAAATCGGTATCAAATCCGTTGGGAATGACTTCAATTGGAGTGGCCAAATCAGGGATCAAATTCAAAAGTCCCTGTTTGGAGGAGATCCTCGAATCGTAGGAATAGTCCTGCTTTACCAGGGCTTCGGCCACGGGCAAAATGAGCGAACAGTTTTTAAATGAATAGATCGTAGCCTTTCGAAGCCATTTCTTTCGGAAGTTTCCATAGCCGATTTCGGGCATATTGATACAATCCGTTCCTCCAGCCTGAATGGTGCATTTTTTTCCAAATACTCTCCCAAACCAAACCGGCAAGACACTATGATAGCCTCCAAAAAAACAGAGGTATTGTGTGGTCTTGGGTGAATACCAAAGCAATTGAAAAAACTGAAGAATAAAGAAAAGCGGGAGTTTGACCGGGCTTTGGGTAAATTCCAGGGGTTTGATTTCAGCCACCGGTTGGATCATTTCCAAGTCGCGGTCAATAAAGGCGGTGTGGACGGGGAAGGTATAGAGGATCATTTTTCCTCCAAGAGTTTTGTGACTTCTTTTTTCAAAAGTGGGAAGTGATCCCTGATGGTTCTAGTAATAATAATATACGAGACGGATTCGTATTCATGGGCTATGTAATTTCTAGCTCCAATTATTTCATTCACATCAGAAATAGGAATTTCAGGATCAAGTTTAATTAACCTTTTGGTAGCCTCACCTATAATTTCAAGGTTTCGCTCTACTGCTCTAAGTGTCTTGCGGTCACTAGTTAGGTATTCAATTGTGATATCATTTCCATCAAAAAAGGATTCGACTTCATTAATGCAGGTTAAAACATCAAAAAGGTATTTTTTAATTTTCCGACTCATACAAAAGAGCTTTTGTTTCGTCTATTTCCTCTTTGAAATAAGGGTTTGTAATTGCTCTATACTCGATCAAATCTATTTCTCTTTTAAAAAGTGTTTCCAATTCCTCTTTAAGAGTGAAAAAATTAGTCACATACTTATCAATATCTTGAATATGGAACTCTACTAAAAAATCTACATCACTTTCATGATTAAAAGCTGAAGTAAGTACTGAACCAAATGCATAGAGTTTAGCCACTTTGTGTTTTTTACAAAGAGCGATTATTGCTTCATGATTTGTTTCAAGTAAGTTCATTAATCAAAGATAGACCTATTCCTCTTGAACAAAAAAACCAATTTCTTAAAATTGAGACAATTAAAAAAGGGTTTTTAACCAATTAAAATCCCTGTTTCTTTAATTTCCTTTGCAAAAGGATTCTGAATATTGAAATCCTCTGATTTTAATGGATGGGGTTCAATTCTAAGGTCAATTTTTCTTCTAAGCTTTCTCATTTCCTGCTGAGTTTTGAAAAAGTCATCCATACTGTCAAAGACCAAAGCCACATCCACATCGCTGGATTCTTTTTCGAGTCCTTTTGCATAAGAACCAAAAAGATAAGCTTCTCTTAATTCCAAGTTTTTTGGGATTAAGCTTAGGAAACTCTTAACATTTTTTAGAATTTCTGAATTAACCATAGTCTTAAAATTTCGATTCTTTCTTTCCAATGCAACGAATATTCCTCAGTACAAAGTTTATAAAATTCACTTTTATAACTGTCATATCGTGCATTAAGATTGAAAGATGTGATTTGATCTAACCAATCTTTGTAAGTCTCATCAATCGTAAAATTGCATAGATCAGCTAGCCTTAAAAGGTCATGGGTAAAAAGCGCGTGTTTTTGATTGTCTTTTACAAAGTGAGCTTTTAACAGTTTTTCTAAAACTAAATGTCCAATAAAAAGTGCCCAGCTGAAATCTTTGGATAAGAATAGATTTTGCATTGTTCGGAAATCCTGATCGGATGAATCCCTCCAGTATTGTACGATTTTATCAATATCATCTAATTTCTCATTCACAATACAATTTAAAAGAAAAGGGCCAAAAGATATCTTTCGGCCCCTTGATTTTTGATACTGAAACTTTAAACCACCAAGTTTACAATCTTCCCTGGAACCACAATCACCTTCTTAGGCGCTTTGCCTTCCAGCCATTTTTGAACGTTGGAGTCAGCCAAAGCTGCCTTTTCGATCTCATCCTTTCCTAGATCCAGGGGAAGTGAAATTTTCGAACGCATCTTGCCATTGATCATAACCGGATACTCGAAATCGCTTTCTACCAAATATTCCTCCTTGAATTCGGGGAAAGTGGCGTTGGTGATTGACTCCGCCTGACCCAATAGCGACCAGAGTTCCTCAGCAATATGAGGTGCGTATGGAGAGATCAAAACTGCTAAAGGCTCTAATACTTCACGCTTGTTGCACTTCAATGCAGTCAACTCATTGACGCAAATCATAAAGCTGGACACAGAGGTATTGAAGGAGTAATTTTCCATATCCTCTTCCATCTTTTTGATGGCTTTATGCAATGCCTTTAGTTCTTCTTTGCTTGCTTTTTCCTCTGAAACTGCAAATTCTCCGGATGCATTATGATACAGGTTCCAAAGCTTTCTTAGGAATTTAAATACTCCATCGATACCATTCGTATTCCATGGTTTGAATTGCTCCAAAGGACCCAAGAACATCTCGTACAGTCTAAGGGTGTCAGCCCCGTAGCGCTCGATGATGTCATCCGGATTGACGACGTTGTATTTGGATTTGGACATTTTTTCTACCTCGGCGCCGCAGATGTATTTACCGTCTTCCAGAATAAATTCAGCGTCAGCCAAGTCAGGCCTCCAAGCTTTAAACTTATCCAGATTCAGCTGGTCGTTGTGGACAATATTCACGTCCACATGCATGGCTGAGGTGTCGTATTGATCCTTCAATCCGTAACTGACGAATTGATTTGTTCCTTTGATTCTATACACAAAATTTGATCTCCCTTGGATCATTCCTTGATTGATCATCTTTTGGAAAGGTTCGTCAATGCCAACTACACCCAAGTCATACAAGAATTTGGTCCAGAACCGGGAATACAGCAAGTGACCGGTGGCATGCTCAGAACCTCCGATATACAAATCCACCGCTCCCCAGTAGTCTGTTTTGGCTTTATCTGCGAAAACTTCCTCATTTTTCGGATCCATGTAGCGGAAAAAGTACCAGCTCGATCCCGCCCAACCCGGCATGGTTGAGAGTTCCAGAGGATATTCTCCATCAGCCGTTTTATACGTCCAATCTTTTGCTCTACCAAGTGGCGGCTCACCGTCTTCAGTTGGGAGGTATTTATCAACCTCAGGCAATACCAAAGGCAGGTCTTTCTCCTCAATCAAATAGGGAAGATCATCCTTGAAATAAACCGGTAATGGTTCCCCCCAGTATCGTTGACGAGTGAAAATCGCATCGCGCATTCGGTACTGAATCTTACCTTTTCCGATTCCTTTTTCTTCCAAAAACTCAATAGCTTTCTCCATGGCCTCCTTCATGTATAGCCCTGAAAGAAATCCTGAATTAATGATTAGACCACCTTTGCCTGGGAAAGAGCCATTTTCCATCGATCCTTCAATGACCTGGCGGATTTCCAATCCGAAATGCTTCGCAAAGTTGTAGTCCCGCTCATCATGCGCCGGTACGGCCATCACAGCACCAGTTCCATAGCCTGCCAAAACGTAGTCAGCTACCCAAATTTGGATTTCCTCACCATTGAAAGGATTGATGGCATAAGAACCCGTGAAGGCTCCAGAAATGGTTTTGACATCACTCATGCGCTCACGCTCGGAGCGGTTTTTGGCGACTTGGATATAAGCTTCTGCTTTCTCCTGCTGATCTTCGGTGATGAGTTCAGCAGCCAGATCAGATTCCGGTGCTAAAGCCAAATAGGTCACACCATAAATCGTATCTACACGGGTGGTGAAAACTTTGATTTTTTTATCTGAACCTTTGACCTGAAAGACCATTTCTGCGCCAATGGACTTCCCGATCCAGTTTCTTTGCATTTCTTTGATCGGTTCGGACCAGTCTACTTTGTCCAAGCCTTTCAACAATCTATCAGCATAAGCAGTGATTCGCATGGACCACTGCATCATTTTCTTGCGCTCTACAGGATGTCCACCTCTTTCCGAGAATCCATCCTTCACCTCGTCATTGGAAAGGACAGTTCCCAAGGCCGGGCACCAGTTGACGGTCGTCTCGGCCAGGAAGGTCAATCGATACCTGAGGAGCATTTCCTGCTTTTCTTTTTCCGAAAAACCATTCCAGTCCGAGCTGCTAAAAGTTGGTGTTTCCTCGTCACAGACAGCTTTTACTGAAGCATTACCTTCTTTTTCAAATCGGGAAACCAAGGAATCAATGGAAACTGCTTTATCTGCATCCAAATCATAGTAGCTATTGAAAAGCTGCATGAAAATCCACTGTGTCCACTTATAATAAGAGGGGTCAGAAGTACGGATTTCCCGATCCCAATCGAAGGCAAAGCCGATATTCTTTAGCTGCTCTGTGTAGCGGGCGATGTTTTGCTCAGTAGTGATAGCGGGATGCTGTCCAGTCTGAATGGCATATTGCTCTGCTGGCAATCCAAAGGAGTCGTAACCCATTGGGTGAAGGACATTGAATCCTTTGAGCATTTTAAACCTTGAGACAATGTCAGAAGCAATATATCCCAGCGGATGGCCTACGTGCAAACCTGCACCGGATGGATAAGGAAACATGTCCAGAGAATAAAACTTAGGACGATTAGGGTCTATTTCTGTCTTGAAGGTTCCTTTTTCTTTCCAGTAGCTTTGCCACTTTTGCTCGATTTCCCTGAACTTGTACTCAGACATGATTGAAATTTTCTGATTTTTTGACTAAACGCCTGCAAAAATAGAAAAATAAGGCGGCTTTGGTAGGCTATTTTCCAAAACCTCTGATTCCCTATATTTTCCCACTGATCAATTTTTTGTCCTTGTTTTTATGCTTTTCTGTAAATTCCAAAAAATCAACCACCAACACACATGCGAAAATCAATTGGAATTGGGCTCCTCATGCTACTCGGGAGTAGTTTGGGAAGCTTGGCACAGCAAAAATTTTCCCCTAAAAAGATCCAAGCACTTAAAGAAGAAGCGGCACAAATCGTAGAAGCTAATCACAAACAAAGTCAAGTGATGGTGGACAAGATCTTTTCCTTTGCAGAATTGGGTTTTCAGGAGGTAGAGTCTTCGAAATACTTGACCGGAGTTTTGGAAGCAAATGGTTTTACTATCGAAACCGGTATATCAGGAATCCCCACCGCTTGGTGGGCTACTTGGTCCAATGGAGAGGGGCCGGTGATTGCCTTGGGTTCGGATGTGGATAATATCCCCAAAGCTTCCCAATACCCAGGAGTGGCGTATCACAAACCAATGGTCGAGGGTGCCCCCGGTCATGGAGAAGGTCACAATGCTGGGATTCCTTTGAATATCACAGCTGCCTTGGCTGTCAAGCAGATTATGGAAAGAGAAAATATCGGAGGCACGCTCATTTTATGGCCAGGTATAGCGGAGGAATTGGTAGCTGCAAAGGCTTGGTATACCCGGGATGGACTTTTTGACGGTGTGGATCTCTGTATTTTCACCCACGTGGCGAATAACCTCGGGGTAAGCTGGGGACAAGCGAATGGAACCGGCTTGATTTCGGTCGAATATAGTTTTTCTGGTGATGCAGCACATTCCGCAGGCGCCCCTTGGAGAGGCAAAAGTGCGGCTGATGCAGTAGAGCTGATGAATATCGGATGGAATTACAAAAGAGAGCACCTTCATCCCTTGAAGCGCTCTCATTCGGTGATCACGGATGGAGGAGATCAGCCGAATGTGGTTCCTTCCAAAGCTTCGATCTGGTACTATTTCCGAGATGTGAAGTATGACGGAATCATGGAAATGTATGAGCAGGCTACCAATATTGCGAAGGGGGCTGCCTTGATGACAGAAACAGAAATGAGTTACAAGGTTCTTGGGACGGCTTGGCCGAGACACTTTAATAAAGTGATTGCTGAGACGATGTATGAAAACATTCAAAAAGTGGGTCTCCCCGAATGGGATGAAAAAGACCAAACCTTGGCCAAAGCAGTTCAAAAGGAAATGGGTTCGGAGGAGCAGGGCCTTGCTACAGAGCTGAGTGAATTAGGGAAACCGTCTGAAGAAATAAGAAGTGGGGGTTCGGATGATATTGGGGATGTGTCTTGGGTAGTGCCGACGGTGACGCTTAGATTTCCTTCCAATATTCCAGGACTTCCCGGTCACCACTGGAGCAACGCCATCGCCATGGCTACTCCAATTGCCCATAAAGGGGTGACAGCAGGTGCCAAAGCAGAAGCTATGACTATTTTGGACTTTTTGCTTCAGCCCGAACTAGTTGATCAGGCATGGGATTACTTCACCAATGTGCAGACTAAGGAAGAAACCTACAAGCCCATGATTACCGCCGATGATGCACCTCCTATTTACTTGAATGAGGGGATCATGAAGCAGTTCCGTCCTCAGCTGGAGAAATTCTATTACGACGAGACCAAGTATGATACCTATCTGGAGCAGCTTGGGGTGACGTATCCGACGGTGAAGAACTAATGTGAAAAAGTTGTAAAGTGAAAAGGTTAAAAGTTGCAAGGTTTGGCAATTCAAACTTCCAAACTTTCCACTTTGCAACCTTCCAACTTTCATCCTACCTTTGCACCTTCATTCAGCGGTGGAATCACCCGCTTTACCAAAAATTCACAATGACTACCCAAGAACTCGTAGCCGAAGGGTTGCAGCTTCCTGTCATGGAGGCGTTTTATACTATACAAGGAGAAGGTAAATTCACTGGTCACCCCGCTTATTTTATCCGGCTAGGAGGCTGTGATGTGGGATGCGTTTGGTGCGATGTCAAAGAATCCTGGGAAGCTGGAAAGTGGCCGGTTTTGTCCATAGAAAAAATTGTGGAGGAAGCTTGCTCATTCCCTGGACGACTGGTGGTCATCACGGGAGGAGAGCCTTTGATGTACAACCTGAATCCGCTGACCAAGCTTTTGAAGGAAAAAGGATTCACGACTAATATGGAAACTTCCGGAGCCCATCCCTATTCAGGAGATTTTGATTGGGTTTGCTTTTCACCGAAAAAATTCAAAAAACCGCATCCTTCGATCTACGCTGAAGCGGATGAACTGAAGGTGGTTGTTTTTCATCAAAGTGATTTTGCTTTCGCAGAAAAACACGCTGAATTGGTCAGAAAGGACTGTGAACTGCGTCTTCAACCCGAGTGGAGCAAGGCCGAAAAATACACTCCAGAGATTATTAACTATGTGAAAAATCATCCAACTTGGAATATTTCGCTTCAAACTCATAAATTTATGGACATTCCTTAAGTCCATGCGCCCTCTTCTTATCTTTTTTGCAGTGTTGATGATTAATGCTACTGCCTTTGGGCAGGAGTTTTCGATCATTGATGGAAGGGCGATTAAATTTTACAAAGAAGGTGAGCAACTGATATTGGAGAGAAAATATCCTGAAGCCATAGCCCGGTTTCAGGATGCCATCAATCGGGAAGGATCTTTTTTGGAGGCTTATGTCAAGCTTTCTCAGCTGTATATTACTGTCGGTGATATAGAATTGGCTGAACAGACAGCAATAAAAGGAAAAAGTAGACTCGCCGGAAAAAATGCCAAACCGAAGCATGTTGCCGACATCGGTTGGGTCTTTGCTAACATCTATCTGAAAAAAGGTGAGTTTCAAAAAGCTTACGATCAGTTTACGGAAATTGATCCTTTGTTAGATGATTCGTTTCGGTCTCATATGTACTATAAAGACATGAAGGCTCAGATGGAATTTCTAAAGGGGCAACTCGGGAGAGAAATGTCCATAGGCAAAGAGATGCTTTCAGATCCGTTGAATCGGTTTAAGCTGCAATATTTCCCTGTACTCACTGCCGATGGGAAGCAAATTTTATTTACCAAGCGAGATGGCACGAGCAATTTTGACAAGGAAGATATATTCACCTCATTTTTAGATGAGAGTGGTGAGTGGTCGCTGCCGGTGGGGATTTCGGATAATATCAACTCAGGCTTCAATGAAGGGACGTGTTCGGTCACGGCCGATGGTAACATCTTGATATACACGTCCTGTGATGCGCCAGATTCTCAGGGAAGCTGTGATTTATATGTGGCCTACAAAGTCAATGATCGATGGCAGCGTCCTCAAAACATGGGTAAAAATGTCAATTCCCGATCCTGGGACTCTCAACCTTCCCTTTCGGCTGATGGTCGGGTCTTGTTTTTTTCTTCGAATAGGAGAGGGGGCTTTGGAGGAAATGATATTTGGTACTCGGTACGGATGAGTGATGGTTCTTGGTCGGAGGCCAAAAATCTAGGGGAAGTGATCAATACTCCCAAAGATGAGATATCGCCTTTTATGTTTTTTAATAATGAGATCCTATTCTTTGCATCCAATGGCCATCAAGGATTTGGTGGGATGGATATTTTTCTTTCGAGGGTCAAAGACGGGGAATTTGCAGAACCTGAAAACCTTGGTTTACCTATCAACGATCAATTGGAGCAAGTAGCTTTATTTATCACTGCTCAAAAAGACTATGCCTATTTTACAGAGTTGACTTCAAAAGAAAGTGATAATGACAGGGCATTGCTTTACCGCTTTAATTTCCCAAAAGAAATTTATCTGGGTGATAATCTCACCGTAACGGGCGGAAAAGTCTTTAATTCCAAAACCGGCGAGCCTATCGATGCGACTTTGTCTTTGGTGTCATTGACTAATGACAGTACGCTTTACGAGTTTCGCGCCGATGGTAAAACCGGGGAATTCATGATGCTTTATCCTGAGAAGTCTATTTCAGGTCTTTATGTAGAAAAAAAGGGCTATTTGCCCAAAATATATAACGTGCAGCGAGATAGTCTTCAGAATGTAGAGGATATGGAAATTTCCCTCACACCGGTCGAATCAGGAGAAGAGTTTGTTTTCGAAAACATATTTTTTGACTTCGATAAGTTTGATCTTAAGCCTGAATCTCTGAGCTCACTTCGTCGATTGGTGAAGTTTTTAGACGAGAACCCTAATGTGAACATTATGATCACCGGACATACGGATAATGTAGGAAGCTCCGCCTATAATCAGAAATTAAGCTTGCAAAGAGCAGAAAGTGTTCGAGATTATCTTTTAGAGCATGGTGTTTTGTCAGGAAGGGCGATGGTAGAGGGAAAAGGAGATCGTGAACCGATGGTACCAAATACCAATTCAAAAAATCAAGCACTAAACCGCAGGATTACCATACGGATTCTATAGTTTTCTTACGGGCTATTCCTAGAATTTTATTTTGTAATAAATAAAAAAACCTATTTAACATTTTCAGAGTATTAAAATACATTTTTAAAAGTTTTATAAAAGTGTATAAAAACATGAGTAAAAAGATATAATTACCAATATTTTATAATAAAATTCTGTAAAATAATTCTTTTGAAGAATAAAGAATTGATAAGCTGATTTTTCAAAGGTTTTTTAAACTTTTTTAGCAAGCTGATTCGAAAAATTAACTTTTGTTAACATAGGGATAACAAAAACAATATTTTGATCATGTGCTTATATCAGTATTCATTAAAAATTTTATTCTGTTTCAAGGAGTCTTGGCCATATTTACCATTGGTCTTTTCTCTAAAACAATTATGATTTTTCTAAGTAATGCTCTTGGGATATTCAAAGATATCGAATATCATTGAATCTATTTTAAACCATAATCAAACCAAATATGAGGAAAGTTTTACTTCTAGGACTCATGCTATTCTTGGGCAGCGCCGTGGTGTTTGCTCAAAATCGCGTGATCACTGGTACGGTTACCTCTTCGGAGGATAACTTAGGAGTACCAGGTGCGACTGTTCTGGTAAAGGGAACGACAATCGGTACCGCTACCGATTTAGATGGTAATTTCTCCATCTCTGTCCCTGCCGGAAGCAATGTGTTGGTCTTTAGCTTTGTGGGCTTAAGACAACAGGAAGTGACCATCGGAAACCAAACCACTATCGATGTGGTGATGGATCCGGATGTTCAGGCCCTGTCTGAGTTTGTAATCACCTCTTACGGTGACCAATCTAAAAGAGAAATTACCGGTGCGATTGCCTCTGTAAAAGGTGAGGTGTTCGAAAACCTTCCGGTACAATCATTCGACCGAGCGATGCAAGGTCGTATTGCCGGTGTGCAGGTAACCTCTACTTCTGGGGCTCCCGGTAGTACACTCAATGTTCGTATTCGTGGTGTCGGATCTGTGAATGCAGGTAACGAGCCACTTTACATCGTGGATGGTGTGCAATTAGGAACTGGATCACTTTCAGGTCAAGGACCTCAAAATGCATTAGCATCTATTAACCCAAATGATATCGAGTCAATCGAGGTATTGAAAGATGCAGCTGCCGCCTCCATTTACGGAGCTCAAGCAGCAAACGGTGTTGTTTTGATTACCACGAAAAAAGGCAAAAGGGGAGCAACCCAAACCAAACTAACGGTACAAGAAGGTTTAGTTCAGCCATTAAATCTGTATGAAGTAATGGATGCGAGACAACTTGCAGGTATCAAAAGACAAGCATTTATCAATGCTGGATTGAATCCTGCTAGTGCGGCTAACACTTTTGGAGATCCCGAGGATCCAAATTTACAAACCTATGATTGGGTAGATGAATTGTATAGAACTGCCCGTCTATCCGTGTATGATCTTTCGGTATCTGGTGGTGACGAGAAGACTCAATTCTATCTTTCAGGTTCATACACTGACCAAGAAGGACAAATTATTCAGTCTGACTATCAAAGAGCTACCGGTCGTTTAAATGTGACTCACAGACCGAACAAGAAATTGACAATTGCGGCAAATCTATCTTTGGCATACCAAAGAACATTCGGTACGATTGCCAATGGTAACTTTGTAAATGGTCCGTTCTCCGCTGGTTTCACCATGCGTCCAAATGTTCCTATTTACAACGAAGATGGAACTTTCAAAGCTGATTACCCATCCAACCACAACTTTGGATATAATATTGTACAAGGTGTATTTGAGGAATTAAGAAGAGGTACTTCTGTACAGACTGTTTCCAATTTGCAGTTGAACTATCAAATAACTCCTTGGTTATCTTGGACCTCTTATTTCGGAATTGATTTTGCAGATAATAGAGACGAAAACAACCGTCCGTCTACTATTCCTGTTTTCTCATCTTTTGGAGGTCAGTCATTCTATGCCGATAGAAGAACCAATAACTTCAACACAAACCATAACTTGAACTTCAACAAGAAATTCAATGATGTTCATACGGTTTCTGGCTTATTGGGTTATGAATACAAAGGATTCCAAACTGAGGAGACTACTGCAACAGGTCGAGGTTTTGCTAATCCTACCTTAAGATACCTTCAAAATGCAGCAACTCCGTTTGGAGTAGGGGGTTCCTTTACGGAATTCAAGCGAGTGGGTTTTTTCGGTCAGGTGAAGTATGATTATGATGACAGATACACTGCAGACTTTACTGTTCGTAGAGATGGTCACTCTCGATTTGGTGCTCAGAATCAGTGGGGTACTTTCGGTGCGGCTTCTGTCGGATGGAGAATTTCATCTGAAGGCTTTATGCAGGATTTGACTTGGTTGGACAACTTGAGACTACGAGCATCTTATGGTGTGACTGGTAATTCAAACATCGCCAACTTTGCATCAAGAACACTTGTAGGAAACACCGGTCAATATCTTGGATTTGGAACTTTGGGTCTTTCTCAATTGGGTAATGACTTGTTGACTTGGGAAGAATCAGTTACTGCAAATATCGGTTTGGATTGGACCTTGTTCAATGGTCGTATTATCGGTACGGTTGATTTCTGGAGAAGAGATTCTGAAGCACTTCTTTTCAACACACCACTTCCAATTGATTCTGGATTTGGAGGAATTACTAGAAATACTGGTAAGCTAAGAAACCAAGGTATTGACATTGATCTACAAACAGTCAATGTGGTAGCTGGCAAATTCCAGTGGAGTACTGCCTTTAATATTACCTTCTTGGAAAATGAGCTACTTGAGCTCTATGATGGATTGGATAGAATTGGAAACGACCTGATCGTAGGTAAGCCTATTTCTTTCTGGTACACACATCAATATTTGGGAGTGAACCCTGCGAATGGCCGTGCTATGTATGATGATGGAAATGGAGGCTACACTTACATTGTTGGAGAATCAACCTTAGATTACAGAGGAAGTGGATTCCCAGGTAGCTATGGTGGTTTGGCCAATACTTTCTCTTACGGTCCGCTTTCATTGGAAGTATTCTTCCAAGGTCAGTTTGGAAACTTGGCAGGTAATCAGGACATGTTCAATCTTGAAGATTGGGGTGCTTCTCAAGGTAACTTGAGAGTTAACCAATTGGATTACTGGAGACAGCCAGGTGATATCACTACAGTAGGTCGCCCTTATGAAGGTGGTCAGGCTCCAGGTGAGTCAAATATCGACACATTCTCTACTCGATTCTTGAGTGATGGTAGCTATGTGAGATTGAAGCAAGTCACATTGAATTATGTACTTCCTTCTTCTGCCGCTCAAAAAATCGGTATGCAAGGTTTGAGTGCTTTTGTTCAAGGATTGAACTTGGCGACATTTACCAAGTATACAGGACAGGATCCTGAAGTAGTAGGTATTGCTGAAAACGTTTCTATTGGACGTTTCCCTAATGCTAGACAATTTTCGGCAGGTGTAACGCTAACCTTCTAATTCGAAATCAGACATGAAAAATATAGTAAAAACAATGGTATTGGGTGGAGCTATTTTAGCTGCATCTTGTACAGATCTAGAAACACAGCCAAGGCAAAGCTTAACACCTGAAACTGCCTTCGCTGATGTAGACGGGATGGAATCTTTAGGCTTGACAGCTTATGGTACCCTAAGAGACTTCAATAGATATGGTCAGCAATTAATCATTGCTCCTGAAATTATGGCGGATAATCTTAGAATTATCGCTAATACAGGCCGATATATTGGCCAAGAGCAAAATGCAGACCGTGCCCATATCGGGATTTGGAATGGCGGAATGTGGTCGGGAATTAATACCACAAACATCATTCTTGCACAAATTGATGATGAAGATGCGATTCCAGGTGATGCAGCTCAACGTCAACGAGTAAAAGGTGAGGCGCATTTTCTCCGTGCCTTAATGTACTTTGACATGGCTAGAATTTATGGCTATGAGCCAGGTAGAGAGGTGAATGGATGGGATAAGGCTGTAATATTGAGAACTGAGCCTACTTTAGGTTTCTCAAATGCAGATTTCAGAGCTCGTGCTACCAATCGTCAAATTTATGACCAGGTTATTTCTGATTTACAGGCAGCAATTAATTTATTGCCTGATGCCACTTTGGGTTCTGCAAGTGTATACCGTGCAAGTCGAGGTTCAGCTCAGGCATTGCTGGCAAGAGTATACTTGTATGACTCCAAATATGCTGAGGCAGCGGCATCAGCGTCTGCAGCTTTGGCTTCCTTTGGCATTGCAGATGATGGAACTGGTTTGGCTACTCCTGAGAATTATATTTCTGGATTTTCAACTGCTCCAAACCCTGAGTCCATGTTCGAAGTTGAAATTCGTGCAAATGACTGGTCTACAGTAGACGGGGTTAACAACTCAGTTTCTTCCTTGACTGCGAATGTATTCGCTTCGGCTCAGTTCATTGCAACGGCAACTGACGAACTGATTGAGTCCTACGAAGAAGGAGATATAAGAGCAGATGCTTGGGTTGAGACTACTCGTACAGGGTCTGACGAAGTTGTTTATCGTTCTGCTAAGTGGTTGGGACATAAAGGTGATTTCCTTGAAAACCTTCCGATTATTCGTGCTGCTGAAATGTTCTTGATCCGCGCTGAAGCCCGCTATAGAAGTGGAGATGAGGCTGGTTCGAGAGCAGATTTGAATGCACTTCGAGCTAATCGTGGTTTGGGAGCTGTAGATGCCGGCCTATCTGGTTCTGATCTTTTCGATCAAATCATGCTAGAGCGTAGACAAGAGTTTGCCTTGGAAGGGCACAGATGGTTTGATTTGAAGCGTAATGGATTACCGATCACCAAAGCTGGTCGATTTGAGACTATCCCTTACGAAGACTACAGATTATTGCCACCGCTTCCAACTGGCGAATTACTGTTGAATGATCAGTTGGAGCAGAACCCTGGTTATAACTAAAAAAAAGAAATCAATCATGAGAAAGATATATAACTATCTAGCAGTTGTCCTTGCCGCAGTGGCGATGACTTCATGCTTCGACGATCCGGGGAGAGATGTGTTCTTTTCAGGTAATGAGGTGGAGTTCCAAGCAGCTAATTTGCCAAATGGATTAACTGCCAGATTTATCAGAACTAGTCCCGAGCAAACTGATCAAGTAGATGTTCAGGTAAACAGAGTAAGTACAGATGGTTCAGCACCCATTACAGTAAATATTTCAGTTGATCCATCTTCTACCGCAGTAGAAGGAGTTCATTATGAGCTAAACTCAACTTCAGTTACCTTAAATGGCGGTGAATTTGTATCCGATTTCCCAGTGACTATTCTTACTGGAAATATTGATCCTTCTGAAACACCTGATTTGGTACTCAACATAGAGAGTGCGACAGGAGCTGAGGTCTCAGCTAATTATGGTCAATTGACAATAGCGATTAGAGTTATCTGTCCATCAGAATTAGCAGGAACATATACCGTGTTTTGGGAGTTCTTGCAAACAGGAGATGGTTCAGGAGGACCTAACCAAACTGCTACTGATTTTGTAATTGGATCAGCTGATGAGGTTGTTTTTGAGGAGGCTGGAACTGGTGCGTACAATATCGATGATATGTCCTTTGGTTTGTACCCAGGTATTTATAATGACGCAGCTCCTTCAGGTAGAATCAACGACAGCTGTGACGTTTTGACTGGTGCTGATGGCAATGTCGATCAGTACGCAGATCCTTTCACGATCAATGGGGAAGTTCTTGACGATGGACGCTTGAGAATTACCTGGAGCAATACTTGGGGAGATGGAGGTACAGTTGTTTTAACACCCGCATCTTAAACTTTATTTAGTAATATGTTAAAATAGGGGCCTTTGGCCCCTATTTTTTTAAACTTTTATTAATTTACGAGGGTTTTCTTAGGTGGAAAAAAAATTGATTATGCGCTTCATTTTACTGGTACTTCTGCTGTTTGTCGGTCAACAAACAAGTCTTTATTCACAAGTTGTTGATAAGAAAAATAGATTCGAAGAGTTTCAAACATCAAACGAACATTTATTTCAACAAAAAGATATTGTTCATAAATATGCCGAATCGATAGGCATACCTATTAAAATTGAATTAGAAAATGGCCGTGTAGCAGATCTACAGTTTTTTGATAAGTCGGGACATCCTACATACTACACCGTATTTAATACCGGGTCAGCTATTACTACCGGGACCAATGATTTGAATCCAGGTGGTGAATTGGGTTTAAATCTTACTGGCAAAGGCATGACCGTAGGTGTATATGACCAAACAAGACCAAAGCCAGATCATGTTGAATTCGAAGATAGACTAACACAAATAGATGGTTCAACAGAAGATATTTCAAATCATGCCACCCACGTAACTGGGACAATTCTAGCAGCTGGAATAAATCCTGGCGTAAGAGGAATGGCATATGAATCAACAGGCTGGGCTTTCAATTGGGATGCTGACTTATCAAAAATGAATGCTAATGCCTATGATCCAATCTCTAAACCAAATGGTCATTTGGTTTCTAATCATTCCTATGGTTTCGTTATTGGATGGTTTCGAAATTCCAGTGGGAGTTGGGTTTGGTCAGGTAATTCATCTGTTGACCCAGATGAAGATTATCGTTTTGGATTTTATTCATCAAAAAGTAAAGGGTTGGACGATTTAGCTTTCACAAAACCCTTCTACACAATAGTCTGGGCCGCAGGTAACGACCGAAATGATACAGGTGACGGGTCCAGAAACCCTGATGGACCCGATGATTCCATAGGTCCAGAAGGAGTTGCAAAGAATATAATTACAGTTGGTGCTGTCAGTGGAATTCAAAATTACACCGGCCCAGAGGACGTTCAAATTAGCAGTTTTTCAAGTTGGGGTCCGACGGATGACGGAAGAATTAAGCCAGACATTGTAGGAGTTGGAGTAGGGGTTTTTAGTTCTGCTATTGCAGATGGGGGAGCGAGCGATAGTTATGCTTCATTAAACGGGACTTCTATGGCTGCTCCTAATATTACCGGTTCATTGCTTCTTCTTCAGCAATTATATGGGGAGAGAAATAATGGGAGATTTATGCGTTCATCTTCGCTAAAAGCACTGATGGTGAACACCAGTAAGGAAGCAGGAAATCACCCTGGCCCAGACTATATTTATGGCTGGGGTTTGCTTGATGCTAAAGCTGCAGCAGAAGTTATTTTGAATGAGAATGGCAGTTCGGATTTTATCCGAGAAGAGGTTTTGTCTCAGGGAAATACTTTTGAATATGAGTTTTTATCGGATGGTGTCACACCTATCCGCTCGACAATCGCTTGGATTGATCCCTCTGGAAATCCGGTGGGGCCTTCATTAGATCCGACTGATCTAATGCTGATCAACGATCTGGATATGAGAATAATTGACGAGGAAGGAAACACTTATTTTCCATGGACTCTCAATCCAGAAAATGGTCCCTCTGCCAGAGGGATGCAAGACAAAGACAATTTCCGGGATAATATTGAACAGATATGGGTACCTAATCCGAAAGCTCAAAGATATCGATTGATCGTTAGCCATAAAGGCGAACTAGCAGGGGGAGAACAAAATTTCTCCTTGGTATTTACAGCAGGCACCATCGATGGAGCTGAAGAAACGCTCTATTGGATAGGTGGAGCGGAAGGTTCTTGGAATGATGGTAATAACTGGTCTTTGACTGCTCAGGGAAGTCCAGCCGGAAAGATTCCTTCAAATGGAACTCGTGTGGTCTTTGAAGGTACTGAAGGAGGAAACACCGCTGTCAATCTTTCTGCTTCAGTAAATGCCTTCAGTGTGAATTTATTCGGAGACCAGGTTGTGACTTTTGATCTGGGAGGAAATAATATTAATGTGACCAACGGTTTCCGCGTTAGCAATCAAATCACAGAGATCCGAAACGGTACATTGACCTTTGAAAATGAGCTTTCTAATTCCCAGATTATTGAATTTGGTCAGACGGCATTTGAAAATGTACGACTTAATTTCAATACCGGAAATTGGAGATTAATTGCAGCTGAAAAGCTAGGAGATGTCCGGATCGATGAGGCCAATCTTGAGGTAGCACTTGAGTCATTGGAGGTGAATTTGTTAGAGATGGTAGGTGCTGGTTCCATCGATGGTAGCTTTACCTCAATCACCTTTGAGGAAGATTTTATTGCTGAACCACAAGCAAACATCAAATCAGATATCAAAGTGATATTTACTGGAGAGAACGGGCTGTTTAATCAACTTGCATCTGAGAATATTACCGAATTGGAGGTTCAATCAGGCGAGTTGACCTTACTAAGTGCAGGAGTAGACAAAATCACCGCATCTAACTCTACCGTTCTCCTGGATCGAGAAGTTTTGACTATTTCTGAACTGGACTTGGGAGAGGCTTCTACCTTTGACTTAGGTCCCTCCGGTCAATTGACAATTTTGGATAATATTTCCGTCGATGCTACTTCCGATTTAGGTTCAAAGATTCAAGCGGGAAATGAGGGGAAAATCATACATAATGTCTACCGAAAGTATTGTTTTGAAAATCTAAGCCTAGAAAATGTCGATCTGGAAGGAGATGCAATAATCAATCTGGGTTTGGATGCCGAGATTACGAATTCGGAAGGTTGGATAGCTCAAAATTGTGAGGACGTGCTTTTCGCTGATTTTTCTTTCCAATATCCATGCGCAGGTGCAGCTGTTACTTTTGAGAACTTAAGTGAGGGCGCTATTTCAAATTACCGTTGGGATTTTGGAGGCCTAGGCGAATCTGAGTTGGAAAATCCAATCTTTGTGTTCGATAGTCCAGGCTCTTATGTTGTTCAATTGACCATTTCAAATTCTTCGGGTGATGTCAACTACGAATTACCAATTGAAATAAGTTCGAACGACCTGACCAAACCTACCGTGGTCGTAAATGGGTCTAATCTGACCTCCCAGCAACCTGGAAGCTCCTATCAATGGTACCTGAATGGCGAATTGATTCCCGGAGCGACTAACAGATCCCTTAGTGCCGAGTCAGATGGATCTTATCAGGTGGCAATATTTAATGATATTTGTAATCGAGTTTCCGATCCGGTGGTGATTTCTTCTATTCCAGACCAAGAGCAAGACCTTGCACGATTTGGAATATTTGTAGGGCCTATTCCATCAGAGGATAAAGTCACAGTGTATGTTTCCAATACCTATCGAGGTCCGCTTACCCTTTCCCTAGTTGATATGGCGGGGAGAGAATATCGTAGGACTGAGGTCGGTAAAAACACGGATGAACTTGAAATCGAAATGAACCTTCCTGGCAGACAGGGACTTTACTTATTGAAAATCAATACCAACAATTTAACCTTACACAAAAAAGTAATTAAACAATGAAAAAACTATTAGTAGTTCTGTTCCTTTTTTCAGCGAATTTATCTTTTGCACAGATTGCAAATTTTGATTTGAATGGGGCACCCGCACGATTATCTGGATACGATGGCGTAGATGGTTCACCTTACCTATTTGCCGATTGGGCTAGAGCAGATTTATCACTTAGTAATGCTGGCTTAAAGGAGAATGTAGCCTACCGATTCAATATTTATGAAAATGAATTAGAAGTAATCAATGAGGCCGGAAATAAGATTTATCTAAACAAATCTTATGTAGAATATGCGATGCTAGAGCGACCATCCATAATCATCGCCGAAAACAACGAAGAGGGACTTTTAACAAAGTTACTTTTCAAAAAAGGCTTCGATATGATCAATGGAGTAAAAGCCACTGACTTGGTCAACGTGATCGCAGAGGGAGAGAAATATACTTTGGTCCGCAAATTTATGACTGACTTGGTGACTCCACCTAAAAATAGCTATGCTCCTACATCTGGGCGGATGTTTGTTTTTGAAGAAAACTTCTATCTGATTGATGAAAATAACAATGTCAATTCAGTGCGAAACAAAACAAACAATATCATCAAGTCTCTAAATAAAGAAGATCAGGACATGGCCAAGCAAATTGTGAAAGACAATAAACTTAATCTCTCCCGAGAAGATCACTTGGTACTCTTTTTCCAAAAGCTCAACGAAGCCTAATCGATTTGAAATCAACTTAAAAGCCTCGATATAACTCGGGGCTTTTGTCTTTTTGAGGATTTTCTATCTCTGATCTTTTGGCTACCTTTGCAGCGAATTTTATTTCAGATGATTTACGTTTGTAGAAAAGAGCATTTCAATGCCGCACATAAACTTTGGAATCCAAACTGGTCCGAAGAGAAAAATTTCGAGGTTTTTGGTCCCTGTGCCAATGTGAACTGGCATGGACACAACTTTGAGTTGATCGTGACGGTAAAAGGAATTCCTGATCCCGAAACCGGTTTTGTGGTTGACCTTAAGGACTTAAGTAGTTTGATCAAAAAGCTGGTGATCGATAAAGTAGATCATAAAAACCTAAATATGGACGTGGATTTCATGCAAGGAAAAATGGCTTCATGCGAAATCCTTGTCATGGAGTTTTGGAAGATATTAGAACCTGCAATCAAAGAAATCACTCCCAAGGGAGGTTTACATAAATTGACACTTTACGAAACCCCGAGGAACTTCGTGGAGTATCGAGGAGAGTAAGGTTTCTTTCACCACAGAAAGTTCGTTGATTTTTGTAAGTAGTTAGTGGTGAATAGTAAGTGGTTTTATCACTTTTGTAATTCTACTTGGTATTTTTGATGTTTTTAAGGATTTTGAGGTTTCTTTCAATCAATTTTTGTAAAAGTGGGCTTTGTTAAAAATTACTATGAACTTGATGTTTATAAACTTTCAAGAGAGCTTGCAAGGGATGTTTTCCTCATTTCTAAAAAATTCCCAATTGAAGAGCGATTTTCCCTTACAGATCAAATTAGAAGGTCATCTAGATCCGTTGGTGCACAGATTGCGGAATCATGGGGTAAAAGAAGATACGTGAATCATTTTATTTCAAAATTAACTGATAGCGATGCCGAGCAGTATGAAACTAGACATTGGATTGAAGTAGCATCCGATTGTGGTTTAGTTTCTGAAAAAGAAGTTCAAGATATTCTTGAGAAATGCGAAGCAATAAACATCAAGTTAAATGCAATGATTGCAAAAGCTGATCATTTTTGTTTCATTAAGAAATAATCGATTAACTCAGACTACTTACCTTTTACAATTTACTACTTACAGCTATTGAGAAAACTCTACATCATCTCCGGTGAGCGCTCAGGCGACATACATGCCTCCAATTTGGTTCGTGCAATGCATCAGCTCGATTCAACCATTCAGTTTAGAGGAATGGGAGGGACTTATTCCCAAGAGGCTGGAGTAGATTTAGCTGTGAATTATTCGGAAGTAGCCCTCATGGGATTTTTGGAAGTGGTATTGGGCTTTCGGAAAGTACTCAAGTACTTGAAGATAGTGAAGGATGATTTGAATACTTTTCAACCCGACGCCTTGATTCTAGTAGACTACGGCGGCTTTAATATGAAAATTGCTGCCTTTGCTAAGGAAAAAGGTATTCCTGTTCATTATTATATCCCTCCGAAAGTATGGGCTTGGAACCAAAAGCGAGCTTTGAAATTGAAGGCAATCACTGATCAGATTTACAGTATTCTTCCTTTTGAGCCTGACTTTTTCAGGCGTTTCGAAATGGATGTGGAATATGTAGGGAATCCCCTTTTTGATGAAATAAAGAAGTTTACTCCGCACGAGTTCTTTTTTCAAAAAAATGAATTGAGCTATGCGCCGATTATCGCGCTTCTTCCAGGAAGTAGAAAACAGGAAATAAGTGCCATGCTTCAAGAAATGGTCAACTTGCTTAGCATCTTCCCCAATGCTCAATGGGTCGTGGCAGGTGTTGATAGCCTAGATTCTAAATTATATGAACCTGCCAGAAAAGCCGGGATAAAAGTGATTTTTAACCAAACCTATGATTTGCTATCCCATGCGACCGCAGCAGTGGTGACCTCCGGAACGGCTACATTAGAAACTGCGCTTTTTCGCGTGCCGCAGGTGGTTGTGTACCGTACATCTCCTGTTTCCTATGCTATTGGTAAAAAATTGATCCGTGTCCCCTTCATTTCCTTGGTTAACCTAATAGCCGAAAGAGAGGTGGTGAAAGAATTGATTCAGGACGAATTTTCGGCTAAAAATATCCAAGCCGAACTTCAGAAAATTCTTTCTAATCCTGTTTTTAAAGGGCAGATGCTTCAGGGATATGATGAGATTTTAGAAAAATTGGGAGAAAAATCTGCCTCGGAGACAGTTGCAAAAAATATTTTGACATCCATGTATTGAGATTGGGCAAGTATTGGTAGTAAGCTTTGGCCTACAAATTTGACCTTGGTTTTTTCTATAGTCAATTTACCTTCTCCAGAAATTCTTTGTTTGGGGGGCTATGTGGCCTCATGGCATTTATTCTGATTATCCGCATTTGTACCCTCAGTAGACTTCTCTTTGATCTCGGATAAAAGGAGTTTTATACCGGATAATTTGTTCTGAGGAACAAATGCGGATTTATTTCAATTACTTTTCCTGCGGAGTATTGATCAAAAACGGTGCTTTTCCATCCGTGATAATGATTTTTGTGTTCGGTGAGTTAGCTAACTCCCGAAAAGCCTCGATACTTCTGAGTTCGATGATTTCACGTACAAGGCCCTCCGCAAGGATAATTTGGGCTGCTCTTGTACCCTCTGCCTCTATTCTCCTTCTTTCAGCCTCTTTGCGTTCCCTTTCTAGGATAAATTCCATCTGTTGTGCTTCTTGTTCTGCCTGTAATTTTCGTTCGATGGCACGGCTTAATTCTTCTGGAAGCTGAATGCTTTTCATCAAAACTCTTTCCACCACAAAACCTCGATCCCGTAACGATTCGTGCATTCTATCCTGAATCTTGTTTTCTATCTCTGACCGCATTCCTGAGTGCATATCTTTGGCCATATACTGAGATGTTATATCTGCTGCCGCCGAGCGAAAAACATTCATAATTAACACTCGCTCATAGTTTTGCCCCACATCTTCAAGGATAAAGGGAACCTTGTTTTTTTCAATGCTATATAGAATAGAAATCTCTGAATCGATGGTCAAACCCTCCTGGCTGGGTAGATTAAGTCTCATTTCCTGATTTACTGTTCTAATAGGTACTTTGATCACTCGGGTCGTGAAAGGATTGAAACCGGTGAGTCCAGCTTCCATAATTTCAGGGTTTAATTTTCCAAACTTACTTTTGACACCTACTTCTCCTTGTCGAATGACGGCGCAGGAGGAAAGGATAATTGCGGCTAAGATTATAAAAACCGGTTTTTTCATAAATGTATTGGTTTAGTCCAAGAAATCTTTAGTGTTAATACGTAATCTTATTCTCCTTAGGTTGCTTTTTAGATTTCTTTTTTTGCATTCCTCGGCTTCTGATTGCCATGTTTTTTGGATAAAATTGATTTACAAAGGATAAATGTCTGATTTTTATTTAAGTGTTTTTTTGATGATTTTGATGCAAATTTCAAATCGTGAAATCGAGCAGGATCCCGAACCTAGTGGACCTAAATAGTGATGTTTGTTCATTATGCAAGATTTCATATGTCTTTCAAGCAAAAATTATAATCTTATGAAATCGACACGATTAAAATCATCATTAAACACACAGGGAAATGATTATTTTAATCGTCCAAGATTCCATCTGACCAATAAAAATCAAAAAATAAACAGATGAAAAAGTATATTTCCTTTCTTTCAGCCTTTTTTGCCTACTTTCTAGCATATCCTCAATCCTTCCCCGGTATCCTTACCGATCGTGTAGAGAAACTGGATGCCATGCTGGATGATGCGATTGCCAATCAGAGAGTTCCAGGACTAGTAGCTATGGTTTTAAAGGATGGGGAGCTTGTCTATCATGAAGCAAAAGGATACGCAGACGTGGCTTCCAAAACTATGATGGAAAAAGATCATATTTTCCGCATAGCTTCTCAAACTAAAGCGATTACCGCCACAGCAGTGATGATTTTATGGGAAGAAGGTAAGTTTAGGCTAGATGATCCTATTTCCAACTATATCCCTGAATTCAAGAATCCACAGGTTTTGGCGGGTTTTCGATATAGCGACACTACTTTTTCTACGAGATCTGCTGACAAGGAGATCACGATTAGACATCTACTCACCCACACTTCAGGTTTGGGTTATGGAGTGATAGACGGAGATGAACGGATGAAAATGATCTATCATAAAGCAGGGGTAACTGACCTTTTCACTACTGAAAATATTAGTATTGAAGAGAGTGTTAAGCGCCTAGCCAAACTTCCACTACATCATGACCCTGGGACAAAATATACTTATAGCGAAGGCTTGGATGTACTTGGTTATTTCGTGGAGATTATCAGTGGTCAGCCTTTTGATGTTTTTCTAAAAGAGCGGATTTTTGATCCTTTAGGAATGGACGATACCCGCTTTTATCTGAATGATGCTCAGGGAGAGCGCTTAGTTACCGTTCATACTTATCAAGATGGAAAATGGCAGCCTTACCCGGTTACCTTTTACGATCCTGATTATCCTAGGAAAGGAGCAAAACGATTTTTCTCAGGCGGAGCGGGTCTATCGAGCACCACGGCTGATTATGCAAAGTTTCTTCAGATGTATTTAAATCAGGGTGAATTGAATGGTAATCGGATTCTGAGTTCAAATACCATCGAAACTATCATGAAAAACCAAGTAGGGGACTTGTGGTCGGGGGATAAATACTATGGACTGGCCTTTGGAGTGGTCACTGAGGATGGAGTTGCTCGAGGAGGACTGGGGAGTGAAGGAACCTTTGATTGGGGTGGTTATTTTAATACCCAATATTTCGCCGACCCAGAGGAGCAGCTAATCGGTCTCATTTTCAAGCAAACAAGTGGTGCAGGCAATGGTGATGATACGAATTGGAAGTTTAGACAGATGGTTTTCACTTTGATTGAATAAGTGGGCCTTTTATTGAGCCGGTTTTAGGTTGTCACCATCTCTTACATGTAGTCTTCCAAATACAAAGGCCGAAACCATTGTTATTCCTCCAATTACCAAAAAGGTATAGCGGAATGCATTGTGGATTTCATTCTGAATCAGGCTTGTATCTCCTTCGAAAAGCTTTAAAATCACTAAGCCAAAAGCTACTCCAAATCCAATCGCCATTTGTTGATTGACAGAAAGGAGAGAATTACCGCTACTCGTATGGTAAGGGCGCAAATCTGCAATGGCTATAGAGTTCATGGCTGTGAACTGAATGGAGTTGAAAAATCCCAATACTGCGATAATGGGTATATGCAAATACAGAGAATGCTCCACATCAGGAATAGCTAAGCTGCATATCAATGCTCCAATAATCAGTGTATTGATCATCAGGGTTTGCCGATAGCCAAGTCTATTGAGAATTCCCATCACGACAGACTTCCCCAACATGGCAGTAACAGCCATAGGTGCCACCATCCAGCCTGAGATGACTGCAGATTTCCCGTATCCAATTTGTATCATCAAAGGAAGTAAAAGTGGGATTGAGCTGATTCCCAATCTAGTAATTAGATTTCCAACGATCCCAACCCGAAAAGTCCTTACCTGAAATAAGTCTAGTGGAAAAATGGGTTCTACCCGTTTCCGTGCATGCCTGTAATAGAAATAGAGTAGCAGGAATCCCAATACTAATCCCAAAAGAAGCGGAGTGGTCAGTACTGCATTTCCCATCAGTTCTAGAGAGACAGATAAAGTAAAAGTCGCTCCGGCAAAAATCAGGAATCCCTTTAAGTCAAAACCTGAATTTTCTGAATGATAATCCGGTAAATAAACCAAACTGAGAATTAGTCCTATAAAGGCAATGGGGAGATTGATCAGAAATATCCATTGCCAAGAAAAATAATCAACCATGTACCCCCCCACCAAAGGACCTAAAATTGGACCAATTAAAGCAGGTACGATGGCAAAATTCATGGCTCTCACTACCTCATTTCGTGGGAAGGTTTTTATCAATGTCAGTCTCCCCACCGGAGTCATCATGCTGCCTCCCACACCTTGGATCACTCTTGAAATGACTAGTTGGTTGAGGTTTTGTGAAAGAGAACAAAAAAGTGATCCCAAAGCAAAAACTGCCAATGCGCCGATAAATACTTTTTTTGTCCCGAAGCGATCTGCCATAAAACCACTAATCGGCATCAGCAAAGCCACAGTCAGCACGTAGCTGATAATGGCACTTTGCATATTCAGTGGAGACTCATTGAGATCTTCCGCGATGGCTGGCAAGGAGGTATTCAAAATGGTAGAATCCAGCATCAACATAAAAATAGCCGTAGCCAAGATGATGGGGAGGATTCTTTTTTCTTGTGAACTCGAGGGATTAGAATTCATGCGAATTTCTAGATAAAAATATCAGGCGTTCGTTCGAATAGAAAAGCAAATATTTCAGGATTCAGTTCACTCAAGTATAGCGATAGACCAATTATTTCTGTGATCTTTTGTGAAGAAGAATTTCGGCTAATTCTAAAGCACAGCCCCATGCTACAGTAAATCCAGCGCCTCCATGTCCATAATTGTGAAAAATCTGAGGGAACTCTTCATCAAATTCAAAACGGACTGCTTTTCTTTTCGGCCTAAGTCCGACAAGTGTTTCGATCACTTGGGGCCTTGATTGAATACCAAAACTTTTCAAACGCCCTAAAATTGATTGAGTGTCTTCGGGGTCTTGCTCTTCGTTCCAGTCCTCGTCATAATCAGTGCCTCCAATGATAGAATCCCGACTTCTGTTGATGATGTATGTTAAAGCTCCTTTTCGGATAGGGTCAGCAAAGGAAGGAATGTTCATTTTTTCGGCACGCAAAATCTGACCCCTCATGGGATAGAGATCTTCATCTCCGCAGAGCTCTCTGGCACCAAGACCGGTGCAATTGATCACCCATTCATCCAGCGAAGCCAAGTCCTTGCAGGTCTTGAACTCTTTCAATTCAAATTCACCTCCATTTTCTAAAAACTTTCCGAATAAATACGGAAGGTAGCGGGGAGGTTCGGCTAAGGGCACATCAGCGATCAGACCTTTTTCCATGCCATTTGGCAGCTCCGATAAGGAGGCTTCTCGTACAGTTCCAGGCGGCAAATGCTTTACCCATTCTTCCTCGCTTAAATCTTTATAGGAATTTAAAAAAGGAATCATAGAGACGCCCTCAGCATAGGCGGACTCTTCCTTATAGCGTTCGTAGCTGATAGCTGCCCATTGATCGGTTTTCTTTTTTGGTTCGATGGTGTATGGAAACCAAACAGCTCCCACTTTATGGGAAAGTGTGTGTACAAATTTCTCCTTGGCGTAAAGCTTAACTCGAAATCCTGCCTCCTGCAATGCAATGGCCGAAGTCAAACCGATTATTCCCGATCCGATTACATTTATTGGTTCTTTTTCAATTTTCATGTTAGGCCTAATTGATAGAAGCCGTTAATTTTTTCAGGTTTAAAGGTTCGAATTTTAAAGATGGATAATCCAATCACGTGATAAATCGCGTTATAAAATTGACCTAGTAAGATATTAGAGACTTAAAGTATTTCTTTTTCGTGGAGGATTAAATAATTATTTACATATTTAAAACATAGTTTTATTAATTCTTAAAAAATACATTATTATGAGTTTGGAAAGAATGGTCGGAGAGATTAGCTCATTTTTCCCAGATAAATATTTCGGATTTATAAAAACCGAAAAGGAGGAGACCTATTTCTTTTATCAATCTGAGTTAAATTTTCAGGCTGACTTTGAGGAGGGATTAATTTTAAAACGATATGAAGCCTTAATTGGTGATTTAGTCACCTTTGTCTTAAGGCCAAATTTTAGGCCTGATGATCCTCCGATTGCGGCTGGCCTTGTAAGAATGACTAATTTTTACAGATTGAAAATGATTAAAATGGCTACAGAGAAAGAGTTTTTAGTAGGAACTCTTAAAAAGCGCGGAAACTCATTTTTTGTTGTTCACAGGTACTCTGGAGCATGGGTTCAGATTTCTGTTTCTAACTGCCATAAAAAGCCTGAAGAATGGATGGAAGATCGAATAGATTATTGGGTCAAATTCAAAATCAGCAGGCCGAAAGAAGAAGAAAAAGTATGCGCATATTTACTCGACTTACCTCTTCGGAAAAAAATCCAATTGATCTTAGATAAAATTGAGAATAAAGAAACTTTAAATGGGAAAGTAGTTCATCGATCAAATGCTGGAATTACAGTTGTTCTCAAGGAATCTTATATCAACGGGAATCTATCAATAAAATCTGCTCTAAATGAAGAGGAAAAAAGCTATTTCGACCGGGTGAGAATAGGTGATGAGATATCAGCCTTTCCCTTAAGTCTTGATTTAGAAAAAGGTATCGTAAAACTTGACTTTTTTCGACCTGCTGCCGAAAAAATCCCTGATGATGAAAATTCTATTGAATGTTCTCCTTTTTCTGCTGAAAACTGATCAAAATAAAAGGGCTAGTATTTTTTAAACAATCTTATCCAATCTTGCTCTGCAGCGATGTAGCCGAAGGAAGCGAATGAATTCGTTTCTAAGAGACCTTCCATCATGTTTTTGGCGCGTGAAGTGTCCCCATTGTAGAGATACCAATTGGCCACTCCATAGCGCACTGCATCATTGGATGGATTACCTCCAGGTCCTTGCTGGATTAATGAATCTGTAGAAACCCAACCTTTGTATAGGTTACAGAGGTCAGCATAGCTTTGATTCTCGATCACCGTGGAGTCAGCATGGATGGGGGCCAAAAGTGAATCGGCTTTAACAGGATTTCCCATTCGCTGCTGAATCATATATAGCCAATGGGTACTGGAGACAATATTGTCGTAATGGGATCCACTTTCCCTGCATTTCAAATAGGCATCGTAGGCCTTTTCATATTCTCCTATTAAATAATAAGCTAGGCCTAAGTGATAGTAGATGTTCCCATGAAGAGAGCTCACTGGAATATTAAGCGCATTAGGCATCCCATCTGGTTCGATTTCATTAGGAGTTCCTTGGATTAGTTCTACAGCTTTTTCTAGGTCGGCGATTGCTTTATCAAATTCCCTTACAGAAATATAGCGATGTCCGCGATGGCGGTAGAGTTTTGGTTCGTCTGGGAAGCTCTCAATTCCTTGAGAAAAAATATCAATAGCCTGATTGTACTGCCCAAGGTAGGCAGTCCGTCTTCCATACCAAATGAGCGCCTCTACATCTTCTGGATTAGCCTCAAAATTAGCTTTGGCTTCCTCATATTGGCTAATCAACTTTTCAGAGGGCTCGGCTAGTTGATAAGTTTTTCCCAGTTGGGTGGTGAATGATGAGTCAAAAGAGTCTATTTCCAATTCGCTGGAGCCTTTTTGCTCTTGATTACATGAGGAAAGGAGTGTGAAAAGGAAAATAATTGGAAAGATGTTACGCATAGGCCCTAGCCAGATAAGTTTCATAGGATTGAATCTACAATAAAAATAGAATATTCGCTTTTGATTGCTTTATCGATTTAGCTTTTTGGCCCCCATGAAAGAAAAAATGGTAAATAAATAAATTTTATAAGTAGGCATCCCAATTTCCAAAAACAAAAAAGCCAACCCCTGCGAGTCGGCTCTTCAATTATTTTGGATTCAATCAGTTTATTCTGGTAAAAGTACGGTGTCAATCACGTGTACCACTCCGTTTGTTCCTGCCAAATCAGCAGCTATTACAGTAGCACCACCGATCATTACTTTTCCATCTTGGATAGAAACAGTTAGCGTTTGACCGTTAAGCGTTGTCACTTCTTGTCCATCACTTAGATCACCAGACATTACGTTACCTGATACTACATGGTAGGTAAGGATTCCAGTTAGAGCTTCTTTGCTCTCTGGCTCCAATAATCCTTCCACTGTTCCAGCAGGAAGTGCTTCGAAAGCAACGTTTGTAGGTGCAAATACCGTAAATGGTCCATCTCCACTAAGTGTCTCCACTAATCCGGCGGCCTGTACAGCGGCTACTAGTGTAGTGTGATCAGGTGAACCAATAGCGATATCTACTACGGTATTGGATGGAACTGGCGCTGGAGTTTCTTCTACAGTTTCCATCACTGTTTCTTCTGTGGTCTCTTCTTTTGGTGCACTACAGGCTGTCCATAGGCCCAAAACAAGGAAGGTGGCGGCAAATGCCGTAATTTTGTTCATTTTCATTTTAGTAAGGGGTTTGTTCTTAGGTTATGAAAACAAGAAATACTCCCGAAGGTTTTGAATATCTTTGAGTTAATTCAATAAAATCGAATAATGTGGTTGTGTTTGGTTGAAACCATTTAACCTTTTTAAGTTTTCTACTGATAAAAAAATACCTAATCTAGCAAAATGCTTCAAGACAGTTTTGGACGAGTTCACGATTATCTGAGGATTTCCCTCACGGACCATTGCAATTTCCGCTGCACCTATTGCATGCCGCAGGAGGAGATGGAGTGGATGCCTCAGTCCAAACTGATGAGCAAGGAGGAGATTTTGACCTTGGCAGAGACTTTTGTAGGACTTGGGGTCAAAAAGATTCGATTGACAGGGGGAGAACCTTTGGTGAGGAAAGAGTTTCCGGAGATTTTGGAGCGATTGGCTGCTTTTCCGGTCGAGCTTACACTTACCACCAACGGGGTCCTGATTCACAAACATATCGAAGTGTTGAAAAAAGCCGGCGTTCGATCGGTCAACGTCAGCTTGGACACGCTCAACCGGGAAAAGTTTTTGAAACTGACCCGAAGAGATCAATTCGATCGGGTTTGGGAAAATATGCTCCTGCTCCTTCGGGAAGGTTTCCGTGTCAAAGTCAATGCAGTGGCACTTCATGGATTGATCGAAGAGGAGATTTGTGATTTTGTAGCGATGACTGAAAGGCTTCCGATTCACATGCGCTTCATCGAGTTTATGCCTTTTGCTGGCAATCACTGGCAGAGTAAAAAAGTGGTTACCGCTGCTCAGATGCTGGATTTGGTGAAGGAAAAGTACGAAATCGTCAAGCTCGAAGATAAGAAGCACGATACCGCAAAGAAATATAAAGTTCCGGGTTTTGAAGGCACTTTTGCCTTTATCACCACTATGAGTGAAAACTTCTGCGCAGGCTGCAATCGCATCCGGCTGACTGCAGATGGCAAGATCAAAAACTGTCTCTTTGGCAAAGAAGAATTGGACCTTTTGATTGCTTTGAGAAGGGGAGAAAACGTGGAAGAAATCATCCGGCTTTCCATTTCCCGTAAGCACAAAGCCTTGGGCGGTCAATTCGACCCGGATTACCTCAAGGCCAATCCAGAGGCTATCGAAAACCGAAGTATGATCAAAATCGGAGGCTAAATGATTTCAGTAAACGAAGCGAAGGCGATTCTTCAGAAGCTTGAACTGTCGCGAAATGTCCAAGTTTTACCCATTTCATCAGCTCAGGGATTTTTCTTAGCCAAACCCATCTCCTCCCAATTAGACGTTCCTTCTTTTGACAATTCAGCCATGGATGGCTATGCGTTTTCTTGGGAAGAGGGAGTAAGTCAATTGGAATTGGTCGGGGAAGCTGCTGCCGGTGCTGCCGAACTTCCAAAACTCGGGAAAGGACAGGCGATTCGCATTTTCACGGGTGCTCCCATGCCTTCGGGTGCTGATTCGGTCATCATGCAGGAAAAAGTGGAGCGAAATGGAAATAGGATTCGCTTCAATCCCGAAGATGCAGTGAGTGGAAATCATGTTCGCTACAGAGGCACGCAGTGCAAAAAAGGAGATATCATCGCCGAGGCTGGCGCAAAAATCACTCCCGGCTTAGTAAGTCTTTTGGCTTCGGTGGGAGTAAAAGAGGTCCCCGTCTATCGGGTTCCAAAAGTCGCGGTCATCATCACAGGCAATGAGATTCAGGACTTGGGAAATAAGCTACAAGCCGGCCAAATCTACAATGCCAACGGGCCTGCTTTGGATTCCTGGCTTAGAAAGTTGCAGGTGGATGAAATCCAAGCTATCAAAGTCCCTGATCAGAAAGAAGCTGTGGTTGAGACTCTTGCCCGAGCTTTGGACCAAAATGATTTGGTGATTTTTACGGGAGGAATTTCGGTGGGAGACTATGATTTTGTCAAAAATGCCGTGGAGGAAAATCAAGTGGAGCAACTTTTCTACAAGCTAAAACAAAGACCGGGAAAGCCCCTGTATGCAGGACAAAAGGAAGGAAAAGTAATTTTTGCACTCCCGGGAAATCCCGGTTCGGTGCTTTCCTGCTTTTTGCAGTACGTCAAACCTGTGGTTCAGGCTTGGAAAGGAGATGAAGAGGCTTGGAACCATTTTCAAGAGCTTCCTTTGGCTCAGGATTTCGAAAAGAAAATCCCGCTTACCCAATTTTTAAAAGCAAGAATCCAAAACGGAAAGGTAGAGGTGCTTCAAGGGCAAGAGTCCTTCAATTTGATTGCTTTCGGCCTGGCTGATGGATTTGTAGAAATCCCGGAAGAGTCATCCGTTGTTGAATCTGGTACACTTTTGAAATTTTATCCTTGGTAATGGATGATCTGATTTACTACGGCCTGTTTTTCCTGATGCCATTTGCTGCATTTCTTTATGCCTCGGTCGGGCATGGAGGGGCAAGTTCCTATTTGATGATTCTGGCTTTGTTGGGTTTCGCTCCGGAGGAGATTCGCCCCACCGCCTTGATCTTAAATATGATGGTATCCATGGCTTCCTTTCTGAATTACCGCAAGGCGGGGGAGTTTCCGACGAGTTTGTTTTGGTCGCTTATTCTGTTTTCCATTCCTGCAGCGTATTTGGGGGGAACCATCCTGTTGGATGCCTCTATTTATAAAAAGGTCTTGGGAGCACTCTTGATTTTTCCCGCGCTTAAGTTTGCTGGAGTTTTTCCGATTGCCGATAAAGTCAAGATCGAGCAAGCTTGGTGGATGGGGCCGCTATTGGGGATTTTGATCGGCTTTCTTTCCGGAATGATCGGAATCGGTGGAGGAATCATTCTTACGCCGATTGTATTGATGCTGGGTTGGGCGGGAGTAAAAGAGACAGCCGCCCTGAGCGCCTTGTTTATCTTTTTGAATTCAGTGGCAGGCTTTTTAGGGGCTAGTATTTATGAGCTTCCGCTCAAGGAAGAATTGTGGGTATTGGTTCCATTGACTGTGGCAGGAGGGATTTTGGGCGCTTATTTGGGTGCTAAGCGATTTTCTGTTAAGTCCTTGAAGTACCTTTTGGCCTTTGTCCTCTTATTTGCATCGATTAAACTTATAATGAGTTGATGTTCCTTTACAAATGGACGTTTATTTTAGGGGATTCCATTATTTGAGAGTTTGGCAGGGTGGTTTTTGAGTAGAACAGTTGTATTTTAGTCCCAAACAATAAAATCAATGGATGAGTTAATCACAGTAAGATTTTTTGGAATGGTGGCGGAAAAGCTGGGCAAACAGGAACTAGTTCTTGAAAATCCAGGAAATTCGGACCGCTTGCTTGAGCATTTGAATGAGAATTACCCGGATTTGAAGGAGATTAAGTTTAGCCTTGCTGTAAATAAAAAACTTTGTACTGAGCCTTCCATCATTCCAATTGGAGCCGAAGTAGCCATTTTACCGCCTTTTTCAGGAGGATGAATTTATGAATCGATTTGAACGACAACTAATATTACCCGGCTTCGGTACTGAGGGCCAAGAAAAACTGAGAAATTCCTCTGTGGCAGTGATTGGTGCAGGAGGCTTGGGGTCTCCCATTTTACTTTATCTGGCTGCGGCTGGAGTGGGTAAAATCACCGTAGTAGACGGAGATGAAGTGAGCCTATCCAATCTAAACCGACAAGTCATTTTTGGAGAGATGGATCTTGGAAAGAAAAAGGCTGAAGCGGTTGTAGATTATTTTAGGTCCAAGTATTCGGATATTGAATGGACTGTGATCTCCGATTTTATCAGCACTGAGAATGCTAAAGAAATACTAAGTCCGCATCACCTCATAATCGACGGATCGGACAATTTTCCCACCCGCTATCTAGTCAATGATGCCTGTGTTTTGCTTAAAAAGCCTTTGGTTTTTGGGGCGATTTATCAGCATGAGGGGCAGGTTTCTGTGTTTAATCTGAATCGCAACTCCTGTCAATACCGGGATCTTTTCCCGGATATGCCTTCGGCGGCAGAAATTCCAAATTGCTCCGAAACGGGTGTACTGGGAGTCTTGCCCGGGATCATCGGAAATTTGATGGCTCTGGAAGCAATCAAAGTACTCTCTAGATTGGGTGAGGTTTTGGATAATCGGGTTTTGTATTTCAATAGTTTGACTTCCGAAACCTATGATTTGCAAATAAGCCCTAGCTTTAAGGCAAGAGCTGCCGCGCCAGCAGATTGGGATTCTTTGCAGGCGATCAATTACGAATTGGCCTGTGAGGGCATAGAAACTTTGGACTGGGACGATGCATTTAGAAGGGCAGGGCACGGAACCATGTTGGTTGATGTGCGTGAGTTGGAGGAGGAGCCACCGCTAGTCTGCTCAGCGTTGACCAAAATCCCTATGTCTGTCTTGCCTCAGCAATTAGAAAAATTGGAAGATGCAGAATCCATCTTCTTCTTTTGCCAAACCGGAATCCGAAGTCAAAAAGCAGCGCTATTGATCAAATCGCATTTCCCGGACAAGGCTACTTACTCCATAAAAGGCGGGATCAGTGCGCTAAAAACAAACTCAAGAAGCAATGGATAAAGTCAGAAAACCGAAGAATATTTTTGTGCAGGGAGCTATTTCTCCTGAGAAAATTGCCAACTCAATCGCAAACCACGCGAGCAAAACTGATATCGGAGGACACTCGATTTTCCTTGGGCAAGTGCGAGCTGATCAAAAGGAGGAGGGTCAGGTGATTGGGATAGATTATACAGCCTATGAAGAGATGGCGCTTGAAAAGGCTTTTGAGATTCGCGAAGCAATTTTTGCGAAATACCCATTAACCTGCATGCATATTTATCATAGTTTGGGCGAAGTGAAGGTTGGGGAGATTTGCCTTTTTGTATTTACCTCCTCCAAACACCGCAAAGCAGCGATGGATGCATGCGAAGAATTGGTTGAGCGGATTAAAGAGGAATTACCCATTTGGGGCAAAGAACTATTGGATACCGAAGGACATGTTTGGAAGTTGAATCGATAGTTTTTTTGGGATTCATTTTTTTAATTTTCAAATCGCTTCTCTGAAGCTCTACAATCAAATCGCTTCTCCGAAGCTCCGATTACCTTAACCGGCTTAATTTCCTCAGTCAAAACGCCTCTCTGAGGCTGATTTTTAGAGTCAACTACTCAGGAGAGCCAGCGGCCCGATATGGTTGTAATTGTGAGGATCAATGGAGTTATTCAGAGCCCCAGCGGTGCGATTTGATGGTTCTTTTAAGGTTCAATTATTAATTTTCAAATCTTCTCTGAAGCTCTTTAGGCTCAATAATCTTAAAATCTACTGTCAGAACGCCTCTCTGAGGCTGATTTTAGAGCCAACTACTTAGGAGGGCCAGCGGCCCGATATGGTTGTAATTGTTAGGATCAATGTGGTTAATCAGAGCTCCAGCGGGGCGATTTGATTTTACCTTCTCATTTCCTCGCTAATCCCTATCTTTACCCTCAAATTTTACCCATGAAATTCAAAGACAAAGTCGTCATCATCACCGGTGCCACTTCAGGAATCGGCGAGGCCTGCGCTGAGATATTTGGTCGAGAAGGAGCCAAACTCGCCATCACGGGCCGGAATCCTGAAAAGCTGGAAAATACTGCATCGAAACTCCGTTCACAGGCTTTTGAGGTTCTCCCCATCCTCGCTGATGCCGGTTCGGAAGCTGATAATCAACGGATGGCGGAAGAGACGCTTTCCCATTTTGGACAGATTGATATTCTGATCAATAATGCTGGAATCTCCATGCGGGCGCTTTTTCAGGACTTGGATTTGGATGTTTTTCGCAAAGTGATGGATACGAATTTCTGGGGAACAGTCTATGCAACCAAGTTTTGTCTTCCGGCTATTTTGAAGTCCAAAGGCTCGATTATCGGCATTTCATCTATCAATGGCTATCGGGGCACGCCTGCACGTACAGCCTACACAGCAAGTAAGTATGCGATGAATGGCTTTTTTGAAGCACTTCGCACAGAGGTGATGAAAAAGGGCGTTCATGTCCTGGTCGTGGCTCCCGGATTTACAGCTTCCAATATTCGAAATACGGCACTCACAGCTGATGGTTCTTCTCAGGGCGAATCCCCTCGAGACGAGGCTAAAATGATGACTTCTGAGGAAGTGGCAGAACATATTTTGAAGGCGACAATTAAGCGAAAGCGTGATATCGTCTTGACTTCTCAGGGTAAGTTGGCGGTATTTCTGAATAAGTGGATGCCGGGAATTCTCGACGGAATTGTCTATAACCAGATGGCCAAAGAAAAAGACTCGCCTTTTAAATAGGGCTTACTGAAATATTTCAGAATTGAAATTTTTAGTACCTGAAAATTGAATACTTTACTCATATAATCTTGTGAAGGCTAAAAAAACTCAATAAAAAGCGAGATCATCTTTCACCATGATAGCTTTTCAATTTAAATAGTGTTTTTCAGTAAGCCTTAAGTAAATGTCCGAATCCATCTTCCAAACTTACCTGAATCGGCTCACAGACCTATCCGCCAAAAATAGGTCCTTGTATTTACCGAAATTGGAAGGGTATGGGATGCTGGATCTTCGGGAGTTTGATTTTTTGACCGGTGATCCGGCCTTTGAGATTCTCAGAAAGTCTATCGAAGGCAAAAAGAAGATTGTCCTCTCCCCAGATCTAGATCCTCGATCTGCGGATACCAATCAAGTCTCAAAGGGGCTTTCCCGAATGGCTTTTCGGGATCAATTAACGCAGGAGGAAACCGGGGAGCAGAGTCTCTATTTGGCTTGGCTTTTTGTGGAAGGAAAACTCATTAACGGGCAGATCGTCCGAAGTCCCTTGTTGTTGAAACCGGTTCAGCTTGGGAAGGAAAATGGGTTTTGGTCCCTGATTTCAGAGGAAAATTGGCAGTGGAATCCAGCTTTCCTGCTTGCTTGGAGGCATGCGACCGATCAGCAGTTGCCTGATGATTTTTCCGATGAATTGCTGGAAAATCTACCCAAGGATGCGCTGGAGTTCCGGACAGCCCTGGCCAAAATGATTCCAGAGTACTTTGCCATTCAGGTACAATCCAACTTGCTGGAAGACCAGATTCTTCCTTTCCCTATTTCCCAGATTTCCCTTGATCAGGAGCGTTTTTCCGATGGAAAAGTGAGCCTGAAACCCTACGCTGTTTTGGGACAATTTGCTCAAAAGGGGAGCTTTTTGTTTTCGGATTATGAAATATTGAAGGAAGGTTATTCCGAAAGTTCGCTGGAGGATTTGTTTCAGCATCTTTTCCTTTCGAAGGAAAAAATAACTCAAATCCGGGAGGGAAACCTTTTTCCGGTTTTTCCGCTTGATGCTTCTCAAGAAAGTGCCTTGATCAAAGTTCGGCAAGGAAAAAGCCTAGTGATCCAAGGTCCTCCGGGTACAGGCAAGTCTCAATTGATTGCTAATCTGGTGTCGGATTACATCGCCAGAGGGAAAAAGGTACTAGTTGTTTCCCAAAAGCGAGCGGCTTTAGACGTGGTTTTTGAACGATTAGAAAAGGCCGGTTTCGGCCCATTTTTGGGTTTGGTGCATGATTTTCGGGGAGATCAGAAAGCCCTTTTTGAAAAGATCAAAACCCAAATTGAAGCTATTGAGGATTACCAAAGCCAAAACCGGGGTATCGATGCAATCCAATTGGAGCGGGAACTCAGTCTGCTTTCCAAGACCATTTCTAGACTTTCGGGGAAGTTTGAGGAGCTGCGAATGGCTTTGTACGATGACCTTCCTGCCGGAATTCCGATCAAAGCCCTTTATCTGCAAGCGGAGTTGAATCAAGCTAGTTTTTCTCACCCTCAATTACTTCAATTGGATTTAGAGAAAGCGAAGACTTTTGAGCAGGATTTAAGCATATTTTCAAGCTATCAGAAGCGATTCTCCGGAGGTTTTTGGGATAATCGAATCTCTTTTTCGGCTGTTCAGCCAACAGATTTCGCTCAGATTTCTCATACACTTGATGGAATTGAAAATCATCGAAAACAGCTTCCTGAAGTTCTGAAGGATGAAAATGGTAAGAGTGTCCTTAAAGCTATCTGGTCTGAGCCTAAGTTTTTGGAGAAGATTCAAAAGACCCAAAATTCTCTCACTGGGTTGACAAATCCTGAGACAAACTTTACCCTTATTTTCAATCCTAAGGAACAAAAAATCCTAGCTAAAATCCGTCAATTTCTGATTGGTGCCCTCGCGACTTCACAAAACTGGCAATTGGAGTTGGGTGCGGATTTGACTGGCTTGAGAAAGGAATTGGATACTTTGATTCCACTTTCTCAAAGCTTTTTCGGAAAGCTTCAGGCCAAATTTTCCAAGCCTAAGTTTCCTTTGGTTTTTCAAGCCTTAGGCCAAAATCAGATAATCTTTAATACCGAAAACCTCCTCATCATCAAGCAGGAGTGTGAGTCAAAAATACAAATTCAAGAAGAGTTCAGGGATTTACCCAAAACGCCATTTTTTGAGTCTAGAGCAGATTTTTCTACAGATTTGATTGAAGTTGAAAAACTCCTAGCTTGGAAAATGAGCTGGGGAACAGTTCCAAAGATTCAAGCATTGTTGGATTGGGAAAAGCTTTCTTTTTCAGAATTTAGAGCAGCCTTAGACCAGATCCAAAATTGGTCTGAAAGCTTGATTCCAAAATTGGCTTCGTATCGACTTTGGGTAAGTGATTTGCAGTTTTTGGAGTTAATGGAGAAGGGTTTGGAACAGGTGTTTCCAGAGAATCCACTGAATTGGCCTTCCGTTTTTGCGGAATTGAAGGGATTTGATCAGTTTTTGGAGGATTGGCAATTCAGAGAATTAGGAATGGATTTGCTTGAGGAATTTTCAGATTTCGGCTTAAATGAACTCATCGCGGTCTTCTGGAATAGTTGGCGATTGGCGTGGATCGGTGAGATCGAGCGACGATATCCGGTTTTGAGTGAAATAGGCTCCTTGCGTCTCTGTCATGAGATGGATGAACTCAAAACCGCCATTCTTGAAAAGCGGAAAAATGCCCGGCATTTGGCCTTACTTAGGCTTCGAGAACAGCTGGCTGAGAATCTGGAATACAATCGCTTGGGTAATCGCCTGACCTATCGGGAATTGCTGCATCAAGTGAGTAAAAAGCGTCAAAAATGGTCCATTCGCAAGTTGGTGGAGGAACTGGGAGATGAAGTGTTTCGGGTACTTCCTTGCTGGCTAGGCAGTCCGGAGACGGTTTCAGCTGTTTTTCCAACAAGTCAGGTCTTTGATTTGGTCATATTTGACGAAGCTTCCCAATGTCCCGTCGAAAGGGGTTTACCAGCTATGCTGAGAGGAAAACAGGTAGTCGTCGCTGGGGACTCCAAGCAATTGAGACCTTCGGATTTTTACCAGGTGAAGTGGGATAATGAGGAGGACGGGATGGAGTACGAGGCTGAGTCTTTGCTGGAACTGGCAGGTCATTTCTTTGAGAATTTGCAGTTGAGAGGGCATTATCGCTCCGCTGATCCGGCTTTGATTCACTTTTCCAATGGACATTTCTATGGAAACCGATTGGAGACTTTGCCGGATTACACTACTGTCAAGGCTGGAAAGATGCCTTTTTCATGGGAAAAAATAGAAGGAATCTGGGAAAATCAGATCAATCGAACGGAGGCAGAGGCTGTCGTGAAACGTGCTCAGTTGATTTTAAGAGATGAGCCTCAGGACTCAGTCGGAATTGTGACTGGCAATTATTTTCAGATGGAGTTGATCCGTGAACTGTTATGGAAAGAAGGTTTACAGGATGCATCCATTAAAGTTCGGAATATCGAAAATGTCCAAGGGGATGAGTTTGACCAGGTGGTTATGTCTTTGGGCTATGCTCCTAATCGGGAGGGGAAATTGGTGACCAATTTTGGACTTTTGGGCAAGTCAGGAGCGGAAAACCGGCTGAATGTCGCCATCACTCGGGCCAGGAAAATGCTGCATGTGATTTCCTCCTTCGAGCCGGAGGATTTCCGTCCCGGTCAACTCAATAACCCGGGTTTGGCCTTGCTCCGTGAGTTTTTAGCTTGGGTGAAGATACAAAGCAAGGAGCGAAGTATTCCTGCCCCTGAGGTGAAAGTACCCGGTTTTGAAATGGACTGGAGTCTAAAAAATCAGCTTTTGAGGCAAGATAATGCCTATACCAAAGAAATTCCTTCTTCGGTGATGGATTTGATACGGACTGATCAGTCTGGGGAACAAACGGCGATTTTGACTGATGATCAGCGGTTTTTTGATGCACCCTCGGCTAAAGCTGCGATGGCTTACCATCCGATATTACTGGAGGAAAAAGGCTGGAAATGGACGTGGGAGTGGAGCAGGAATTTTTGAAGGAGCAAGATTTAGAGAAAAGAGGAGAGAAACAAGAAACAAGAGGCGAGAAACAGGAGAGAATGTTCTCGAAGTAAGAAAGAATCCTGGATTCCTAGGTCTAGGAATCTAAAAGAACGATTTTGTTGTCGATATTCTAATTACAATTAGTGATAAGTCATACAAATTGCATCATTGATATATAGTGAATGAAATTCGTTCTTTAATAAAAATGGAATATCGCTAAGTTTTGTTTCTAATGTCTCGTTTCTATTTTTTGATTGAAAAATCATTCACTAACTCGTAAAAAATGATTTAATGTATGGATATTGCTGCAGAGGATGATCGTCCTTCAGAATGGTAGTTGCAGCAGAAGTTTGGCTTTGGGATCGCTGGAAGTGACGGCTTTTAATTGTCAGTCCCTGCTCGTGGAAAGTAAAGAATTTGCAGAGTAGCTCAAAGTAGAATCCAAGAGCCGTTATTCTATCCAAGCAATGCTTTTAGTATAGTTTGATATTTTTATCCACTTTTCTGGCAGTATCAAAGGTGTACGGACATAAAATGAAACAACAGGTTCAGAATCCAGAGGCTTCACTCCTCCAGCTTCCAACTTTAATCCAGATTAGCTGAGAAAGTGTAGCGAGGAAATCATTACGGATAATTACATAATTTACATATAGCCTACCAGTTTGTAAACGATGATTCCAATCCACTCTTTGAAAAGCTTGGTCCAATATTCCAAAGAATAAGGGTCTGGGAAAAACAAGGACGGTATGTCGTACTTGATATCATGCGAATAGTAATCTGTTGGAAAAGTCACCGTATTCAAACCTACTTGATCAAAGCAACCTTTAGCTCGGTACATGTGAAAGGCTGAAGTGATCAATACAAATTCCTGACTGGTGGAGATTCCATTTTTCTCCAAAAAGGTCTTCGTAAACTGGGCGTTTTGGGCGGTATTTTTACTTTGATCTTCGATTAAAATATCGGATTCGGGCATGCCAGTCATCAGCAAAAAGCGTTTTAGCAATTCAGCTTCAGATTGGGGATTAACTGGATTGAGACCCTGTCCACCGGTGATCAGGATCTTTTTGATTTTGCCCATGCGGTAGAGTTGGAGGGCATGCGTGATTCGGTCAGCGCCTTTGTTGAAAAAGGTACGATCGTAGGCTGTCTTGCTCAGATTGGTGACGCCAGTAAGGACGATGCCGATTTCACGATTTTCAATTTCCTCAAAAGACTTGAAATCAGGCTCCCAAGCCAATAAAGCTAAATTGGATAGGAAGGGGTTGGTGAAAAAGAGCAAAAGTCCGATTCCTGCCCAAAGCAACTTTTTACCCCATTTTCTTTTGATAAATATTACTCCTCCAACGATCAGAATTATCACAATTGTCAGTGGCATAGCTAGAAAACTGAGAAACTGGGAGAGATAGAAGAACATGGGCTCTATGGTTTGCAACAAATAAAAGCTAAAAAATACTGAATTTGAAAAACCCGAAAGCTTTTAATGTGAATGGGCTTGCTCCCCTATGAGCATTCAATTTTTTCTATCCTGATTTTTAATAAATTGTGTACTTCTACCACCCAATAGTGCTATGAATTATCGAACTGTCTTTTTTGGTCTTCTGATTAGTATTTTATTCTCTTGTAACGAAAAGCAAAAAGAAGACTCCTCTGAGCTTGTTAAGCCCAATATCGTGATCATTTATTTCGACGATTTGGGTTATGGTGATGTCAGTGCCTATGAATCAGGGACACTCTCCACACCCAATTTAGATCGGCTGGTAAATGGCGGGGTAAAGTTTACCAATGGCTACGCATCTTCTGCTACTTGTACACCCAGTCGCTATGCTTTACTTACCGGAGTATATCCTTGGAGAAATCAAAATGCCAAAATACTCCCCGGGACTGCACCTCTCTTAATTGATACAGCTCAGTACACGCTGCCAAAAATGTTTCAAGATCAGGGATATCAAACAGGTATAGTGGGCAAATGGCATTTGGGTCTTGGTTCTGGATCGGTAGATTGGAATAAAAAAATTATCCCGGGACCAAACGAGGCAGGCTTTGATTATTCATACATTCTTGCTGCCACGCAAGATCGCGTTCCCACCGTCTATATTGAGAATGGAAATGTAGTGAACCTTGATCCGAATGATCCGATTGAGGTGAGCTATGAGGAAAATTTCCCAGGAGAACCGACAGCCTTGACCCATCCAGAACTGGTTGAAATGAAATGGCATCATGGGCATAATAACAGTATTGTGAATGGTGTCCCCCGGATTGGTTTTATGAAAGGTGGTGAAGCTGCCAAATGGAGTGATGTGGACATGGCAGACCATTTCTTGGAGAAAGCTAAGGAATTTGTCGATCAAGGATCTAAGCTAGATCAGCCCTTCTTTTTATACTATGCACTACAACAACCTCATGTGCCACGGACACCACATCCTCGTTTTGTAGGGACATCCGGTATGGGTCCGAGAGGAGATGCGATTTTGGAAGCAGATTGGATGGTGGGAGAGTTTATAGACCACTTGGAGGAAATGGGAATTCTAGAAAACACATTAATCGTTTTGAGCAGTGATAATGGGCCTGTCTTGAATGATGGGTATTATGATGATGCGGTAGAGAAAATCGGCGACCATACTCCCGCAGGTCCCCTCAGAGGCGGGAAGTATAGTCTTTTTGAGGCAGGAACACGGGTGCCTTTTGCGGTCTATTGGAAAGCAAAGATAGAACCTAAAACTTCTTCCGCTCTTGTGACTCAAATTGACTTGATGGCATCCTTAGGAACCTTAGTCGGTGCTGAAAATTTTGGTCAGGATAGTGAGAATCTGCTGGATGTTTTTTTGGGGAAAACAGATCGGGGTAGGGGCGAATTTGTATTGGAAGCTACCAGTAGGACTGCTTTTCGTAATGGGAATTGGGTCATGATCCCACCTTATTCCGGACCTGCAGTCCAAAATCAAGTCAATATAGAGCTGGGGAATTATCCTGAATACCAGCTTTATAATCTAGCGAAGGATTTATCTCAAGAGCGGAATCTTGCTGAATCAAATCCTGAAAAGCTTCAAGAAATGATCAAGCGATTCGAACAAATCCGTGGAATAGAATCTACGAATGTGGAGGAATTGGAATTGAAATAGAGGCTTTCAGTAAAATTCTTATTTCTCAAAAACCTCCTGAATGGCTTCCAAATAATCAAACCCATGTCCTTCGGTTGGCTCGATATAGTTGCCTTCCAGATATTCATTCCAGCAGCAAATCATGATGGTTTTACCATTTGAAGCACGATATTTTTGGGATACCGCTACGGCTTCTTTTAGCTTATCTCGGAAAGTGCTTTTCGTGCTGTGAACACGATCCTTGTAAGGTTCGGATGGGAAGCCTGTCTGCTGTGGCCAAGTTCCACCTGCCGGACGCATATCCCATCCCATGGCTACCGGAACTTGGTACTCGAAATTCGGGTCTGATTTGAATTTTTCACTCCACATATTCCAATGACCTCTGTAAGTCTCCCGCATATCTGCATAGGATCGATTATCCTTTTCCAAAAAGTTGTGGTAGACATAAGCAGTCATCCCCTCAAAGCCCATGGATTTTAGCCTCGGGACGTACTCCTGAAGAAGCATCTTTTTTTGGTATTCCCCGCCTTCCCAGGGTCTGTTTGGATTTTTAGCTTTCCACTGTGTAGGTAATCCATAGGCTCTCTCGCGCTCCAGCATCGGGCCAGCTGTGACGGCAATAAACTTTATGCCGGGAAGTTTTGCTTTTTTTGCAATAGCCTGAGAGCGATCTAAGAGGTCTTTTAAGCTCAAGCCATAAAATGCTGCTCTCGATTCGGCATCCTGCGGAAAATAAAAATAGACTACCGGTCTACCATCTTCAGAACGCAGGTAGTCACCCCTGCTAAAGTACTGATCGATCCAAAGCTGGGTGATCTTGTCGTGCACTTGGAGATAAAGCTCCCGATCGGGTTTTTCGCCTTCGTAGTTTGCCTTCCGGGCAAGTTCATCCGGCGAGCCGATTTTCAACCAAGCCATCCAGCGCTCATGACTATCATCGCACCAATTGACCGCCCATTTCATCTGTTTTTCTTTAGGAAGCTTGGCATTCTCGGCGAGAAGGACCTCAAGCTGATCGCCCCATTCTATCAAGCCCGGTACGGCGACGCGGCCATCCCGATTTGGGTCTATTTTCCATCCTTCTGGGTAGTAAATCTTTGACTGCGGGCCAAAATAAAGATGGTAATAGTAGTTTCTTCCAAAGAACCAATCATAGGCAAAAAAGTCAATCCCGTATTCTTTCATGTATTGAAGTTGCTTTCGAGCTACTTCGGGATCAGTTCGTTTGTAAAAGCCTTTGAGTTCTTTGATTGGTTTGCGGTCAAGATAAGGTCCCTCGTAAGGATATCTAGCATTGTAGATTCTGCCTTTGGGTCCCCAAATCCCAGGGTTTTGAAGGCTTGCACAGTTTTTTGGGTCTTGGATGCAAGACCAAAAGCTATCCCGGTCCACATTGGGATCCGGTGAGGTATTCCAAGAAGGCATAAAATAGACACCTACCAATTCTTCACCAGCTAATACTTCTTGGGAAGGGTTCAAATCAAAATGCCCAAAGCCTGCCTTTTGTGAAATAATTGTGCTTGATTTTTCATTTCCGCAGGCACAAAAAAACAAGGCTAGTGAGCAGGAAAACAAGGTTTGCAATAAACTTTTCATTAGCTGCGTATTTTAGAAAAAAGAGAAATGGATAATCAATTTATATAATTAATGGTAAGCTTTTTTCGCATTATCAGAATCTCCCGAAATTCCGGATAGATTCTTTCAAAGTCTAACTTGTATGAATATACCACTTCAAAGCCGCATTTTTCATAAAAGCGCTTCGCCTGTGGCTGACAGCTCATTGCCTCAAGCCATATATTTTCAAGTTTGTTTCCCCTTGCGATCCTTTCTGCATAATCTATCAAAAGCTTGGCTAAGCCTGTTCCATGATATCGGGAATCCAAGTACAATCGATGTATTTTCATAGCACTTGGGATGGGTGTTTCTCTTGGGGAAAAGGGAAAGTCGTATTTGAAAACTCCCGCTCTTTGTCCTTCTAATTCAATAAAAAAATAATGCGAGCGCTCTCTTTTAAGCTCTTTTTCCAAAGTCTCCTTTCCATAAATAATATCCACATACCATGCTCCTGCATCTGTCCAAATCGATTGATAGGCATCCCTGTAGACTTTTCCCATCAATTCGTAGAGCTCTATTTGGTCAGAAGCTTGAATGGGTCTAAGTTGAATCTGTCCCAATGAGGAAAGTTCAAGTGATATTTCAGGAATCATTGAAGTTTTTTAATCATGTCGGCTGTAAGATCATCGGCGTAAGTGCCGTATGAATTTACCAAAACCCCTTTGATTTTCCCATCTATAGAAGAAATGGTGTAAAGAATCGCTTCATCAGAAGGATTGCTTTGACCTTCAAAGCGATAGGTTTTATCGACTTCAAATTGTTGTGGTAAAAGACAAACATCACCGCAAATGATGCTATCAAAGCGGATATTGAAGTCTTCGGTGTATCCCTCTTTTCGAACTTTTTGAAGCGTTTCGACTAGTGTGGCTTCGTAGTTTGGCATAGTTTAGATTTTTTTGGTGTCTACCTAAGATACAATTTTTTTATGGAATCTGAATTGACCATGATCAGGATCGGAATGGTCGAAATCTTAAAGAACCCCGAAGGTCTTTGGTTTGATTGCTGTCCTGCTTTTCCGAAAGCTGGACTTAATCCAAAAAAAATCCTGCCTCAAGAGAAGCAGGATAGCTGAGTTTGAGAGACCTTTGGGCTTTAACAAACCCCGAAGGTCTTGAAATTGATTAATAAACATTCGAGAACGCCGCGGCGCACTCAAAGGTTAGGTTATTTCCTCGCCAAAGCCTTTTTGGCTGCTTTGACAATGTTTTCCGCATTCAAGCCATATTTTTCAAGCAACTGAGTAGGAGTGCCTGACTCTCCAAAGCTATCGTTCACGCCCACGTATTCCAAAGGAGCAGGATTGTGTCGGCTTAAGGTTTGAGCGATACTGTCACCTAAGCCTCCGTTGATTTGATGCTCTTCTGCGGATACTGCGCAACCGGTCTTTTTCACAGATTCCATGATGGCTTCTTCATCTAAAGGCTTGATTGTGTGAATATTGATGACTTCAGCGTGGATTCCTTCTTCTCGAAGCATCGCCTCTGCTACAACTGCCTCCCAGACCAAATGTCCTGTGGCGAAAATAGTCACATCTTTACCATCGATCATTTTCCAGGCCTTTCCGATCTCAAACTTCTGATCTGCTGGAGTAAAGATTGGCCAGCTTGGTCGTCCAAATCTAAGATAAACCGGTCCCTCATGCTCAGCAATCGCCAAGGTCGCTGCCTTGGTTTGATTGTAGTCGCAAGGGTTGATTACTGTCATGTGAGGAAGCATTTTCATCATACCCAAGTCTTCCAAAATCTGATGGGTAGCCCCATCTTCTCCCAAGGTCAAACCTGCGTGTGAAGCACAGATCTTGACATTTTTGTCTGAATAGGCTACGGATTGACGGATTTGATCATAGACACGTCCGGTGGCAAAGTTGGCGAATGTCCCAGCAAAAGGAATCTTCCCGCCAATAGTCATACCTGCTGCCAGGCCAATCATATTAGCTTCAGCAATACCAGTTTGGAAAAACCGATCTGGGAATTCTTTTTGAAAAGCGCCCATCTTAAGTGAACCGATGAGGTCAGCACAAAGACCAACTATATTAGGGTTTTTTCTTCCTGCTTCTAGAAAACCGTCACCAAAACCGGAACGCGTATCTTTTTTTTCTGTATAAGTGAATTTTAAATCTAAGCTCATTTTCTTCAAGTTTGGGAGTGTTTAATAATCGCCGAGTGTTTCCTCGAGTTGGCCTAAAGCATCAGCAAGCTGCTCATCACTTGGTGGTGAACCGTGCCATTTGTGTGTACCTACCATAAAGTCCACTCCATAGCCCATTTCGGTGTAAAGGAGGTTCATGACTGGCTTGCCTTTTCCACTGAGGGATTTGGCTTTTTTAAGGCCTTCTAAAACCGCTTCAAGATTATTTCCATCTTTGATCTCATTCACTTCCCAGCCAAAAGCTTCCCATTTGGCCTTGAGGTTTTTGAGATCCATGACTTTCTCCGTAGGTCCGTCGATTTGCTGCCCATTGTAATCAATCGTGGCAATCAAATTATCGACTCCGTAATGTGCTGCATACATGGCGGCCTCCCATACTTGACCTTCCTGCAATTCCCCGTCTCCTAAAAGAATGTACACTAGCTTATCATCTCCGTTTAGCTTTTTTGCTTGTGCTGCACCAAGAGCTACTGATAGCCCCTGACCAAGCGAGCCTGAAGCTACGCGAATTCCAGGTAGACCTTCCTCTGTAGCGGGATGACCTTGGAGTCGAGAGTTGATTTTCCGGAAGGTTTTCAGCTCCTCTACTGGGAAATATCCACTTCTAGCCAGCACAGAATACCAGCCTGCCGATAGGTGTCCATTGGATAAGAAGAAAAGGTCTTCATCTTTTCCATCCATGTTGAAATTAGGATCATGTCTCAGGATATCGAAATAGAGAGAGACAAAGAATTCCGCACATCCAAGGGGCGCACCGGGGTGCCCGGATTGTACTGCATGGACCATACGAAGTACATCTCTTCGTAGCTGGGTACAGATTTTTTGGAGTTGTTCGATTGATTGTTTTTCCATTAGGCTGGGTTATAGGTTATTTAATGATTTGAGCCGTATGATCTTTGGTTTTTACTTTTTCGATGATTTCTTCGATTTTTCCTTCTTCATCGATGACAAAAGTGGTTCGGGCAGTACCCATATATTTTCTACCGTACATGGACTTTTCTACCCATGTTCCGTAAAGTTCATGAACTGTTTTGTCTTCATCTGCGATGAGTGAGAAAGGCAAAGATTGCTTCTCGATGAACTTCTGATGCGATTTTTCAGAATCCGAACTGATTCCCAATACTACGTAACCAGCTTTTTGCAAAGCTTCATAATTATCTCGAAGGTTGCAGGCTTGAGCGGTACAGCCGGGGGTATTGTCTTTAGGATAAAAATAAAGAATGACTTTTTTACCCTTGAAATCAGAAAGTTTAATGGTTTCTCCACTTTCAATTTTCGCTTCAAAATCTGGTGCCATTTGGCCTACTTCTAGTGACATAGTCTCAATAATTAAAGTAAAACATTTATGAAATGGTCCCTTTCCATTCGCTGACATTTCCAGCCTGATCGGTGACCCTCAGTATAACTGCTCCTTCGAGCGGTTGTTTGTCTAAAGTTTCTGACCAAATCAGGGACTTTTTGTGCTCATATCGCATCAAAACCCATTCTCCGTTTACCTTGGCTTCAAAGCTGGCAATTCCTGAGAGATCATCTCGAATGGTAAATCGAATTTCATCCCGACTTATTCGTACCGGACGAATGCTCGGGCCTGTTTGATCTTCAGCAAGGGTAAAAGTACCAAAATTTCTTGTTCTAAATCGAATGGATGAATCTTCCCAAAAACCACCTACAAAAGACTTTCGCCCGCTGCTGCTTATTTGATAGACATAAGTTCGCTTTTTGTCCCAATTCCCACCTGAAATATTCCACAGCACTTCCATCGAATTCCAGAGATACTCATCCCCATCGTTGATTTGTAATTGAGGATTGGTTGAGGAAGCGTTTTGGCTGATTCGCAGATACAAATCTTCGAGTAGGGTGTTTCTATCAAAAGCTATCTGAATAGATTTTTCGGCAAAAAGCTTTTCTTCCCCAACTGGAATTTGTGCTTTGACTGCTGTAAGGATCAATTCGGAACAAATATCGATTTCTTCAGGAATGCCAAAACGCATATCCCAAAGATAAACCCGCGCCTGTTCATCCTGATAAGCAGGCAGCATTTCAAATATTTGATTTCCTACATAGAATTGAGCCAATCCCCCCAGATTGCTCACAGGTGCAGTTATTTTGAGTATTTTACCTATGTAGTCTACTTGCGCTCGGGAAGGAGGTGAAGGGAGGTTGACGATAAACTCCTGATCTTTTCCCAGCAGGGTGAAATCAATATTCCGCTGATTGCCTAAAGCATCTCTCAATCGGATCTGATAGGAAGCACGCTCTCCAATTTTTGGTTCTAGATAGCCTGCAGTTGGAAGTTTCGGATAGATGTAATCATATTTCAGGTCAGGTTGAAAATAGAGTTTGGTAAATCGATTTTGATGAGTGTGAAGTAGAAACTGTCTGGTGAAATTGAAGTCAACCTTATCCACGGTCAGGGCTAGTTCTAGGGAATCTTTTTTCCAGATTTCAAAATGAGGGAAACCATTTCGGTTGCTTGCTCCGTCGAGTTGATCAAAGCTTCTGATTTCCACTCCGATCTGTCCTGTTACCTCTATCGGTTCTGCAATTGCAAAATTTCCACCTCGGTTGACTAGCGGAAACTCTTTTCTTTCATACTTACCATTGATCCTCGAATCGATTCCCAAGGGAACCAAAGCAACTGTCTGTGGAATAGGAGGGATGCGGTCGATGATCTCGGGAAAACCAAACATAAGCGGATCCATCGCCCGGTCTAAGCTGTCCCGGATCTCAAAATGCAGGTGTGGACCTCCCGAACTACCCGTATTTCCACCATTGGCGATCTGTTCTCCTTTTTTCACCGGGAGTTCTCCAGGTTCTAAGTAAAGCTCCAACTCGTTCACCTGCTGCTCGTACATTTTTGCTAAAATAAAGCGATGAAGCTTATCATTGAAGTTTCGCAAGTGTCCATAAAGGGTAATGTGTCCGGTTGGGTGCTTGAGGTAAATCACATTTCCATAGCCATAGGTGGATATTTTGATCCGATGTACCCAGCCATCTGCAGCTGCATAGATGGGCTCTCCCTCTACACCACCAAACTTATAATCCAATCCTGTGTGGAAATGATTGGGACGAAGCTCTGCGAAATTACCGGAAAGATAGTTTCTCCCACCGGGCTTGACGGGTGAGCGAAAATAGTCCCGAATGACTCCTTGGGACCAAGAATCCGAAAGCGGGAAAAGAAATAAAAAGACGAGAAAAAGCGCGGCTTTATTTGACTTCAAAGTCCAGTAGTTTTTGTTCTCCAAGATATCCTTCCAATCGATCTCCAATTTTCACAGGTCCTACTCCTGCGGGCGTTCCTGTATAGATGAGATCACCTTTCTTCAACGTGAAAAACTGAGAAACATATTCGATGATTGTACCAAAATCAAAAAGCATCATGGACGTATTTCCTTCTTGTCTGACTTCACCATTTATCGTCAGATGAAATGAAATATCATTCAAATCAGCAATAGTATCCACCGAGATAAAATCTCCAATCGGAGCCGACCCATTAAATGCTTTGGCAATTTCCCAAGGCAGTCCTTTCGTCTTGCACTGCTCCTGAAGATCTCTAGCAGTAAAATCAATTCCTAATCCGATTTCCTCAAAATATCGATGCGCAAATTTCTTTTGGATGTATTTTCCCTCTTTGGAGATTTTCAAGACCAACTCGGCTTCATGATGGATGTTTTTCGAAAAATCCGGATAGTAAAAAGGATCTCCATTTTTCAATAAAGCAGTATCAGGCTTGAGAAAAACGACAGGGTTTCCCGGTTTTTCATTCTTGAGTTCTTCGATATGAGCCGCATAGTTTCGGCCGATGCAGATGATTTTCATGGGTTTTTTGAGCTTTTGGCAATGGTGATTTAAAAATAATGAAAGCCACCGGCTTTGCACAAAACAGTTGTAAAATGTGAGGAGCGGGGTGATTTATCCCCTTTCTGCCAGAATGAGATTTCTCCGGCTAATCGAGGGCTAAAAGCTTCATCAAAATTTCATCCGCTTCATTTTTTAAATGAAGTTCACGATTTTCGATTTTGTATTTTCTTGTGTCAATCAGGGCTTTGCTGATAGCATTTTCTACACTCATGTCCGGACAGGCCATCATAGTGCTTGCTCCCGGCCCTAAAATGAGGTTTTCTCCATCATTTTCTTTGATTTGGCCTCTCACGGAATTACAACCCATATTACCAAAATAGGTCTTTGCGGAAGCATTAAATTCAAAAGTTAAAGCTTCCTCATTTTTAAAGCCTTTCGGGTTTTGGAAATCTCCCACTTGTATGACTTTCCAAATATTGGTGATTCGCAATGCAGGGTCCATTTCCTTGCTCATGATTTCTATCAGTTTGAAGTTTTTAGAAGATGCATCGGCTGGGATAGGTTCTGCCTTATCGAAGATCTCGACCCTGATCCTGTAAATGAAACCTGGCTCATATTCAAATCCCTCGATTGAGGAATAGAATAGCTGCCAGCTATCCCGATCTAGCGCTTCTTCTTTGGATATTTGTAAGCAGCTCATGGGACCAACACCCGTGCATTCAACTTTGGCAGAATTAATCCACCAAGTTTCTACCTGACCTTCGGGTTGATTTTGGCAGGCAGAAAGTATTGTAATAAAAGCAGCTAGTGCAAGAAGCTTCATCATGGGGCAGGATAAATGGTTTTTACTTGCTCAAATAGCAAATCTGTCCAACGCGTGTAAATCTCTCCGCTAGGGTGGAGATTGTCTTCAGCGAGCATTTCTGGCTGATCACCCACAGCTCTATAATCCTCGGTAATATCGATGAATTTAATCCCGTATTTTCCACAAATAGAGCGTTTTGCAGCATTATAAGCATCGATTTCTGCCGCGACTTTAGCCTTGTCTGTTTCTCGGTTGGTAGCAAATGGCGTGATTCCCCAATCTGGAATGGAAAGGACGATTACGTGGTTGGGCAGATTGCCGGCATATCCGATGGCTCTGAGAAGCATCTGCTCAAACTCTACCCGATATTCATCGACTGATCGTCCCCGATATTGATTATTGACTCCAATCAGTAATGTAACCAAGTCATAAGGTTCTCCTTTCGGGCCTGCTTCATCTATTCCCTTGTCCAATTCATCTACGGTCCAACCTGTTTTGGCAATGATCTCAGCCTCGAGCCATTCATGAGCAGTTTTTTGATTGAGTCTTTTGACCAATTGATTTGGGTATCGGTCTGCTTCCTCTACTCCTTCGCCAATGGTATAACTGTCTCCCAGTGCCAGGTAGGTTTTAATTGGTGTTCTCATAGCGGCAAAATCATTTTCGTTACTTTTTGGACCTGAGGGATTACAGGCTGCAAAAGCTAGAATCAAACCTGTGAGCAATGCGATTTTCATGATGCATCAAATATATTATCGATCAGCATAAAGGTACCCAAATCTGCGTTCATTTCTACTTTGGCGCCATGCGGGACGATAAATTGCTTGGCAACGTGTCCAATCATCGCTCCTGAATAGGCAGGAATATTCAGAGGCAAAACATAATCGTCCAAGACTTGGTCAACGGTCAGGCTTCCATACCCTCCGCCTGGTTCACAATCGCTGCATTGCCCGAAAATAAATCCTTTGATCTTCTGCAGGGTGCCATTCAGTTTCAGGGTGCTCATCATCCGGTCAATTCTATATGGATCTTCTCCAATATCTTCGATAAATAAAATGGCATCCTCGAAATCTGTATAATAAGGGGTGCCTGAAAGGGCTGTCAGGACGGTTAAATTTCCTCCAAGAATTTTTCCCTGAACGATTCCTGATTGAAGCGTTTGGATTCGGTTGGATTTGATGACTAAATCATCCCCCTGCACTTGTTGGTTTTCAAAAAGCATTTTCTCTTGCTGGAAAAAAAGCCGCTCAAACTGCTCCACATTGAAGCTATTCCAAGATCCTGTTCCATTGGGTCCGTGAAAGGTAATCAGGCCTGTCTGGGCGTAAATTGCTTGATGCAGAGCGGTAATATCCGAGTAGCCTAGCAGTATTTTTGGGTTTTTGCGGATCAGATCATAGTCTATAAGAGGCAAGATTCTGGCAGCACCCGAACCACCTCGGATACAAATAATTGCTTTGATTTCAGGGTCAGCAAACATCGAATTTAAGTCGCTAGCGCGTTCAGCATCACTTCCTGCCAGATGACCCCTTCTGTTTTTCAGATTTTCTCCCAATTTGACCTGTAATCCTAAAGCTTCCATGGCTTCTTTCGCAAAAGTAAATTGCATGCGATCAGAAGTGGCAGCTGATGGACTGATTAGTCCCACCGTGTCACCCTTGGACAAGGCTTTGGGAAGAATCATTTTTTGGCTGGATTTTGAATCAAAGCCCAGGAAAGGCATACTTGCTGCCGTCAGAAAGGCGGTTTTCAAAAAAGATCTTTTGTTCATTGTTTATATCGTGAAATTGAATCTAGCGAATATTCATCAGTAACTCAAAGCATGTCCCTGAGGCTACTGAGTACCTTTTCCATTTCCCTTCTGACAAGGGAAGCCTTCCAAGGATAATTTGAATTCATAAAAGCAAAAGCAAAATATCTTCCACTTTTTCCGCGGATAAGCCCTACAAGGCTATGATTATTGCTCATCGTTCCAGTTTTGGCGAAGATATATGGGGTTTCTGCCTTGTATTCATTCTCGATGGTGCCCGATACACCGCCTGTCGGCAAAAGCTCGAAAAGCATTTGGTCCGGGACGACCCGATAGAGCTTTTCGAAAAGCCCAACCATTGTCCTCGGCGTGAACAAATTGTATCGGCTTAGTCCACTTCCATCCACCCAAATGGGTTCATCGGGAAGGTCCGTTAGGAAGCTTTCGATCATATATTCGATAGCCCTTTCGGTATCGATTTCTCCAAAAAGTCGATCAGAGACCATAAACATCAACTGTTCGGCAAGGAAATTATCACTTTCCAGCATCATCTCTTTTAGTATAGGGAAAAGTGCTGCTCCACGCCAAAGTTGATGATTTTCGCGCAGACTGTCAGGGCTATAAATCCAGCTTTTGCCAGTGGCATCACTAGCTAATGACACAAAAAGCTCCGGAGAGGTAAGAAGCGGGAGATAATCTTCCCGACCTCGGTAGGATTTTGGATTGAAGTAGAATTGGTTGCTGTGAAAGTCCCGTTCCATATCCTTGATCGCCCGATCAGTAGTAGTCACCACTGACTGAAAACGAGATGGAACTACGCGAGGGTTGGACCTTCCAGGTAATACCTTCAGCAAGTTTCCGTGGATAGGCAGACTACTTCTCTCAGCGGAGAAATAATACAGATAATCATCCCACTGCCAGCCCGCACCAAAGGGAGTCGATCGGAGGTTAGCATCTGAAAAGGCTATGACAGCGTATGGCTCAAAAAATGATTCAAAGTCAGGCTGTGGAAGGTCTAAATAATCCCAACTTGGATCTCCTGCTCCCCAAACCTGTAGGGTATCACCTTTGCTGACATATCGAATTGTCTGAGTGGAGTCATTCAGGACTAGAATACTCGCAAACAGTGTAAATAGTTTGGTGGTGGAAGCAGGAGTAAAATGGATATGGGAATTTTTTTCGTATAGCACTTGCTGAGAGTCAAGGTCGTACAGCATAAACCCTGTCAAGTGCCCTCCAAAGAAACTGGTCCGATCTAAAGATTGGTCTAATTTCATGTATTCCTCTCTGGATAACTGCCCAAATGAGAAATGGGAAATAAGGAGCGATCCAATCAGTAAAAAGGTCAAAAAATAATTCTTTGCCATCAGTTTTTATTTTTGGTCATGGCCCAAAATAAACCCAGCCATCCGCTTATAAAAGCAACTCCTCCGATAGGGGTAATCGCCCCCAGCCAGGTGATCCCCGTGATGGATAATAGGTAGAGTGAACCGGAGAAAATTAGTATTCCTATACTTAGATTGATGGCAGAGAAACTTAGTCCGCGCCAATCAGGTTTGATCAGAGCCAAAATCCCCACCAGGAAAACGCCTAATGAGTGATAGAAATGATACTTTACTGCTGTTTCAAAAGTGTCAAGTCTGCCGTTCGCCATTAGTCTGGCTTCCAGGCCATGCGCCCCAAAGGCACCGATTGCAACTGCCAAAGCTCCCAATATGGCTGCTAATTGAATGATTTGTTTTCCGTTCATATTATTGCGTGTTTCTTGCTCCAAATATTGCCGAACCTATCCGCACCATGGTGCTGCCTTCTTCCTGCGCGATTTCATAGTCTCCGCTCATCCCCATGGAAAGTTCTCGCATTTCCACAAAATCAGGTAGTGGTTTTTCCTTCAGTTCATCGAATAGAGATTTTAATGACCTGAATTCCTTTCGAACTTGATCAGAATTCTCTGTAAAAGTCGCCATCCCCATTAATCCGAGGATGTGTACGTGCTGAAACTTTTTGAAATCCTCATTTTCTAACATTTCAAACAGCTCTTCCCTGTCAAAACCAAACTTGCTTTCTTCTTCTGCAATGTGGATTTGTAGTAAAACTGGGATTTTTCGGTCAACTTTTTTCCCTTGTTTTTCGATTTCTTGCAGAAGCCGAAAGGAGTCTACTCCGTGAATCAGATGTACAAATTCGGCGATGTATTTTACTTTGTTTCTTTGTAAATGTCCAATCATGTGCCAGCGCACGTCAGAGGGCATCTGTGGATGTTTTTCTTGGATTTCCTGAACTTTATTTTCTCCAAAATCCCTTACGCTTGCATGGTAGGCCTCCATGAGTAATTCTACCGGCTTGGTTTTGCTGACAGAGACAAGCCGGCAATCTGGATTTTTGAAGGAATTTTTTACTGCTTCTAGATTTGCTTTGATATCCATTTTCTATTTTTAGATCAGTTTTTTAAGAAAATCAGCCCAGACAAAGATATGGCGATCATCAGTACTTTACTAAAAAAAGGCATAAGGCTTCGGGAAAGTTTAGAGCAGGAATATTCCCGGCCCATGGAGCTTCAGCGAAGGGAGTTGAAAAAACTTCTGATCCAAGGTACTCGGACAGCCATAGGCGAGAAGTATGATTTTGCCTCGATTCTTCGAAGGTTTCGGCAGCAGGATGACGAGTACTATGATCGATACAAGGCGCAGGTGCCCATCTATGACTATGACAAGATCTATGAGGAATGGTGGATTGAGTTATTGAAAGGAAAAAAGAACGTCACCTGGCCCGGGAAAGTCAAATATTTCGCGCTCAGCTCGGGTACCTCAGGTGCTACGTCCAAGTACATTCCGATTACGAAGGAAATGGTCCAAGCTATCCGACGAACAGGAGTAAGGCAGATTTTGACCTTATCGAAATATGATCTTCCAAACTCATTGTTTACGAAAGGTATTTTGATGCTTGGGGGGAGTACAGATTTGGAATTTAACGGAACCTACTTCTCCGGTGATTTGAGTGGGATTACCGCAGGAAAATTGCCGATTTGGTTTCAGCGTTTTTACAAGCCCGGAAAGAAAATATCCAAAAATCGAAATTGGGGCGATAAGCTTGATCAAATCGTCGAAAAGGCTCCGAACTGGGATATAGGAATAATTGTGGGGGTTCCGGCTTGGTTGCAGATTTTGATTGAGAAAATAATTGCCCATTACCAGGTAGAGACAATTCATGACATTTGGCCTAATCTCCAGATTTTTGTCCATGGCGGCGTTTCTTTTGAACCCTACAAAAAGGGCTTTGAAAAATTACTCGGAAAACCACTGACCTATATCGAAACCTATTTGGCTTCCGAAGGCTTTTTGGCTTTTCAGGCATTGCCTGGAAGAAAATCCATGCGATTGGTATTGAATAATGGGGTCTTTTATGAATTTGTCCCATTCAATGAAGAAAATTTTGACGATGAGGGGCTTATCCGTCCGACTGCCCAAGCCTATAAAATTGATCAGGTTCAGGAAGGACTTGACTACGCCTTGCTCATATCCACCTGTGCAGGCGCTTGGAGATATTTGATCGGGGATACCGTGCGGTTTGTTTCCAAAGAGGAGAGTGACATCATCATCACAGGTAGAACCAAGCATTTTTTAAGCCTTTGTGGGGAGCACCTTTCTGTGGATAACATGAATCGTGCGGTAGAAATGACAGCCTCAGAGCTCGATATTCGAGTAAAGGAATTTACAGTTTTGGGTCAGCCTCATGGAAGCCTTTTCGCCCATCATTGGTATATAGGGACTGATGATCAGGTGGACGAGCAAAAGCTAACATCCCTGCTTGACCGCTTTTTGAAAGAGCTTAATGATGACTATGCCGTGGAGCGGAATCATGCCTTGCGAGAAGTGATCGTCAAAATATTGCCAAGTGAGACTTTTTATGAATGGATGCGCCTTCAGGGTAAAGAGGGTGGTCAGAATAAATTCCCGAGGGTTTTGAAAGGTGAGAAATCGGAGGCTTGGCAGCGATTCATCCATGAGAAAGGAGAAAAGCTTTGAATGCAGCGCTGATTGAGGGAATAAGCATGGGCTTGGTTCTATCCGCAATGATAGGACCTGTTTTTTTTACCTTGATTCAGAATAGTTTGGAGCATGGTTTTAGGCAGACGGTAGTTCTTGCTTTGGGGATTTTGGCAAGTGACTCGATTTATGTGATTGTAACCTATTTTGGAATTCGATTTTTGGCAGATACGACGCTTTTTGAACAGGTGCTTGGCTATGTAGGAGGATTGATATTGATTTGTTTTGGGCTGATTTCTCTCGTGAAAAAACGAGCAGATCGACCCAGTACCGGTGGGCTCAGTATTTCAAAAATCAAAAAGCGGACTGCGTTTACCAAGGGCTTTAGCATCAATGGTGTCAATCCCTTTGTTTTGCTTTTTTGGATTTCGATTGCCAGCTTGGTCTATTTAAAATCTACGTGGAGCAAATCAGACGTCTTTTTATATTATTCAGGGATCTTAATCACGGTTTTCAATATAGATCTGTTGAAAGGATTTATTGCCAAAAAACTAGCTCATTTAGTCACTCCTCGATTAATGCAAATCTTAAACAAAGCTGTTGGATTGATAATGGTGGGTTTTGGTATTCGTCTGATTTGGTGGGCAAGTATGAATTGATTTCCGCAGTCTGATTCTATTTTGATTTTTTGTATCTTCCTGAATGATAATTCTTTGAAATCTTTTAAATCATAAGCATTATGGAATCAAAGTATGGATTTTTAAAAATGACCATCGGTGAGTTTGAGACATGGATGAATAGTCAGCATGTCGCCCGGACTATCTTAAGCGTGCAGCAGCATCATACCTGGGTGCCTAACTATGATCATTTCGATGGAAGTAATCATTTTGAGCGGCAGCTCGCCATGAAAAATCATCACGTGGGTGCCAATGGATGGAGTGATATCGGTCAGCATTTCACCATTTTCCCAGATGGTACTATCCTAACTGGCAGATCGCTCGAAGCTACTCCAGCCTGTATTTATGGTGCCAATCAGCATTCAATTTGTTTTGAACATTTGGGGGATTTTGATCAGGGAGGTGATCAAATGCGCTTAGAACAGCGCAATGCCATCATTCGTGCTACTGCAGTCGTTTGTCGGAAATTCAACCTTCCAATCAATCCATTCAGTATCATTTATCATCATTGGTTTGAATTGGGTACAGGCAGACGAACCAATGGTAATGGCGCCACCAAATCTTGTCCAGGCACCAATTTCTTTGGAGGAAATAAGGTGGAAGATTTTCAAAAGTATTTTGCCCCCTTGATACAGGCAGAGCTTTCTGGATCTCCTCTGCCTCCTGTGCTGCCAAGTATGAGGTACGCGGTGGTGACAGCTAATATTTTGAATGTGAGAACTGCGCCTAAAGGAAGTGCTTCGAAGGCCTCAGATAGACCACCCGTAGAGCGTGGGGCAGTTTTGCGAATTTATGATGAGTCCAATGGATGGCTGAAAATTTCCAAAAGTCAGTCTCATTGGGTTTATGGGCGATATACTGAGTCGGTAGACCGAGCTACGGTCAATGCGTCCGTTTTGAGGGTAAGAAGTGGGCCTGGGACAAACTTCTCCATTGTAGGGACCCTTCCCAAATCGGAGGAGGTTTTTATAGCTGAAGAAAAGTCAGGCTGGTGTAAGCTGGCACTGGAAGAAAAATGGCTCAGTAAGCAGTATTTGGATTTTGTAGCCTGAATTGGAAATAAAAAATCCCCGAGACCTGAGTTTCGGGGATTTTTAAGTTGTCTAATCTTTCTTAAAGATACTTTTCTACCGGAACGTAGTTCATTCCGAATGCCTCAGCTACAGCTTTGTAGACAATATCTCCGTTGATGACATTCAGTCCCGGGATTAATTCGGCATTTTCCTGAGCAGCTTTTTTCCAACCCTTATCAGCTAGTTGAATAGCATAAGGTAGGGTCGCGTTGGTCAAGGCTAGGGTAGAAGTATAAGGTACAGCCCCTGGCATATTTGCAACGCAGTAGTGTACGACATCATCAATGATGAAAGTAGGGTTCTCGTGAGTAGTTGGCTTACATGTCTCGATACATCCACCTTGATCTACCGCTACATCGACAAGTACGGTACCAGGTCTCATATCTTTCAGCATATCTCGAGTGATCAGATGAGGAGCTTTGGCTCCTGGTATCAACACTGCCCCGATGATCAAGTCTGCAGATTTGATCATTTTGCGAATGTTGTATTCATTGGACATCATGGTATTGACATTTGCAGGCATAACGTCTTCCAAATATCTCATTCTCTGAAGTGAAATGTCCATGATGGTCACATCAGCTCCTAATCCAGCAGCCATCCATGCGGCTTGCGTTCCCACGATACCGCCTCCTAGGATTAACACTTTTGCAGGAAGTACTCCTGGCACTCCACCCAAGAGAATTCCTCGTCCTTTTAATGGCTTTTCAAGGTAGTTGGCTCCTTTTTGTACAGACATTCTACCAGCCACTTCTGACATCGGGATCAATAGTGGAAGACTTCGGTCAGACTTCTCTACTGTTTCATAGGCAAGACAAACTGCCTTGCTATCTACCATGGCCTTGGTCAAAGGCTCATGCGAAGCAAAGTGAAAATAAGTGAAAAGAAGTTGGTCCTCTTTGATCAGTGCATACTCAGGCTCGATAGGCTCTTTTACCTTGATGATCATCTCGGCAATCTCGTAGGTAGCCTCGATGGTAGGGAGTATTTTTGCTCCTGCAGTTTCGTATTCGCTGTCAGAAAAGCCACTGCCTTCTCCGGCTGTGTGCTGTACATAGACCGTATGGCCTCTTTTGACCAATTCCTTGGCTCCCGCAGGAGTCAATGCTACTCGGTTCTCGTTGTTTTTGATTTCCTTGGGAACGCCTATAATCATAGCTAGTTTTATTTGGATTTACAGAGGCGCAAAGATAATCAGGAGGAAGCTTTTGAGAGCAATTTTTAGAATAGTATTTGGTCTGATTTTGAAAATTCTTCGAAATCAGAATTTTATTCTTTTTTTAAAATAATGAATCGATTTAATTTCAAAATTTAAATTTTTGAAGTGAAATATTCTGAGAATAATTATTGGTAAAAATAGGTGAGTATAAAAGATTATGAAGGTTTTATTTTTAGATTTTTATATCAGTAAAATCGATTACTCAGAATAAAATTCTGTTTTTGTCGAATTAAAATCCTTTTATCAAAATTTTTGATTGATATTTTATTCTAAAGATATTTGCAAAACAGATCGATTTGGTTATTTTTGGTAATTAAGAAAAATACCTTAAAAACCCAAAGTAACTCTAGATTAATAATTGAATGGCAACAGCAGAGAAAAGTGTAAAAAAGACTCAAGATTCGACTGCAGACCGCGAGGCAGTATTAAATGATTTTCGAATCGCACTCATTAGTAGGCATGCTTCCCTCATGGGAAGAAAAGAAGTCTTTATGGGGAAAGCGAAGTTCGGAATCTTCGGAGACGGTAAAGAACTCGCACAGATTGCCATGGCTAGAGCCTTTCAAAAGGGTGACTTTAGAGCCGGTTATTATCGAGATCAAACTTTTATGTTCGCATTAGGCGAGTTGACTGTTCAGCAATATTTTGCTCAACTCTATGCGCACACCAATGTAGATGCCGAACCTGCATCTGCGGGCCGATTGATGAATGGTCACTTTGCTACCCGTTCTTTAAATGATGACGGATCTTGGAAATCCCTCACTGACCGATATAATTCAGCGGCAGATATTTCCCCGACTGCTGCTCAAATGCCAAAACTTCTCGGACTTGCTTTTGCTTCAAAACTGTACCGAGAGAATAAAGGGTTAAAAGGATTTAAGGATTTTTCGATCAATGGTAATGAAGTGGCATGGGGCACTATTGGAAATGCCTCTACTTCTGAAGGGATGTTTTTCGAATCCATCAATGCTGCCGGAGTTTTGCAGGTTCCAATGGTTACGGCTATTTGGGATGATGGGTATGGAATATCAGTGCCTCAGGAATATCACACGACTAAAGGAAGTATTTCTGAAGTATTGGAAGGTTTCCAGAGAAATGATGAACAAAAAGGTTTTGAAATCATCCGGGTAAAAGGATGGGATTATGAAGCTCTATTCAATGCTTTTCAGAAAGCTGGTAATATCGCTCGATCAGAACACGCTCCAGTGCTCATTCATGTGCAGGAAATGACCCAGCCGCAAGGGCATAGTACCTCAGGTTCCCATGAGCGATACAAGTCTAAAGAACGATTGGATTGGGAAAAGGAATGGGATTGTATCAAGCAGTTTAGAGAATATATTCTTTCTCGGGAACTTGCCTCAGCCGACGAATTGGATAAGATTGATGCGGAAGCAAAAGCGCAAGTCAAAAAAGAGAAGGAAGCTGCCTGGAATGACTTTTTAGGGGAAATCAAAGAGGAGCTAAAAGAAGCAGTGTCTTTGATTCGTGATGCTGCCCAAACTAGCAATCGAAAGGTAGTTTTGGAGCAATTAGTCCAAGATCTATCAAAAACAATCAACCCTATCCGTAAAGATGTAATCTCCACGGTTAGAAAGGCACTTTTGAATCTTCGATTTGATCAAAGCGAAGCAAAGAACAAGTTGCAAACTTGGTATCAGCAGCAGCAAGAAAAGAATTTTGACCGTTACAGTAGTCATCTTTACTCGCAATCAGAATGGTCTGCTTTGAAAGTTGCAGAAAGGTTACCTGAGTTTTCTGAAGATTCCTCCATTGTGGATGGAAGAGAGGTTTTGCAGGCATTTTTTGATTACAAACTTGAAAATGATCCGAGGTTTTTTGCCTTTGGAGAAGACGTAGGAAAAATCGGAGACGTCAATCAAGCTTTTGCAGGCCTGCAAGCTAAATATGGAGATCTTCGTGTCTCGGATACGGGGATTAGAGAGTGTACCATCGTTGGACAGGGAATTGGAGCTGCCTTGCGAGGTCTAAGACCATTAGCAGAAATTCAGTATTTGGACTATCTCCTATATGGAATTCAGCTGCTTTCGGATGATTTGGCTTCACTTCAATACAGAACCAAAGGAGGTCAGAAGGCACCACTTATTGTGAGGACTAGAGGTCATAGACTGGAAGGTGTATGGCATGCGGGTTCACCGATGGGGATGATTCTTTCGGCTCTTCGTGGCATGCTTATTTGCGTGCCTCGGAATATGACTCAAGCTGCAGGTATGTACAATACCTTGCTGCAGTCGGATGACCCGGCACTCGTGATAGAATGTCTGAATGGATATAGGCTTAAAGAAAAAATGCCGGAAAATATGGGTGAATATACGGTTCCCATGGGCAAGCCAGAGGTTTTGCGTTCCGGTAAGGATATTACTTTGGTGACCTATGGTTCCATGTGTCGAATCGTACTGGAAGCCGCTGAGGAATTATCCGAAATGGATATTGATGTAGAAGTAATCGATGTACAAACCCTAATTCCATTTGATAGATTTGGAGTCATTGGAGAGTCTGTCAAAAAGACTAACCGGGTGATTTTTGCTGATGAAGATGTACCGGGTGGAGCATCGGCGTACATGCTACAGCAGGCTATTGAAGAACAACAACTGTTTAAGTTTTTGGACTCTGAGCCGCAGACACTTTCTGCCAAGGCTCATAGACCTGCCTACTCTTCCGATGGAGATTATTTCTCCAAGCCTAGTACAGAGGATGTGATCGAGAAAGTTTATCTACTTATGCATGAGGTCAATCCCAAGAAGTTTCCAAAGTTCTAAAATCAATGAATAAAAATAAAAAGGGAGGTTTTTGAAAACCTCCTTTTTTTTATGGGTTTCTGGTTATCTGCCTCAGCGTAAACTCGCTTGTGGATACCTCGTTGCTTCTGTTTAGCTGCCGATCCTGTACCTGTACGTCGATTCTTACCGTATCATTTCTGAAAATGGATTCCCAACCTGAGGAAAGCATCGCGTATTTAATATTTCCTTCTACAGCTTGTCCATCTTCTGAAGTTAGGATTCGCGGGAATCGCCCATTGAAAGTGGTGAAAAACGGAGGGTCTTCCCACCTAAACTCGGTGAATTGACCGTTTCGTTTTATGAAGAATTTTACAAAGATATTATACTGATTGGGGTTTTGCTCCACCCAAATCGTGTCTTTCACGGTTTGATTATTGACAATCGGATCAATCACCCAATCAATTGGATTGTAGGTAGGGGCTTCCGGTGGCCGATTAGAATAAGTGATCAAATTACCCGCAGCATCTCTTTTATAATTTAATGCATTGAAAGGCGGATTGATGTCTGTGGCTGATAAACCCAAGTCGCCTTCAGCGTCCTGAAAGTCTATTCCAACTATCAGGGAATCAGGTCCTGTGGTGGAGACATATTCTACAGATTCGAAACTGATAGAAGGCACGGAAGGAAAGTTGTCTGGAGGGTTGACGCAACTGGCTGCTAAAAAAGCCAAAAAGAAAACTCCCGATATTCTGTGTAAACGCATGAGGCGAATTAATTTTGTTGCAGAATGGTTTTTCATTCCGAATTGATGCAAATTATAAAACGATGCAGGATTTTAAAAGTTTTTCGGAAAAGCTGAAAGAATTTGTACCTAAAGACTTTGAAAGTCTGGCATTGGAGATTTTTCAGTTTCAGGCAATTCAAAATCCCATCTATAATAAGTATCTAAATGCACTTGGCGTGATTCCATCTGATATCAATAAGGTGGAGAATATTCCTTTTTTACCAATCCGTTTTTTTAAGGATCATCCAGTGGTTTCTGCGGATTTAGACAATTTTGAAGCTTCCTTTTCCAGTTCGGGTACCACCGGAATGATTACCAGTAAGCATTATTACTGGTCCGAAAAGTGGTACTTGGATCACTCACTGAGGCTTTTTGAAAGAGATTATGGATCCATCGAGGACTTTCATGTTTTGGCTTTGTTACCAGCTTATTTAGAGCGAAAGGGAAGTAGTCTTGTAGCGATGGCGGATCATTTTATCAAAAAATCCCAATCTGTTCATTCTGGATTTTATCTGTATAATCAGGAGGATTTGATGGAAAAGCTTCAGGTACTGAGATCGGAAAAAAGAAAAGTTTTACTACTCGGGGTCACATTTGCACTTTTGGATTTGGCAGATTCCGGAAGGGATTTTGAGGAAATGGAGAATTTGATAGTGATGGAAACAGGGGGAATGAAGGGACGCCGGAAGGAAATGATCCGGGAAGAAGTTCATGATAGGCTAAAGCAATTTTTTCGGCTTGATGCGATCCATTCAGAATATGGGATGACTGAATTAATGTCTCAAGCCTATTCGAAAGGAGAGGGGAAATATAACATGCCGGCTACCATGCGCGTTATGATACGGGATATAAATGATCCCTTTGCTTGGTCAGTCCGATCGCAAGGCGGGATTAATATAATCGACCTCGCTAATTTTCATTCCTGCGCATTTATTGAAACGCAAGATTTGGGAAGGATTGGAAAAGACGGAATGCTGGAGGTGCTTGGTCGGATTGACAATTCAGAAATCCGCGGGTGTAATTTATTGGTGCAGTAATTGTAAGAAAAGAATTAATTAAACATATTTGATTTCAAAATTATCAGATTGATGAAAAGATTAGCCACAATTGTAACCTTGATTGGTATTCTAGCTTTGGGAGCATGTGCTTCCAGTAAGCCATGTCCTGCTTATGCAAAAGCAGATGTAGTTGAAAAATCCAACGGATAAAAAAGTGCTGACCTTAATAGTCAGCATATTTTTTTATGTCTTCGAGGCTGATTGTGTCCTCGCCTAGAATTACGAGTCTTTCTACCACGTTACGCAGTTCTCGAATATTTCCTGTCCAGGGATAAGTTTTGAGTTTCTCGAGCGCTTCTTTGCTTATTTTTCTTTTTGCATCCCCGCTTTCTTGAGCGATATCATTAAGAAACTTATCTACAAGTAAAGGAATATCGTCCACTCGATCTTTCAGCGCAGGCACCTGCACCACTATCACGCTAAGGCGATGGTACAAATCTTCTCTGAAATTTCCCTCCTCTATTTCCTTTTTTAAGTCTTTGTTGGTTGCTGCCAAAACGCGAACATCCACCTTGATGTCCTTATCACTTCCTACGCGATTGATGAGGTTTTCCTGAAGTGCACGCAAGACCTTTGACTGTGCTGACAAAGACATGTCTCCAATCTCATCCAGAAATAAAGTGCCCCCTTGCGCTTGCTCAAATTTACCTGCTCGTTGCTTGTGAGCAGAGGTAAATGCTCCTTTTTCATGGCCGAAAAGCTCGGACTCGATCAGTTCAGAAGGAATAGCCGCGCAATTTACGGCGACAAAAGGTTCTTTCGCACGACTGCTTTTTTGATGAAGCCAATGAGCTACCAATTCTTTTCCCGTACCATTTGGTCCAGTGATCAAAACTCTGGCTTCGGTCGGAGCTACTTTTTCGATTGTTTCTTTCACCTGAACAATAGCCGGTGATTCACCCACCATATCAAATTTCTTGGAAAGCTTCTTTTTCAAAACTTTCGTCTCGGTAACCAAATTCTTTTTATCCAGCGCATTTCGCACTGTGAGAAGTAATCGGTTCAGATCGGGGGGTTTTGGTATAAAATCAAAGGCCCCTTTTTTAGTCGCTTCGACTGCTGTCTCAATGCTTCCATGGGCGGAGATCATGATGAATTGTGGAGCTTTATCCAAGTCCTTGGCATGGCTTAGAACCTCGATTCCATCCATTTTTGGCATTTTGACATCGCAAAGTACCAGGTCAAAGTCTTCGGACTGAATTTTTTTGAGTCCTTCCTCGCCATCACTGGCTTCGGATACTTCAAACTTTTCGTACTCGAGGATTTCTCGTAGCGTAGCTCTGATGACTTTTTCGTCATCGATGATCAGGATTTTTGACATAGGGCGAAGATAAAAAGAAAATGTGCAAGTCTGTAAGCCGGGTTCTGTACTCTTGATTTGGAATTCATCCTTTTCAAAAGTGTCTGCCATTTATCTAGCCCTGACCTCACGATCAGGGTCCATCGATCTACCCACCCCGGAACCCTGCCTAAGCAGAGATCGAACGAGCAGCTCTTTGCCCGGGGCCTATTTGATCTTTCAACCCATAAGGTTTGCCTTGCACCCGATGTCACCATCGGGACGGTGGGCTCTTACCCCACCTTTTCACCCTTACCCCATTCCAATAATGGTTGGGGCGGTATATTTTCTGCGGCACTTTCTGTAGACTGACCGTCACCAATCAGCCCCCTTCCCGTTAGGAAGTATGGCGCTCTATGTTGCCCGGACTTTCCTCCTTTCTGATTCCGATATCAATCGGGACAGATCGGCGACAGACCGACTTGCACACAGCAAATAACGCCAAATTCTATGATTTGATTCTTACTAAGCTTAAAATGAAATTTTCTCTTCAATAAATTATCTTGATTCTGGGCTTTGAAATGGACTTTTCAATCTTTTTTTAAAAAAAATCATAAAAATTTTATCTGAGCTAAAAACCTTTTGATCAGACGGCTGTTTGTTATATCAAAGGCTAAAAATAGCTTTTCTTCATAGTGCTGGGTTGAGCCGCTCCTTTACGGAGCGGTTCTTTTTTGTGCCCTTTCGGAAGGCCTTTTCCTGTATGCTCCTTACCTTTGAAAAAAAAAGATCATGATACTTGTAGGCAACGCGGTACTTTCTGACGATATCAAAGAGAATTTTTTTGTCTGTGACCTTGAAGCATGCAAAGGTGCCTGCTGTGTGGAGGGAGACGCAGGAGCCCCTCTGGAAGATGAAGAGACAGCAATCCTGGAGAAGATTTATCCTCAAGTCAAAGACTATCTGACGGATGAAGGTCGCAGGATCATCGAGGAGCAAGGTACCTGGGTGATAGATAAGGATGGAGATAAGGGCACGCCAACCATCGGTGATAATCGAGAGTGTGCTTATGCTATTTATGACGAGCGTGGAGTGCTGAAGTGTGGGATTGAGCAGGCTTATCTCGATGGTAAAACGGACTTCAAAAAACCCATTTCATGCCACCTCTATCCAATCCGAGTCACGAAGTTCGATCAGTTTGATGCTTTGAATTATGATAGATGGCATATTTGTGATCCTGCTTGTACGCTAGGCCAAAGTTTAAAAGTCCCCCTCTACCGTTTCCTCAAGGATGCACTTGTGAGGAAGTACGGGGAGTTTTGGTATGAGGAATTAATTAAAGAAATCGAGGGAGAAGGAAATAATCAGCCAGCTGATTCATAAGCCTTTTTGAGCCAATCAATTACTTCTGAGCTAAGATCCCCTATCGATTGTAATTCGATTCGATGACTTACCATCCCGCTCGTTTTGGTATCAAATGCCAAAACGCCTGCGGCTTCTTGTCCTTTTAGGTTGATGCCGATATCAAACCTTGTCTTCGTAGCCGGAATCAGCATAGCAAATTGCTTTCTTCGCTTAACACTGACATAAGCCTTTTTGGGTATAAACTCCACATCCTTGCCAAATAGGCTGATTTCATTTTTTAGCTTATCAAGGACGGGTAAAAAATGCTCCTTTCCTTTGTATTGCGACTGGATCAGTTCGTCATGGTCAGAGGCAGAACCTGCATCAGACTTAAGCGTTTTATGGGCTACCAAGTTGGCAAATCCATGGGTGAAACTATGCGTCTCCTTTAGCCATTTGACGATTTGGGTATGTTTTTCTAGCTTTTCCTTTTTCACCAGATCAATCCACTCTTCCAGGCTTTTACCTGTGTTTCTATGAAGATTCTCAATCATGGTTTGTGCTTGGTCATCCATTTTTATTGGATTAAAGTAAATGAAACCGGAAAATGATCAGAAGCTTTGATCAGGGGAAATTTGACCGACTGGATTAGAGGGTCGTCTTTCTCCGTATATGGATTCCATACCTTTCCATTCTTGAAATGAAGTCCTTGACTGACAAGAATATGATCAATTAATACATTGAACTCATCTCCTGTGATGCGATCCCGGTATCTGGAGGAGTTTGGGCTCCAGCCGTAGGCATTCAGCTTAGGTCTTGGAAGGACAGATTTGAGAATAAACTCCGGAATCCAAGGGTCACCCATAAGCAGTTCTACCGCGCTTTTGCTGAATTTATTTTCATAAAAGTCCAGCTCAAAACCATCATTGATGTCCCCCATGACCATGGTTTGCTCACCTTTTTCTAAATAAGTATCTACGCGCTCTCGGATATGCATGCATTCTGCAAAAAGCCTAAGTCTATCCCGCTTGGAAAGTTGTTCGTATCTGGCAAAGTCCACCTTATCGAAAATCCCTTTGGACTTGGTATGTGCTACGATCACTCTCGATATAAAGGAATCATTGGTATCTAAAATACTCAACTCTAAAGGAGGGCGGTAATGCTTATACTGTTCCTTGATCAGGCGATCAGTAGTATCCATCAAAAATGGCTCGTCAAATCGCTTTCCTGCCTCTGTTTCTGGAGTAAAAAGAACTTTTAACCGATCAGCTTTGTAGATCGCGCAGAGCTCTTGCTGGCCAGGAGAAGGAAAGCCATGCACCCCTTTGTAATTACTTCCTGGCAAAAACTCCTGTGTCCAAAGTTCTAATTGGGCACTGGCAGTTTTGGTTTGGCTGACCAAGGTATTTGGTCCTTCCACGATTCCCAAAAAATCCGGGTCCATGGCTAAAATGATTTCTGCGATCCATTCACTTCGAAGCTTTTCTTCACCGCTGGTTTTGGGGTTGCCATCTTTGTCAAAAAGATCGCGCATCCAATAGATATTGTAAACTCCAATTTGATAGTCCATGGTAAAAGAGTTTGATGAAATCTGAACTGATCCTGACTTAGACCTTGATATAAATTTTACGTCGATCCATCCACCATCCAATCAGCCAAATCAGCAGCATGTAGCTGATTGCAAATAGAAAGGAAGCGTTTTTAGGGCCTAGCCAACTGGTGTAGGCATTTGAATAAATGAAACCCTTCAGGCTACTATCTCCGACAGGAATCATACTGAAGATAGAAATCACCACGCCTGAGAGTACATAGAGAATGAGTGGATTTCTCCCAAAAACCTGAAAGAAATATGTCCAAGAAATCTTGTTTTTGATTTCGATAAGAAAGATAAGTCCCGCCAAGAGGATCAAATCCCATCCTACGGTCAATAGAACATAGGGACTGGTCCAGATCTTCTTATTGATGGGGAAGGCTAAATCCCATACATAGCTGGCAGCGATCAAAATCACACCAAAGATTAGCAATGTACTGACAGAAGTAGGAGTATTTCCCTTTTTTTGGATCATTTTGCCCACTATATAGCCAGCGATGACATTGACAATGGAAGTAAATGTACTGAGAATCCCTTCAGGGTCAAATGGGATGCCTTCACCCATGTACATTCGATCTGCTCCAATGGTCGCCAAATCTAGTTTGATCGCTGCATTTCCGGTAAGACCATAAGGGTCAGCCGGGTCGCCAAAGAAGTATAAAATGGGCCAATATAAAACCAAGGCCCCAATCGAATATATCCACCCGCCTCGGATACCTCCAAAATAAAGGATCAAGGCAGCGAAGAAATATGCAAGTGCAATCCGCTGCAATACCCCAAAGAATCGAACTTCAGTAAGCGTGATAAATTCGATCCCCCCAGATTCATTGTAATCGAAAAAAGGAAAGGCATTTAGCAGCCATCCAATCAGGAAAATTAAGAATGCTCGCTTGCCAACTTTCCTGAAAAAGGCTCCCTTTGACATTTCGGATAGCTTTTTCATAGAAAAGCTCATGGCATTTCCTACCACAAATAGAAATGTAGGAAAAACAAGGTCTGTGGGTGTAAATCCATGCCAATCTGCATGAGCCAAAGGGGCATAGAGGTGAGACCAACTGCCTGGAGTATTTACAATAATCATAAAAGCAATGGTCATTCCACGTAGAACATCCAAAGCTAGATAGCGCTGTCCGAGACCCGTACGAATAGGAATTTCAGTCATAGTGATTTTGGGCGAATTTTTGGTTGATTTATTTTCATTCCAAGTTAAAATATTATCTTGTTTTTCACTTAAAATCAAACTTTTATTACTTCTATTTAAGCCCATGAAGAATATTCCTATTAAAAATTTGCTGGCAGGGTCTGATTTTCAATTAGCTAACTACCCGGCTTTTATAGATCTCGAAACCTCCGAAGCTAAAAAGAAAAAGAAGCTGAATGATCTCCGTGAAGATCTTAGCAAGCATCAGGATATTATGTATGCCCATGGAAAATATGGGGTTCTCATCTGCCTTCAGGGAATGGATACAGCTGGAAAGGATAGCCTAATCAGAGAGGTGTTTCAGGAATTTAACCCGCGGGGAGTAGTTGTTCATAGCTTCAAAACGCCTTCATCAAAGGAATTAAGACATGATTACCTTTGGAGGCATTATTTGGCTCTTCCTGAGCGTGGAAAATATGCAGTTTTCAATCGTACACACTATGAAAATGTCTTAGTGACAAGGGTTCACCCAGAGTATATTCTATCTGAAAATATTCCTGGTATCGAAAAGGTGGAGGACATTACCGATGATTTTTGGGCAAAGCGATTTGAGCAAATCCGGAATTTTGAAAAGCATGTGGTCGAAAATGGAACCATCATTTTGAAGTTTTTTCTAAACCTCAGCAAGGAGGAGCAGCGAAAGCGATTACTCAGGAGGCTTGAAAAAGAAAAACACAACTGGAAGTTTTCGCCGGGAGATCTGGAAGAGCGAGCGCTGTGGGATAAGTATCAAGCTTGCTATGAGGAAGCTATCCGGGAAACCTCACTTCCTCATGCGCCATGGTATGTAATTCCGGCTGATAATAAGGAGACGGCAAGAGTTTTGGTCGCAAAGGTGATACATGAGACTATCATACAACTGAAAGGAATCGCAGAGCCTGAATTGGATGATGCAATCAAGGCTAAGCTTGAGGAATATAGAGCTATACTAAAGCATCCTGAATGATTAATCAATCGATTGATTTTATTTTAGATTTATTGAATTTTTTTTATACATTGATTCTGTAATGATCTGATTTTTAACCCATAAACTTTTATTAAAATGAGAAACCTAATTTTAATTTCAGTCCTTTTCTTGTGCTTTTCCTGTCAGGATGAAAAAGATGCACTTGTTGAATCTAAAACACTAGAAGAAAAAAGTTATGAAATTGTTTTCAACGAAGATTCTGGGATTGTTCCTTTAGCAGATAGACAAGGGATATTAGATTTAGATTCAGTTGAGTTTGAAAAGGTTTTAACATCCTTAGAAGATTCAATTCGCCAAATCATTATTGACATTGAGCCGAATATTCCACAAGATGATATTTATGTTAGAGTCTATGACGAGATTTCAGTCCATCTGGAAAATTTGACAGATAGGCAGGTCAAAAGCTTCCAATCGGAGGCTTCAGTCCAAAATTTCGAGGTGGAAGTGGATATTAATTTACAGGGAAGACGTCCCATGATGCAGTCTGCATTGATTCCACAGGGAAGGCGTCCCATGATGCAAGATCAAATGCGATACGATGCAACGGCTCAGACTAGTATTTTTATTGAAGAGATAGGTGGTGGACAGGACGTTACCCCAATTCCTACAACGAGGGTATGGATAATTGACTCGGGAATAGACTCATCTCACCAGGATATAAGGTTCAGACAAAGGGATATTAACCTTTCCAGGGATTTTTCAAGAAAAGACACAACAAAACAAAACCCATTTTTGGATAAGCATGGCCATGGTACTCAAATAGCAGGGATTATCGGTGCGAAGTCTTCATCTTCGACTGACAATTATGGAATGAATGGGATTTTCCCAAGAGCCCGGATGGTTAGCGTAAAAATATTTAATGGAAGAGGTAATTCTTCTTTTGCTAAATTATTTAATGCCCTAGAGCATGTATCTAATAAATCTAAGCCAGGGGATATTACCAATTTAAGCCTAGGTTTTTCAATTGATGATTCCATGGCTAATCGATCCTCTGTGCAAAGAAAATTAGCAAGACTTGAAAGGAAGATAAATAGAATTCTAAACAGGAACATCCACGTTGTCATGTCTGCTGGCAACGATGCTGATTTATCTACCAGAAATCTTCCCGGAGGATTGATCTCGTCTAGTACTTTTGCTCATACCATTGCCTCCTACGGTCATTATTATAACCCGACTAATGGGCAGAATGAGCGGTTATTTTCATTCTTTTCCAATTATAATATTCCTACCATCGATTATATCGAACCGGGAGAATACATTTTTACCACAGCGCCGAAGTCCTCTTATGCAGTGGTATCGGGCACGTCCTTTTCAGCGGCTATTTTTTCTGGAATATTATATCATGGAAGCAGTTTTGATACCTTGGGAACAGTGCTTAGGGGACCGGACGCTTCAGGTAATAATCCACCGTATCCTATTGCGAAGGTTAGGTAGTGTTACAAAATTTTGTTTTAAATTCTTTGGTCAGATAAAATTTCCTATGTTAGAACTGTAAAAAATGCAATACGAAATGAAAAAAGTGATTTTTATAATCTTTTTGGTATTCTTCTCCACTTGGAGTTATGGCCAAGGCAAGCGATACATAGTTGTATTGAAAGATAGTTTTGAGCAACCCGTGCGAAAAGTGCAAACAAGGGATACCGATCGGGAGCGTCAGGAGAGGAGAAATGAGACAGTTCGGTCTGCCAAACTCGAAAAGCTCCGTGGATACATGGATAGAAAGGGAGTAGGATCAAGGGCAAATGCCAAAAGATTTGTGGATGGAGCGGTCGGGTTTATCGCTGATTTGAGCAGTGAAGAGGTTCGTGAGCTAGAGTCTGACGAGTCCGTGGCTCAGGTTATTGAGGACTTTCAGATGCAGGGCCGCCCTCGGATGCAAGGTCGTCCCCGAATGCAGGGAGAGTCATTTGGGTCAGATTGGTTTTACGACCCCGCTGCCAAAGCTAGTATAGCTGTTGGTTTGATGGGTGGATCTGAAAGAGGAACCAATAATCGTAGCTCTATTTGGATATTGGACTCAGGAATTGATGCTCGGCATAGAGATCTTCGCGTGACTAGAAATCCAAGAGTAGCAGTTTCATTTATAGATGGAGAAAGCCCGTTTGAGGATTTTGCAGGACATGGAACCCACGTAGCTGGTCTAGCGGCTGGTTTTGGCAGGGGGAATCCCGGAATTACCGGAATGTCTGCCGGAGCTGAAGTGATCCCTGTAAAGGTTTTAGATCGAAACGGTGTCGGTTCATGGTCCAATCTCGTCCTGGCCTTGAATCATATCGAAAAGTTTGCCGTACCAGGCGATGTGGTGATGATGAGTTTAGGAGAATCGGGGGTGGTGAATTGTCAAAATTCAGAACCATTCCTTCGCGATATCATTTTGGATCTAGGCGAAAAAGGAATCTTTGTGGTAATGTCTGCCGGAAATGAAGGTCAAAGTGCCGGATCCAATCTACCGGGTTGTATTAGTGGGAAAAATGTCTTCACTGTAGGTTCAGTGGACTTTTCTGAGACAGGGTTTTTGTCTTGCTCAGGCTTTTCTAACGCTGGAGCACCACCGATTGACTGGCTTGCTCCTGGTGCCAATTTAGTGTCTACCTTTCCGGGAAATGCATACAACGTCATGTCTGGAACTTCCATGGCTTGCGCTTTGGTAGCGGGTTTGATTCATTCCAATGGAGGTCCGCCAAGAGCTATTCAACAGATTAATTGCGGTGGGGCTACCTACTCCGTAGCAGGTCGTTAGACTGCAGCTCTTGGTTAGCTTGAATTCGTGACTTGTCAATTTTAGATAATACTGAAAGGATAGTCGGGTCTTTCAGATATCTTTTGAAAATGGGATTGAGAGTGATGTAAAAATCATCTCGCATTCCCTTTTCTTCTGCCAAGGCGAGATAAGCAACTGACTCCGATTTGCTACCCTTAATCGCATAAAGTTGGGCTAAATCCAAAAATAAATTAAAGTCATCCCCATAGTTTTCAATTGCATCTTCGCGGATTTGGATACCCTGCTCTACTAAAGTATTTGATTCCAGCCGCTCGCCTGATTGTGCCAAAATGTAAGCAAGAAGAATAGGGGAGGTGAAATACTCATCCTGAAGAGATGCAGGTGTTTTTTCAATGCTTTTCTCCAAATACATTCGTGCGATCTCATCGCTTTCAGCAAAAAACGCAATCGTCCCTGCTACGGTATAGTCTAGTGCAGTACTATCTTTTTGATCTTCGAAAATATCACTGACAAGCGACAAGGCTTTTTCATTATCTCCTTTTTCGATCTCTATAAAGGCAAGTTGCTCAATAGTCACAGGGTCAGGAAGTATGTCTAGGGATCGATTCAACCAAACTTCAGATTCCTCAAATTGGTCTAATACCCGATAAATCCAGCCTGAAATCTGATAGGGGAGGAAGTTTGTTGGATTTAAAGTTGCCGATTTAAGCTGAAGTTTGAGTGCTTCCGGAAGGTTCCCGCTGACAAAGTAAACCGTCGCTAAGTTACCAATGGCTGAACTCAAATTTGGATTTAAAACGATGGCTTTTTCAAAGGAAATCTTTGCGTATTCACTTTGTCCTTTGTAGTAATATACATTTCCTTGGGCTTTGAAGCCTTCAGCAAGGTAGGGGTCAAGGGCTAAAGCCCTTGCGTTTGCTTCCATGCTTGAATCTAGCCACTGATCTCCTTCACTGAAATAAATCAGTTGGGCATAACTATCAGCAAGGCTTGCGTAAGCAAGTGCATAGTTTGGGTCAATTTCAATGGCTTGTTTGTAGTAATCGATAGCCTCCCATATGGATTCCCGGCTATAGTTAGAATAGAGTTCACGGCCCTTCAAGTGAAGTTCATAGGCGTCGAAACTGCTTGTCTGAGTTTTGGAAAGTTGACTTCGTTCTTCCGAGCTAAGGCTACTGTTGAGAACCCGGGCTATTTCGGTAGCGATATCCGCTTGCACTTTGAATATGTCCGATGCATCCCTGTTATAGGTTTCAGCCCAAAGATTTCGGTTCTCGGCGGGGTCAATCAATTGAACATTGATCCGGATTTTATCGGCAATCCATTGGACGCTTCCTTTTAGTACCGTGGTGACGTCAAGTACTTTTGCTACAGAGTCCAAGGGTAATTTATCTCCTTTGAATCCTTCTACAGCATCCTTACTGATGACCTTGATACTTTCAATTTTCGATACTTGGCTGATAATGTCTTCTGTAAGGCCCTCGGCAAAAAACTCCTGGTCTGAATTAACTGTGATATTGGTAAAAGGGAGCACTGCCACAGACTTCTCTTTTTCCCATACCGAAGTATTATTGAGAAGTGAATAGATCAAAGTGATTGTCAATGCTGCAATGATTGCTACCGCTGCCCAAAGTTTCCAAGGGCTGCGCTCTTGATAGCGGATATTTTTGATGATTTCCGCGCGCTTCGGTACTACTACAGGAGGATTGCTCAGTGCATAGAGTTCGACAGAATTTTTGACATTTTTAAGCGAAAACCCGCCTAGTTTTACCCATGAAAAGCTTGTATCGGCAGGTATTTGCTCAAGTACTTTGGAGGAAAATAGGACACAGGTAGGCTTACCAATTCCCTGAATACGTGCGGCAATATTGACTGCATCACCGAATACATCCCCTTGATCAAAGATGATTTCTCCGCAATGAAGGCCTATTCTAATCTTGATTGCAGCTTCACTTTCCAAACGGGATTGAATCGCCAAACTTGCATTCAGTGCCTCCTCCACAGTCTGGAAAGTAGCTAAGATTCCATCGCCTAATTCTTTGATTATCTGGCCATTGTGTCGGCCTAAGATGTCTTGATGAATCTCAAGATTCTGCTTCATGAGCTCAAAGGCCCGATCTTCATCTTCGCCCATGAGACGTGTATAGCCTACGATATCAGAAAAAAATACTACTGACTGCTGTCGGGAAGGATGGCTACGCATATAAAAAGAATAGACTTATCAGGCTAATTTTCATTGACAATCTAGTCAATTTTACCTGTTTTGGAAAAGTAAAAATAGAGCTTTAAGTAAAAAAGTGTCTTAAAAAAATCAAAATATGAGATGGAAAAATTCAATGGTCAATAGGATAAATTTTCAGATAACTTGAAACGGTTCATCAATCCTCAAATACGTAATATCCTTGGGTCCAGACTCAAAGGATATGTTTTTGATTCAATTAGGTGAAAATCTTTCGAAAGGGGGTTGATTACAAAATTCAATGATGAGGAATCTAAAATCGAAGGAATGGAAAAACAGAGCTTGGGTGAATTCAGAAGTGAGGAACCCAGATCTTTTGTTGATTTTGGCGCTGGGATTTGATGCCAGTTTTCTGGTAAGTCCTTTCGATTTATATAATAAATTAATTTTTTCGGTATATGGATCTCCATTACACTATACAATTTGTAGCGCTCCGATGTAAATAATTCGGAGTCAATGGTTAGCCTTTCTAAAAGAGACACCGAAATACTTCCTCCTGCATAGATTGCCGGTGTACCCACGTGATTCCATCTGCCTCCGTACCTTTTGGCACCCTCTCCCCTTAGGTTGCAGTACTCATTTAGCGCTATTCTATAGACATTCATTGACTAGATAGCGATGCCATGTTGAAGTCGCTTGATCTCTGTCTTGAGGAGCTCTATTCCTTCGGACACATCGATCAAATCTCGAGGGATTCGGTTGTTCAGTGTGAAAAGTGGCTGCTCCATCCATCGACGGAACCCATCCCTGCCGAAATAATTGACTCCAATAGCATAAAGGTCAGCCAGCTGATAGAGCTTTTCGGATTGCCCGGTGTCAAATACTTCTTTGCGCTGCAGCGTTTTGGCAGAGACACCCAATGCATCGGCTAAAGTCTCATAGTCAAGACCTGAAAGTGCTTTGAAACTTTCGAAAGAACTCCTGCCAAAGCCACTGCGAAAGGTGTCCAATCGGGAAAGCGGCTCGTCCAAATCAGCCAAATCGAGTCGGAGAATGTCTTCTACGTTCATTTTTGCTTTTTCATAAAATGCCATGGCGGGCTCGCTTACTTTGGATTTTTTCTTAGCCATTTTTCTTGTCGGTAATTTGTCCTTTAATATACGGTAACTTGTCTGGTTTTGATTCTGATTTTCCAATTTTTTTCTAAAACCTAGAAGGAAATACGCCTCTGGCAGTGATTCCTCTAAATTTTAGATTATTGCTTGAGTGTATAAATTGGAACTTGAAATTTAATCACCTGCATTCCAATAGGCCATCCGCTCCAGCTTTTCTACCTCAATAGAATAGAAGCCGAATTCTTCCACGACTTTTCCTTCGATTCGGTAGATCGCCCGGCCTTTGAAAGGATGCTTTTTTACTACGGGAGGGAAGTGTACTGTGTCAATCCAGTCTCCGTCCCGGTCCAGAAAAGTCCCAAAGTTCATCACCTCACCCTTCACCGTTCGGGTGTACTTGACCGTGACCAAATAGCCCAAAATCATCACTTTTTTCCCCAAGTACTGAGTCATTTCCCGGGCTTTGATTCCTTGAATGCTCTGGTCTTTGATCAGGTAAAAAGGAGAGTCCAACGGGAATTCCAGAATATCGATTTGATCCAATATATCCTGCCGGATATCCGTCTCGTCCAAGTCTGGAACCTGAGGCGGCTTTTTGCCAAAGCTGATTTCTGCTGAAGTGGATCGAAAAAGATCCGTACTGCTCACAATCGCTTTTCGCTTATGCTGAAGAAAATGTGCCTCCCACAAGAGTTCTTGCTTAGTCTTGCCTGTAAAGCGAAAGCAAGTCATCCGAATCAGAATCAAGAGCTGCTCCAGTCCGATCTCCACCCGAGCCACAAAGTCTGCCAATCCCAGAAAAGGGCCGTTTGTTCTTCGCTCAGCCAATAGCTTTTCTACAGTAGCTTTTTCAAGATATTTCATGTGAATGAAACCAAGAAACACCTTTTTTCCAGTGATTCGGGTCAGGTATTCACTTTCGTTCAGATGCGGAGCTTGGATATTGGCTCCGTTCATTCGGAGTTCGTGGACATAAAACTCCGTGTGGTAAAATCCTCCGAAATTATTGATCACTCCGACCATAAACTCCAGTGGAAAGTAGGCCTTGAGGTATAGGCTCTGATAGCTCTCGACGGCAAAGGATGCTGAGTGTCCCTTGGCAAAGGAATAGCCTGCAAAACTTTCGATCTGATGCCAGACTTCTTTGGCGACCTGGTCGTCTCTTCCTAGTTTTTTGCAGTTTTTGAAAAACTGGTCTTTCACCCGCTGAAATTCATCCTTGGACCGGGACTTTCCGCTCATGCCACGCCGGAGTACATCCGCTTCGGCCAGACTCAGTCCGGCAAAGTAATGCGCAACTTTGATCACGTCTTCTTGGTAAACCATGATTCCGTAAGTTTCGGGCATGATATCCCACATGACCGGATGCGCTTGTTTCCTTCGTCCTTCACTGATATGACGTAGGATGTACTCCCGCATCATTCCGGATCGAGCCACACCCGGTCGGATAATGGAGCTGGCAGCGACGAGTTCTAGATAGGTATCTGCTTTCATTTTACCCAAAAGCATCCGCATGGCAGGAGATTCTACGTAGAAAGCGCCGATCGTATGTCCGGTGCGGAGATGCTCCTTGATTTTGGGGTCTTTTTTAAACTTTTCCACTTCCCTGATATCGACCTTGACGCCTTGGTTTTGGTAGATGATTTCGAGTGCAGATTTGATGTGACCCAATCCCCGCTGACTCAGGATATCAAACTTGTGTAGTCCAATATCCTCAGCGATATGCATGTCGATATGGGCAAGTGGGAAGCCTTTAGGAGGCATGTCCGTGGCGGTATAGTAGTGGATAGGCTTGTGTGAAATTAAAATCCCGCAGGCATGAATAGTCAGGTGCGAAGGCATGTCATGCAGTACTTGGGAGTACTTGATGATCAATTTTCCAAACTGATCGGGTTGGTAGCCCGCCTTGTCGGCATGGTGGATGAGGGACTCGATATCCGTTTTGGGAAGACCAAATACCTTTCCCAATTCCCGCAGCATAGAGTTGTATTGAAAAGTGCTGTAGGAACCCAAAAGGGCCACATGTTCATTGTCTTTGCCGTTATATTTTCGGAAAATATAATCCGTCACCTCGTCACGATCTGTCCAGCTGAAATCGATGTCAAAGTCAGGGGGATTTTCTCGGTAGAGATTGATAAATCGCTCAAAGTACAAGTCTAGCTCAATCGGGTCGACATCTGTGATGCCCAGACAATAGGCGACGATACTGTTGGCACCAGAGCCTCGGCCGACATGGTAGAAGTTGCGGTGCTGTGCAAAGGTCACGATATCATAGTTGATCAGGAAGTAGGAGACGAAGCCCTTCTGCTGTATGAGCTCGAGTTCCTTTTCGATCCGCTGACTGATCTCCGGGCTTAGATCGGGGTAGCGACGGATGGCTCCCTTGAAAGTTTCCTGCCGGAGAAAATCAAAGTCCTCCCAGTCTGAGCCCAAGATGTCCCGACGGTTTTTTACTGCTTGGAAATAGAAGGAAAACTGGCACTGTTCGAGTAGCTTTTGAGCATTGACCAGAAGGTAGCTGTGACTTTCACAGCGAGCGATCAGGTCGGCATAAGAGTAAAATTGATCCGTCAGGTCGGCCTGCTCGCTTAAGGGAAGCTTGCTCAGCAGGGTGTTGAGGTCCATGCTGCGCAAAAGACGATGGGCGTTGAACTCCAGCTTGGAGCTGAAGGTGGCTGGCTGCAAAAGGACAAGCTTTTCTTTGCGTCGATACCAAGGAGAGGTGAGAAGTTTGTTGAGTTGGTTGGGATGTATGCCCACAAATTCATTTTCCTGTAGGGGAAAAGCTTTCTCCGAAAAGGGGTAGATCACAAAGCTGTTTTCGAACTTGGGAGCTCTTGATTTAAACTCACGCTTACGGGTAAGATGCTCGGAAAGGTGCTTGTTTAGCTCGAAGAAGCCCTCTTGATTTTTGGCTAATCCAATATATTGTTGCTGTATCCCGTTCCGAAAGTCAATCCCAATGACGGGATGGATTCCGGCCTTTTGCGCAGCCCGTATGAAAGGGAATGCTCCGGCTGTGCAGTTGATATCCGTGAGAGCGAGCGAATCAAGTTTTTTGCCCTTCGCCTCAGCGATCAGCGCTTCCACAGACATCGTCCCATATTTGAAGCTGAAGTGAGAGTGGCAATTTATAAACATGTATGATTTGCGATTTTGACCTGTTGTACACCTTTGAGTTTTTTGAACCTCAAAGATCATTTGGTATTAATGTCAATTTTATTAACATTTATTTGTTTATAAATTAAACAAAAAGTATCAGATCAAATCAAGAGGTTGGTGGGTTTTTAGTGGTAAAAGGAGATAAGTCTGTCAACAGCAGTCTAGAATTATTATACTAGAGTTGATTGATGAGCCATATGAAAAAGATTAAAAAAAGAAACCCCGAATACTCGAAGTAAACGGGGTAAGTGGGCCCACCTGGGCTCTTCCGAATTATCGGGACAGGGACTTTCTGCCCCGATGTGTCGGGGGAGTCAGAAGCTTAAACCATTGTTCTTTGAATCAATGTTTTGAGTTGTTCTGGATTTTCTTTTAGTTTTCGAATAAAAGAAGAACTTTTCATCCTTTTTATATAAAGCTCAATTCTTCTTGCATGTGAAAACGAATTGACTTCGATAGTCAGAAATAGTTCCCAGTCTGATGCTTTCGCAGTAAAGTGATGATTTCCATAAAAATGAAAGTTATGTTTTTGAAGTCTGGACGCTACACTTTCCTGAGTGATTCCAGTGTAAAACTTCTTTAATGAAGGGCTGAAAAGTATATAGCAATAATTCATAACTAAATTTAAAAAACAAAACTCTAAAGTTGAAAATACTATTTGGTTCGGATACTTTGGTGTCTACAAAAAAAGAAACCCCGAATACTCGAAGTAAACGGGGTAAGTGGGCCCACCTGGGCTCGAACCAGGGACTTTCTGATTATGAGTCAGATACTCTAACCAGCTGAGTTATAGGCCCATCAATAATTTATAATACCAGCGACCTTCTGTCCCGATGTATCGGGAGGGTCAGATACTCTAACCAGCTGAGTTATAGGCCCATCAATAATTTATAATACCAGCGACCTTCTGTCCCGATGTATCGGGAGGGTCAGATACTCTAACCAGCTGATCCCGATCGTTATCGGGAATCCATCAATAATTTATAATACCAGCGACCTTTTGTCCCGATGTATCGGGAGAGTCAGAAGTTCTAACCAGCTTGATCCCGATCGTTATCGGGAGTCCATCAATAATTTATAATACCAGCGACTTTCTGTCCCGATGTATCGGGAGAGTCAGAAGTTCTAACCAGCTTGATCCCGATCGTTATCGGGAGTCCATTAATATTTTAAAGTATCATCGACCTTCTGTCCCGATGTATCGGGAGAGTAAGAAGCTCTAAGCAACAGGTCCCGATCGATATCGGGAGCCCAATATTTTTACACTGAACTTTGATCAATTTAAAGATTCAAGTACTTGATTCAGCATTTTCCGATCGTTATCGAGAACTCCTCAAATCCATGGTTAAAGCGACCTATTGACTTTAACTCTTGGTTTTGGGATTGCAATGTTACATATTTGAAAGCATATTCACAACCGTACTACTGGATGAAAAAAACACCTGATGCCGACTTTTTGATCTTTGACTTGGGCAATGTGATCATTGATATTGATTATAACCGTCCGCTATCACTTCTTCGTCAGCAACTTCCAGAAGAAAGACACTATTTGGTGGATGAATTTTATCATACGGATTTTCACAAATCTTATGAAAAAGGACAGATTAATTCTGCCATTTTTAGAGATGAAGTCAGAGCATATTTTGAAAAAGATTGGTCTGATGAGGAGATAGATAAACTATGGAATTCACTATTGGGCAAAATTCCTGCTGAGCGCTTGAAACTGGTTCATGAGGTGAAAAAACATTTCCAAGTGGGGGTTTTAAGTAATACAAATCTCATTCATATCCTGGCGGTCAATGATATTCTAAGCCAGGATCATGGTGTTGCCAACTTTGATCCGATTTTTGACTGGGTTTTCCTAAGCCACGAAATGGGCCTCGCCAAACCTGATGCAGCTATCTATGAAAGAATGCTTACAGATCTACGAACAGCTCCAGAGCGGGTGGTGTTTTTTGATGATTTGAAAGAAAATGTGGAGGGAGCAGCTACACTTGGTATTCAAGCTGTACATGTGACCGGACCGGAAGTGATTTTTGATTATTTAAAACATGTATAGTAGAAAAGAGTACCTCCGACACGGAGTTCTGTTTTTTCTTACTTTGATAGCTGCTACTCTTGCAGGAGGGGAGTGGGTCTATGGAAAGTCTGTTTTTGGCTCAGAAGAATCAGCACTTACTTGGGAGTACTTTTTTAAGTCATTTTCTTACTCTATTCCCTTTGTAGGAATTTTACTCATTCATGAATTGGGGCATTTATTCACCTCAATTTATCATCGTGTCAAATGCTCGCTTCCATTTTTTATTCCTGCCTGGTTTGGCTTTTTGGGAGCACCTTCTTTGGGTACACTAGGCGCTGTCATCCGAATGAAGGGCTTTGTTAATTCCCGAAAGAAGTTTTTCGATATCGGGGTAGCGGGTCCTTTAGCAGGATTTGTCGTTGCATTAGGAGTCTTGTTTTATGGATTCTTGAATTTGCCTCCTGCTGATTACATCTACGAAGTTCATCCCGAATATTTAGACCCCAATTTTGAAGGCTACGAAGGGGCAATTGAATTTGAATTGGGCCAAAATCTCCTTTTTTGGATGATGACTGAAACTTTAGCAGACCCTGAGCGAATGCCTGCTATGTCTGAATTAATCCATTATCCTTACCTTTTTGCGGGCTATTTGGCTTTCTTTTTCACCGCACTTAATCTACTGCCGATCGGGCAATTAGATGGCGGTCATGTTATTTTTGGACTTTTCCCCAGACATCATGAAAAGATTTCATTGGTCGCCTTCACTGCATTTATATTCTATGCCGGTCTTGGGGTAATTAGTCCCTATCTATCAGCTAGTGAACTCATTTTCAGAATTCCTCTCTACGTTGGGTTTCTATTTATTTGCTATTTCAAGTCTGGTCTTTCGATTCAAAATAGGATTACCATTGCACTCAGTATTGCGGCAGTTCAGTATTTGATGGTCTTTTTCCAGCCCACACTGGAAGGCTATCAAGGCTGGCTCTTGTTTGCTTTTTTATTGGGAAGAATCATGGGGACTAGACATCCTGAAGTTTCTGGATTTAAGCCTTTAGATCCCAAAAGACTATGGATTGGATGGCTGGCTATTTTGATCTTTGCCCTTTGCTTTTCTCCTCAGCCATTCATTTTCAGCTAAACAAAAAACCCAGCTAATGCCGGGTTTTTACTGATCTTGTTTACTTCATTTTAAAGCTCGCGATAGGCCATAATGCCTCCAAGAACATTTCGGGCTTTCGAAAAACCTTTTGTTTCTAAAAACTTTTTGGCATTGCCACTTCTGGCTCCGCTTCTGCAATGAATGATGATTTCCTCATCTTTCTTTCCATCCAATTCATCAAGACGATGAGGTAGTTCTCCTAGCGGGATATTGATCGCTCCCAAGTTATCATCTTCGTATTCCCATTCTTCACGAACATCCAAAAAGACAAATTTATCTCCCTTGTCTAGTCGTTCTTTAAGTTCTTTGACTGTGATATCTTCCATATTATTTGACTAAAATTCTAAATGATTGAGGGCCCGCTGAAGTCAATGCTCGAATGACATAAACTCCCGGTAGCTGGTCCGTAAAGTTAATGATTTCTTCATCAGCTCCCTGATACCGATCGGGGAAAATCTCCCTGCCAAAGGAATCGAAAATTCTCATTTCGGAATATTTACCCACCAAGTGAAGTTGGTTTTCAACAGGATTTGGATAGTAGCGTAGATTTTGGCCAGGAATCTCAGATTCTGCAAATGGCGCACTAAAACTTATGTGAGGTCTAATCAGTAATGAACCTCTTACTTCTTCATTTTGGGCCCAGTCACCGTTGACATTGTAGAAAATTTTATCTGCCTGATCATTTTCTTTGTTGAGTCCTACGTAGATGAAGTCATTGCTAAACTGGGAGAAACCTACAAAAAACTCTCCTTGAACCTGAATATTGGTATCAATAGGGAAGTAGATCAACTCCTGGCCAGCTTCTTTCAATGGGATCAGTAGTTCTTCTCTGTAAATCGGCGTCTCCTCAAGGTCCTGCCAAACCAAAATATCAATGGGCTGGTCTGCCTGATCCGGATTGGTGAAATCTATAGATACTCCAGTAAGAAAAACTGGACTGTCAACTTCATATTTGACGGCCAAAAGCCCTGAACGCTGATTGATCCCTGCTGCATAATCTGCCTGTCCTCCATCATAGGCAAAGAAATCCCGTACGGGGATGACTGATCTCACCGTGTCATTGATTCGGTAGTCTACTGATGCAAAAAAGGTGGTATCTCCGTTCTCCGCACTAAATAGGTTTTGATCCCCTGTCGTGAGGTAAGTTAAAATCTCAATATCACTTTCTGTACTTAAAGCAGGTAATTCAGTGATGGTATTACTCTCAAATACCCTTCTCTCTTGAGCATTGGGCACAGGATTGAAAGGAGTGTTTAGATTAACAAATGCGCTTGACTCTCCATCTAAGCGGATGGAGTATTCCATTGCACGGAAGCGGTCCTCCAGATTTTTAAACTCATTCGTGATGGGCAAAAGCTCTTCTGCAAGAAGGTCTTGATAAATCCCAAGCGGGACAGCTGTATAATCTCCTAGAAAAAGTCTGCTTTCACGCGTAATAGCTCGATCCAAATAGGACAGATCCTGAGCATCTCGATCAAAGCTTAAGAATACATAATCTAAAAGCCATGTGTCGAAGGGACCAGCTAATCTGCCAAAATTGACGAATCGAAATTGGAAGTTGTCATGGATAAAATCTCCTGTTACCGGTAATATTTCCTGAATGAATTCTTCGGGATTTTTGTCTGCACCTCCATTTACTGTCCATACGGTAGTCCACAAACTGTCTGCATCCAAAAACTGCAGCGTAAGCCGATCATTTTCGTCAGGCATTTCTGCCTGTCCTCCTGCCTGCCAAAAAAAACTGAGATAGAGGCTTTCCTCGCTTTCTTGACTCAACTGTGCCAAATCAAAAGGTTTGGATGTCAAATAATCTCCAGCCCCTTGATCTCTTATTTCTCTGGAATAGGGTCTACCTGTTGCATCCACGCCATCAAATACGATCACTCCTAGTGAAGGAGCATTGTTTCCCATACTGTTGCTGAAAGTACTGCCCTGAAATTCCCATTTAAGGGTGTCCATTCCCTGCGAAAAGTCATCCCAAAATGGAAGCGAATTAATGCTTGCTAATCGACTAGAATTGGCAGATTGGGGATAGGACTTATACTTTAATTTTGGAACGGGTCCAAACTCCACAAGCTGTGCCTCTACTCCCAAACTCGCTAGGGTAAAAAGTGTACACAGAACTATTTTGTGAAGAATCCGCATTCGTTTAATTTTCTTTTCTGGAAATCCAAAGATCTATGGTTTCTCCGGTTTTGACCTGGGTTTGAGCAGGAGGGGCTTGACGGAAGACGTATCCCGGAGGTACGGTGTCATTTTGATAGTAAACTTTTTCACCTACTCGAAGGCCGGAACCCAAAATCAAAAACTCTGCATCTATCTCATCCATTCCCGTCAGCGTAGGCACTTCCAAAATCTGATTTCCCAAACCATCTCCTACTACCAAATCGATCTTTTCTCCCTTAGGTATCTCAAAACCTTCAGCAATCGGTTGACCTTTGTATTGGAGCTCCAGAACGACATTGATCGCGATATCAGGTACGTAAATCAACTCTCCTCGTTCCAATCCTAAGTTTGCCAATATTTCCTGAACGTTTTTGAGCTGAAGATTGACTAAATTCGGCAATTTGATCATCGGAGCATTCTGAGCGTTGAGCGTCAGATAGATTTTTCTCCCATCTTTTACTTGGTCTTCAGCTGGAGGAATTTGCTTCAATACGGCGAGGGCAGGGGCATCTACACTGTATCCAGAGTCTTGAGAGACTTCATAGTTTAAGCCTGATTTTTCAAGGATGTTTACCGCCTCATCGAATGTGTAGCCAGAAAGATCCGGTACCGAAACCGTTTCACCGTGATTAGTGTGTGTAGGCAAATAGATTTTCAGGAAAAGAAAGCCTAAAAGAATCGAGGCCGAAATAATCAAGAGTAAATGGATGAATATTTTTTTCAAGGATTGCTAAGTCTAAAATTACTGTTTGAATTAGGGTTAAAGATAAATGGGAAATTGGTAGGATGGAAATTCTTTCTTGGTAGAACCAAATCATACAGGCTAAAACGACAAAATATGGACTTTAAGTCTTTTACACTGAGTTTTATATCCTACTAATGCCAAATTATTTGGGTCGCACAAAGGCAAAAAAAAGGCCGAAATTTTAATTTCGACCTGATTTAAGATTATTTGATGAAAACCCGCTGCATATCCTGCAGTGTAGGACTCACTATTCTAACGATGTAAAGTCCCGGTGAGAATATTTCTCGAGGGAAAGTATAGGTTTGGTTTAGCGTCTGCGGATAATCGACCTCGTGGACAATAGCTCCTGTCGAAGAGATAATCTGGATCGTCACATTTTCGTATCGCGCTAGATTGAAAGCAATGTTGAAATAAGCTGTAGCTGGATTAGGGTATATCAAAGCTCTTCCGTCCGCTGGAATTACGGGGTTAGGATTGGCACTGAGGAAAAGCTCCAAATTATCCAAAAACACAGGGGTATTGGTTCCTTCACCGGCAGTAAGCACAGCTGCAAGCCTAATTTCACTATTCCCGTTTCCTGTAAAATCAGTCAGATTTACATAATTTCTCTGGAAATGCTCCCGATTGCTGATACTGGCTGTACCAGGAACTGTTGAAAGTTCATCTCCTACAGCTTCAAAAACAACTTCGTAAGTGTCTCCGGCATCTTTACTGGCAAGGATTTGGAAACTTGTCTCAGGTGATACATCTCCAGCTGCCAAATCAAAGAATAAAGATGCTTGGGTATTTCTAGATAGATTGAATACCGGTGATCCCAACCAATAGCTTTGACCTGCTTCCGGATTTTCAACTACACTCACATTTCCAGCCTCGCCACTTGATGGAAGAGATCGCCAGGATCCTTCATCATTTTGAGGATTGATGCTAGTCCATGGTTCGATTGCAGTAGCAAAATTGAAGTTTTGTCTCCATGGGACAGGAGTTACTTCATTGTCTTCAATGATATATCGTTCGAGTGTACTTTCGTTTCCTTCGTTTTGGTCAAAGTTTGGAAAAAGTATTTCATAGTTTAGACGGTTCTTTCCACTTCCTGTACTATTTCCACCTGTCAAAGTGAAAGTTTCTCCAGGAGCAACGGGATCTCCGCTCGCTAAGAATCCTTGAGGGGAACTTCCATTTACACTTTTTACAAACACAAAGTTGGAAATTGGAAGGTTCCCAGTATTGGTTACCTGAAGATTTTCATTTTGATACCTTCCATCTGAGATAGGGTTGGGGCTAATCAATTCCTCCATTTCCAGGGAATACCTAAACTCTTCCTGCTCCAGAATCCGGATATTTTTTAAGTAGACATTATTTCCGAATGCATTGACGGCAATAAATGCTATTCGTATTTTTCCTAGATCAGCAAATGGACTCAAGTTCACCAGTTCGGTTCTAAACTGAGATGAGTTTGTCGGGATAAATTCATTCAAGGTAGCTCCAGAGGTTGCCAATGATGCTCCGGATTTTTCATAGGTAGCATTCGCTATTTCAAAGGTATTTCCACAGTCGGTGGATACGGCCACTATCAGGTCGTCTTGGAAGCCTTGCTGATTGTAAGGAGCATGGGCCATTTCAAAAACTAGTTGAGCGTTTGGAGTATTACTCAAATCAATCACAGGAGAAATGAAGTAATCCAGTTCCCCCGGAGCGTCATATTCATAGTTTCGAATAAATAATAGGTCTTCTTCCTCACCCGATATCGTTAAACTTGTTTGCTCCCAGGTAAATCCACCATCGGGATTTTGAATAGTCCAAGAGGAAGGGATATCTCCCAAATCTAATGATAATGGAAGCGTCACTGACTCTTGCACCGCGGGACTAGATCGGACTATATTATTTTCAATATTTTCGTCGGAATCACTATTTACAGCCACAATTTCAAACTCTACCTCATTTTCGCCTCCCTCCAGCTCAAAGTTGTCGAAAGTTAGTATATCACTTTCGCCTGTTGATAGGTTTAGGTTAAATGTTCTGTTCTGGATTTGCTGACCATTAACTTGCAAAGTGACTCGAGTCGAAGTAACCGTGTTTTGGCCCGCATTAATCACCTCTATCTGCGGAGTGACAAGTGCATCACAGGCAAAGTCACCTGGTTCGACTAGGCGAGAAATAGCAAGATCACGGTCAAAAAGAACTGGGTCCTGTGTAGCACGATTGTTTACAAGAGTATTCCTCCGCGGACTATTTGCCAGGACTGCATTGAATCGTTCTACCTGACCTAGGGTAAATAGATTCATACAAGCATCAGGAGTGTAGTCCATGTAATTCTGGATCATATCCTGAGAATCACAGCTGAATCTGGATGGGTTTTCATTACATATGGAATTGGAATTGTCCTGTAGAGGAGTGTCTTCTACAAAATCATCCACTCCACAACCTCCGTCTCCCCAAATGTGCCTCAAACCTAAATAATGTCCCACCTCGTGGGTGGCCGTTCTTCCTAGGGAGGCATTAATGGCATTTCCTCCTGAGCCAAAAAAACGATAATCTACTGTGACTCCATCCGTAATGGCCGGGGCAGGTGAGAAATTCAATCCCGGCAGGTCAGAAACAGGAAATGAAGCATAACCAATAAAAGGTGAAGAGAGTGGAAGTACCCAGATATTGAGGTATTCATCTGGATTCCATTGTGAAAGCTGGCCGATTAGTGTAGCATCTTCAGGTAAATAGGAGTTGTTCGGACCTTCCACTCGAACCACGCCATTGGTCGGTAGGCCATTTGGATCTTGCTTGGCTAATACAAATTCAATATTTGCATCAGCTGCAACTGGCAAAAACTGGGCGGGGGTTTGGTCTGCATCCGGATTTAATCGTCTGAAATCTTCATTTAAGATTCTGATTTGGGCCTCAATTTGAGAAAATGGAATATTACTTCCTTGACCAATTTCGGTTCCATTGTGAATGACGTGAACAACTACTGGGATTAATCGACGTTCTTCCTGGGTTTTGGCTAAAATTTGAGGTTGGTTTCGCTGAGCTTCTATTTTTTGGTCGATCCAGTCTTCAAAAAAATCTCGAGTACCGAAATAGCCCATTTCCTTAACCAATAATTCTTCCAATGCGCTGTGTCCGCATTTTTCGTTATGCTGATGTGAAGATTTGGAGCCGTTCGCTCCAAACTGATCTAATGGGCTAATAGTAAATTGTTGACCAAACGAAGCTCTAGCCAAAAAAACTAATAAAGCTACTAAAAGCAGATTTGACCAAATCTTAAAAATAGACCTCCTCATCAAAGTGTACTTAAGCTGTCGTCAAATTCACAGCTTCCACTCGAACGATCTCGGGAATGGCTCGCTTGATAGCTTCCTCTACTCCAGCTTTCAGTGTCATGGATGACATAGGGCAAGAACTACAGGAGCCTGTCATTTCAATCTTGAGCACCATTTCATCTGTGAGTTCTACGATACGAACATTCCCTCCGTCGGCTTCCAAATATGGTCTGATGGCATCAAGCGCAAATTCAATTTGTTCTCTTAACTCTGGCTGCATTATTTATGCTTTAATTTCTACGATTTCAGTTTTTTTCTTTTCAGCATTTCTGATCGCCACTTGACGGGCTACAGACTCTGCTAACTCTTTGTACGCTTTCTGAGTAATTCCGTTTTTCAATACTGCGGGATAGCCTGTATCTCCACTTTCACGAATACTCTGTACGATAGGGATTTCACCTAAGAATTCCACTTGATATTTTTCAGCTAATTTTTTACCTCCTTCTTTTCCAAACAGGTAATATTTGTTGTCAGGGAGTTCTTCAGGTGTAAAGTAAGCCATATTTTCAATAACACCTAAAACAGGTACATTTATTTGTGGCTGCTTGAACATCGTTAATCCCTTCGTAGCATCCGCTAATGCGACTTTTTGAGGAGTAGTGACGATCACAGCTCCAGTCACAGGGACAGTTTGTACCATGGTCAAATGTATGTCGGAGGTCCCCGGAGGTAGGTCGATTAATAGATAATCCAATTCACCCCATTCTACATCTGAAATAAACTGTCTAAGTGCAGAACTTGCCATAGGGCCTCTCCATACTACCGCCGAATCTGCTGGGGTCAGAAAACCAATTGAAATTAGCTTGACACCGTATTGTTCGATCGGAAGGATCACATTTTTGTCTCCAACTTTTTTCACCGAGGGTTGCTCACCTTCTACATTGAACATGGTCGGAATCGATGGCCCTGAAATATCAGCATCGATCAAGCCTACTTTTGCGCCGGATTCGGCGAGTGCAACAGCTAAATTGGAAGCGGTAGTGGATTTTCCCACTCCTCCTTTGCCGGAAGCAATGGCAATGATGTTTTTCACATCAGGCAAAATTGGGGTTGCTTCGCGTACTGTAGTGACTTGGGAAGTCATGTGGATGTCCCACTCAAAATCTTGTCCAAAATCTTCTTCCAACGCCTCAATACAGTTGTTTTTGATCACTTCTTTTAGAGGACAGGCTGGAGTAGTCAATACGACATTGAAACTTACTTTTTTGCCTTCAATATGAATTTTTTGAATCATTCCCAGACTCACCAAGTCGCGCTTGAGGTCAGGATCTTCTACTCTTGAAAGACTTTTTAATATGGCTTCTTTAGAAAGTTGCATTGTGGAAAATTTTGTCGCAAGATAGTTTCAAATAATGGCTTTGGGAAGCTTTATGATTGAATCGCAGTTGATAAACTACGATGTTTCCCAATTAGTTCTCAGAAAAGGCCATCAATTCCACGCACTGGATTAACTTTGTCAATCTAGATTTATGGGAATTAGCAAGCATACCACCGATAAGGTCAAGGACAGAATGGACATCGAGGAAGTGATCTCTGATTATGTCCCACTTAAGCGCAAAGGTCAGAATCTTTGGGCCTGCTGTCCTTTCCATGGTGAAAAGACCCCGTCTTTTTCTGTTTCACCTGCCAAACAAATCTACAAATGCTTTGGATGTGGGAAGGCTGGTGACCCTATCCAATTTGTCATGGATATTGAAGGCTTAGGTTTTCAGGAGGCTGTTAGGCATTTGGCTGGGAAATATGGTATCGAAGTAGAGGAGGAGGAAGCTCAGACACCAGAGCAGGAGCAGGCCCAAAGTGAAAGAGAAAGCGTACTGATTGCACTCGGTTTTGCCCGGGACTTTTTTGTCAAAAATCTAGAAACTGCAGAAGGCCGATCCATCGGGCTGAGTTACTTCAAGGAGCGAGGTTTTGGACCTGAGATTATCCAAAAGTTTGATTTAGGGTACGCTTTGGATGGATGGGATAATCTACTGAATGCAGCTAAAAAAGCTGGTTTTCAAGAAGATATTTTATTGAAAGCTGGTCTGATACTCGAAAAGGACGGGGATCCGTCCCGCAGATATGATCGGTTCCGTAATCGGGTCACTTTCACTATTCACAATATCAGCGGAAAGCCGATTGCTTTCGGAGCCAGGATTCTGACCAAGGATAAAAACCAGCCCAAATACATCAATTCACCCGAAACGCCTGTCTACCACAAAAGCGATGTGCTCTATGGCATGTTTCAGGCAAAGAAATCCATCAGGGAAAAAGACAATTGCTTTTTGGTGGAGGGATATACAGATGTGATATCGATGCATCTTTCGGGGATCGAAAATGTTGTGGCTTCATCAGGTACCTCCCTCACCGAAGGTCAAATAAAACTGATCAAACGCTTCACCGATCAGGTTACCGTATTATATGATGGAGATGCCGCCGGTATTAAAGCTTCTCTCAGGGGCATAGATTTGCTGTTGGAAGGTGGATTGATAGTCAAGGCTGTTGTTTTTCCAGATGGAGAAGATCCGGATAGCTACTCTCTAAAGGTAGGATCCCAGGCATTTCAAGATTACTTGGCTGCAAACGCCAAAGACTTTATCGGTTTCAAGATCAACTTGTATCGGGATGAATACGAGCGGGATCCAATCCGTAAGGCAGAGGTGATCCGGGAGGTCGTCCAGAGTATTGCCAAAATACCAGATCCGATCATCCGATCAGTTTATTCCAAAGAAGCTGCCTCGCTTTTGGATATTGAGGAAGGAATCATCTATGCAGAGGTCAATAAAATCCTGCTCAAGGTACAACGGGATTATCATCGAAAATCAGAAGAAGTAGCGCAACAAGAAGCTGCGGTTGAAGACTTGCTTTCAGTAGAGCAGGAGGGTTTTTCGGTTTCTGAGGCTCTCCAAATTCAAGAAAGGGAGTTGATTCGTCTTCTATTAAATTATGGACTAAAAGAACTCGATGGGGAATCTTTGAATCTTTGCCAGTACCTGCTCGCTGAAACAGAAGACCTTACCATCCACCACCCGCTTTATGCTAAAATTTTGGACCTTTTCAGACAGAATTTAGTAAATGGTCAGGTAGTGGATTCGGATTATTTCCTGACTTTGGGTGATGTAGAAATTCGAAATGAGGTCATCGATTTGATCACTCCACGCAGAGAAGCATCGGTACATTGGACTGATAAATTTCAGATTTTTATCCCAAAAGAAGAAGATGATCTTACATTGACGAGTTACAAGTCCATCCTGAGGCATAAACGCAAGTTTGTCCTGAAAATGATGGAAGAGGCACTACAGAAAATTAAAAATGCTCACTCGGAGCAGTACACAGACGAGCAAATTACCGAGCTTCAGGAGATTTATATGGGATTGAAGCAGGTACATATACAGATTGACCGAGAACTGGGGATAGTTATTGGGTAAACCAAACTTTCTTTGGCAATGGTCTGTTTTAGAATCGAAAGGACGTAAATTTGTCCACTCATTTATTCAAAAAATTATCCGTGGAAAATTATCAATTGGACTCCATTGAGGAAGCCATCGAAGACATAAAGGATGGAAAGGTCATTATCGTAGTAGATGATGAGGACCGTGAAAACGAAGGTGATTTCGTATGCGCTGCAGAAAAAGTCACTCCTGAAATCATCAACTTCATGGCAAAGCATGGCCGTGGTCTTATCTGCGCGCCTCTGGTGGAGGATCGTTGTGAGAAACTTGGCCTGGAGCTCATGGTTGGTCATAATACGGCAGCCTTTGAGACACCTTTTACCGTTTCAGTCGATTTGATTGGGCATGGATGTACCACAGGTATTTCAGCATCGGACCGGGCCAAAACCATTCAGGCATTGGTGGATGATGCTATTGACCCTAGTGAATTAGGGAAGCCGGGACATATTTTTCCACTGAAAGCCAAGCGAGGCGGAGTGCTTCGTCGTGCAGGACATACAGAGGCAGCTATCGATTTTGCACGTTTGGCAGGTCTCAAGCCAGCAGGTGTCCTAGTGGAGATCATGAATGAGGATGGTACCATGGCTAGGTTGCCTGATTTGGTCGAGGTTGCTAAGCAATTCGATTTGAAATTAGTATCGATCAAGGATTTGATTGCGTATCGAATCAAACATGAATCCCTTATTAAGCGAGAAATAGGTGTTGAAATGCCTACCACTTGGGGGGATTTTGACTTGATCGCATTTAGACAAACAAACACCCAAGAAATCCATCTTGCGCTAATCAAAGGAACTTGGACGAAGGATGAGCCAATCATGGTTAGAGTGCATTCTTCCTGCGTGACCGGGGATATATTTGGAAGTTGTAGATGTGATTGTGGTCCTCAACTTCACGCAGCTATGGAAATGGTAGAAAAAGAAGGAAAGGGGCTCATTCTCTACATGAACCAAGAAGGCCGTGGTATCGGTTTGATCAATAAGCTGAAAGCCTACAAGCTTCAAGAGGAAGGCATGGATACTGTGCAGGCCAACTTAGCATTGGGTCTTCCTATGGACAGCAGGGACTATGGAGTAGGTGCCCAGATTCTCAGAGACTTGGGTGTGGGAAAAATCCGATTGATTTCAAATAATCCGCAAAAACGGGTAGGTCTGATTGGATATGGTTTGGAGATTGTGGAGCAGGTACCCATCGAAATCGCTCCAAATCCCCACAATGAGAATTATTTGAGAACCAAACGGGATAAAATGGGACATAATATTCTCAAGTAGTTCAAAAAATTCTTTAAGAAAGATCATAAACTGAACACGCTCAAAATCGTATCTTAAGATATGAATAAGATAATTAAATCATATATCCTTACTCTAGCACTCATGCTTATGAGTGGTAGCTTTCTGATTGCCCAAAATCAATTTCCCTCCCAGATTTGGCATAAAGGAAATATTCATACTACCGATGGTCAAGTCTATTCAGGTTTGGTGAAATATGATTTGGATAATAATCTCGTGCAGCTGCAGGTAGAGACTATCTCGACCTTCACAGCTTCTAATGTTACTTATTTTGAAATCTTAGATGATATCTATGGTGGACTTCGAAAATTTTACAGTCTTCCCTATTCACTGAATGGCGATTATGAGACGCCTATCTTCTTTGAGGTGCTTACCGAAGGAGAAGAAATCGCACTTTTATGTAGAGAATATATTGCCACGGACTCTAGAAACATGAATGCTTGGGGACCTGTGGGAATGAATCCATTCTGGGGACCTCAAAATATGATTGGTTATCGCTTAGCCTTCAATTATTATTTTTTTAAAGACAATCAAATCCAACGTTACAGCATGAAGAAAAAGGATCTTTTTGCGATGCTTCCAGGTCATGACGATGAAATAAGTCTTTTCATGAGGAAAAATCGTCTGGAGCACGATAAGCGAGGAGATTTGCTTCGAATTGCTGCTTATTACAACGAATTGAACAAAAACTAATGTCAAGACCGCTTATTCTCGTCTCAAATGACGATGGAATTACCTCTAAAGGAATCCGAGTTCTCGTATCAGTAATGAAAAAATTGGGTGAAGTGGTAGTTGTCGCGCCAGATAGCCCTCAGTCTGGAATGGGACATGCCATCACGATTGGAGAAACTCTGCGTCTCTATGAGGAGGAGATTTTTGAAGGTGTAAAAGCCTACAGTGCCAGTGGAACTCCAGCAGATTGTGTCAAGCTCGCCAAGCATTATGTGCTCAAAGACCGTACTCCGGATTTGGTCGTCAGCGGGATCAATCACGGCTCCAACACTTCCATCTCAGTACTTTATTCAGGAACGATGTCCGCAGCAATCGAAGGAGCTTTGGAAGGGTATCCCTCCATCGGTTTTTCTCTTTGCGATTATTCATCCAAAGCAGATTTTTCCCATGTGGAGGCTTGGGTTGAGAAAATTGCTACTCAGGTTTTGGAAAGAGGGCTTTCGAAAGGAGTTGCATTGAATGTGAACTTTCCTCCAAAGCAAAATGAAGATATCAAGGGTATCAAGCTTTGTAGACAGGCTGATGCAAAGTGGCAAGAGGAGTTCTCGGAGCGTTTCGATCCTAATGGAAGAAAGTATTTCTGGATGGCAGGTAATTTTGTGAATTTTGACAAAGGAGAAGATAATGATGAGTGGGCTATTGCCAATAATTATGTTTCGATAGTTCCTTGTCAATATGATTTGACAGCCCACCATGCCATCAGCCGAATGAACAAAGATTGGGATTGGGAATATTTAAAAAAGTAAAGTCTTTTGTGCTTAAATCCTATAAATGAGATTTTCACGTTAATTGAAAAAAGAATTTCACATTTATTGGATATCAGTATCTTTGGAAGCAAAATCCATTGTTTGTGAGTAATAAGCTTTTCAAAAACTGCCTCTTTTTTTGTTTTTTGGTCTTTGCAAGCATTCCACTTGGACTGGCCCAGCAAGTTAATGTCGATAGTTTAAGAAATCTTTTACCTTCTCTCAATACAGAGAGCCGAGTTGATGTGCTTAATCAATTGGGAACGGAGCTCCGGGAACGGTCACAGCAAGAGGCTATGGACTATTCCTTTGAAGCCGATTCGATTGCAAAGGAAATCCAATATTTATCAGGAGAAGCTAGAGCCAAGGAAAATATAGGATGGATAAATTATCGTCGTGGAAAATGGCAAACTGCTTTTGAATATTCCGAAACTGCTTTTGGTCTTGCCACTCAAATCAACGATTCGCTCCAGATTGCCAGGATCCTAAATAACATTGGGGCTCTTTACTTCGAGCAGCAAAATTTCAAAATGGCCCTGGTCCAATTTCAAAATGCCTACGACGCAGTAGAGGGCAAGGATGATCTTTACACAAAGATTAGGAGCTTAAACAACTTGGCTTATATCTACAGTCAATTAGGCAATTATGACTCAGCTTTATTTTTTGCAAAAAAGGCTATAAACATCAATGAAGCTTCCGGATCGCCTTATCTCACATCTTTTTCCAACCGGGTGATAGGGGATGTCTACCTTTCCCAAGGATACCTAGACAGTGCTTCGATCATTTTTGAGAATTCACTAGATATGGCACGCAGACAGGGTTTGAGTACGACTCTAGCAAGTGTCATGCATAGGCTTGGAGATACGTATTTGCGAAAAGGGGAACTAGACAAAGCGGAAGCAATCCTACTAGAGGGAGTTGAAGTCTCAAAAGCTAATAATTTCAGGGATGAGCTCGCCAAGTCTCATAAATATTTGGCAGAGCTCTATGAGCGAAAAGGGAATTTAGGAATGTCATTGCAGCATCTTAACTCCTATGTAAGCATCAATGATTCGCTTACCAATAAAATGAATCAAGATCGGATTTTATTGATGCAAGGGATGTTTCAGGATAACCTTGAAAAATCAGAAGTGGAGTTGCTAAAAGCTCAAAATCAAAATCAGGCGGACAGGCTTGCCTTTATCAATCGGATCGTTTGGATCATGAGTATTGCAGCCACAATTGTATTGGTTCTTGGTTTTTGGGTGGTAAAGTTCAATTTGGATATACGTAAAATCAATGCGGACTTAGTAGCTCAGCAGCAAAAGATAGCCTCCCAAAATGCTGACCTGGAAAGGAAATCAGAACAGCTTCAAACGATTAATGAAACAAAAAATAAGTTGTTTTCTATATTAAGTCATGATTTGAAAGGCCCTATTGCCTCCGTGAAAGGCTTGATCGATATGACAGTGGGTGGTGATATTTCCCAGGAAGAATTTTTTGAAATATTGAACACCTTGAAAAAGGATGTGGACTCTGTGCATTTCACACTTTCCAACACACTGAATTGGTCGCTTTCACAGATGGAAGGGTTTAAGTTAAATCCAGTCAAAGTGAACCTTAACTCATTATTCAAAAATACAGAGCACTTACTGTCTAGACAGATACAATCCAAGTCCTTACATATCAAAAATGAACTTCCTGAAGATTTTGACTTGATGATTGATCAGGATTTAATCGAAGTCGTAATGAGAAATATCTTAAGCAATGCGATCAAATATTCCCCAGAAAATGGAGTGATTCGTTCCTTCATCAAGGAAAATCAAAGCTCGCTAATTTGGTGTGTCGAAGATGAAGGAAAAGGAGTGAACCCTGAGCAAATCAGTCAGATTTTGAGGGAGGACTATTCAATAACCCAATCCAAGCCCGGTACTCAAAAAGAGAAGGGGTCTGGTTTAGGACTACAGGTTTGTAAAGAATTTGTGAGGATGGTGGATGGAAATCTTTCTATTGAAAACATCTCTGGCAAAGGTGCCCGGGTATGTGTTCATTTTTCTGCCTCACTTTTAATTAGTGAGACGAATTCGGTCTATAGCTAAAAAGGCTTTCGGATTAATTTTTTCCGTAAGAATTCCCAATTCTACCATTTCCTCCATCGCTTGATTTAAGGTGTTGGTATCAATAATTGATTCGGTTTCCCATTCGGTTTGTAGGAGCCATTCAGAGACTTGTTCTTTGTCCAAGTGATATAAGCTGGAGATTTCTTCTGCTAAATTAGGGGCATTTTGTAGGGAATTGGATAGCTGGTAAACTTGGTCCCGTAGGTCAAATATCAAATCTCCAAATTGGTCAATGACTTCCTGCCTGCAACTTATTCCAAAACAAGGCCATGGACTGGGCACTTCTCCGATTCTTCTAAGCTGACCGGACTGTACCCAAGGCATGGTGGTATATTTTTCCCAAAGAAACATCGCATCAGGATCTGATTCGTATCGACTCAGTGCCCCATCAAGGTTATCTACTATCTCAAATTGCAGATCTTTGGAATTCCAATTTTCCCGTTTTGCCAAAACGTAGGCCATAAGATTTGACCCTGAACCGAGTCGGCTAATATAAAATCTTGGATTTTGAATATCCTGAAGGCTTTTATACTTGCTTTGGCTTCCAAGGTGGATTCCCCAGATCAGGGGAGATTTGACATGAAAGCCAATTAGTTTCGAAGAGTTGCCTTGTTGATGGTCTTTAAGGAAGCTCTCTGTAAGCACTATAGCAATGTCCGTTTCACCCTTCCGGAGGGCTTGGTTCATTTGGCCGGATCCACGAGACTCATCTATCCACTCCAATCGGACCTGCCTTTCAAGGAAGGGTTGCTGATCTACGATTTTTCTCCAGGGAAGATTGAAATGCTCAGGTACACCTGTGATCCGAATGATATTTTCTTTAGTCATGAATAGCCTTCTTGTCCGTAATCAGAAGATTGGAAAATCCAGCCAAAATTAACATAGCTCCCGCCAAAAGCATGGTATTGATCACAGCTTCTCCAAAGAAAAACTTGTAAAGGAAATTTACCCCTCCTAATGCGGCTATAATCTGTGGAATTACAATAAACATATTGAAAATCCCCATGTATACTCCCATTTTTCGTGGGTTTACAGAACTAGACAGCATCGCGTAAGGCATAGACAGGATACTGGCCCATGCTATTCCCACCAGAGAAAAGCTAATATGAAGCATCCATGGCTCTGAAATAAAATAAATCAGAATAAATCCCATCCCGCCTGCTATCAAGCTACCTAGGTGAAGTAAGCGACGATTTATCCTGATTCTGCTAGCCACAAAGGCCAAAATCAATGCATAAATCATAGAAACCAATCCATAGGTTCCCAGATAGTTTCCTACGCTGTCAGCAGCATCATTGTAAGCAGCTGAGGTGGTGTCTGTCGCACCAAAAACATGCTCTGTGATAGCAGGAGTAGCAAAGCTCCACATCGTGAAAAAAGCAAACCACGAAAAAAACTGTACCACGCCCAGCTTTTTCATTACAGAAGGCATTCCGGCGATATTTTTAAATATTTCCTTTACACCAGCCATAAAACCGCTACTGTCAGCTTTTTCCTTTTCAAATTCCTCCATATTCTCAGGAGGGTATTCTTCCGTAGTCAGAATGGTATACAAAATGGAAGTGAAAAGTACCAATGCACCAATTCCGAAAGCATATTTTACAGAATCAGGTACCACTCCATCCGGAGCAGTGTTTGGTACGCCTAGCTGGGTCATCATCCAGGGAAGATTGGATGCCACCCAGGTTCCGATTCCGATGATCAAAGTCTGGACAACAAACCCATAAGATCGCTGAGAATCCGGTAGTTTGTCAGCCACAAGGGCTCGAAAAGGCTCCATGCTGATGTTGATAGAAGCATCCAAGATCCAAAGTGCGCCTGCCGCCATCCAAAGTGCCGATGAATAAGGTGCAAAGAAAAGCGCCACGGTACTGAGTAGAGCTCCGATGAAAAAGAAAGGTTTTCTCCTTCCAAACTTCGGATGCCAAGTCCGATCACTTAAATAGCCGACTATTGGCTGCACCAATAAACCTGTCAAAGGAGCAGCAATCCAAAGAAAAGGAATCGTATCCTTATCGGCACCTAGGGTTTGAAAGATGCGGGACATGAATCCACCCTGGAGGGCAAAGCCAAATTGGATACCCAAAAATCCGAAACTCATGTTCCAGATTTGCCAGAAACTTAGGCGTTTTTTTTGTTCGGTCATGCTGGGTTTTTTTATGAATCAAAAAAGTCCTGAGATTTTGATTTCCTCTTTTTCGTTTTTGATTTTCAAGGTCTTGAGATTTTTGATTTCATGGTATGGATGTTCTTGCTCCGGTAAGGGGTCAAACTCAGTCAGCTTACCAATAAAGGCAAAGTCTTTTTCTTCCACTTTGTGAGACCTGCCATTTAAAGTGACGGTTTCCAACTGAAATCCATGAAAGTAAAACTCAATTTCTGAGAATGCTGAGCTAAAGCCTCCACGTGGCTTTTCTAGGTTCAGTTCCATTTTATCCGGGTCGTAACTCATCTTTCTGACCAAAAATTCACCGCTTTGGTAGTTGGTAGAAAGCCCGTCATCTTCATAGTGAACAAACTCACTTCCCGCCCCTCCCTTGTAGACGTGTACTCTCAGTAAGCCATCATTTGTTTGTGCGGTGTAGTCTAAGGCATTTTGCATCGTAAAAATGCTTCCGGCTTTTACTAAGACTGGCAGGTAATTTAGAGGGCAGTCAAGGTATATTTCCTTCTTTCCTGCATAAAATTCGTCGGTATACAAGTAATACCAATCATCTTCCGGGAGATATACTTTGGTGATCTCTTTGGTGCTTTCCACAGGAGCTACCAAGAATGAGTCACAGAAAATGTATTGATTTTCGTAAGCCGAATGAAATACCTTCTGATCAAGCGGGTAGTCGATAGCGAGACTTGTACAAATGGGTAAGCCTGTCTGAGTGCTAGAAAAGAATTTGGAGTAAATCGTAGGCAATAAAGCATATCGAAGCTTCATGTAGTTCCTGGATATCTCTTCTACCTCTTCGCCAAAAGCCCAAGGTTCGGCATCGTTACTATTGATCATGGAATGAGCCCGATAGAAAGGAGAGAATGCACCTATACTCATCCATCTTGCGAATAAAGATTTACTGGCTTCTCCTGCAAAACCTCCCACATCATATCCGGCAAATGATACGCCGCTAATTCCTAGGCTATTTACCAACCTGACTCCGGTGAGCATGTGCTCTTCACTTGCGACATTATCACCAGTCCAAGCAGCTGCATAGCGCTGTATTCCGGCAAATCCAGAGCGAGTTAAGACAAAAGGTCTCTCTTCCGGGGAATTAAACTTTGAGCCTTCTTGTGCACTTCGAGCCATCTGCATCCCGTAGATATTTCTTGCCTTCCGATGGGAAGCGCCTTCACCCTCAAAATCAAATTCGATCAGATTGGGAGTAAATTGACCCCATGAGGCTGGCTCATTCATATCTGTCCAGAAGCCATCCACTCCGGCATCAGTGTAAAAAGCCATTTTCTCTGCCCACCATTCCCTGGTTTCATTTTTGGTGAAATCCGGAAAAGCGCACCAGCCCGGCCATACTTGACCTTGGTACTCGGCCCCATCCGGGTATTTGACAAAAAGGTCTTTCGACTGCCCCTCCTGATAGGGAAAATAGTTTTCTTCGGCTTTGATTCCAGGATCCATGATGACAATCACTCGGAAACCAATACTTTTGAGATGCTTGATTAGGCTTTTGGGGTCAGGAAACTTTTCACCATCAAATGTGAAAACCTTATAGGCTTCCATGTGATGGATATCTAGGTAGATCACATCCGCAGGCATGTCCTTGTCCCGGAAGGTTTTTGCCAAAGTCAGCACTTCTGAATCAGGATAATAGCTATATCTACACTGTTGAAAGCCCAAAGACCAAATCGGCGGAAGTTCCATTCGACCTGTGAGATTGGTAAATTCTGAAATGATCCCTGATACTGATGCTTGGTGAATGAAGTAATAATCCATGTCTCCATCTTCAGCTCCAAAGTACATGAAACGATTGGTGCTTGCCCCAAAATTGAAAACGGACTTGTGCGTATTATCAAAGAAAATTCCGTATTGACCTTTGGAGTGGATTCCTACATAAAAAGGGATACTCATGTAAAGAGGATCATCTCCCACACCATAAGCGAAGAAATCCGTATTCCAATTGGTGAAGGCTTTACCGCTTCGATCTAGACCTCCTGTTTTTTCTCCTAAGCCAATGAATCGCTCGCCTTCTTGTACTTTCTTGTAGCAATTCACCTCAGTGCCTATCCAAGCTGTTCCCAAAGTATCATCCTCATTGAGGAGATGGCCTTGCCTGTCATAAAATTTAATTACTCCATTGACTTTATTTAGCTGGACCTTTATGGTTTCAGTTTGGAGATGTAGATATTTTTCTTCCTCTTCTAAATCAAAAGCATAAAATGGGTCGCTTTTGATCACTGAATAAGGGTTCTCTTCAAAGGATTCGGATTGGCTAATTTGAATTCTAGCGATTGCTTCTTTGGAAAAAGTAATGCGGAAAAATCCTCGCTGAAAACTCCCTTTTATTCCTTCTTCGATTTGCTCCCAAGAAATTACAGAACCACATCCTTGGTGTTTGGAAGAAGAACTGAAGATTTGTTTTTGAGTTTGCTCTTGTTGCATGTACGGTAATTGACTGATTCTGCTAAAACGCTAATTTATAAACCTTACCGATAGGAAAAATGAAATCAACGAAGTGGCAAAGAGGCGTTTAAACTCAATCAAGTTGCAAATACTGCATAACGATTAAAATATCCCTATTCAATCGATTGCATATTTTTTTCTAAAATTTTAAAAAAAAAATCAGCGAACAGATGATTTTCGGATCAAAAGTTCGGTAGGAAGTGTAATCGACTCTTTTATATCTTCTGGATTGATCTTTTTCTCAATAATGTCAAGAAGCAATTGGGTAGCTTTTGCACCCATTTGAAACCCTGGTTGGGCTACAGAAGAAAGCCCTGGATCAATCATCGAACAAAACTGCCAATTCGAAAAGCCTACCACACCGATATCCTCTGGTACTCTCAACCCCCAATCTTTACAAGCCAACATAGCACCCACAGCAGCCATATCATTGTTTCCAAAAAAAGCATCGGGTCGCTCTTCCATAGATTCAAGGAGCTGTCTGGTGGTTTTTCTGCTTTCATCATCAGTGCCTAGCGGGCACTCTACAATGAGTTTTTTGTTGATTTCTATTCCATGCGCCATTAATGCATCCTTATATCCTCGTATTCTTTCGGTGCTGATGGTTAGGTTTTTTGGTCCGGATAGGTGGACAATGCGTCGATATCCTTGTTGAATCAGGTGACTGACTGCATCAAATGCTCCCTTATAATCATCCACAGTGACATTGACAGCATGGGGTATTTGCGGTACTCGATCAAAAAACACAATGGGATAACCTTGATCCAATAACTTTGAAAAATGCTCAAAATCCTCTGTTTCTTTCGAATGGCTGACCAGAAATCCATCGATTTGATTGGATAGCATGGTGTCAATGCTGGATTTTTCCCGGCCCAGTTTTTCATTGGTTTGGGTCAGAATCACATTGTACCCTCTAGAATTAGCTTCCTCTTCAATTCCGGAAATCACAGTGGAAAAGAAAAAATGAACTACCTCAGGAATTATAACCCCTATCGTAAAAGATCGGCTCTTTCGAAGGGATAGGGCAATGGCATTGGGTCGGTAGTTAAGCTTTTCTGCAAGCTCCTTGACCTTGCGCTTGGTTTCGTCACTGATCCCGGGATAATCTTTCAATGCTCTCGAAACCGTGGAAGAGGAAACATTCAGTTCCCGAGCAATGTCCTTGATGGTAGCTTGTCCTATTTTCATAAATTATATTATTCCGAGAATCTAAGTTAAAACAAAATCGGACTAAAATAAATAAGTCCAAAAAAGGTTTTATGCCTTAATCTTTGAATTTTCTCAATTTCACCAAATTTTAATTCAAAAAATGCGGATTATGCAAACGTCAACGCAACCGATTGCATCGAAAATAGTCCCAATATTTTTTCAAAACCTATTGCTTTGTGTATAGCCTCAAATTATATTTTCATAAGATTATCTAGATCGGACTTGGTCTGAGAAGCTTAGAGAGGATTCTAAATTGTACTTTTCCAAGTCTGCGGTAAAATCGAAACCAAAATCAATTAACAATTCCAATTACTATGAAAATTTTAAAAAAACTAGCTTGGATGGTCGCAGTAATCCCTGCGATATGGGCTTGTGAAAACTATGAAATGCCCCCCATTATTCCACAAACTGGTTCAACTTTGTCAAGCCCAAGCTCTGGTACTAGTCTAAGCTTGAGTGTTGACAATGCAGAAGAGTTGATTCCTTTTACTGTTACTGCCGCAGACTTCGGTATGACAGGTTCTGTGACTTACGAACTGGAGATGGATCTAGCCGGATCTAATTTCGCAAATCCAGTTTCCCTAGGTTCTTCAACTTCAAATATCATTGAAGTAATGGCGCAAGACCTAAACGATGAAGTACTTGCAAAGGGAGCTATGTTCGATACCCCGACTGAGGTAGATTTTCGGGTGAAGGCTTCAATTTCACAGCCACTATCACCAATTTTTGGTGAGTCTGTAAGACTTACCGTGACCCCTTACAATGCTGATGTAGCATTTCCGGTCATGTATGTGCCAGGAGATTATCAGGGATGGAATCCTGAGAATGAGATGACAGTCCTGAAGTCTGTGAATTTCGATAATGTATTTGAAGGGTATGTGCACATTCTGCCAGGTGGTACAGGAGAGTTCAAAGTCAATGAAACCAATAGCTGGGATGTGAATTACGGTGACAACGGTGCGGATGGCACGCTGGACCAGGATGGAGAAAATATTAAAGTAACCGAATTCGGAACCTATCTGATGAAGGTAGATCTAGAGGCAAAAACGTATGAGCTTAGTGATCCTTTATATTGGGGAATAATCGGGAATGCCACTCCGGGAGGTTGGGATTCTGAAACCAAGATGAGCTTTGACAGAGACGAAAATGTCCTGACCATCACCGAAGACTTGGTAGAGGGCGAGATGAAATTTAGAGCCAATCAGGATTGGGCATTCAATTTCGGAGGAGCCGATGGCGTACTAGAGGCTGACGGAGCAAATATTGCGGTATCTGAAGCAGGAAATTATACGATCACTCTTGACTTCCGTACTCCAGGTGAGGTTCTTTATACGATGACTAAAAATTAATTCTAATCAAGATTTTTACTTACCGACTCCAAGCAAAATTTGGTTTGGAGTCGGTTTATCATTTATAAAATTCCCAAAAATGAAACCAATCAAGTGCGTCTTTATCTTCTTTCTTTTTACCCTTTTTTGGTTTCCATCTTTGGCACAGGTCACAACAGATCCTTCTGTTCCGAGTGCCTCAGAGAAAGTCAAAATCACCTACGACGCGTCTAAAGGAACAACTGGTCTGACCAATTGCAACTGCGACATTTATATCCATATCGGAGCCGTCACGGAGGGACCAAATTCGACGACGTGGTCCATTGTTCCTTTTCAATGGGGGACAGCTGATCCCAATGCAAAAATGACCAAAGTGGAGGGAGAGGCTAATCTCTACACCTTTGAACTTACACCCGATGATTTTTTTGATAATCCAAATGATTTGACCATTTACCGATTGGGAGCAGTTTTTAGAAATGCAGAAGGTACCCTAGAGGGAAAAACTTCCTCCAATGGAGATTTTTTTATTGATTTGGCACAAGGTTTTACTGTGAATATAACAGAGCCAGCCACCAATGAAGTTTCACTCGAAATAGCAGAGAGCTACACGTTCAAAGCTGAGACCTCTGCTACTTCGGATATGAGTTTTGAACTGGATGGAACTGAGGTTGCTGAAGCACAAAGCGTTAATTCGCTTTCCTACCAGTTTTCTGCCACCGAGGCAGGAACTTTTACATTGACAGCAAAAGCCGTTTTGGGTGAGGAAACAGATTCTGAAGCAGTCACCATCAATGTTTTTGCAGAATCAGAGCAGGCCCCACTTCCTCAAGGAACCCAGCTTGGAATCAATTATATCTCTGATACCGAAGTGATTTTAGCCTTGCAGGCTCCCGGAAAGCGAATTGCGCATGTGATTGGAGATTTTAATGATTGGAAGGTGCTTCCGGATTATCAAATGAAGAGAACTCCGGATGGAGAGATTTTTTGGTTGAAAATTTCAGGTCTAATACCTCAGCAGGAATATATTTTCCAATATCTAGTCGATGCAAGCATTCGAATAGGTGACCCTTATGCCGATAAAATTTCAGATCCATTTTTGGATCAGGAAATCATCGATCAAGGCCGCTATCCTGGACTCAAACCCTACCCAAGCGGTAAAACGGAGTTTCAGGCTTCTTTTCTCCAAACTGCACAAACTCCTTATGCTTGGAAAAATGTCAATTACGAAAAGATTGACTCGGAGGAATTGGTGATTTATGAGTTGTTGGTTCGGGATTTTGATGATCGAAGAACCTACAAGGCAGTGATCGAGCGGCTTGACTATTTGGAGGAATTGGGAGTGAATGCCATTCAGCTGATGCCCATAGGGGAGTTTGAGGGGAATTTGTCCTGGGGGTACAACCCATCCTTCTTCTTTGCACCTGATAAATTCTATGGTACCAAAAATGACCTCAAGCAGCTGATTGATGAAGCCCATGGTAGGGGAATCATGGTGATTTTGGATATGGTGCTGAATCATGCCTTTGGTCAGAATCCTTTTGTCAGACTTTACAATGATGGTGACTATGGGGCTCCTACTGAGGACAATCCTTGGCTCAATCGGGTGGCAAAGCATCCATTTAATGTGGGGTATGACTTCAATCACGAGAGCCCTTACACGGCAGCATTTGTTGACTCGGTTAATAATTACTGGTTGACTGAATATAAATTCGATGGCTTTCGATTTGATTTGAGCAAAGGCTTTACCCAGGTCAACACAGGTGATAATGTGGATCTTTGGTCTCAGTATGACCCTAGTCGGATAAAAATCTGGAAAGGGATCTATGATCGAATCAAGGCGAATCATCCGGATGCCTACGTTATTTTGGAGCATCTCTCTGCCAATGATGAAGAAAAAGAATTGGCCGATTATGGGATGATGTTTTGGGGTAACATGAATTTCGATTTCCGGGAAATGGCCAAAGGTGAAAATAAAGACTTTGGCTGGGCCTATCATGGAAATAGAGGTTGGAATGACCCGAATCTGGTAGCCTACCAAGAATCTCACGACGAAGAACGTGTCATGTGGGAGTCCTTAAATTTTGGAAAGACCTCTCCGGTCAATTTGAGACAATTAGAAAATGCCGTCAACCGGAATCAGCTATTGACAGCCTTTTATTTTAGTGTGCCCGGACCTAAGATGCTCTGGCAGTTTGGGGAATTTGGCTATGATGAAGAGCTCAATAATGATCGTCTTGGCATCAAACCAACCCGCTGGGAATATTTGAATGACCCTCAGCGTATTCGCTTGTTCAAACTTTATCAAGAAATGATCAAGCTGAAAAAGTCGCATGAAGCATTCAATGAACCAGAAAAAACCACGTTTAATCTGAGTGGGGGAGTGAAATCAATTATTCTGGAGCACCCTGATATGGATGTGGTGATTCACGGGAACTTCGGACTTGGGACTGCCGGCAATGTTCCCTTGTCATTTCCATCGACAGGGACATGGTATAACTATTTCACAGGAGAGGAATTAACTATCACTTCGACCACAGTCAATTTCAACCTTCGCGCTTCTGAATTCTTGCTCTTTACCAGCGAGCCTTTGCCAAAGCCAGAGGATGGAATTTTGCAGGAGGATTTTGTGACCTCAATTCCTGATGAAATTATTCCCGAAGGCCAATTTAATATTTATCCCAATCCAACTACCGGAAAGCTTACTGTAGAGCTTCCAGAAGGGATGAATGCTGCCAATTATCGAATTATCGACATGAGTGGAAGAGTGTTTGTGTCCGGTCAGTCACAAGACATCCGACAGAAATTAGAATTTGATTTGGGGAATATTCAAAATGGGATTTATATCTTTGAAGCGTTTGATACCAGACGAGTGCTGCATCAGCGCTTTATTAAGAAATAACCAAACCTATTAATACATGAAATTTAAACCAGGAGTAAAATACGGGGCAGAGCTTAGTGATCTTTATGCTTATGCCAAAGAAAATGAGTTTGCCTTTCCGGCAGTGAATGTGATTGGAACTAATTCAGTGAATGCTGTTTTAGAAACCGCCAAAAAGGTTAATTCTCCAGTCATTATTCAGTTTTCAAATGGTGGCGCTCAATTTTTCGCAGGAAAGAGTCTTGCAAATGATAAGCAGCAGGCTAGCATCGCTGGAGCTGTCTCAGGTGCTCATCACGTTCATCAAATGGCTGAAGCATATGGCGTTCCCGTTATTTTGCACACCGACCACGCGGCAAAGAAATTATTGCCATGGATTGATGGCTTGATCGAAGCAGGGGAGGCGCATTTCGCTGCTCATGGCAAGCCGCTATTCAGTTCTCACATGCTAGACCTTTCGGAAGAGCCTTTGGAAGAAAACGTCGAAATCTCAGTGGATTACTTCAAGAAGCTGGCAAAATTGGAAATGGCGATTGAAATCGAGCTTGGGGTGACAGGTGGAGAAGAAGATGGGGTTGATAATACTGACGTCGATTCATCGAAGCTGTACACTCAGCCTGAGGAAGTCGCCTACGCTTATGAGCACCTAAAAAAAGTAAGTGATCTTTTCACCATCGCTGCAGCATTTGGTAATGTCCATGGAGTATACAAGCCAGGAAATGTAAGCTTGAAGCCAATTATTCTCAAGAATTCTCAGGATTATATCAATGAGAAATTTGGTACAAGTGGCAAGCCCTTAAATTTTGTTTTCCACGGTGGATCTGGATCTTCTGTAGAAGAGATTCGGGAAGCCAATTCCTATGGTTCGATCAAAATGAATATCGATACAGATATGCAATGGGCTACTTGGGAAGGCGTCTTGAATTACTACAAGAAAAATGAAGGCTATCTTCAAACTCAGTTGGGTAACCCAGATGGTCCAGATAGTCCAAATAAGAAATTCTACGATCCACGTGCTTGGCTACGCAAAGGAGAGGAGAACTTTGTGAAGCGTCTGGAAATGGCCTTCGATATGCTCAATGCTATCAATAGAAACTAAATCAGTTTAAGTTCTGAAAAGTCACCTTCAAAAGTGACTTTTCTTTTTTCCCAAAAGCTCACTCATCATGAAAGCTAAATCTACTCTAATCGCACTCATTTTGTCTTTGTTCTATTTCTCTTGTAATCAGGAAAAAGAGCCGGAGGTGAAAAACTACTGGCCAAATGCAGGGGTTACCTACGAAATTTTTGTGCAGTCTTTCTATGACTCTGATGGGGATGGAATAGGAGACTTCAATGGAGTCACCGAGAAGCTGGATTATGTGCAGGAATTGGGAGCAAATGCCATCTGGTTTATGCCTATTATGCCGTCACCTACTTATCACAAATATGATGTGACGGATTATAAGGCGGTACATCCAGACTATGGGACCATGGAGGATTTCAAGCGCCTTCTTGAGGAAGCTCATCAGCGAGATATCAAAATCGTGATTGACATGATCATCAATCATACCTCTACGGAACATCCTTGGTTTCAGGAAAGCAAAAAGAGTAGAGATAACCCTTACAGAGATTATTACGTTTGGGCTCAAAAAGATACGATCGCCGATTTTTTGGATAAGAAAGTGATTACACTGGACTCCGACAATATCCGTCAATGGCATGATCCAGGGTCAGGAGAGGACTACTACTATGGTTTCTTTTGGGGAGGAATGCCTGATTTGAATTTTGATAATCCCAAGGTACGTGAGGAAATCTATGAAATTGGTCGGTTTTGGCTAGAGGAGGTTGGAGTTGACGGCTTTAGACTGGATGCTGCAAAGCATATTTTCCCGGATGATAGACCTTTGGATAATCATGAGTTTTGGAAAGAGTTTCGTGCTAAAATGGAGGCCATAAAACCAGATGTCTATTTAGTAGGGGAAGTTTATGACAAGAAAGAGATTGTAGCCCCATATCTGCCAGGTCTTCCGGCCCTTTTCAACTTTGATTTCCATTACACGCTTTTGGAAGCATTCAATACTGCTGACGGAATGCTGCTTCCCAAGAAGCAAAAAGAGATTTTGGATTTCTATCAAAATATTACTCCTGAGTTTATCGATGCGACCATTTCATCCAACCATGATCAACCTCGGATTTTCAATGAATTGGGTGAGGACGTAGAAAAGTACAAACAGGCTATTGCAGTGATGCTTACGATGCCCGGAGCTCCTTACTTATACTATGGAGAGGAAATAGGGATGAAAGGGTTGAAGCCAGATGAACATATTCGAGAACCATTCCTTTGGGATGTGAAAGCAAAGGATGAAGGTAGGGCTACTTGGATAGAGCCAAAATACAGTATCGATAGTGAAGTGACTCCTTTGGCTTTGCAGCGTAATGATCCAAGTAGTATTTTCAATCATTACAAAAGCCTGATCAATCTAAGGAATACCTATCCAGCTTTAGCCTTAGGAAAATTGAGTCTTCCTTCAAGCGAATATCCAAAACCCATCATGGCTTACTCCAGGGTTCATCAGGATCAAGAGATTTTCGCTGTTCACAATCTGGCAGATGAAGAGATAAGTATTGAGTTGCCGGTTGGTTTTGATAAAGTGATATTTGGGATGGGAGATGGTGTCAATCTCAACGGGACACTTACTCTTCAAAAAAATGCTTCAAGAGTTTATGTTAAATAGTTTTTAATTATAAGAGAAAAATTATTAGATCAGAGATTATTTATTATTTTAATTATAAAAAAATGCATTTCAAACAACTATAAAAACACTTGGTGTGTAAAGTGCTTTTATAATAATCCTTTTGGAAATACTATTCCATTATCTTTTCGTTAATGAATTGGATTTTGTGTTGTTTAATCTGTATTTTTGAAGCGTTAAATTTTGAGTTTTATGTTATTTTTATTCGTAATTCTTACGTCTCTTGCAGTCGGTTTTTTAGTAATGCCAATAATTATCAAGGTTCTGTGGAGAGCCAAAATTGGAGATCAGCCCGGCGGTAGGAAAATTCACAAAAAGTTCGTTCCATCCATGGGAGGAATTGGATTTTTTATCGCCGCCGCTGCTGCAATGGCTATTTGGGGATGGCAGTTTCCCCTTCCTGACATTCGATATCTTTTGGGAGCGATCGGTTTAATGTTCATTGTAGGTTTGAGAGACGATTTGGTTGAATTGAAAGCATCACGAAAGCTTTTGGGCCAGCTTGTTGCCGTAGCTATGGTTGTGGTGATGGGCGATATTCGAATCAGAGATCTTCATGGATTTCTTGGAATTGGCGAACTTCACCTTTTTGTTTCTTATGGATTCTCCGCCTTTGTTCTTCTAGCACTGACGAATGCTTTTAACCTGATAGACGGTTTGGATGGACTGGCAGGTAGTACCGGGCTTGTTGTTTCAGGGCTATTGGGGACTTGGTTCGCTATTCAGGGATTGGAAAGCTACGCTGTTTTGTCTTTTAGTTTTTTTGGAGGCATACTAGGTTTTTTAATCTTCAACTGGCATCCGGCTAAGATTTTCATGGGAGATACTGGTTCGTTGACTCTTGGATTTACCCTGGGAGCACTTGTTGTGGCTTTCATGGAATCCAATGCAGCACTTCCTGAAGGATCAAGTTGGCGATTTAATCCTGTTTTTTCATCAGGGATAGCACTGATGATTTATCCTCTTTATGACATGGCAAGGGTTTTTACCAGAAGAATCCGTAGAGGTCAGGGACCGATGACTCCAGATAAAAGCCATGTACACCATTTTTTGATGCGTATGGGATTGAAGCACAATCAAGTAGCACTTACATTGGTTTTTGTGCAAATACTAATTGTGGGAGCAGTAGTTCTTATGAAAGATCTTTCTGACCATATCGTTCTGCCGGTTATTTCAGCGATTACCCTAGGTCTTGGTTTCAGGCTAGATCAGATAGCAGTTAAATATGTGAAAAAGAAAGTTTCCAAAGAGCCAAATGTTTTGGCCAATAGTAAGAATAGCAATGGCTCAATGAAGGGGAATCAAAAGTCAAAAGTTTCTATAAAAGATTTTGAAAATACCCCCATTAATTATAATTAACTTTCATTTTCTTTTTAGTATTAATTATTTTTTATAGCACTTGGTTGGATTTTTGTTGGATTAGTAATATGTTTCAAACAGATTCACCCCGAAGTCATTAAATGTCAAATGCTATCAAGCTTTCTATTCCTACTTTTGCAGGAAACGAAGAAGTATATACTAAAATGGCCATAGGCTCAGGTCAGCTTGCGACCAATGGAGATTTTATTGACTCATTTGAAGAAAAATTCTCAAATAAGTTAGCCTCTCATGAAATCGTAGCCTTAAACTCTGGCACTAGTTCCCTACACCTTTCTATGGTACTTTTAGGAATTGGTAAAGGGGATGAGGTTATTTGTCAGACATTTACGTTCTGTGCTTCAGCAAATCCAATTATTTATCTTGGTGCCACCCCCGTTTTTGTTGATAGCGAACCTGACACATGGAACATCTCACCAGAACTTTTAGAAGATGCGATTCTAGACCGAATATCAAATGGAAAGAAGCCTAAAGCGATTGTCATCGTTCACCTGTTTGGAATGCCGGCCAAAATACAGGAAATCATGTCTATTGCATCTCGATACCAAATTCCTGTAATAGAGGACGCCGCAGAAGCAGTGGGTAGTACCTACCGTGGTGAGTACTGTGGAAAGTTTGGAGATGTAGGGATTTATTCTTTCAATGGAAATAAGATTCTTTCGGCAGGAGGAGGCGGGGCTTTGGTAAGCAGTAAAATTAACTTGATCCAAAGAGCAAAATACCTTTCAACTCAAGCCAGAGAGGATTTACCCTACTATCAACATTTGGAAATTGGTTTCAATTACCGAATGAATAATCTATGCGCCTCTGTCGCCTTGGCACAACTGGAACAGCTCGACGAATTTGTGGAGAAGAGACGAGAGATTAATGTTAATTACCGGAAACTTCTTGAAGATTTTGTCGGAATCACTTTCCAGCCTGAAGCAAACGGGTCTAGGTCAAATTTTTGGCTTACTGCTATTTTGATCGATGAAGAAGTTACCGGATTTTCAAATGATCAGGTCCGTGTAGCTTTGATGAAAAATGACATTGAAACTCGTTTTCTCTGGAAGCCCCTACATTTGCAACCTGTATTTAAAGAGATTAAATACTTTGGAGGAAATGTAGCAAAATCCCTATTCCACAAAGGTATTTGTCTTCCTAGCTCAGTGAACTTATCCTTTGATGACCAGGAGAGAATTGTAGATATTTTCAAGAATGAGCTTGCTAAAATTTTTTAGTTGTGTGGTATAGGAAATTCGGAAAACGGGCTTTGGATATAATCCTGGCAGGATTGCTATTTCTGGTACTATGCCCCCTCTTTTTGTTCCTTTTTGTTGTTTTATCAGTCGCTCATCAAGGCGATCCTTTTTTTAAGCAGCCAAGGCCGGGTAAGAATGAGAAGGTATTCAATATCCTCAAATTTAAAACGATGACTGATTCTTGCGATGAGCATGGTAACCTGTTATCTGATCAGGAGAGACTTACTACTTTGGGGAAATTTATCCGAAAAAGCTCCTTGGATGAGATTCCACAACTTCTTAATGTACTTGCTGGCCAAATGAGTCTGATCGGCCCCAGACCACTTTTGGTAGATTACCTTGAACTCTACAATGAAAATCAAAAAAGGAGACATCTGGTGCTTCCCGGTGTAAGTGGCTGGGCACAGATCAATGGTAGAAATACGATTTCTTGGGAAGAAAAATTTGATTTTGATGTCTGGTATGTTGAAAATTTTGACCTACAGTTGGATCTCAAAATTTTATTTATCACATTTTTTAATGTCCTTCAGGGAAAGGGTGTTTCGCAAACTGGCCATGTGAGTATGGGTAGGTTTGAGGGCACAAGAAGTGTAAAAGCTAAAATAAGCGCCTAGAATAGGAGTTAAAAGCACTATTTTTTTCTTTGATCCAAACTGCTACCGTTTTCCGTATGTTCTATTCTATTCAGAAATATTGGAAAAATGCAAAATAAAATTGGATTGATTTTGAAAAAACATAAGGATGTTTTGTGGTAATGAGTAAAATGACTTATTTTGGGCAAGTTTTATTTGGTCATCAGTTAAGACGGATTATTTGAATAAATATCTACTATGAATTTTTTAGCAAGGTTAAAAATCCTCCCAAGGTGGATCATAGCCACTCTTGACTCTGTAATTCTTTTTCATTGCGCCTTATTTGGTTATTTGGTTCGTTTTAACTTTGAATTAGCCGTAATCGAGCAGAATGATGCCGTTGCCGGAAGTTTCACATTCATGATCGGGGGGTTGCTAGTTATGCAAAATACCCGCTCATACGAAGGGATTGTTCGCCATACTGGATTCAAGGACGGTTCCAATATTTTCAAAACCGTATTGATCAATTTTGTTCTATTTCTATTTCTTAATTTCTTCCATGGCAATTTTCTGAATGATAGGTTTTTATTACCCACTTCTGTTCTAATCATAGCCAGTCTTTCCTCTTTGTTTATGCTGATTTTTTACCGATTACTGGTAAAAGAGCTCTTCGTGTATCTGAAAAATGGATTTATCGTCAAGGAGCAGAAAAGTGGGGTGATCTTCGGTGCCGGTGAATCAGGCTTAATTGCTCAGGAAGCGATCAAACGAGATAGCAATAGTAATTTCAATACCATTGCATTTTTGGATGATGATCCTAAAAAGGAAGGTAAAAACATTGCGGGTATTAGAATCTTTCATGGTATCAAATCTTTAGCAAAGCTTAAAGATCAATACGGCGTGACAGAACTGATAATTGCCGTCCGAGATCTGGATGTCATTCGAAAACGCGAAATCATTGATGAATGCTTGAAGCTCGGGATTTCTGTTTCCATCGTCCCTCCTGTGGACCAGTGGATCAATGGCGGTCTCACGGCTGGTGCGATCCGAGAAATCAAAATTGAGGATCTTCTTTCACGAGAGCAGATCATACTGGACAATCCCCAAATTCATGAGGATTTGATAGATAAAACTGTTTTGGTCACAGGTGCTGCAGGATCCATCGGTAGTGAGCTTTGCAGACAGATAGCACACTATCAGCCCAAACTATTGATCTTACTGGATATCGCAGAATCTGCGCTTTATGATATCGAAAATGAGTTTAAGGAAAATTATTCCTATTGCCCCATCAAAATAGTATTGGGGGATGTAAGGAATAAGAAGAAGATGAAACAAATCTTCAAAACCTTCAAGCCTCAGGTGGTTTTTCATGCAGCAGCCTACAAGCATGTGCCTATGATGGAAAATTATCCCGAGGAGGCGATTCATTCCAATGTTATTGGAACGAAGGTTTTGGCAGATCTGTCTGTGCTTTCTCAAGTTGATAAGTTTGTGTTCGTCTCCACAGACAAAGCTGTGAATCCTACGAATGTAATGGGGGCTAGCAAGCGCGCAGCAGAAATGTATGTGCAGGCTTTGAATGAGTATTTGGATGTAAATCATAAAAAATATCATACCAAGTTTATCACCACTCGATTTGGCAATGTACTAGGATCGAATGGTTCTGTCATTCCGCTTTTCAAAAAGCAGATCCTGCATGGAGGTCCTTTGACGGTGACTCATCCCGAGATTACCCGCTACTTTATGACCATTCCTGAGGCATGTCAGTTGGTATTAGAGGCCGCGGTAATGGGTAATGGAGGAGAGATCTACGTGTTTGATATGGGAGAGCCTGTGAAAATTCTAGACCTCGCCAAGAAGATGATTCAGCTTTCTGGTAAAAAAGAGGATGAGGATATCAAAATTATCTTCACTGGACTGAGGGAAGGTGAAAAACTCTATGAGGAGCTATTGAATGATTTTGAAACGGTCAAGATAACTCACCATCCAAAAATTAAGATCGCTCAGGTGATGCCGGCGGCTTATCATAAAATTGATGGTCAGATCGACTTGTTCCAGGATTTGATACTGAAAAACTCAGAAAATGAACTGGTAGGACATCTTAAAACGATCGTTCCAGAATTCATTTCCAATTCTTCAAGATTCGAAGTCCTCGATAGGTTGAATTAGTATTCAATCGACTTAAGATTAGTTTGGCTACCTCTGTGTAGCCTTTTTTATTTTCTGAAGTTTTCGACTTTTTTCTGTGTAATTTTGCCATGATTTAAGGATAGAACCCTTACCATGAAAAAAATACTCCAATTGCAATTGGACCCTTCAGAGGCCTATGATGAGGTTCAATTTAAAAAAGCGGCTTTACAAAAAGCTGGAATCAGGCCCTCTGAAGATGAGGTCTTTATCAGACAAAATCGTCGATCCATTGATGCTAGGGGGAGAAAGGTCCGCGTAAATGTAGAAGCAGAGATTTTCCTCAAAGAAAGCCCGGATTCCCGCCTTCAAATTGACATTGATTACCCCCATGTTGGAAATGCTGAACGAATAATTATTGTTGGGGCAGGTCCTGCAGGTATGTTTGCAGCACTCCGGGCCATTGAGCTAGGGGTGAAGCCGATTATTATCGAGAGAGGAAAGGATGTCCGAGCTCGTAGAAGAGATCTCGCAGCGATTAATAAGGATCATCTTGTCAATCCGGATTCCAATTATTGCTTTGGAGAAGGAGGGGCTGGAACCTATTCGGATGGAAAGCTTTATACCCGATCCAAAAAACGGGGAGATATCCGCCGGATTTTAGAAATATTGGTGAGGCATGGGGCAACTGAGGAGATTCTTGTCGATGCTCATCCGCATATCGGTACCAACAAGCTTCCCGTGGTCGTGACTAAGCTTCGGGAGACGATTTTAGCATCCGGTGGTGAGATTCTTTTTGAAACCCGAGTGGAGGATTTTATTATCCAACAGTCTGAAATCAAAGGAGTCATCACACAGCATGGAGATAGAATTTTAGGAGAGGGAGTGATTTTAGCTACCGGTCATTCTGCCAGAGATATTTTTGAATTGCTTTATGCTAGAAAAGTACTGATAGAGCCAAAGCCTTTTGCCTTGGGTGTTCGGATTGAGCACTCTCAAAATTTGATCGATAGGATTCAGTACCATTGTGAAATCGATCGCGGGCCTTATTTGCCGGCATCTTCGTACTCTTTGGTGCATCAAACCCATTTCAACCGTAAACAGCGTGGTGTTTTTAGTTTTTGTATGTGTCCAGGTGGATTTATTGTTCCAGCAGCTACTTCTCCGGGAGAGTTGGTGGTCAATGGAATGAGTCCAAGCCGTAGGGATAGCCGCTTTGCCAATTCAGGAATGGTTATCGCAGTGGAGTTGGAGGATCTACCCGAGTTTCAAAAGTTCGGACCTTTGGCAGCCATGCACTTCCAAGCAAGTGTGGAAAGAAAAGCTTGGGAAATGGGGGGTAAAACTCAGGTTGCACCCGCTCAGCGAATGGTAGATTTCGTGAATAAAAAGGTAAGTACTTCGGTACTTGATACCTCCTATCAGCCCGGTCTTGAGTCAGTAGATATGAGCGAAGTTTTACCCGAATTTATTTCTCGCAGATTAGCTGATGCATTCAAAGCTTTTGGGCAAAAGATGCGAGGCTATTACACGAATGAAGCTCAACTCATTGGTGTGGAAAGCCGGACTTCCTCTCCCGTAAGAATCCCTCGCGACCGGGAAAGCCTAGAACACCCCGAGATCAAGGGACTCTATCCCTGTGGCGAAGGTGCAGGATATGCAGGAGGGATTGTTTCTGCCGCTATGGATGGGGAGCGATGTGCCGAAAGATTGATTACAAGCCATATCAAACGAGCAAGCATCTGACCTTTTGTGTCACGATTGGCGAGGAGCTCTGAGTAATTGCTAACTTACAGCGTGGAGTTTGCCATAGTAGATATCGAGACCACAGGAGGTAATAGTAAGTTTGGAGGAATTACTGAAATTGCCATCCTGATTCATGATGGGGCAGAAATCAAGGATACTTTTCAAACACTTCTGAATCCTCAACAGCGAATTCCGGATTATATCACAGGACTTACAGGTATTGATAATGCTATGGTCCAAGATGCTCCACTCTTCGAGGAGGTAGCTGAGCAGATTTGGGAAATGCTAGCGGGGAGAGTCTTCGTAGCTCATCAGGTGAATTTTGATTTTTCATTTATTCGAGAGGCTTTTTTAGCTTTGGATAGAGATTTTTCTCCATCAAAACTTTGTACCGTTCGCCTTTCTCGGAAGGCTTTTCCCGGCCTACGATCTTATGGATTAGGTAGAATTTGCGAACATCTTCGGATACCTATCGAAGCAAGGCACCGGGCGATGGGAGATGCCAAAGCTACGGCAATCTTGTTTGATCAGGTGATCAAAAAGCAACCCGAGTTAGTTTATGAATTGGTCAAAGGCAAAAAAGCACTCCGGTTTTTACCCCCGAATTTTCCCAGTCACCGCTTCGAACAGATTCCTGCCAAATGCGGTGTCTATTACATGCTAGACTCCAATTCCCGTGTGGTTTATGTGGGAAAAGCAATAAACATTCAGGAGCGGTTTCGGTCTCATTTTTCGGGTGATTCTGCCTTGGTACAAAAACAGGCTCTTAAAGCTGTGGTCGCTGACCTCAAATGGGAATTGACTGGAACGGAATTTATGGCGCTCTTGCTGGAAACGCTTGAAATCAAACGTATTTGGCCAAAATTTAACGCAGCAATCAAAAGACCTTCCCAACTTTGGGGTTTGTATTCTTACCAAGATGGGAATGGCTTTACCCGCTTTCAAATAGCCAAAGTGAGGAAAAATAATCCTCCTTTGGAGTTTTTCTTTAACCAGGAAGAGGCTCGACTTTTTCTCAAGGATGCAGTTGATAATTATCAGCTTTGCTCCAAACTGACAGGTATTCGCTCTGTTCCTTGTGCAACTGTCCAGGATGATCGTTGTAAAGGGGCTTGTCGAAGTGCAATTAGTCCAGGTAGCTACAATGCCAAAGCCCAATCATTTATTGAGAATATTCAAGCGAGCAAAAAGGGAATTCAAATCTGTATTCCTGGCAGAACTTCCGATGAAGTAGCAGCATGTGTTTTTGAAGGAGGTATATTGAAGTACTACGGGTATTTTGACTCGGAAGAATCGGTAGATTTTTCCCAGATGAAAGCAGTTCCATCTCATCCTGAAACTTCCTACGTCTTGAGACAGTTTTTACCCAAGTTTTCAACTGAGCAAATTAAAATCATTGCCCAAACTGTTTCCCCATCCTACGAATTGCCGCTTGGGTTCTAAATTTTGTTAACCTTATTTTCCCATATAGCTTATTCGATAAATGCAGTTGGCTACATCATCAGAAATCAAAATGCTGCCATCAGGTAATTCCTGAATATCTACGGGTCTTCCCCAGACTTCTTGAGTAGCATCATCCAGCCATCCACTGGCAAAAGGCTCAACTTCTGTCACTTCTCCGGAAGCGTTGTTTTTTGCCAAAACCACATCGTATCCCGACTTCTTGCTTCTATTCCAAGAGCCATGCCTCGCAATGATGGCTTGATTTTGATAGCTTTCCGGAAACATCGCGCCCTCATAAAAACGAATGCCCAGTGGAGCTGTATGGGCTCCGAGCTTTGCTTTTGGAGCTTCATAGGCTTCTTTGGATTTGCCTTTTGAGCCGAATTCAGGGTCCTTTACATCACCAGCATGCCAATAGGGATAGCCAAAATGTTGGCCGGCGGTGGTGGCCACATTCAATTCGCAATCAGGGATATCATCACCCATCATGTCTCTGCCGTTATCGGTAAACCATAGGTTGTCTGTCTCCGGATGCCAATCAAACCCGACCGAATTTCGAACTCCATGTGCATAGACTTCGGGTTGAGGATTGGGAGAGTTGACATCAATTCGGGTGATCGAGGCAAAAATCTCATCTTCTGATTCGCAAATATTACAAGGCGCACCGACTGGGACGTAGAGCATTCCATCCGGTCCAAAAGCAATAAACTTCCATCCATGATGGCGTTCTGTGGGATATCCGTCAAAAATCACCTCATATTTTGGATTGGTGAGGTTGTCAAGAATATTTGGAAACTTAAGAATCTTACTGACCTCTGCTACATACAGGTCTCCATCTTTGTAAGCGACACCGTTTGGCATTCGGAGACCCTCGGCCAAGATGAATTTGCTGTCTGCTTTGCCATCTCCATCTTCATCCAGTACCGCATAGACATTTTTTTCCTGCCTGTTTCCGACAAAGACCACTCCATTTTCCGACATAGATAGTGATCTTGCATTTGGGATATCTGCAGCCCAAACCTCAATTTGAAAGCCTTCCGGCAACTTGATTCTATCAAGCTTCACATCTGATTGAGCATCCCTGATTGATCGCTTATTGCTCGAGTTTGGTGTACTAAAACTAATCTGATTATCAGTTTTTTGCTGGCAGTTTGCCTGAGTAATGATCAATAGAAACACTAATAAATTCGAAAGCAGGGCAGGAGTTTTCATTTGTTTATCTTTGTATGATACAAGCTTAATTTAATTCTTTTTGGATTGTTTTAATACTAGGCCTCTATAAACGGTCGAATCCTTATTTTTGCCCCATGCTTTCGATTAACAATCTTTCTTACTTCATCGGTGGACGACCGCTTTATGAAAATGCCAATCTTCATATCAAACCCAAGGACAAAATTGGATTGGTAGGACAAAATGGTACCGGTAAGTCCACACTTCTCAAAATCATAGCAGGGGAGTACCTGCCCTCAAGTGGTGAAGTCCAAAAGGCAAAAGATTGTTCCATTGGATTTTTGAATCAGGATCTACTATCCTATCAATCGGAAGAGAGTATCCTACAAGTTGCATTGGCAGCATTCAAGGAGACTTTGGCCTTGCAAGATGAGATAGATCAGGTGCTGAAAAAGATGGAAACGGATTATTCCGAAGAAGTGATCAATCGCCTGGCAAGTCTTCAGGAAAGATTTGAAGCCAATGAAGGCTATACCATCAAAGCGAAAGCAGAGGAAGTGCTCGAGGGTATAGGATTCAAAACGGAGGACCTTACCAAGCCCCTTCGGACCTTCTCCGGAGGATGGCGAATGCGGGTGATGCTTGCAAAATTGCTATTGGAGCGGCCTGCACTTCTTCTCCTGGATGAGCCTACCAACCACTTGGATCTACCGTCGATTCAGTGGGTGGAAAATTATCTCAAAACCTATGAAGGTGCTGTAGTGGTAGTCTCTCACGATCAGACTTTTTTGGATAATTGCGTATCCACCATCGTGGAAGTATCGAGTCATACGCTGACGACTTATGCGGGAAATTACTCCTTCTACAAGGAGGAGAAAAAGGAGCGGATGGAGATCCAGCAAAATGCCTACGAGAATCAGCAACAAATGATCAAGCAAACCGAGCGCTTCATCGAGCGATTTCGTGCCAAAGCATCTAAATCAAATCAGGTTCAATCCCGAGTGAAGGCTTTGGAACGTATGGATCGTGTGCAGGAAGTGGTCAATGATGAGGCTTTTGTGAATTTTAATTTCAAATTTTCTCAAAAGTCCGGAAGGCATGTTGTCACCTTGGATCATATCGGGAAAAGCTATGGAGATCTGGTGATTTTGCAAAATACCACGGCCCGAATTGAGCGAGGAGATAAAATTGCTCTGATCGGTGCGAATGGAAAAGGGAAGTCCACGCTTTTGCGAATCATCGATGGCTCAGAAAAAATATCCGGTGAGCGATCAGAAGGACATAATGTCATTAAGGCGTTTTATGCGCAGCATCAGCTTGAGGCTCTCACCCTTGACAATGAAATCATTCAGGAAATGGTACAGGCTGGCTCCAACAAAACTGAAACTGAGCTTAGAAATGTCCTAGGCTGTTTCCTTTTCTCCAGCGAGGATGTTTTCAAGAAGATAAAAGTGCTCTCGGGTGGGGAAAAATCTAGAGTTGCTCTTGCAAAAACCTTGATTTCAGAGGCCAACTTTCTATTGCTCGATGAACCGACCAACCACCTGGATTTCCAATCTGTCAATATTCTGATTCAAGCCTTGCAACAGTATGAGGGTACATTCATCACGGTGTCTCACGACCGGCATTTTATCCGGGGTGTTGCCAATAAAATCTGGTACATCGAAGATCATCAAATCAAGGAATATCCAGGTAGCTATGAGGAGTATGAGTTTTGGAAAAGTCAGCAGGATGAAGTAGAAAAGCAGGAGGAAAAAACTGCCCCAAAGAAAGAAAAGGTCAAGGCACCCATTGCAAATTCTGAGCTGAATGAGGCAAAAAAGAGTTTGAGGAAATTAGAATATGAACTCGAGCAAGTGGAAAAGGAATTGGAGCGATGGGAAGAGAAAAGCAAATCTCTGGAGGAAAAGTTAGCAGATCCTAAACTCTACGAAGACCTTGAATCAGCCGAAAAGGTGCAAAAGGAGTTTGAGGAGGTGAAATCCCAATTAGATAAGAGTAATTCTTCTTGGGAAAAATTGGTAGAGGAGATTTCCAAATTGCAGGAGGTCATAAGCTGATTTTTCATTAAGAACTTATTTGTCTAATTTTTCAAAATGAAGCGACTACTGACAGTACTTTTTTTATCCATGTTCTTGATTCATTCAAGCTATGCACAGCTTGACGATAAGGTGTTCAAGGATCATATTCAATCGGTTCGGATTTTTCCGCTAGGAGCAGCCTTCGATAGTCAGCTGGATGCCCCGAGTGTCAGCATTTCCGATTCAAGATCCTTGATCTTGTTGTTTGATGACATTGCCTACGATCCTGAACTCTACACGGCTAAGCTGATCCATTGTGATGCGAATTGGCAGCAATCCCAACTCAAAGACAATGATTTTCTTGATAGCTTCAATGAATTCAATGTGCAGGATTATGATTATTCGGTGAATACCCGTTTGCCCTACATTCACTATCGCTTTACCTTACCGAAGGTCACCAAATCGGGAAACTACATTGTGAAAGTATTCAAAGGGCGCGACGAATCGGATGTGATTTTAACCAAGCGATTCATGGTTTATGAGGAACTCTTTACTGTTGGCGCCAGCATCGTACCACCAGCGCGAACCCAAGATCGGAGATCGGGGCAGCAGATAGATGTGATCGTCAACTATTCGAAAGGGGAGGTGATGGATCCTTTGAATCAGGTCAAGGTTGTCATTAGACAAAATCAGCGCTGGGGCCAGGCAAGACTATTGGGAGAGCCTACCTTCCTGAATGAAAGCTCTAAGGTAATTCGCTATCAGAACTTTGACGGGAGTAATACATTTTCGGCAGGAAATGAATTCCGATTTATCGACCTACGGTTTATCAGAGCGACAGGTGTAAATGTAGCCTCAATCGAAGTGCAACCTGACGTAATCTATGCGGATGCTTTGGTAGATAAGCCCCGTGAGTCGGAGGTGTATTCCCAATATCTGGATCTCAATGGACAGTATCTGGTCAATACAAATGACCGACCTGGTGGCGATCCAGAAGTGGAGAGCGAATATATTCTGACCACTTTTCGGTTTTCTGCCCCTGAAAACTCTCAACCCATCTACTTAGTCGGGTCATTTACTAACTGGGGTGCCATTCCAGAAGCCAAGCTGCAATGGAATAAAGAACTGAAAGTATATGAAACAACACTACTCCTCAAGCAAGGCTGGTACGACTACCAATACGCCTATTTGAGTGATCAGCAGTTTGATGCAGAGGAATTTGAAGGCAGCTTTTTTGAGACGGAAAACGAATACGAGGTTTTTGTGTACTTCAGAGCTTTGGGTTCCCGCTATGATCAATTGGTAGGATATGTCTATTTGCATCCCAACCGCAGAAGGCTTTAATTCCTGATTGGTTCCAAATGCTTTTTCCAGAATTGGTCGAGCATTTCTGCAAAAAGGGAAGGAGACTTTTTATCAAAGCGGAAATACAGGCAGGGCTCTATCAACTCTAGTTCCATCAATGCAAAGCTATTCGAGGCCGTTCTGACCAAATCTACTCGAGCATAAAAAGGCGTTTCGGGTAAGCTTTGCATCGCCTTGTCCGCTGCCGAAAGTAGTGCAGGTTCTGGCTTTTCGATCGGAATGACACCGCCTCCATGCTCCTCCTGAACTCGGAAATCACCTTCTCCCACCGTTTTAAGAATCGTATGGCTTAGCGAACCTTGAAAATACATCAAGGAGAATTCACCTTCTTCTACAATCGCATGCATAAAAGGCTGGATCATCCCTTCTTTGTTTGAAAAAATGGTAAGTGCTTTTTCCCAAGACTCTGCTTGATCTCTACGAATCCAGAAAGTATCATCGGCATTGGCTCCAATGAGCGGCTTGATGATGAGTTGATCGGATTTTAAGGTTTCAAAGGCTCTTTCAATCCCCTCTTTTTCCAAAGTCGAGAAGCGGATAGTAGGTACTAGCTCTACACCTTTACCTTGGAGTTCAAAAAGATATCCTTTGTGAATATTCCATTGCATCAGTTCAAGGGAGTTCAATAGAATAGCCTTTGAACTTTGAATTTGAGAGAGGACTTTTTGAAACTCCTGCAGATGCTGCTGATAGTCCCAAGGGCTACGCACTACAACCAAGTCAAATTCGTTCCAGTCCTTCGTTTGATTCCAAGGAATATTTTCAACCTGCCAGCCAAGTGCTTCAAGCTGGGGATGAACCAAGTCATCATCGATAAACCAACCTTCAGTATTGGCAATGGAAAGGAAAGCACATTTTGGCATGTATATCTAGGTTAAAGTTTCATAGGACACTTGTCCGCGATGTCGGATCCGACATCCGACATCCGACATCGGTCAATCAACAGGTTAATTCCAATCCTGCTCTGCCTCGGTAGGGTCAAAAGTCTTGGATGAATCCGCTATGAGGATATTCAATTCTGCTAATTCCTTTTCGGTCAAATCCCGCCATTTTCCGATAGGAAGGTCCAGAGAAATATTCATAATTCGCACTCTTTTGAGTTTGGTAACGGAGTACCCCAGGTAGGTACACATTCTACGAATTTGTCGGTTGAGTCCCTGAGTCAAAATAATTCGAAATTGATTTCGACTCATCTTTTCGACATGGCACTTTCGAGTCACTGTATCCAAGATGGGAACTCCGGATCCCATTTTTTTGATAAACTCAGGAGTAATTGGCCGATTGACCGTGACGATGTATTCCTTTTCGTGGTTGTTTTTGGCGCGGAGGATTTTATTGACAATGTCTCCATCATTGGTTAGCAGGATAAGACCTTCACTAGGCTTATCGAGCCTTCCAATAGGAAAGATGCGACTGGGGTAATTGATGTAATCGATGATATTGTCTTTTTCAACCCGGGTATCTGTGGTGCAGACTATACCTACCGGCTTGTTGAAGGCTAAATAAACCGGTTTTTCTCCCGAATCATCTATTCGCTTGCCATCTACCCGGATGATGTCTCCCTTTTGAACCTTGGTGCCCATCTCGGGCTTTTCCCCGTTGATGGTGATGCGTCCAGCTTCTATCAACTTGTCGGCTGCACGCCTGGAACAGTAGCCCAATTCGCTGAGGTATTTATTGATTCGGGTGTATTCTTCGGAAGACATGGCAAAAATCAGATGAATAAGATGTGGCAATATCGGAAGGTCATCGAAATAGAAAAAGGCTTATAAGAAATTTTGGATCCGAAAAAGTTGAGCGCTGATTTTGTTTATAGAGATTGTGAATAAGTAAAGTAGAAGTGTCCGAGCTAACCTATTATGAATAATAATAGATAGCCTAAAATAAAGAAAATTACTATCGCGAAACTTTCCCAACCTATTTTGGCAATTCCTTTTTTCTCTCTGACCAGCAAGCCTAGAAGCAAAATAGACATTAATAGAATAGTCAGTGTAATAATATAAGAATCTGAGGTCGTTGCTGCATGAAGAATAGATCCACTATAAAAGAAATCAGCAAGTGCAACTACTATAACTTCAAATGAATTTCCACCAACAATATTGCTTACTGCCATCGTAAGAGAACCTCTTCTGACTGCACTGATGGAAACAATCAATTCAGGCAAAGAAGTAGCCACGGCTGTAAATAGACCGCCTACAAAAGACTCGGATAAATCAGTTTTTTTGGTGATTGCGATTCCCGCTTCACCGACAAGATAGCCTGCAAAAACAACCAGTCCGGCTGCAATAAAAAAGCTAATCCATAATTTTTGGTGGTTTATGCTACCAAGATTTTTTGCAGGGATATCGGGAATCGTTTCAGAGGTAAGTTTAGGGCTCCACATGGGTGCCTTAGAGCCTCTAGATACCATCCTCAATCCGAAAATATATGCGATAATGATAAATGGAGAGCCTGGGTGGAAGTTCCATACTGTAATCTCAGGCGTCTGAGACATCAGGAGCAAAAGGGTCAATAATCCGATCAGTAAGATGCTGTACATCAGGTTTGACAAAGAGGCAGATGCATGTTCTAGATTTGCTTTTTTGTAGGTCATATCAGCAAATGCGAGAAAGAGAGTTTGGACTGCGATTCCTCCTATAGCATTACTTATAGCCAGATCAGCATAGCCTTGGTAGGCTGCGGTCAGTGAAGTTACTACTCCTGCCAGTGAAGTAATTGCCCCAAGCAGCACAGCTCCTACTACAGCTTCTCCCATTTTGGTGATATCGGCTATCTGATCTGCGAACTTGGCAAGGTAGGTTCCTGCAAAAGATATTACGATTGCAGAAAAAACAAAAATCAAAATCACCTCAAACAAGCCGAGGTCATGGAAAGAAATAAAAGCGCTCATATTCATTTCAATGATGATGAAAGAAAATCGCAAAAATTAGTAACACTTCATTTTAAAGATATCAATTTCTACTAACTTCTTGATGAAAAGGAAACCCGGATTCAAGTAATAAGTGCAACACTAAAGGTTTAAGGAAGGAAGCCTAGGCTTCCTTCCTTAGGCTGAAGAATTAAATTAGTGTTGTCATGCAGAAATTCAATCATCTCAGCCCAGAGCAAAGGTACCAAATCGAAATTTTAAT